>Ga0157379_10004682_pt1 | contig 11742 bp, 11 predicted proteins | sample S25metaG_FD_121802 | JGI IMG/M metagenome (GOLD analysis project Ga0157379, IMG submission 121802) | Switchgrass rhizosphere microbial communities from Kellogg Biological Station, Michigan, USA - S2-5 metaG | ecosystem: Host-associated > Plants > Roots > Rhizosphere > Soil | place: USA... | reverse complement strand
TTGGACGTCCGGTCACGCTGCTGATCTGCTGCGCGTTCATGCCTCTGCGCTGATGGAGGCAGAAAAGCACGATCCATTCGGATCGCGTCATCCGATGCGTGCTCTCCATTTCGGTGATCAACGGACCGACATAGAAATTCGCGAGGTAGTTGACCCGGTAAGCGATGGGGATCGGATTCTGATGCAGGACCGCGGCAAGTATCAGCTCGCGCACGTCGGGTCCCGGACGCCAGACCGTATCCGGACTCTCGCGCTGGAGCGTTGTCGACCCTTTCATAGGACTCCCTCGTGACCGACGCATGGCCGGTTCTCAATTGGTTTGAAATACTCATCGAGTTCCCGGTAGAGCGCCTTCCGGCGCCTCTCCAGAAACAGGAAATGCGACGCGCCCGGGACCACCCGGTAGGACCTGTTCGTCGAACGAATCTCCGACAGAAGGGTGCGCGCATCGCGATCCGTGGACGTCCGATCGCCGTCGCCGCGCACGACAAGCGTGGGAACCGTGATGTCGCGCGCGTCATACAATGGCCGCCCGTTGAATACGCTGACGAGATCGACCAGGGGACCGGAGGGGCAACGAAACGCTGCAGTTGCATCGGCGCGCACGTGCGGCGCCAGCTTCCGGAACGTCTCGAAAACGCATTCCGCGACGCCCGATTCGCGATAGGCGCCAACGTCGGGGACGCCGATCTCCATATCCCATCGGTCGATCAGATCGGACAGGGTGATCGAACGGTAGGGTCCGATGTCGCGACGCAGGCGCGTCGGGTCGGCCGGATCGGCAATGACGTCGAGCCAGGGGCGGTTGATCTCGCGATAGAGTGGTGCGTAGAGGGCGAGACGCGCAACGTGCTGCGGAGACTGGATCGCATAGCGCGCCGCCGCGATACATCCCCACGAAAAGCCCATCAGATCGATGGCATCGACGTGCTCCCTTTGCATGACTGCCGTAACCGCCGCGGCGACATCCGCCACGGCCTCCACGACGGAAGGAAACCTATCGAGCGCGTTGCGCTGCGCGCGGTGGGAAGGATCGAGACGCGATTCCCCGAAACCGCGAATGTCGACGGCGTAAACATTTCGACCCGCGTATGCCATTTCCGCCATCAACGAGTATCCAGGCAGAGGCAGGTCGAAGACATGCGCACCCAACGTCGCTCCGTGCACGACGAGCAACGGGGGCGATAGCGGGATTTTCTCGACTGCCGGGTATTCCAGCAGGCCCAATGAAACTGCTTCATCGTTCGAAGACGCTATGCGAATGAGCTGCGTCATTGCAGGAAGCGCGCGACGCGTTCAGCGGCCGCCAGGGCGCTGCGATGGCAGGGACCGACGCGAGCGAGTGCAGACGGCCGCGCAGGCTGCGCTGGTCCGGATTCTCATGACTCCCCCTAGCCGATTCGTTCTTCGGCGAGCTCCGCTTTGTCCCGTTATTAGTGCAGAGCTGTACTAATTGGTATGTTAATACCCTACCGGTGCAACGTCAATCGTTTCAAGAATCGGGCTCGTCGCCAAGCCCATGCGGCTCGAACGTTGACCCCGGCAGACGGAGCGCGATTGCATTTTTTACAAAGGATTGTGTTCCCGCGCGCGAAGTCGAGTCGCACGCGTCCCGTGGCTTGTGTTCCTTCGACCTTCGTCCAATTGACACTGCTCGGTCAGTTTGTTTTTCTACTCTCCCCGGTGCAGAAGAACGCATGCAGCGCGCGCCAATCTCGAGGAGGCAACGATGAAGCAATCGCCGATGGCAGACCTGCGTCGCGGACCGCTGACGGCGGCGCTGATTGCCGCTTCCTGCGTCGCGTTGCTTGGCGCAGGAGGACAGGAGAAGGCGAAGCCCGACACCTCGCCACCGCCCCTCACGGTTCCAAAAGCCACCTGCGGTCCAGGCGATCACCCCGAGACGGGCCTGCAGGGCCAGGTTCCGGCGTCATTGCGCGCGGCGGGCTTCAAAGGCTTCAACTGCAATCTCGAGCTCATCGGACAGAGTCGCGGCGACGGTGCGAACTGGCAGACGGCCGAATACGCGGAGGGCGCGCACCGCATCTGCGCCTACCACGGAACCGCATCGCCGACGCTGAGCCAGCCCGGACGCACCAACCTTGGCGTACCCGTGATCGACATCACCGACGCGAGCAACCCCACGCCCACCGGATATCTCGCGACCACGTCGATGCTCGACCCGTGGGAGTCCTTGAAAGTGAACGAGCGGCGCAAGCTGCTCGCCGCGGACAATGGGCAGAATGGTGGCGGAGGTCCGGAAGTGGACCTCTACGACATCTCGGCCGACTGCCGCTACCCGCAGCTCCTGGCGTCCATTGCGGTCGGCAAGGCCGATGGCAGCACGGGCACGCCTGCCCCGGTGATTGGGCATGAGGGCAGCTTCGCACCGGACGGACTCACTTATTACGGCGGCGATTTGCGCAACGCGCAGTACTACGCCGTCGACGTCGCCGATCCCACGGCGCCCAAGCTGATCACGACGTGGAAACCCGGTATCTCGAACGTCCACGGCCTGTCGATCAGCGACGATGGCACGCGCGGCTATTTCGTGTCGCTCGGATTCACTTCGCCCGCCGCACTCACCGATCCCACACAACCGGCGACGAATGGTCTCCTGATTTACGACCTTACCGAGATCCAGTCGCGCGCGCAGAATCCGCAGCCGCATCTGCTGGGCAAGGTGCTGTGGAAGGACGGATCGGTCGCGCAGCACACGATCCCGGTGAAGATCGACGGCAAGCCATACGTCATCTTCGTGGACGAAGGCGGTTCCGGCGGCGGCACCAGCGCCGCGCAGCAGGCCGCGGCGTGCGCGGCGGGCCTGCCGCCATTCCCGCTCGCGCGAATCATCGACATCGGCGACGAGACGAATCCGAAGATCGTGTCGCGGCTCGCGCTGGAGATCCACGATCCGGCGAACTGCGCAAAGGTGCAGCCGGACCTCGTCGGGCTGTCGATCTTCACCTACGGCAGCCACTACTGCAGCGTGGACAACAAGAACCACGCGACCACGCTCGCGTGCGGCTATTTCAACTCCGGCATCCGAGTGTTCGACATTCGCGATCCGGTGCGTCCGAAGGAGATCGCGTACTTCAACCCGGCGGGCACCACGACGATCAGCAAGGGATCGAACCACCCGATCGCCAACAACTGGAAGCCCGGTGGTCCTGACTGGTGTTCGGCCCAGGTTCATCTCGATCGTCGGCGCGGCACGCTGTGGACGACCTGCCAGGACAACGGGCTGCTAATGCTCAAGTTCACCAACGGTGTGTGGCCATTCCCGGAGAGCGCGACGCCGCCGGGACAGCAGAACTAGCGGCGATCCCGCATGCGAGCCGCAGCGAAGGGCCCCCATTTTGTGCGGGCGCTTCGCTGGCGCGATCGATGGCGGCCTTGCCGACGCCTGGCATTGCGCCAGGCGATTGATTCAATGGTCGGGGTGAGAGGATTTGAACCTCCGGCCTCTACGTCCCGAACGTAGCGCTCTACCAGGCTAAGCTACACCCCGAAGCCGAATTCCGCGTTGCCCGGCCCGTGCCCGAACCCTTTTCCTGACAGGTTCGTGCCTCAGAAGCGCCGATCAACCGCGAAACCCGTCAATTGTAGCAAAGTTTCGGCGCACGGCGAGGGTGCGAGGCCCGCGAGGCACTGGGCGGCGTCGCGCGCGGCTGCGGCGGCGCGATCATGCGCGTAAGCGAGCGCGCCAGTGCGCTCGAGGGCGGCAACCACCGGGGCGAAGTCCGTCAATCCGCCGCCGCCGACGGCATGCCGGATCAGCGCGGCTTCGGCTGCGGTGCCCACGGCCAGCGCGCGGATCAGCGGCAGCGTCATCTTGCCTTCGGCGAGATCGTCGCCGAGATTCTTGCCGATGACTCCCGCTTCGCCCGAGTAGTCGAGCACGTCGTCCATGATCTGGAACGCGGTACCGAGGTGCATGCCATAGCGGCGGAACGCCTCTTCGCGTGCCGCATCGACGCCGCCCAGCACCGCTCCCAGCCGCGCGGCCGCTTCGAACAGCTTGGCGGTCTTGCGCTCGATCACGGAGAAGTACGCCGTCTCGTCGAGATCGTCTTTGCCCGCGTTCATCAGCTGCAGGACCTCGCCCTCGGCGATGACGTTGGTGGCGTCGGCGAGGATTGCGAGCACGCGCATCCGGTCGACGCTGACCATGAGCTGGAACGCGCGCGAGTAGAGGAAATCGCCCACGAGCACCGACGCGGCATTGCCGAAGGCGGCGTTCGCCGTGGCGTGACCGCGGCGCATCTGCGATTCGTCGACGACATCGTCGTGCAGCAGGGTCGCCGTGTGAATCATCTCGACGACGGCGGCAAGCTTGTGGTGATCGGTCCCGCGGTAGCCGCAGGCGCCGGCGGCGAGCAGCAGCAGTGCGGGACGCAGCCGCTTGCCGCCGCCGCCGATGATGTACTCGGCCACCTGCCGCACCAGGACGACGTCGGACGACAGGTTGGCGCGCAGTACACGGTCGACGGCCGCCATGTCCGGCCCGATGACGGGATCGAGGAAGTGGGCGGAAAGCGGTGCGGCAGACACGGCGGGAGGTGGGGACTCGAGAGTGGAATCGGGGGGGCACATGGCGTTCCGGACGGTCGATCGGCCGTCGCTCCCGCTGGAAAAGCCTGATTTTACCGGAGTTTGCGCACGCGCCCGGGGCGCCCGGCGCCTCGGTCGGACCGGTGCCGCCGGCTTTGACAGAGGGCACCGAAAGTCGATATAATTCAAGACTTTTCTTTCCGCGAGTGGCGCGGGAAGACATCCGAGCTGGAGTCTCTCATGTACGCGGTCGTAAAAACGGGCGGCAAGCAATACAAGGTCGCGCCGGGCGAAAAACTCAAGGTCGAGACGCTGCCGGCCGACGTGGGCGCGCAGGTCACGCTCGATCAGGTGCTGATGGTGGGCGAGGGCGAAAGTGTCCGCGTCGGTCAGCCGACGGTCGCGGGCGTGTCGGTCGTGGCGACGGTGGTCGCGCATGGCCGCGGCGAGAAGGTCAAAATCTTCAAGATGCGGCGCCGCAAGCACTACCAGAAGCACCAGGGGCACCGTCAGAACTACACGGAACTTCGCATCGACAGCATCGCCGGCTGACGCCCGCGAGCGCGTGCGACCGGCGTTGATGCGCCGCGCAGGCGAACCTGACCATGCGATTGAGCCGATAACCAGGCAGGGTACTTAACATGGCACACAAGAAAGCGGGCGGCAGCTCGCGCAACGGTCGGGATTCCGAATCGAAGCGCCTCGGCGTCAAGGTCTACGGCGGCCAGGCGATCCGTGCGGGTGGCATCATCATTCGTCAGCGCGGCACGCGGATTCATCCGGGCGTGAACGTCGGCATCGGCAAGGATCACACGCTGTTCGCCCTCGTCGACGGCAAGGTGCAGTTCGCGACCAAAGGTCCGCGCCAGCACAAGTACGCGCTCGTCGAGCCGGCGGTCCAGGCGTAGCCCGCGCGGCCACGGCCGCGCAGCATCATCCCGGCAAGCCCCGCGGCGAATCCCGCGGGGCTTTGCTATTCCGGCGTCGCCGCGGGCAAGCCCCTCATCGCGACGCCTCGCGCAGCAGCGTGTAATCACCGAAGTCGCCCACCCGTTCGAGACGCGCGCGGAGCGCGTCCGGCAGTGACGCGGCATCGCGCGCCTGCAGGACGATGAAGTCGGGCGTCGGGTCGTCGAGGTACGGACGCAGCGCAGCGACGTCGGCGACGCGCACGGCGCGACCTGCGGAATAGAACTCTGCTGAATAGGGCCGCGTCCCCACGTAGATGAGCCGCTGTGCGGCGCTGGTGCGCGATCCGGCGTACGCGCGCAGCAGTGCCTTGTGCGACAGCTCGACCTCGAAGCGCCGCTGCTGCGAAATAAGCGCGCCGACGAGCAGCAGGCACAGCACGACGCCCGCGACGACCATATGGCGGACGTCGTTGCGCAGCGGCTTCGCGACGCCCGCGGCAGGACGCCACAGCGCCGCCACCAGCAGCGCAAACGCCGGCATCGCGGGCAGCACGTAGGTGATGAGCACGTTGCCGGACACCGTGAAGAACACCATCGGCGCGAGCGTCCACGCGGTTAGATAGGCGAGCCAGGGGTCGCGCACGAGCCGGCGCAAATCGGCGCGCCGGGACACGGCGGCGCGACCCACCCAGGCAAGCGCCGGGACGGACCATGGCAGCGCCGCGACCAGCGCGAACAGCCAGATGGTGCCGCGCGGCCGCGCGTGCGCGGCGCCATACAAGTCACCCTGCCAGCCCGGGTGCACGAAGCGGTTCCAATGCTCGCCGACGATGAAGTATTCGAGAAAGCCCGGTGCGGCCCGCTCGGCTGCCCAATACCACGGCACCACGACCAGCGCCGTCAGCAGCGTGCCGCCGACCCACGGCAACCGCGTCCACGCGTCGCGCCAGCGCCGCGTCACCAGCGCCCACGCGACAATCGGCATCAGCGTGAGCACGACCGCGACGGGCCCCTTCGCCAGCAAGCCGACGGCAAGACCGCCGAAGAAGGTCAGGCTCGCCCACCGCGGCGACGCGTCCTCGGCATCGACGGCGCGCCAGAAACCTGCCATGGAAAGGGTCGTGCCGAGGAGCAGCGCGGCGTCGGTCATCACTGCGCCCGCGGCGACGAAGGTGAGACCCGTGGTTGCGTACGCGGCGAGCGCCCACAGCGCAGCGTCGCGACCGTCGCGCATGCCGAGCCTCCACACGAGCGCGCCGCAGGCGAGCGTCAGTAGCAGCGAGGGCAGCCGCGCACCGAACTCGCCGACGCCGAACACGCCATCGACGCTGCCGACAGCCACATCGACAACGGCGGCTTGCCCCAGAAAGGCACGCCGTAGTCGGCCTGCGGCATGATCCAGTCGCCGGTCTCGAGCATCTTGCGTGCGATCTCGCCATAGCGCGATTCCGTCGAATCCATCAGCGGATAGAAGCCGAGCGTCGCCAGGCGGACGAACACAATCAGCGCAACGACGCAGACGAGGCCCGTGCGCTCGCGCGGCGTGAGGACTAGCGTCACGAGCGCGTGTCGACGGCCGGAATATCGGCGGCGGGCGGCGGCAGCGGGCGCGTCGGTGGCATGAGGCGCGCGACGAGGTACAGCGGGCGCTGCTTGACCTCGATGAACATGCGGGCGAGATATTCGCCGATGATCCCGAGCGCCATCAGCTGGAGTCCGCCGAGGAACAGGACGACGACGATCAGCGTGGTGAAGCCCTGTACCGGGTCGCCGAACATCAGCGTCTTGACGGCGTAGAACATGCCGAGCAAAAAGGCGACGAATGCCGTCGCGAGGCCGACGTAGCTTGCCACCTTGAGCGGCACGTCGGAAAAGGACGTAATCCCCTCGAGCGCGAAGTTCCACAGCTTCCAGTAATTCCACTTCGTCCGCCCGGAATGACGCCCGTCGCGGTCGTAATCGATGATCACGCTGTCGAAGCCGACCCACGCGAACAAGCCCTTCATGAAGCGGCTGCGCTCGGGGAAGCGGCGCACCGCTTCCACTGTGCGGCGCGACATCAGCCGGAAGTCGCCGACGTCGGGAGGGATGTCCGTTGCACTCATCCGGTCGATCGTGCGATAGAAAACGCGCGCGATCGTCCGCCGAAACCAGCTTTCCTCGGCGCGGCTGCGCCGGCGCATCAGCACGACGTCGCTGCCGCCACGCCAGGCGCGCAGCATGTCGGGTATGAGCTCCGGCGGATCCTGCAGGTCGGCGTCGATGACGATCACCGCGTCGCCCTGCGCGTGATCGAGGCCGGCGCTCATCGCGATCTCCTTGCCGAAATTGCGCGACAGGTCGACGACGGCAACCCGCGGGTCGGCGCGATGGAGGTCCTGCAAGAGGTCACGCGTGCGGTCGCGGCTGCCGTCGTTGGCGTAAACCACCTCCGCAGCGCAGTCGAGCCTTTCGAGCACGGCCGAGAGCCGGCGATGAAACTCCGGCAGCACCGCTTCCTCGTTGTAGACGGGCACCACCACGGACAGCGAATGCCGGGCGGCGATTCCGGTGTCCATCGTGACCTGCGGCATTCCTAGAATGTCCATGCGCGATTCATCAGGTAACCGCCGACGAGGACCGCCGCGGTGGCGGCCAACTGTGCCACGACGTAGTTCATTCCTGGAAGGCTCAGCAGGGCCGCGAGGACCATCGCGTTCACGACCACGCCGGCGAGCGCGATCGCCGCGAACCGCGGGAGCGCATGCCGATGCGATTTGCTGCTCGCGAACGTGAAGCGGTGATTGAGGCCGTAGTTGACGCAGGCGCCGGCCACCGCCCCTGCCGTGGAGGCGGGGACCGGTCCCGCCCCGGCGAGCTCCACCAGCGCGACGAGCACGGCGTAGTGGACGAGCGTGCCGGTGGCGCCGGCGCCGGCATAGCGGAGGAATTGCGGCGCCATCGCGTTAACGTCGTTCGATCCACCAGAGCATGGTCGCCGCCATCGCCGTGAACGCGAACAGCGGGAACACGGCGGAAAACAGTGGCGGCCAGTCGTTCAGCAGGCCGAGGTTCGAGAACAGGCGGCCGACGAGGAAGAACGTCAGGCCGAGCATGGTCCCGGCGAAGATGCGGAAGCCCAGGCCGCCCTGGCGGCGCTGGAAATGCGCGAACGGCAGCGCGAGCATCATCATCACGAGGACGGCCAGCGGATAGAACATCTTGTTCCAGAACGCGATCTCGAAGCGCGACGTCTTCTGCGAGTTGTTCGACAGCACCGTGATGTTGTCATAGAGCGCGTTCATGTCGAGCTGCTCGGGAGCGACCTGGTAGACGTTGAGGATCGACGGCCGCAGCACCGTCTCCCACACGACTTTCGGCGCGGTGGTGACGCGCGTGCCGTCGGCTTCGAATTCCGTCGTGCTGACGTTCTTGAGCTCCCACTCGCCGTTGCCGGAAAAGCGCCCCGACTCCGCGGTGCGGATGCTCTTCAGGCGCAGCTCCTTGTCGAAATCGTAGATGCGGATGCCGAGCAGCGACATGTCGGCGAGCACGTTGCGGATGTTGACGAACGTGAGGTCCTGCTTGAACCAGAAGCCCGAGTTGAACTGCTGCGCGACGACGCGCGAGTCCGTCCGGCCCACGGCGCGCACGGTCTGGGCGAGCCGCTCCGCCGGCGGCGCCACGTACTCGCCCGCGAGAAACGTCGCGGCGGCGAGCGGGATGCCGACGCGCAGCACCGCCCAGCCGAGCTGCAGCAGCGACATGCCCGATGCGCGCATCACCGTGTATTCGGAGTTGGCGACGAGCTGCGAGATCCCGAACAGCGTGCCGATCAGCGCCGCGACGGGGAACAGCTCGTAGAGCCGCGACGGCAAGTGCAGCGCGACGAATACCAGCGCCGCGCCGATCGTGTAATCGCCGCGGCCGACGTCGCCGAGCTCGTGAATGAGGTCGAAGAACGCGAACAGCATCAGCAGCGCCGCGAAGATCAGCAGCGTGGCGTAGAGGACTTCGCGGCCGATGTAGCGCTTGAGCGTTCTCACGGCGCGGAACCTGCCGGCGCGGCCGGCGTGGACGAGGGCGCACGGCCAAAGAGGCCGGTGACGGAAAGCTGGTGGCGGAACAGCACGACGATGACCATCAGAGCGACGGCGTGGGGAATGATCAGCCCGGGCCAGAAACCCAGCTTGCCCTGCGCGATCATGCTCTGCACGATGTTGAGGCAGTTGCTGTACAGCATGTAGAGGAAGGCGGCAGCCACCAGGTTGGCCGAGCGTCCGACGCGCGGGTTCACGTAGGCGAGCGGCACCGCCAGCAGCGTCAGCATCAGCGCGGAGATCGGCACCGAAATCCGCCAGAAGAGCTCGGCGCGCTCGACGCGGTCGTCGATCAGCAGGAGCGCGGCCGTGGGTATCGCCTTGCTCGAGATGGGTAAGGCGCGCATCTCGGCCGGCTCGATCCGCCGCCCGAGCTTCTCGAACTCGACGACCCGGAAATCGGCGCTTCCGGGCTTGCCTTCGTACCGGCGGCCGTTCTCCAGCACGACAAAACGGTCGCCGTTTTCCGCAACTTCGAGTTTTCCGCGCGCAGCGACCGTCGTGGCGTCCTGCTTGGGGTCCACGGAGTGCAGGAAAACGTTGCGAATCGTGCCGTCGAACGGATTGATCGATTCGACGAAAACCACCAGATTCGCCCGGGGGAACTCGCGGAAGAGCCCCGGCGTTATCAGTCCGATTTCGTCGCGCGACTCCAGCTGGCGTTCGTATTCCAGACGGCGCTGTTCCGCCCACGGCGACAGAAGAACGGACAACAGGACGATCGCGACAAGAAACGGTGCGGCGAACAACAACACCGGGCGCAGGCACGCCGTCAGCGACTGGCCCGACGTGAACCAGACGATCATTTCGCTATCGCGGTACCAGCGGGACAGCGTGAGCAGGACGGTCAGGAACAGCGCGACGGACAGCAGGATGTTGAGATAAAACAACATCGCAAAGCCGAGCAGCGGCAGCACGCCGTCCGGCGCAACGGCGCCGCCGGCGGCCCGGGCGAGGATCCGCAGCACCAGATTGGTGAAAAGGATGGCCAAAAGGACGAGAAACAGGCCGATCGTCGTCGCGGTCAGCTCTCGAACCAGGCTGCGCCGGAAGATCATGACGCCGGGAAATTTTTGACTTTTATCTGCCGCTTTGCCAATAATGCGCGGGAGGTCGGCTTACGGGCAAGAAACAACAAGGTCGACAAAGAGGACTCGCGATGGAATTTACCATAAAAAGCGGCAGCCCCGAGAAGCAGCGCAGCGCGTGCGTCGTCGTCGGCGTCTTCGACAACCGCAAGCTTTCGCTGTCGGCGGAACTGATCGATCGCGCTTCGAACGGCTATATCAGCGAGATCATCCGGCGCGGCGACATGGAAGGCAAGCTCGGCGCGACGCTGCTCCTCCACAACGTTCGCGGCACGCTGGCCGACCGGGTGCTCCTGGTCGGGCTCGGGAAGGAGCGCGACTTTCGCGACAAGGAGTTCCGTTCCGCCATCCGGTCGGCGGTCACGCTGCTGAACGAGACCGGTTCCTATGAGGCTGTGGTCTACCTGACCGAGGAAAAGGTCAAGCGGCGCGAGGTTGCCTGGCGGGTCGAGCACGCGGTCGTCGTCGCCATGGAGGCGGTGTACCGCTTCGAGCAGATGAAGAGCGAGCCCGCCGAAGTGCGGCGGCCGCTGCGCAAGCTCACGCTCTCCGTCCCGCAGCGCTCCGATCTGGCCGACGGCGAGACCGCGGCCGCGCGGGGCCTGGCGATCGCCCACGGCATGGATCTCACGCGCGACCTCGGCAACCTCCCCGGCAACATCTGCACGCCGAAATACCTGGGCGAGCGCGCGCAGGAGCTCGGGCGCGAGTTTCCCGACGTCAAGGTCACCGTGATGGAGCGCCCGGAAATCGAGACGCTGGGCATGGGGTCGTTCCTGTCCGTCACCAACGGCAGCGACGAGGCGCCACGCTTCATCGTGATGGAATACGAGCAGTCGGCACGCAAGCAGAAGCCCGTGGTGCTCGTCGGCAAGGGCATCACGTTCGATACCGGGGGTATCTCGCTCAAGCCCGCCACCGACATGGACCAGATGAAGTTCGACATGTGCGGCGCCGGCTCGGTGCTGGGCGTGTTCCGCGCGGTCGCCGAACTCAAGGCGAAGATCAATCTCGTCGGGCTCATCCCGACCTGCGAGAACATGCCGTCGGGCCGGGCGACCAAGCCCGGCGACGTCGTCAAGACGATGTCGGGCCAGACGGTCGAGGTGC
>Ga0157379_10004678_pt1 | contig 11746 bp, 9 predicted proteins | sample S25metaG_FD_121802 | JGI IMG/M metagenome (GOLD analysis project Ga0157379, IMG submission 121802) | Switchgrass rhizosphere microbial communities from Kellogg Biological Station, Michigan, USA - S2-5 metaG | ecosystem: Host-associated > Plants > Roots > Rhizosphere > Soil | place: USA: Michigan... | reverse complement strand
GTCTTCTTCCTCTTTTTCTTCCTGCGCGACGGAAAGGCAGCCATCATACCCAGCGTCGCCATTCCGCTCTCGCTCGTCGGCACTTTCGCCGCGATGTATCTGCTGGGCTATTCGCTCAACAATCTGTCGCTCATGGCCCTGACGGTCGCCACTGGCTTCGTCGTCGATGACGCCATCGTCGTGCTCGAGAACATCACCCGGCATGTGGAAAACGGCATGCCGCGTCTGCAGGCGACGCTGCAGGGCACGCGCGAAGTCGGCTTCACCGTCCTTGCCATGAGCATCTCGCTGATCGCCGTCTTCATCCCTATCCTGCTGATGGGCGGCGTCATCGGGCGCTATTTCAACGAATTCGCCATGGTGCTCGCGATCGCCATCGTGATCTCGCTGATCGTGTCGCTGACCACGACGCCGATGTTATGCGCCTTGTTCGACCTGCATCGGGCGGAGCGTCGCCAAGGCGCGTTCCTGCGATTCGCAGAACATACCTTCGAAGGCGGCCGGCGCTTCTATGGTCGGTCGCTGGATTGGTCGCTGCGCAACCCTGGAACGATCATGTTCGTGCTGCTCATCGCGATCGTCCTCAATTTCTATCTCTATTTCATCGTACCCAAGGGCTTCTTCCCATCGGAAGACACCGGTCAGATCTTTGGCGGCATCCGGGCCGGGCCTTCCATCTCGTTCCAGTTCATGCAGCAGAAGTTCGAGAGCTTCATGAAAATCCTGAGCGAAGATCCGGGCGTGGAGTCGGTTACCGGCACGATTGGCGGCGGCGGCGGCGGGCCGCGTGGTGGCGCCACCAACACCGGCAACGTTTTCATCCAGTTGAAGCCGCTGGCGCAGCGTGGCGGACTGACCACGGACGAAGTGCTGCAGCGCCTGCGCACAAAGTTCGGCAGCGTGACGGGTGCCAGGCTGAACTTGTTCGGCGGCCGCGACGTACGCGTCGGCGGGCGGCAGGGCAGCGGCTCATACCAGTACACGATCACGGCGGATACGCTAGACGAGCTCGAAGAGTGGCTGCCCAAGATCACGGACGCGCTGCAGGACGTGCCCGAACTCGAGGACGTCAATTCCGATCGCGGCGACCAGGGTCTGGAAGTCCAGCTGAAGATCGACCGCGCCACCGCGGCGCGCCTGGGCATCAGTGCGACGCAGATCGACAACACGCTCTATGACGCGTTCGGGCAGCGCCAGGTCTCGACGATCTACAACGAATTGAACCAGTACCATGTGGTGATGGAAGTGGCGCCGGAGTTCTGGCAGAGCCCCGAGACGCTGAACGAGATCTATATCAGCAAGGCCGGCGGCGCGATCAGCGGCACCCAGGCGTCCGGTGCGGTCGCCGGCACGACGCAGATTTCTCCCACCACGGCGCCCAGTGCCGCCGACGTGGCCGCCGATGCCGTGCGCAATCAGCAGCAGAACGCGCTCGTCAACAGCGCGCGCGGTGGCGCATCGACGGCTGCCTCGGTCTCGACCCGGGTCGAGACGATGGTGCCACTTGCAGCCGTCGCCAGTTTCGGACCGGGCACGGCACCGCTTGCGATCAACCATCAAGGTCCGTTCGTGGTCACGACCTTTTCGTTCAACCTGCCGCCGGGCATCTCCCTCAACCAGGCGACCGCTGCCATTCAGCGCACCATGGCGACGATCAAGACGCCGACATCCATCCAGGGCGTGTTCGCGGGCACCGCCAAGGTGTTCCAGGAGTCGTTGTCGAGCCAGCCGCTGTTGATCCTGACGGCGATCCTGACGATCTACATTGTTCTGGGAATCTTGTATGAGAGCTATGTCATTCCGTTGACGATCCTGTCGACCTTGCCGTCGGCAGGGGTGGGCGCTTTGCTCGCGTTGCTGATCTTCCGGACGGAACTCAGCCTGATCGCGATGATCGGGATCATCCTGCTTATCGGCATCGTCAAGAAAAACGCCATCATGATGATCGACTTCGCGATGGAAGCCGAGCGCAAGGAGGGGCTCGATGCGCGCGCCGCGATCTTTAAGGCCTGCATGATGCGATTCCGTCCGATAATGATGACGACGTTCGCGGCCATTCTCGGGGCGATGCCGCTGGCCTTCGGGTTCGGTACCGGTGCCGAACTGCGTCAGCCGCTCGGCATCTCGATCGTGGGTGGGTTGGTGGTCAGTCAGATCCTGACGCTCTACACCACGCCCGTCATCCATCTATATCTCGATGGCTGGCGCAATCGGCGCAAGGCCGCTTGGGAGCGCTGGTACACGCATTTCATGGGTGACGATAAGCCCGCGCCGGCGGAATAGCGCTCACAGATTCGGCAGATTGTCCGTATCGGGCGCGCCGTTGTGAATTTCCGAGTTGCGATGCTGACGATACAAGCTGCGCGTGGTGGCGTAGAGATCGACCGAAGTGCGCTCCACCTGGTCGAGATTTTCGACGTTGCGGGCGCGCAAATCGACAATGCTCGCACCGGCGCGGATGCCCATATAAAGCGAGCTGTTGTTGAAGGAGACGTAGGTCAGCGGATCCATGAAATAGTCGACCACCTGGCCGGAAAGGTCGCGCGGGTTGCTGGGGCCGGCCAGCGGCAATACGAGATAGGGCCCTTCGCCCGTGCCCCAGACGCCGAGCGTCTGGCCGAAATCCTCGTCGTGGCGGGGAATGCCCAATTTGGCCGCGACATCGACAAGACCAGCGAGGCCAAGGGTCGAGTTGACCATAAAGCGACCTAGAGTTTGGCTCGCGCGGCTGGGCGAACCTTGTAATACATCGTTACCAAACGTGACCGGCGCATCCAGGTTGCCCAGCACGTTGTGCACGCCGTCGCGCGCGAACTCCGGCACCGCATGGTTGTAGAACACCGCGACGGGACGGGCGATGGCGTGATCGATCGACTGATCGAACGCGAAGATCGAGCGATTCGTGTGCTCATACGGATCGTTCTGACCGCTGGGGTCAGTGGCGCATGCGCTAAGCGAGGCGGCCGTCACGAACGCCGCGAACAAGGTCGATATGCGGTTCATACCCCAACCAATACTACCGGCAGATTTCAGAATCGTTTACCGGACAATTTCTGAGCGAAACTATTGTCGTTAATTGTTAATAGAGCAAGTGCCCGTGGCAAACCGTCATATGCCGCCATACCATTGGTAGCCTTGGTCCTCCCAATAGCCACCCTTGCCGCCAGCGATACGGTTAAAACTCTCGACCAGTTCAATGCGCTGCACATATTTGGGCATTTTGTAGCCGAGCTGCCGTTCCGCGCGCAGTCGCACCGGCGCTCCATGCTCGACCGGCAGAGTCTGACCGTTCAACCGATAGGCGAGAATAGTCTGTGGATGGGTGGCCTCCAGCAGGTCCAGACTCTCATAGTAATAAGGCGGTTGCACCAAATTGCCGGAAGCGTCGAGGCTCGCCTCGCCCATCGGGTCGGCGCAATAGAAAACGACATAGCGCGCTTCGGCCTTGGGCTGGGCCATGGCCAGAATCAGCTGCAACGGCGTGCCCGTCCATTCGCCGATGCAACTCCAGCCTTCGACGCAATCGTGCCGCGTGATCTGGGTGCGTGACGGCAGGGCGCGCAGTTGCGCCAGCGACAGGCTCAGCCTTTTGTCGACGAGTCCGGCGACGTCGATTCGCCAGTCCTTGAAGGCGTTGGCCACATGGACGTTGTAGTCGTTGGTGTTGGGGTTAAGCGTGCCATTGGCACGAAACGACGGCGCAATGTCGGCCTTGGTATATTCCGGCGCCAGCGCATGGCCACCGGCGAACAGCCGCTGCGCCCGGCGAGTCAGGTTCTCCACTTCGCCCAGGATGTCGAGCACCCAGGGCTTTTGCGAGAGGTCGCTGCAACCCGCCAGGGCTATGGTGCTTGTCGCCGCCGCCATCCGCGTCAAGAAGGTTCGCCGATTCGTCGCGGACGCATCAGCCATGGGGCTTCTCCGTTTCGATCGCATAGCGGCCGGTAATCATCGAGCGCAGATTGTTCCACGTGCCCGACAGAATCACCATGACGATGTGCACGATGAAAAAAGCGACGAAGGAGAACGCAACGATGAAATGGATAGTGCGCGCACTTTGCCGGCCGCCGAACACCCTGGGCAGGAAGGGAAAAGCGGCATCCATCGTCGGCGACATCGTAAAGCCCGTCAGAACGATCAGCGGTCCGAGCACGAAGATCACGACAAAGTAAGTCATGCGCTGGATGCCGTTATAGTGCTTGGCCGCTTCGCCCTTGGGAAAACGCAAACGTGCGTGCATGACGATCTCGCGTGGCAAGTGGGCGATATCGCTCTTTGTCGGAAGCAGTTCTTGCTTGAAGTGACCGCTCGTGAAGACATAGGCGAAATATGCCAGCCCATTGGCGACGAGCAGCCATGCAAATGCGAAGTGCCACAAGCGCCCCAACGCGAGGTTCGGCGATGCGGCCGGCAAGGTCGCCCATTCGGGAAAACCGCGCACGCTTTTGACGCCGCTATCGTCGGACGCGCCGAGCCAGCCATCGGTGTTGAACTTCCAGGGACCGATTTCAGTCACGCCGTGGAAGTCTTCCTGCGTGCCTTCCGCGGTCAGTGAAACAAAGGGACGGTCGAAGCTGGAGCCGTTGCCCCAATAGAGCGCGGGATGCGCATTGAAGATCTGCAACCCGCTCATCAGCATGATGAGCAGGATGATCGCGTTCAGCCAATGCAGCGCGCGCACGGGTATGGTGTGGCGATAGAACAGATAGGTCGGCGGGCGTGGTTCGCGGGGGGCAAATCCAACCGCGGCGCGCAACCGGTTCACCAGTGCATCACGCTGGGCCCGCAGGCGGTCGCCAAGATTCCCCTGCGTCACGGATTGCGTTGTCTCCGACATACCCCAGTGCCTTGAATCGCCGACCGCATCATAGCAGGCCCGTCTGCAAATTCGCCGCTGTTGCCCAATTCGTTACAGGCTCTCAATATCACTCGCCAGGCCCGTCGTGAGGCCGAAATCCGGGAGAAAGCGATGGCGAAGCTCGCGCGCAATGGCGTCAACATCTACTACGAAAGCCACGGCGAAGGGCCGGTCATCCTGCTCAGCCATGGCTATTCGGCGACCGCGCAAATGTGGCGCGGCCAGATTGATACTCTGTCACGCCGCCACCGGTTGATCTTGTGGGACATGCGTGGCCACGGCCAGAGCGACTATCCGCCCGACCAATCCGCCTATAGCGAAGAAGCAACCGTCGGCGACATGCTGGCATTGCTCGATCATCTCGGCGCCAAGACCGCCATCGTCGGTGGTCTGTCGCTCGGCGGCTATATGTCGCTCGCCTTTCATGCCTCCCATCCCGAGCGCGTGCGGGCGCTCCTCATCATCGACACCGGTCCCGGCTACAAGAGCGACACGGCGCGCGAGGGCTGGAACCAGAATGCGCTGCGCACCGCCGCGCGCTACGAGAAGGAGGGCTTGAGCGCTCTGGGCGGCGCCAGCGCCGAGCGCGCGACGGCGCAGCATCGCGACGCCACCGGCCTGGCACGTGCCGCACGCGGCATGCTCACGCAGAAGAATGCCCGCGTGATGGAATCACTGCCGAATATCAAAGTGCCTTCGATCATCATCGTCGGCGAGAAGGACACGCCGTTCCTGGCCGCCGCGGATTACATGACCGCCAAGATTCCCGGCGCGGAAAAGGTTGTCATTCCGGGCGCCGGCCATGCCGCCAACATCGATCAGCCGGCGGCGTTCAATGCCGCGCTCGAAACCTTCATCGCCAAACTGAAATAGGAGAGTTGAGATGGATCGCGTCAAAGGCAAGGTTGCACTCGTCACCGGCGGCGCCAGCGGCATCGGCCGCGCCAGCGCCGTTTTGCTCGCCAAAGAAGGCGCGACGGTCGTTGTCAGCGACGTGCAGGACGATCAGGGCAAGGACTGTGCTGCCGCGATCAAGCGGGCGGGTGGCGATGCGATCTTCCTGCATCATGACGTGGCGAACGAGGATGCCTGGATCACCGTCGTGGGCGAAATCCGCTCGCGTTTCGGTAAGCTCCACATCCTCGTCAACAATGCCGGCATCGCGATCGCCGGCTCCGTTCTGACGATGACATTGGCCGATTGGCGCCGGCAGCAGGCGATCAACCTCGACGGCGTCTTCCTTGGCGTGAAGCATTCCCTGCCGCTGCTGCGCGAGTCGGGCGGCGGCTCGATCATCAACATCTCCTCGCTCGCCGGTTTGAAGGGCTCGGCGACACTCGCCGGTTACTGCGCCACCAAGGGCGGTGTGCGGCTCTTCACCAAGGCGGTCGCGATGGAATGTGGCCAGGCGCGCGACAATGTGCGGGTGAACTCGGTGCATCCCGGCATCATCGAAACGCCGATCTGGCTTGGCATCATCCCGACGGGAATGATCCCCGGCGCCACGCCGCAGGCAGGCTCGAACGCCCCCAATCTCGATCAGCTCTCCGAACAGGTCGTGCCGATCGGCAAGAAGGGCTTGCCCGAGGACATCGCCGCCGGCGTGCTTTATCTGGCTAGTGATGACTCGCGCTATGTCACCGGCACCGAGCTCGTCATCGACGGTGGCATGTCGACGCGGTGAGGCCCTCACCCGGCTCGCTTTGCTCGCCGACCTCTCCCCGCCTACGCCAAGGCTTCGGCGTGGCAGGAGTATCGCATGGACCCGCCGTAGCTTCAGCGAAGGCGGCCGCAAGCGGGAGAGGACATTCGAGCTTTACCTCTCCCGCTCGCGGGAGAGGACGCAAAATCCTGCGCTTAGCACAGCTAAGTGCTTGGATTTTGCTGGTGAGGGAACAACGTCATGTTGCCCGCACATACCAGTTGCGTACCCGGCGTGAGACGAATGGACAGGATATAGTTTTGTCGTCGCGTATGGTGCGCCGATGGCAGAGATCTTCGTCAACGCGTCTCGCTTGCCGCCCGAAGTGGAAACCGAAGCCAGCTTCTCAGTGGAAATCGGTCGCGAGTTGCGCGCGCTCTTCGCATTGCATCGCGACTTTCGCGCCACATCGCTGCGCTCGCTGCCCGACCTCGCGAAACGTCTTGGCATTGGCGCGTTATATGCCAAGGACGAACGGGCGCGCTGGGGGCAGGGCAGTTTCAAGGCGCTCGGCGGCACCTATGCCGTTCTGTCGCTCGCGGTCGATGCACTGCGTGCCCAAGGTTCGACGATTACGCTTGCGGATATTCTCTCGGGGCGGGCGCCGCCGGCACCCCAGCTGACGTTCGCCACGGCCACGGCGGGCAATCATGGCCGCGCCGTCGCGTATGGCGCGCAGCTCGCGGGCGCGCGGTCCATAGTCTTTGTCTATGACGGCGTGCCGGAGGAACAGATCGCCGCGATTGCGGCCTGCGGCGCAGAGATCGTGCGCGTCGCCGGCGACTATGAGATGGCGTTTCAGGCTGCCGTCGGCCGCAGTCGCGACGCGGGTTGGCTGCTCTGTTCTGATGTTGCCTATGCGGGTTACGAAGACATTCCGCGGCGCATCATGCAAGGCTATTGCGTACTTGCCGATGAAGTGCGCGAACAACTCGACGGGCGCCTCAGTCACCTCTTTGTGCAAGCCGGTGCGGGCGGCTTGGCGACACCGCTCGCCACCTACTTTGCGCAGTATGCGCCCTCGCTTGCGACCATCGTGACGGAAGCCGACGCGGTGGCGTGTCTGCTCGAGTCCGCGCGCGCCGGGCGCGCCGTTTCGACTGCCGCCGGCACACGAACGAACATGGGCCGGCTTGAATGCCGCACGCCCTCGACGATCGCCTGGCCGCTGCTGACGCGGCACGCCGCCGCCTTCGCCGCGGTCAGCGACGCGCAAGCCGTCACCGCCGTCGCGTGGTTGGCCGAATTCGGCATTGAAACATCGCCGACTGGAGCGGCGGGTCTGGCGGGGCTGATGCTCGTCGCAGAAAGCAAGACGGCGCGCGATGCGCTGCATCTGGGCCCCGACGCCTCCGTCCTCATCATCATCACCGAACAAGCGACCGAAGACGAAAGGAAGCACTTGTGATTGATCACATCGAAATGCGCACCGGCGATCTTGCTGCCTGCGTGAAATTCTATGCGACCGTGCTGGCGCCGCTCGGTTACCGGCAAACCGTGGATGGCAAGGCCAAGGGTTTCGCGGCGGCAGGGGCGCCTGATTTCTTTCTCGTCAGTGGCGAGCCGATCGATCTGGCGCACTACGCATTCCGCGCCGGCGACCGCGCGACCGTGCGTACCTGTTGTGAACTTGGCCGCGGTGTGAACGCGCTGGAGCGGGCGCCGGCACTCGCGCCGAATGTCCATCCCAACTATTACGCCGGCTACCTGCGCGATCCCGACGGCCGGCTCGTCGAATTCACCTGTCACGAAGCGGAAGCATAACTAACTCTCCCGCAGGCGGGAAGGTTATTCGGCGATCGACGAATAGACGATGCTCTTGAGTTGACCGCGGAAGTTGAAGGCGCCCGACGGCATCAGCTGCGTCATGAACACGACGGCGAGATCGTCCTTGGCGTCGACCCAGAAGATGGTCGAGGCCGCGCCGCCCCAATACCAGTCGCTGCCGACGATGCTGCCCGATGTCACGCTGTCGAGCGTGCAGGCGAAGCCGAGCCCGAAGCCCACGCCTTCGTTGGCGGTCTCGGAGAAGCCGCCGATCGCCATCTGTGTCAGGTCCTTGCCGTCTTTCAGATGGTTGCGCCGCATCAGCTCGAGCGTGCGTGGCCCCAGGATGCGCACGCCATCAAGCTCGCCGCCGCGCCGCAGCATGTCGCAGAAGCGCACATAATCGGCCGTTGTGCTGGTTAGCCCACCGCCGCCGGAGAAAAATGTCGGCTCCTTGAGATAACTGCTCTTCTCGGGGTCGTCCATCAGCTGCAGCTTCTTGTCCTCGCCGCGGCGATAGTTGGCGGCGAAACGCGCGAGCTTCTCGCGCGGCACGCTGAACGCCGTGTCCGTCATCTTCAGCGGGGCGAAAATCTCCTCGGCCAGGAACTTGTCAAAGCGCTTGCCGGAGATGATCTCGACCAGCGCGCCGCAGACATCGGTGGAGAGCGAATACATCCAGCGCTCGCCGGGCTCATAGCGCAGCGGCACCCTGGCGAGCTTCTGCATGAAGGCCCGCAAGTCCTCGCCATCGCCGCGGCGCACGCCGATGCGGGCATATTCCTTGTCCACCGGATGGCCGCTGTCGGGCGCGCCGAGTGCGGCGAGCGCCGCGCCATAGGTAAGGCCGCCGGTGTGGCAGAGCATGTCGCGCATGCTGACCGGGCGCTTGGGCCTGGTCGTCGCCATGGTCGGGCCTTCGCCGGACACCCAGACGCGCTGATCGCGCCATTCCGGCACGAATCGATGCACGGGATCGTTGAGCTGAAAGTAGCCGCGCTCGTAGAGCATCATCAGCGCGACCGATGTGATGGGCTTCGTCATCGAATAAATGCGGAAGATGGTGTCGTCGCGCATCTGTTTGCCGCGCTCGCGGTCCATCTGGCCGAGCGACTTGTAGTAGGCGAGGTGGCCGCGCCGGATCACCGCGACCTGGCAGCCTGCAATCTTGCCATTGTCGATGTAGGAACGGCCCAGGTGATCGGCGATGCGCTGAAGCCGCTCCGGTGAGAAACCTGCTTCCTTGGGTGAGAGTTCCATGGCGCGCTCCTCAGTGCTGCTTACGATAAGCCCGGCTTTCTGCCTTCACGATGTCGACCATGTTGCCCATGAAGAGGTTCATGTCGATCAGGTGCAGGCCCCAATCCTGCTGCACTTGGCCGCCGATCACAACATCGCCGGTGATGTCGTCGACGCGGGCATCGGTTGGATCGCCATGGACGGTGATCGCGAGATAGTTGCCGACCTCGTTGTGGGCGCACTCGGCCGTGAGCATGCCGGGCACACTGACATAGGGCGTCACTACGCTCTTGTCCGTGGCCCAGGGCTTGGGCTCGAGCGAATTGCCAAGACCGCGGCCGGCCGAGGCCAGGTAGGCGTGCACCTCACCCGAACCGCCACCCAGCGCGGCCGGATTCACGCAGGCCGCTTCCAGACCAGGCCCGTTGCTCTTGCCGAAGCGACTATTGGCCGGCGGCGGCAGGTTGGCGCGGAACGAGGCAAACGCGATAACGCAGCCGACCTGCGTCGTGGAATGGCAGAGCGGTACGTGTTGAAAGTCGCCGCCGACATCCTTGCCGACCGGCACCTGCAACCGCGTGCCGCCCAGGATCGCGAGTACGAGCTGTTTCTGGATCGGCTTACCGTCGATTTCGTTCTTGATCAGTTGGATCAGCATGCCTGAGCCCTGGCTGTGTCCGATCAGAACCACACCACGACCGTGATTGTAGTGTGCGAGGTAGTAGTTCCAAGCGTCGACGACGTCGTGATAGGCGAGAAGCGGATCGGCCGGTGCCGCCATCGGCCGGCCGGTCATGCGCGCGGCGAGCGCGGTCAGGGTGAACTGGCGATAGAGCGGCGCATAGCGCGTGCATGCCGCACCGAAGCGGGCGAATTGCTGCGCTACCACGCCCATCTCTTCGGCACCGGGCAGCATGTCGCTGTTGACGGAAGGATCGCGCGACACGGTCGGATAGACGTAGAAACAATCGACCGGCGCATTTTTCGCCGGCTTGAACTTCTCGGTCCTGAGCGTGCCGTCCGCGGCGACGACGGTTGTATCCTGGCTGGCGCTGCAGGCATCTTCATGGCCCGGCAGGCACAGCCAGTTCGCAGCATTCGAATAATCGTTGCCGGCCGGCGCCGTGTCGGCCGTTGCGGCGCTTGCAAAACTCGCAAGCACGAAAGCTAAGACGGCGAATCTCGGCATGGTTCCCCCCACTGACGCGCTCCAAGCGGAAATTATGGGCAAGGGCGTCGTTGCCCGTCCAATGAAATCGCGTGGTGCTGCGGCGTTAGCCAGCGGTTTGGCGGCTTCGTGCCATGCGCTCAAAAAGCCGCACGCTGCTGACGGCCGCCGCCGCCAGCGCGAAACCGACCCCGATGAAGAGAGCGACGGCGGTACCGTGCACCGGCATGCGCGCGAACACGAACGCGACCAAGGCCGCACCGGTCGTCTGGCCGAGCAGCCTTGCGGTGCCGAGCATGCCGCTTGCGCCGCCGCTGCGTGCGAGTGGCGCGGCCGAGATCATCGCGCGCGCATTAGGCGCCTGGAACAGGCCAAAACCGGTACCTGCCAGCGCCATGCGCCAGACGATGTCAGGCACGCTGGCGTCCGGAGGCAGCAAGGCGAGCGCCAGCAATCCGCCGGCAAACACGACGAGGCCGATGGCGCCGAGCAGGCCCGCGGGATAGCGATCGGCCAGCCAGCCGGCGAGCGGCGAGACCAGCGAAATCGCAATCGGCCAGGGCGTGATCAGCAATCCGGTCTCGACCGCGCTGAAGTGCAGGCCGCTCTGCAAGAGGAACGGCAACGACACCAGCGCTAGCATCTGCCCGGCGAAGGAGCAGATCGCCGTGCCGATAGAGAGCGCGAAGAGCGGAATGCGCATCAGATCGACGGGCAGCATCGGCGAGGCGGTGCTGCGCTCGCGCCGCACCATGACATAGCCGACGGCGGCGGTGGCCATGAGTTCGGCCACGAACCAGCCCAACGCTTCGCCATGGCCGAAAGCGTCGATACTGCCGATCAGGAGCGCGAACATGGTGGCGACCAAGGCCGCGCCGGCAATGTCGAAACGCTGCGGCGTGCGCGGCGTGCGCGGCAACGCCTTGAGTCCCACGAGGATCGTGACGATGCCGATCGGAATATTGATGGCGAAGAGATACGGCCAGGTGGCCAGCGCCAGGATCGCGGCCGC
>Ga0157379_10004677_pt1 | contig 11747 bp, 11 predicted proteins | sample S25metaG_FD_121802 | JGI IMG/M metagenome (GOLD analysis project Ga0157379, IMG submission 121802) | Switchgrass rhizosphere microbial communities from Kellogg Biological Station, Michigan, USA - S2-5 metaG | ecosystem: Host-associated > Plants > Roots > Rhizosphere > Soil | place: USA... | reverse complement strand
TCCCTCCCCGCCGCGCCCGTCTCCTCGAATACGCCGAACGACGAAACGTCCTACACATCATGCAAGAATTCTCCAATGTCCCTTCCACGGAGGAAGTTGACATTGACGGTCTTGGACTGGTTGGAAAGAAACGACGGAGGGATGTTATGGGCAATAGGATGGTGTTGGAGCCGATTGAGGAGGAGGGGTATCAGTATGTGGGTGTGATGGATGAGGGGGAGAGGGAGGTGCAGGCGAGGACGATGGTGTGGGGGAGGAAAGGGGATGCTGTTGGGTGAGTTTCTTGTCTTTTTTGGGGGATAGGGATGCTAACGGAAATGTTGCGTTTCCAAAAGATTCAAATTCAATCCCACCTTAATCCGCTCGCTCCTCTTCCCAGAACCCTCGAATTCAGATTCAAATCCAAATCATAGTTCTCCTTCCGACATGGACGAAGAGATGTTATCAGCAGACGAAGACCGTCCTCGTAAACGTCGAAAAACTGAAAATGGGTTGTCGTCAAAAGCTGCTGAGAAGGAGAAGGAAAAGGCGAGGGAGAAGGAAAGGGAAGAGGAGAGAGAGAGGGAACGGCAGTATGAGAGGGGGATGATTCTGGAGAATGACGAGGAGAGGTTTTTGGTTGTTAAGATGGAAGAGCGACGATCGAAAGAAGGTGGAGAGGAGGGAATGGAAGTTGATGAAGGAGAGAAAATAATAGCGGGAGGTGGGGGAAGGAGATGGAAAATTATGGTATGGAAAGGGGAGGAGGCGAGGAAAGAGGTACAGGTGAAGAAGGAGAAATCGAATTCGACGGCACAGGAACAGGAAGATACAACTTCTACTTCGGCTGAAGACGTTCCGCAACCACACATTCCCTCCTCTACCGCTCCTCTACAGGGCTCAACGACTCCCCCTAGCAAACCAGAATCGAATCCGAATCCCAAAGAAATCACACCAATTCAAACAGACCCTTCCGCCGCCGCCCAAGATCTCCAAATAACGCCGACGACGAACACGGCATCAGTCACAAACACGCAAGACTATCTTCCCACTACCCCGGCCCTACCCGCTGCTGAGTCGGACGGTACAACAACTGTTTTACCATCATCAACAATACCTCCTGCAATCGAACAAACAACAACTATTTCGCAAGTCAAAGGCGCGGTGGAATCTTCAAAAACAAGCTCGGAATTGCATTCCATGGAGATTTCACCGACTCCGGAGGGGCCAGCGTCGAGGGCGGGTGGTGTGGGTGCGGAGATGAAGATCGATGAGGTTGTTAAGGCTATCGAGAAGGCGGGGGTAATAGGGATTGGAGGTGAGGAGGAAGAGGGAAAGAGTGGGGTTGCTGTTGAAGAAAGGGCGAAGGAGGGTGTGGCTGTGAACGGGGCTGTAACACCCTCGGAAATTCCCCTGACGTCGAATCTGGAGGCTCTGTCCGAACAAACGAAGGATTTTTCCCCTGCTCCTCCCACAACAGATTCAGAATCTACCCCTACAAATAAACGCGCACCTTCCTCCTTTCCCTCGTCTAGTTCTGATGACTCCTCCCTCTTAATCGCCACAGACCTTGATGAAGGCTCCATAGCATTCACACCAAGCGGTCTCCTCATCTCCACATCGAAAATCGTGCCGAACGCTCCAGCGGGAAGTGAACGGGCGTTTGAGGGTGGTTTAAGGGGGTGGTTTTTGGACGTGAGGAGGTGGAGGTGGAGGGGGGAGTGAGTCGGTTAAGGGGTGGTTGGTTTTTGGGTTTCTTTATTCTTTATTCATCCTCTACCCTTCTGCAGTTATTATCGTTTTTGGTTTGTTCAGTATTTTTCACTCTTTTTTCATGTTTTTCATGTAGCCGTGGTGCGTATGCGACTCAAGCTTCAAGTTTCGGTATGCAATGAGTTATGAATTGTATTTTCATCCTAAAAATAAGATATATTCCCGTGTAACAATTTCTTTTCGTTGATTGACCTGATGATCCGTCTTAACTGGTCAGAATAGATCCGAGAGGGCTGGATCGTAGCCAAGAGATTTGTGAAGATTGTTTGAGGGGACCACATTCCTTCCATTCAGCGGAAGCTTGCGAAAAGGCGTATCTGAACTGTAAAAACCCCCGAGTTTCATTTTGAGCTGTAAAAAGAAATACAGTACAGCCACATGGAGAGTCACACCGGAGATCGCTGTCAGAAATTCCCTGCGATTTCAAATGATGCCACCCTGTGATCTTCCGTGTAACATGTCTGATGGAGCTGTGTTACTTCAAATTCCAAAGTAATTTTCTGAAGGATCTGCGACTGTGATGGCGAAACTCTCAAAACTTTAAACCTAATCCTTTGCCAGTTCAACTCATGCTACAATGGCACCATCTGCTCGACATGTGTAACAGAACTGTGTTATTCTTGAAATATGAGGTTTCCCAAAGAATGTTGCAACGAAGCGAAGGATCTGCTCGAATTGGATGGCACAACTTGCAACAGTTGCGTGGCTGCAGAGCACTCAGTTTAGGAATTGCAGGGATGCGTCCGACTCGGAACAATGAGCTGGATATTCAAGTGAGATCTACATTAACATAAGTCCATCTCGTGAATAATTCCTGAGGTTTTGATAAGTCCCCGTTTTGGGTCTGCTAGTTCTGCCACTAAGCTATTCTTCTTTTACATCATAAGTTCCGTATCGGATTGGGTCGTACGATGTCAAGGAATGGCGGATGATATCTAGATTTATGACGGACTAGGATTACCATCTACTGAAGCCACTTATCGGTTTGGACTATTTTCTTGACTTTCCGGATAAACAGGTTGCCCATCGCCACCAGATCCCCTTGTCACGCTCATCCAGATCCAGGAACAGTGATATTTCAATCTATCTCTTTTTAAATCCTCCTATCCCTACTTCTTACAGCGATCTTAGTTTACTGATGAAATTGTGAATAGGATATGCAATGATAGATGCGGTGAATCTCTTCTGATCCATAAACGCTGACCGCTCTATAAGCCACAGCTTGACTCCACATTTCCACACACTTATTCAAATTACCTTACTGATACCTTGTGCTCATCTGATTGAGATTGGCAAAATCAGTCCCTAATAACCATACTCGTATCTGAGTGTCACGGAAGGGGCAGGCTCCGAAGGCTTCTACTGGAACACCGAGAAGACCTTCTCTTTTTTCTCCACTTCTCGTGGTAATTTACACAGGATAATATACTATCACACTTCCAATCAAGCCACTCGGAATCGTTTTTAAAGTAGACATTTGTGATAGTAAGAGATGGCTAAGCTAGGAATATTTTGACTTGCTTAGATTTCCCCTTTCCCAACTATCTTGTCTCTGGCAGAGAGTAAATCAATAGACGTGCATCATATTTTTTCAAATGATTTCGGTTTAATGACTATCCACTGTACACAAGGGAGGGATATAAATGAAGTAGAGAACGCTCAGGTGCCCCTAATGGCATAGCATAGCTGTCACCGTCATGGGAAAGGATATCTACGTCAGATGCGTGGAAACTGAATGCTAGGTGCTTTGTAAACACGACAAGGCCCTGGAATAGACTTCATCAGTGCGGTGAATCGGTTATTTTTGGTCTCTAGGAAACCACCGGCACTTTCTCTACCTACGACATCTTCTAGGAGGATTCCTGACATGTCGAATTCCATTCCTCTTGGTCGTAAATGCTTCATTACTGTTGAGCGTCAGGGGAAATCAAATGTGCTTTATAATTGTAAGCGAGGGAGCACTCACCAATGTTTGCAGTAGTATCGTTTCCCTCCATGTCTTTTGGCGCAATGCACAGCGGCGAGTTCCTTGGATAGAAAAGACTGGTTTCGGTCGCGGCATGATTTCCAGAGACAGATCCAAATATGTTCACTCTCTCCTCTTGCGACGAGATCGTCGGTGTTGAACATGGGTAGCTCTCCCAGTGAAGAAAGATCCTTGTGTTGACTTGGAGCAGTGAAATCGAGCTATGAACTATGGTTAACGTTCTCCGATGGAACTCATCAATGTAATGTTGACGTACCTGGAAGCTGGACATTGATATGTCATTCGCTGCGTGGCTGTAGGTATTCAGATCTGTTGAAAATAGACTCCCCCCGGTACCCCGAAGGGGCATGTGAGCTAAAGCACAGTGAAAATGAGGATCTAGGTGGGACAGATTGAGTCGTACTCTGCATCGGGATGTCGCCATACGTTCCAGGTGGATCAGAAAGAGTTTGCTTGGATCCCTTTGAGCTGACATGTTATAATAGAATGACAAAACGCACATTATCGTACGATGCAACGGTACTACTGCGGTAATTCAGAGTAGAGAAGTGATTTCCCATAGCATAGGGTGATGGAGAGTATGGTGCTTCGTGAGCGGAGTGGGTTGAGTGGAACAAGGTTAAATAAGAAGGCGAAGAGGGTGGCAGCACATAAGAGGTATTGTGTCCAACATTACGCTCCGCCTACAGAGTTACGGATGAATACAGAGCTAGACGTAGGGTGGCTCTAGGTATAATACCTGGAAGTTGTCAGGGTGTGGGTAGGGTTGAAAGGTTTGTGATGTCATCTCATTTGAAGACATCGACGGAGTAGCGGAACGAGGTTCTTCGTTGCTTCCATCATACTCTGGGGGGTAAAAGAAAGGTAAACCATGGCTGGAATGGGCCATACTACTTGGGGAGTCAGGGAAATGAGGAGGAATGGGGGGACTCGAACTTGAGCTCGAACATCTTCTTTATCTGAAAGAAATATTTGGCTTGTTGGGCTATCTACCAGGAACCTTAATTCAAGTTCCAGGCGCTGAACGAGAATTCTGGGACATCTGAGGCCACAATACCCCAAGGGGGATATCATCATCAGCTGAACCCAGAAGTAAAGAGTCAGTTGCCAATTCCGTGAATCGCATGCAATGCGGAGCAGATTTGAGAACCGAAAGGCAGAAGAATCCTAGAGACATGGTGTAGGGCGACATCGGAAAGCTTCAAACAAAGGGAAACTAATAGAGAGTTTCAACACCTTCAGCGTTGTTGCTCGCCTTTACATCAAAAAGGAAAGAGGGAAGGGAGTCAATTCAGACAGAGAAGTCCCAATGCGAAAACTCACATAACTTGACCCCGCTAAGAGTGGCACAGTTTGCCTGAGCATGATAGGCGCCAGGTATTTATGCAAATGGCCCCAGGGTGATCCTCGTTGTTACCAACAAATTAGAGTTACAAACTTTGACCGACTTTCTTTTAGAGAATGTCCCTTATAGTACATTGTTTTGAGCGAGTAGGTGTCTACGGAGAATGTTTATGAGTAAATTAAATAACCAAGGATAGGGTCAAATATATACATACTAAGGACCGGATCCTTTCGTTGGGTCCACATCAGTAAAGTGGGAAGCTGGTCCAGACTGTCCTGGACACGTTCTTAGTAATTTTGGAGCGCCTGGAGCGCCTGAGACGTCCTTGGACTCGACGGATCAGCAGTGGGACAATGTTCCACATTTATTGATACATCTTCTTTAGAAAGCAAGTGAAGACTGAGATAACATGAGGTTCGGTTTGATAGTCGTCTGCAGATTGCCATGTGGAAATGGATCGAAAGGTGGCATGCACTGAATAATCCAAGTATGAAAATCCGCAAGAGCCGTGAGTCTATTGAGAGAGTCGGAAAGGGGATAGTTAACCTTATTCCCGGCCAAAAGACATTAACAGAACATCCTTCAGTGTGAATGCGCTAAAGCTGGTCAATTTAAATACCTAGGCTTGGATATGGCACATTGTTTGGTGTCCTTCTCTTTAAATGCCTTCCGCTGAACAACATAGGAGGGTTCTGGGTTCTTTGCTATCACTTGAACGAATATAAATGAGGTGAAAACCGAAGGTTCTTGGTATCTCTTAGAGTGTTGCGAAGACGTCTGTAAAAAGACCATCAGTAACTGTAGCTCAATCCAAAATCTGTTAGACTCGTGCGTCTATTGATAGAGAGGATGTCAATAGCTAACCGTATTCCCACCAGAACACGGTAGCCGAATTTTTGATACAGCACATTGTTTGATATCATGCCTTCCACTGAGCAACAGAGGAGGGCTCTGGGTTCTTTGCTATCACTTGGATATAAATAGGATAAAATCGATATCGGGTGTCGTACCTTGGAGACTTCGTAGACGTCTTTAAAACAGACCCAGGTCTGGAGCATCAATCCACCATCCATTGGTTTTCATTCTGGTTAATTCCATCATTTTATCATCTTCCAGAATGGTATAGGCTCACCTCCATTAGACCCACAGTTTTCTACACTACCTCAAGAAAGTATCAGAGATGGAACGCAGAAGGGTTAAAGCATTCAGCTGCGGACAGCGTTCCGATGTTTCGAAAACGTCAATAAAATCGATAGTACGGACTCAAGCTAGAATCATAGGTCTGGAGAACACGACACGACCGTCATAGAAACAGCTGGAAGAGGCTTGCTTAAAGACGTTAAGATTCACCGTATTGAATGAAATGTTTCTTCTCATGAACCGCCACAGGGAATGGTCCGTGCATCACCTGAATCTTGGATATTGCAGTCAGGAAACGGGGGAGATATCAATAGGCGTAGGGCATGCAACGGACCTTGGTGCTCAACCCATGAGGACTGTTGGCACCTTCGGATATCCGGAGAAACCTTTCGCAAAGTGCCCGTACTTATAAAGGGTATCATTCCATTACTCGTAATGTTTGACTTCTTCAGACACAGTCGGACCAACATTGACAGACTCCCGAAGTATATTGTGATCACCATAGAAATACTGCCTGAAATATCAACCTGTTATTTAAAACTGAAATACCCTATTATTTTATCTTCGTTAGAAGAATACGTTCTTGCTCACCAAAACCCAACTGGAATGTTGGGTATTGAAGCGCTTCATTGAACTTGGCACCGAACCGCATTTTGAACGTTGAAGTGTTTCGTTGAACTCGGGTCCTTGGCGCTTACTCAAGCACGGCGCCAAAAATAAAATTTGAATGTGAGAGAGAAACTTCCGTCTATTAGACCTCCTCTCCCTTCCCGCCCCAAAAGCTGCCAGCTCGTCATATTTCCGTCGAGAAGGACTCCTAATAGCACTGAATAATGACCTCCTCCTCCATAACAGATTCACGACCTTCATGGCTTCCTGCAAAAGGTTGGCAGCATTTCGTGGCTGGAGGGTGCGTATGTTCGTTTCAAGTCGTTGATGTAGGGTCCCAAAGGCTCTCTTTTGGCTTATATAGGCTGGGAGGCATGTGTGGCGCGATTGTCACGTCCCCTTTCGACGTTGTTAAAACAAGATTGCAAAGTTCCATGTTCCGCGAGGGGCCCGTACGGATACATGCCAAAGCTAGTGGAGAAGTCATCGCCCAGAGATCAGGGGGGATTCTATATCACTTTGTAGAGACTGGACATATTCTCCGGCATGTGGTTGGCTTTCCTCGCTCAACACGGCGCTGTTTTTAACGCACGATTGTTTCAGGGATATTTACAAATACGAAGGTGTCCCTGCTCTCTTCAAAGGTCTTGGTCCTACCCTTGTCGGTGTCATTCCAGCCCGTTCCATTAATTTCTTCACATACGGCAATGGAAAACAAATAATCGCCAATGAATTCAACAACGGCGTCGAAAACACATACGTTCACTTGAGCGCCGCTACGTTAGCAGGTATCGTTACAGGGACGGCTACGAACCCTATATGGGTTGTTAAAACAAGGATGCAACTAAGTGCATCACAAGCAAGACCATATGTTAACAGTTGGGAGTGTATTAAGGATATCGTGAAGGTTGATGGAGTCCGAGGGTTGTATAAGGGCTTAAGTGCGAGTTATTTGGGCGTGACGGAAGGGACCATTCAGTGGACGCTGTATGAGAGGATGAAGAGAGTAACGGCCACTGCTGAAGGAAAGGGTGGCGTTGTGGGCTGGATAGGCATGTTGGCGAGTGCTGGTGTTTCGAAAGGTGTTGCCAGTTTGATCACCTATCCTCATGAGGTCAGTACTACGCTCCACTTTCGCTTACAGCATTCTCATTTGTTATCCTTAGGTTATCCGAACGCGTCTACGACAGCCAATGGTCAACGGTATCGTGAAATACACAGGTTTATGGCAGACCCTACAGCTTGTCATCAAGGAAGAAGGCGTTGGACGATTATACGGTGGACTCTCTGCACATCTGTTGCGCGTAATTCCCAATGCCGCTGTGATGTTTTCGATATATGAAGGTATCATATGGTGGGGTAACCGACACACATGACCTCCTTTATATGGCTAGTCATCCGTCTCATCTCCTCGTCGCTGGCTACAACTTCTCATTAAGCTATTCCCTTTGCACCCCCATTCGACCCATTGTCCTGCTCCTTGTTATCATTATATACACAATCGTACTAGTCTCAGTGTACACTGTATTCTAATCATGCACGTTATCTCCCCTACCTTTATCTCCGTTTATAGTTCTCCATTCGTACACATTAATAGTGACCATACTTATGTGGAATCATGCATCGTGACTGCTTGTTGGTAGACAATAGATTCACGATCCTATCAAGATTGTATCGACTTGATTCTGGCCCAGTTTAACGAATTTTCCTTGCATCCATACTCGATGCATCTTGAGTTGTCGTTTTCGGTTGACAATTAACCTGTTATCCACTCCAAGTTGGGCGATGTCGAAAAGAGGGTGTTGTAATGTCGAGGGATGAGGAGACGGCAGCCTCCCCGGGTCCGTCTGAGATTCCGAAGTAGTATTAGACTGTGAACTCTCTTCCGGCTGTCCGTTTGGTTCTCCTGCTGATGTTGACCCTGGTGATAATAGTTCAGACTGTGGTGTTTCATGATCAGTGGGTGTCGCGGTACCAAGCGTTTCCGCCTGGGTCTCTTCCACAGTCGTAGACGTCGTTTCAATGGTTTCAGAAACTGGGGCACCCGTAAATATGGTAGCAAGATCGTCTACACAATCCTAAGTCACCTTGAAGGAACCCAAGCGTCGTAAGACGTACCCAGACTGAAAAAGTATACTCTGGTCTTATCCCCGCGAATATAGAAATTATCCGCTAAAAGCCGTTTCTCTTTAAAGCGTAGTTGAGCCAGATCATAACGACCATAATCTCTTATGAGGATCTTCCCGCCAGGTTTTAATGCCTAAAACCATTTTCAGTTTCATCACGTTTACTTGAAATGCATCCTACCGTGTAAACATTTGCGATAGCTTGACTCCATTCATCTGGATGCAGAGCACTCAAAACAAATATCATCACAACAATATCCACTGTATTTGGTAGGATTCCTGGTGGCAGAAAGGGCGAGGATAAGTCCCAGACCGCAGCCCTGATGGATCCAGTTGGAGGTGAGGAATATAGATCGTGAGACTGAAAAATGTGGTTAATCCCTGATCAAATCGAAAAGAAAATTTCGGGTTACCTGTACAAGTTTAACAGCGCGAGGAGAGTAATCGCATGCGAGAACCGATAAACTCGGATTTTTATTCGAGCTTAATAGTGGAAAGATCGCATTGCCAGCACCTATACGAAAGGAAAGCTTCAATTAGGATATTCAAGCCAAATTATCAAGTTAATCTCACCGCATCCAACTTCTAATATAGTGACAGGTCCTGCCTAGAGTTGAGTCAACACGCAGGTGTTATTATAGCTTATGCCGCCACTGCGGTTTACCTCCAGCTGAGTTGCTTCCACCAACTCTGGAAACTCCAAATGTAACCATTTGCGATCCTTGAAGAAATTATTCTCATTATGCTTGTAGAATAAATCCCAATTTCTCGCAGGATTGCCGTTGTATTTGGGCTTTTCGTCGTCTGGCACTGGGGCATTCTTCTGACGAGCTAACGCCGTTGCTACCTTCTCGTCGTTGTCCGTTGGGGGAGGGACATGATCCCATGCATTCTGAGAGAAAACATCTTGGTCTTCCTATTTGACGTAACTCAGCACAATCTTAGGAAATTAGACATTCCTACTTACTGTTAAGAACCTGGAACCAAAATTCGGTGCATTGAACTTGTCTTGCACCGAGGACGCCTTTTTGAGGACGGATTCATCTTTTTGGCTTTCTTTAATTTCAGGAGTAGAATTTTCCATCAAGAGCGATGAGACGTATATTTCAAGATTCTGATTGTATGATAGTAAAGAGAAAGTGTCTGTGACACACCGTCACGGGTGGCCCAAAATAGTATACATTTAAGCGTTAGTTAGGTGGAGGCAATAGGAACGTTGTAAGTTGCTGAGATGAGAAAGGAGAGGAGGAAGAGAAGATAAAGGAGGACAAAAGTTACTAGCAAAACAGAGGAGGTCCAGGAAGGTAGCAAGCAAACCTGAATAAGCATCGACTGGTGTATAATACATAGGATTTAGACGGTTTCCTCAGGTTGCGGTAATGTAGAGGAAGAAGAGATGGAGGGTATATGAAGCTTAATGTGTTTCAGGAACTCGTCTGCGTTCTTCGTAGAACCAAACTGAAATGCTCGTTGATTGGAGGGTGAATAAACAAGAAAAGGAGGGCTTACCCTTAACATGCATGGAATAACTGTCCCGTCGAGTACTTGCGCAAACCTAACGTAGCGAGGATCGGTGTGAAGCTCAAATTTCATACCGGGAAACAAAGCTGCATTGAGAATCAGACGGAATACACCATCTGTCCTCAGAACTGTGGGAGAGAAATTGTCAGTTAGCCAACCCAAATGAGATTATTGTCTAGTGAGACTTGCCTAATCGTGCTCGGTCGGTTTTCTCGTTTATATTCAACTTCAATGAACCGACCCCTCGTTCTTGCCAAGTACCAGCCGAGCGCACAGACTCGTATAATTTCGCCCGAACTTGATACTCTGTGTATTCATCCTCTTCGCCAGTTACAACTGAATAGTCTAATAAGACGGTAGTTGAAGATAGAACGAGAAAGTATCTCACCTTCTTGAGCCTCAAGTTTGATCTTCTTTTCCTCGTGGCTCTCATGGACCACTTCAGTGTCCTTTGCACTGAGGATTTCACCGAACGTAGCAGGCTTTTCGGGTTCTTCCTCGGATTCTTCTTCTGCTCCGCTGCCACTGGCGCTGCCACTACCAGTGCCTAGTTCTCCTGTGTCTGCAGTCTTGCGCCGTTGTTTCTTACTCGGACGAGAAGGCAGTGTACCAAGCTTTCCTGAACTCTTGCTATATGGTTCAAAAGCGTTTGCATGTTGTCGTCCAGGAGACTTGGAACGGGTAGGAGATTTTGAACCAGACGATGTGGAGCCAGATGCAGCCGCGAATGGAGATGCGTTTGTAGGTTTAGCAGCTGCGAAAGGAGACGCTGAGGAGGCGTATTTACTAAAGGCGGAACCAAATACAGCTGTTGTGGTTCCTGCATTAGAAGGTGCCGCTCGGGGTGCAGGCGATGAGAATCCAGATGTTAATGGGACCTTGGGAACAGTATGTGAACCAAATGTGGGCTTGGAGGTTGCCCCTCCAAATAAACTTGGCCCACTGGCACTGGCGAATGGAGAGGCGCTATTGGCATATGCTAAGAATCCAGACTAAATAAATACGACATTAGATACGAAGGAACGAATGGAAATAATTCAAGAAGACTTACTGGTTTCGCTGGAGGGGGTGCTTCAGCCTTTGGCTTCTCCTTATCCACTTCCTTTTCTGGCGGAGGAGTGATTCGCTTTGCTTCCCTCGGATTTTGATCGGCATCTTCACGTCTACGTTTACCTTGACAAGCGTCAGGATCCGGAGATAAACGTCCAGCTACAGGCTCAGCTGTAGGGGTTGGTTCAGCACTCATATCTTCGCCCGTGTCAACGGG
>Ga0157379_10004676_pt1 | contig 11747 bp, 7 predicted proteins | sample S25metaG_FD_121802 | JGI IMG/M metagenome (GOLD analysis project Ga0157379, IMG submission 121802) | Switchgrass rhizosphere microbial communities from Kellogg Biological Station, Michigan, USA - S2-5 metaG | ecosystem: Host-associated > Plants > Roots > Rhizosphere > Soil | place: USA: Michigan... | reverse complement strand
GCCGCGCTGGTCGCCGCGTTCTCCTACAGCTCGAAGGTCCTGCTCGAGCGCCACGTGGCCGGGCGCGACCTCGCCGTATCGGTGCTCGACGGCGTCGCCCTGCCCGTCGTCGAGGCCGTGCCCGAAGGCGACGTGTATGACTTCGACGCGCGCTACGAGATCGGCCGCACGGCGTTCGTCTGCCCCGCGGACCTCCCGGCCGACGTGACCGCGCGGGCGCAGGAGCTGGCGGTCGCGGTGCACGAGCTGCTCGGCTGCCGCGACGTCTCGCGCGTCGACCTGCTCTGCGACGCGGAGGGCGGCCTGCACGTCCTCGAGGTCAACGTCATCCCGGGCCTGACCGCGACGAGCCTCCTCCCCCAGGCGGCCGACGCGGCCGGCATCGCCTTCGACGAGCTCATCGCACGGCTTCTCGACCGCGCGCTGGCCCGCCGCGCCTAGCTGTCGCCCGCGAAGTCCTCCGGGGAAACCTGGTCCAAAAACTCCTTGAAGCGGTCGACGACCTCCTCGGTGTCCTCGACCTCGTGCTCGAACTCGATCGCGGACTCCGCGATGACCTCCTGGGCGGCGAAGATCGGGGCCCCGGAGCGCACGGCGATCGCGAGCGCGTCGCTGGGCCGCGAGTCGATCTCGACGTCGCGCCCGTTGACGTTGAGCGTGATCGACGCGAAGAACGTGTTGTCGCGCAGCTCGGTCACCGCCACCTGCGTGCATTTGACCTCGAGCTCGCCAAGCATGTCGCACAGCAGGTCGTGGGTCATCGGCCGCGGGGTCGTGGCGCCCTGCAACTTCATGAGGATCGCTGCCGCCTCCGGATGTCCGATCCAGATGGGCAGGAACTTGTTGCTGTCGACGGTCTTGAGCAGCACGATGGGCTGCTTGCCGACCATGTCGAAGCTGACGCCGTAGATGACCATTTCCTGCACGAGAAGAGCTCCTCGGTGGGGTGCCGCCAGTATAGGCCTGCCCTCCCGGCGCCCCCGACCCCGTCGCCGCCCCTGCGCGCGCGTGGGAGACTGTCGCCAGCCCGCCGATGAGCGACCATCCCGGAGCCGACGCCCCCTCCATCGCCCTCGACGCCGTGGCGGGCGCGATCCAGGACGCGATCATCTGCGCCGACGCCCGCGGGATCATCACCGTGTGGCTCGGCGGCGCCGAGCGGCTGCTCGGCTACAGCGCCGAGGAGGCCGTGGGACGCTCGATGGCGGAGTTCTTTCCCGAGCACCTGCGCTCCGCCTACGTCACGGCCTTCAACGCGGCGCTGGCGGGCGAGCGCGCCGACCTCCTCGCCGCCGGCGTGATCGAGATCGTCGGACAGCGCCGCGACGGCTCGCCGTTCCCCGCCGAGCTGACCCTCAGCCGCGGCGAGGTCGACGGCGAGCCGTTCATGGCCGCGGTCATCCGGGACGTCGCCGACCGCCGCGCCGCGGAGGTCGAGCTGGCGCTCGCGCGCCTGCGCTTCCGCAGCGCGTTCGAGCACGCGGCCACCGGGATGACCATGACCGCGCCGGACGGCCGCTTCCTCGCCGTCAACGAGGCGTTCAGCCGGCTCGTCGACCGCGCGCCCGAGGAGCTGCTCACCCGGGCGTTCTCGGACATCACGCACCCGGGCGACCAGGAGTCCGACCTGCTGGCGGTGACGCGCCTGCTCCGCGGCGAGGCCGACCACGTCGGGCTGGCCAAGCGCTATCTGCGGCCCGACGGGCGGACGGTCTGGGTCGAGGGCAACGTCTCGCTCGTGCGCGACGAGGCGGGCGCGCCGCTGCACTACCTCACCCAGGTCATCGACGTGACCGAGCGCCGCCGCGTGACCGAGGAGCTCGCACGCTCCAACGCCGAGCTGGCCCAGCTGGCGGCGGTCGCCGCCCACGACCTCAACGAGCCGCTGCGGATCGTCGACGGGTTCCTGCGCCTGCTCGACGGCCGTGCCGGCGACGCGCTGGACGCCGACGGCCGCCGCTTCGTGGCCGAGGCGCTCGGCGGCGCGCGCCGGATGCGCGAGCTCATCGACGCGCTGCTGCGCTACGCCCGGGTCGGCGGCGGCGCGATCGAGCGGGCGCCGGTCGACCTCTCCGTCGTCGCCCACGAGGCCGAGGGCGCGCTGGCGGCGGCGGCCTGGGAGCGCGGGACGCGGGTGGAGATCGAGACCCTGCCCACCGTCCTGGGCGACGCGTCGCTGCTGCGCCAGGTGCTGCAGAACCTCCTGGCCAACGCGATCCGTCACGCGGCCCCGGCCGACCCCCAGGTGGCGGTCGCCGCGTGGCCCGCGGGCGACACCTGGGAGCTGTCGGTCGCCGACAACGGTCCCGGCGTCCCGGAGGCGATGCGCGACCGCGTCTTCGACCTGTTCGAGCGCGGCCGCAACGGCGGGACCGGCCTCGGCCTCGCCATCTGCCGGCGCGCCGTCGAGCGCCACGGCGGCGAGATCTGGATCGCCGAGGCGCCGTGGGGCGGCGCCGACGTCCGGTTCACGCTGCCGCGCTGAGCGATCAGCAGTCGGACGCCAGGGCCAGCACGACGCGGGTCGCGGTCAACCGCGGCGCACGCGTGCCGTCGCCCGCGAGCTCGCCGCCTTCGCCGCCTCGTCGGTGAGCGTGACCGTGACCGTGCCCGTGGCGCCCTTCGGCACGCTTCCGGCCCGGATCGCGAGCCGGAAGGCCCCGCCCCTGGCGGCCTCGCCGCTCAGCGATCCGCCCTTGCGCGCGACGACCTTGCCATGACGCTTGAAGACGACCTCGGCGGCGAGCGACGGCGACGTCCCCGCCTTCGCGATCCGCCCGCTGACGGTGACCACGCCCTTGCTCAGACGCGCCGTCACGCCCTTCAGCGAGACCGCCTTCGACCTGAGCAGCCGCACCTCGCCACGCTTGACGATCCGCTTGCCGGCGCGGATCGTGTACCGGGCGCCGGCGCCCAGGTCGCGCCAGCTCCCCGGCTTGACCTGCAGGCGCTGATCGGCGCCGACGCGGATCGGTGCCGTGGTGACCGTGCTCGGAATGCCCTCGCCGGCCGAGGACAGCGTCAGCGTCGCGGTGATCGCCGGGCCGTCGTGGTCCAAGGTCACCGTGGCACCGTCGAGGGAGGCGCGGTCCTTGTGCCCCTTGCTCGCCGTGGTGACGATCGTCGCGCCGCGGCTGGCCTTGCCGGTGGTGTCGGCGAGGTCGTACTCGACGGGGGTCTTCCCGGCCCCGGTCTCGAACGAGAGCGCCGACGAGCCCGGCTTGACGGTGAGCTTGTCGACCTGGCCCCGCTTCGCCGACGCCTGGACCGCGGCGACGGTGTTGCCGGCGTACGCGCCCTGGGTGTACCGGCCGTCGTCCGTTGCGCGCAGCGTCGCCGCGTAGGTGTGGCCGGTCGCCAGGCCGTAGCGCGGCTCGCCCTTGACGCCGGAGTCCATGGCGTCCACGGTCACGCCCGACCCACTCCTGGCCTCGTCGCCGACCAGCGCCTGCTTGCCGTCGGACGTGAGGCTCTGCACGACCGGCGCGGCGGCGCTCGCGTCGGCCTCGAAGAGGAACAGGAACGTCCCGGTGGGCAGGCTCGCGTTCTCCGGCGGGATCGTGTCGACCACGCCGAGCTGGTTGTTGGCCCCGGACCACGGGAAGTTCGCTCCGCTCCAACTGCCGTTCGCGTCGATCCGGAGCGTGCGCGTCGCGACGAAGGTCGCGGCGTCTGCCGCCTTGGTGGTCGGGTCCGGCGTGTTCTCGTCCACCGTCGCGTACGGCAGGTTCGGGTCATAGAGCCGCAGGAGCGTGACGGGCGCCGCCTCGCCGGGCATCGCCGGCACGTTCTCCTGCATGGCGTAGGCGACGACCGCGTGGCCCGACGTGACCTTCGTCGTCGCGTTGTAGTTCCTGATCACCACGTAGGCGACCGATCCTGCGCCGAAGATCCTGCTCAGCAGCGCGCGCTCGGCACCGGCCGGGCGGCTGAGCGCCTCGTCGCGAGCCGCAACGAAGTCCTTGTCCATCTGCGCCACGTACCAGCGGACGAGGTCGCGTTTCCACGGCGTGCCGTCGGCGGTCTGCGTGATGCCCCAGGCGCGCCCGACGCCGGCCTGGTAGTCCGAGGGCCGCTGCACCGCGCCGCCGAACCCGGAGAACCGCATGGCCATGAACGCGAACCCCGCGCACAGACCGCCGTTGGACCGCACGAAACCGCGGTACATGTCGTGGTACTGCTCGGCCACCGGGGCGCGGCCGCACATGCCGAGGAAGCAGCGGTCGACATCGTCGCTGCCGAACGTACGGTGGAAGTCCTCCCACGTGTAGTCGGGCGCGCCGGCATTGGCGCCGCCGTTGGTCGCCGAGGAGCCGAAGACGTTGCGGAAGTCGATGACGTCCACCGCCGGGGTCGTCGCCAGCGTCTTGCCGTTCGCGGTCGACTGGACGCTGAGCGGGCCCGAGGTCGCCAGCACCGGGACCTGCAGCGTGAGCTGGTCGCGTGCGGCGCCGCCCACCTCGACACGGTGCCGGTCGACGACCGGCCATTCCACGCCGTGCTGGTCGATGAACTTCACGGCGCAGGCGGACGGCAGGTCGCCCGTCACGACGGCCTGCGGGCCGAGCACGTTGAGGGGCCGGTCGATGGCGCCGCCCGCCGGGCTCGACGCCGAGTCGACATGGACGTCGGTGATGGCATAGCTCCGGCCGGCGGTGACGGTGGTGGCATGCGGCCCGGTCGCCCTGACGGTGTACGTGCCGCCATCGCCCGCCGTGCCCCCGCCGTCGGGATCCAGCCGGAAGGTGAACGGGTAGGTGCCCTCACCAGTGACGTCTACTGTCGGCGTGGCCACCGTCAGTGTGGCGGGCCCGGTGAACGCCCCGGTCGGACCGACGCCGACGGTGCCGGCGTAGGCCCCGTGGACCGTGACCTCGTCGCGGACGTCCTGGGCGCCGCAGCCGCGCACGAGGACGGCGGGCGACTTGTTGGGCAACACGAGCGCGGGTGAGATGAGGACCGTCTGGGTCAGATCGCCGTTGGCCGCCGCACCGGCGTCGACCGATCCCGCCGCGTGCACGGTGATCTGCCGCGAGCCCGTCGCCGGACCGAGGGCGCTGATGGTCATGGTCGCTGGGTTCAGCCCCGTCACCGGGTTGGGGTCGAACTGCACACCCCCGATGCCCGACGGCACCCCGCCCGCCACGCTGAGGTTCACGGCGCCGGTGGACCCGTTGAAGCGCCGGATGCTGACGCTGGCGTTCACCGACGAGCCCTCGGGGACCGAGACGCTCGGCGTCTGCAGGGCGCGGGCGAACGTCGGATCCGGCGGCGTGTCGTCGTTGGTCGCGTAGATGTTGTCGATGAAGACCGGCGGAATGTTGTGCGTCAACCGCTCCGGCGCATCGGTCGACGCGATCCGCACCGCCGCGATCCGGGTCGCCCCGGTGATCGTCCAGAACACGTCCCGGACGGTCGACGCCGACGGGAAGGAGATCGTCTGCTGGTTGAGCAGCACCGCACCGGGACCGTAGAAGCGAACGTCGGCCGAGACCCGACCGTCGTCCTCGGGCGTCGTGTTGCGCAACTGGAAGCCGACCTTGCTCCGCGTCTCGCGAAACTCGAACGCCGCATCGAACAGCGTCGGATTCGTCGCGTCGCCTTGGCCGGCGGACTGACACGCCATCTGGCCGGACCGGCCCGCGATGCCACCGTCCTGTGCCGTCACCCCGCAGTTGACGGCGAACGCCGGCAGCCCGAACTGCGCCGCGCTTCCGAACTCCACCCCCTCGGGCGACACGTACTGCGTCGTCACCGCGGCCCCGGCGGGCACCCGCTCGAAGTCCACGGTGGTGTCCGGCGCCGCCGCCGCCCGCGACGCCACGGCCAGCCACAATCCCACGGTCACGATCAGCACCCGGCGCATCAGCCACCGCTGACGATCGTGAAGGTGACCGACCGATGGGCGGTCCCGGCGGACACCATCAGGCGATATCGGCCCGGCTTCAGCGCCCGACCGCCGAGCCGTCCCGTCAGGGCCACGCGGTTCGTCCCCGCCTTGAGGCTCCGGGTGATCGTGCCCGCCTTGACGTAGATCGTGCAGCGCGTGCCCCGCTTGGCGCGGGCCGAGCACCGGCCGTGCGAGCGGTGGCCGCGCGTCGCGCGGTCGAAGCTCAGCGTCACCGTGGCCGCCGCGTCGAGGGCGATCGTCAACGTCGCGCCCTGCCCCTTCTTCGCCTCGCCGTGCTTCGGCGCGACCGCGAAGCGCTGGCGCGAGAGGCGCACGCTGCCCAGCACCGCCCCCGTCGAGGGCGGCGGGGTGATCAACGGGGCCGGCGGCGGCGGCCCCGTCGGGGGGCTGGCGTCCGGGATCGTCACCGACTGGGTCTGCGTCGCGATCGCACCGTCGGCGTCCTTGATGGTCGCCGTCACGGTGTAGGTGCCGGGCCTGGCGAAGTCGTGCGTCGCGCGTAGACCGTCCACCGCCGGGCTGCCGTCGCCGAACGCGATCGACCCGGTGACCGTGGGCGCGTCCGGATCATGCGACGCGGTCGCGTCGGCCGTGACGTGCTGCCCCTCCTGCGTGACCGTCAGTACGGCGACGGGCGCCTCGTTGCGGTCGGCGCGGTCACGGACGAACACGTGCAGCTGGCTGTTGGCGCCGGTGACCAGGCTCGTGGAGCTGCTGGTGAAGACCGCGTAGCGGCCCGAGCCGCCGCTGAGGCGGACGGGCGACGTGCTGGAGACCGAGCCGCCGGCGTCGCCGGTCGTCGAGAGGTCGAGCCGCGTCGTGGTGCCGGCGCAGCGATCGCGCAGGACGGCCGCGGCGCCGGACGGCGGCGCCGAGTAGACCGTGTCGGAGATGAAGCTCACGAGACAGCCGTCGTCGGAGATGTCGGCGGCGATGCCGTAGCGCTGGTTGTTGTCCACCGCGTTGGTGATGCTCACCCGCTCCGTCGTCCCCTGGCAGCGGTCGCGGGCGAAGATCTTCGGGGTGACGCCCGAGTCGTTGGCGACCAGGTTCGTGGCGTATGACAGGAAGGCGACCACGCAACCGTTGCCGCTGATCGCCGGTCCCGAGGAGCTCTCGTTGGCCGTGCCGCCCGGCGCGGCGCTGACGAGGGTGATCTCACCCGTGTCGACGTTCTTGGCGACCACATCGATGGTGGTGTTCGGGCGATTGCGGTTGACGAGGTTCGTGGCGAACGTGGTGAACGCGACCCAGTGCCCGTCGGCCGAGATCGACGGCTGGCTCGAGCCGTCGTTGCCCGGAGTCCCGTCCGCGGTCTGGCTGACGCGCGTGATGACTCCGGTGCTCACGTCATACATCCACACCTGCGAGCCCATGCTGAAGGCGACCCGCCTGCCGTCCGCGTCGATCGAGATCTCGTAGACGTCGCTCGGTGCCTGAGGCACGATCGGCTGGAGCGCACCGGTCACCCGGTCCAGGACGAAGAGCTGGCGCAGCGGTAGGCCGCTGTCGCTGATGCCGCGCCCGTACGCCGCGAACGCGACGTAGCGGCCGTCGTCGCTGATCTGCGCATGACCCCACTGCGGATCCGCGCCGGACGGCAGCCCGTCCGCCTCGCGGACGTTGATGGCCTGGGTCTGGCCGGTGACCCGATCGCGCAGGAAGAGGTCGGCCGTGTTGTTGTTGTCGCCCGGGACGATGCCGTTGGCCGCGGAGGCCCACGTCACGTAGCGACCGTTCGCGCTGATCGACCCGCTCTGGGCCGTGACGACCGCGCTGGACGAGTCGCGACTGTCGAGTGTCGTCGTCGGACCGAGACCGAACGCGTTGGGTGCTGCGACAAGCACGACCAAGGCGGCGCCTGCCGCTGCCTTGATGCCGCGGAGCACCGCCCGATCCTCTCAGAGACGTCAACCAGGAAGTAGAAAATCTCCTTCGGGCACCATGGGGGCGCCTCAGGCCGCGCACCACCACCACCGCTTCAGCAACCTCACCGCTGCGGAGGCGACGAGGGCTCGCGTCGCGATCGCCCCGCCGGCTCGATGGGCGATCCTGGATTCGAACCAGGGACCTCTTCCTTATCAGCGTTCGCAGGGCCCGGGACGTGTGGGCCGTCGCGGACATGGCGGTCACAAAGTACCTGCTAATCGGCGGGTGTGGCAAAACCGTCGTGACGCTGACAGCCCGGCGTGGTTCGGCGGATGTACCCGTCTCGTACCGTCGAGCGACCACAGCATGGTGGTAATCGCGCCCGCGTTCTCGGCGAGCCCGTCGGAACGACCGGCCACGCTACACCTACGTGCTATGGCCGACCCGGCTTTGACTGAGGCGGGGCCCCTCTGGGGCGCCCGCGGAGCGAAGCCCGGAGGGCGAGCGGAGCGGGCGCCGGCGAGCCGACTGGGACCCGCCGGCCGAGAATTGACCCCCGACACCCGCAGGCCGGTGAGACCTGGGGTCAATTTCAGGGCCTCGAAGTCATGGGGCAAGAAGAATCGCTCGGGCCCCGGCTTCTTGCGGCGTCGGTCGACCGGGCGCTTGGTCGCCGCTCGCAGCCCAGGGCGCCCGCCAGCCGCGAACGCCCGCATCTGCTCGAAGTTCCAGACCGGGATCGCCCACGGCGCCTTCCTTACGCGGGGATCGTTGCGGCGAAGGCGCACGCCCTTGAGATCGCCGGTCGCGTGTTTAATGGGAATCGTGCGCGCACTCTTCGCGACCTCCCCTGGTCTTGGCCATGTGTTCCCGACGATCTCCCTAGCACACGCGCTGCGTGCCGCCGGCCACGAGGTGCTGGTGGCGACCGCGGGCGGCAAGGAGGCCGCGAACGCCGGCCTGCACGTCGTGGACACCGCGCCGGGTGTCGACATCGGCGCGGTGTTCCAGCAGGCGGCCAGCGAGCAACCCGAGGAGTTCGACTACAGCACGGACGTCGACACCGAGAAGGGGTTGGAGTTCGTCGGCGCGATCTTCGCCAAGTTGTCCGGCGTGTCGGTGGACCTGACCGTGTCGGCGGCCGAATCGTGGCGGCCGGACGTGGTCGTGTACTCGTCGATGGAGGGCACCGGGCCGCTGGTCGCCGCGAAGCTCGGCGTGCCGGCCGTGTCGCACGGCTTCGGGTTCGCCGACGAGGCGTCGATGACCGAGGCGATCTTCAAGAAGATGGTCGAGGAACGCGAACGGCATGGCGTGCAAGGGTTTCCCGAGGTGCGCGAGTCGATCGACGTGGCGCCGCCGAGCATGGTCGACCGGCCGGTGCGCGGCTGGCCGATGCGGTACGTGCCGTACAACGGAGGCGGCGTGCTGCCCGAGTGGGTGCTCGAACGGCCCGCGCGCCCGCGCGTCGCGGTGACACTCGGCACGGTGCTGACCCAGGTCGGCGCGCTCACGTCGTTGACCAAACTCGTCGACGTGGCACGGCATCTGGACGCCGAGTTCGTACTCGCCCTCGGCGACGCGGACCCGTCGCCACTGGGAGAACTGCCGGACAACGTGCGGGCGGCCGGCTGGGTGCCGCTGTCCGCGCTGCTGCCGACCTGCGCGGCGCTGGTGCACCACGGCGGGGCCGGCTCGACGCTGACCGCGATCGACGCCGGAGTCACGCAACTCGTGCTGCCGCACGGCGCCGACCAGTACATGAACGCGGACGCCGTGGCGCGGCGCGGGCTCGGTCTGCGTTCGGAGCCGGATCAGGTGGACGCGGAGCTGATCGACCGCCTGCTCACCGACCCGGGGCTGGGCCGGGTCGCCTCCGAGGTGGCCGACGAGATCGCGACGCTGCCGAGGCCCGCCGACCTCGTGCCGAAAATCGCCGGCCTCGCCTGACTTTGCCAGGGGTGCACACCGTGGCGTGCACTAATCCCTTGGGCTGACTTTGGCGCGTGGCAGGTGAAATGGCGAGGGTGTCGCCCGTACGGTCGTCCACATGGCGAGGAGACGGGCGGACGCCTGCTATCGAGAACTGGGTGCGGAACTCCGAAAGCGGCGGATCGCCGCTCGACCTTCGCCATCCGCCTGATCTCCGCCCACTGCTCCACGTCAAGCAACTGCGTTCTCCCGGTCTCGACCTCTTGGTCGAGCCAGGGTCAGAGCCCGGCCGGATGGCTCCGGCCCTGCGCCGAGTGGACCAGTTTTAGACCGGCGCAGGTGGCCCAGTATTCAGGCGGCGCCTACATCGCGAACCGCTCAGCGTCTGGCACAGCGCCGATGGCGCCAAGGGTCGGCGGCTTCTCGCCGGCGACCTCGCGAACGACAACCGCGTCGCAGCGCTGCTTGCGTGGCACTTCGAGCCCGACACGAGTGGGCGGCCGCACCTCGTGACGTCTGCGGCCGTCCGGTCCGGCGTCGCGGCTGCGGTCGAGGCGGAATACCTCGTCGCGCTGTGGTTGCTTGTCCGTGTCGCTGCGGCGATCGACCGGCGGACGATCCAGCGTGGGCGTATCGGACTGGTACGCGACAGCGCGATCGATGTCGACCTCGCTGATCTCAAGCTGCTCGGGTTCCGGCGCAGCCGAAAGGCCGACGGGTACGACGGCGACTACTACGTGTTCGAAGCCTGAACGCGGCCGCCGTGCTCGCGCCAGATCTCCTCGGCCCTTGCGGCCCAGCGCTTCGGCAGCGCGGCACGGAGCTCGGCGATGAACGCGTCCGGCTCCTGCGCCTTCGGCGCTGGCAGTGCAGCGAAGTACGCGTCGATCTCGGCGGTGAACGCTTCGACGTGCTCGGGCTGCTCGCGCTCGCCCCAGTCGAGCAGGCTGCCGACGACCTCCTCGAGCGAGGCGCGCTGCGCGCTCGCCGCGATCGTGAGGATGTCGACGATGGCGAGATGCTTGTCGCGGCCTCCCCAGCGCAACGGCTCGATGCCGAGTCGCTGGATCGCGCGGGTGACGCCGGACGCGTCGAGCCCGATCAGCTCGGCGGCGTCGCTGAGCTTCGGGAGCGCGCGAACGTAGTCGGACCGGGTGGTCGTTGTCGGTGCCATCGCAGATTTGAGGATAACGCAAGCATTGCAAGAGTCGCAAGTACTACGAGTATCGGCGCGCGGCCGGCTCTTGAGTCTGAGGCCAGCGCTCCGGGCCCGGGGCCGCGGCCCCGGGGCGGTGAAGCCGGCGATGGGGAACGAGCGGGTGAGGATCGGTGAGCGAGCGTCGGCTCCCGCAAGTGAACCGCACGGCGCATTTGATCCCTCGCGAACACAGAGGGACGAGCGCCCGATTTGGCCCGCACTTCTTCGCCAGGCCGACGCGAACACCGAGAGATGAGACGTACCCGTCTCGTACCTTTGTGCAGGGCGCTCGCCAGAGGCGAAAGAGACAAGCCCTGCAAAGGGCGGATGGGCGATCCTGGATTCGAACCAGGGACCTCTTCCTTATCAGAGAAGCGCTCTAACCGACTGAGCTAATCGCCCGTTGCGGAGCGGAAGTGTAGCGCGGGGTGCGGTCCGCGGAGGCGCCGGGCGAGGGCCTGCGCATCGTCCACCGAGCCGAGGGTCAGCTCGATCTTGTACCCCGTGCCGCGGGGGCGGACCTTGACCTCGGTGCCGATGGCCCGGCCCAGCGCCTCGGCGATGTCGGCGGCCACCGCGGACTGGTCGGGATGGGGCTGGGCCGCGCTACGACCGGTGCCTGCGGCCGGTGCCGCGTTGGCCTGACGAGCGCGGTCCTCGGTGACGCGGACCGACCAGCCGCCGTCGGCCGCGGCGCGCGCGAGGCGACGGCGGTCGCCGTGATCCTCGGCCAGCAGCAGGGCCCGGCCGTGACCCTCCGAGAGCGCGCCGGACTCGATGAGCGCCAGCGCGTCGTCGGGCAGATCGAGGATCCGCAGGAGGTTCGAGATCGCGACG
>Ga0157379_10004674_pt1 | contig 11751 bp, 15 predicted proteins | sample S25metaG_FD_121802 | JGI IMG/M metagenome (GOLD analysis project Ga0157379, IMG submission 121802) | Switchgrass rhizosphere microbial communities from Kellogg Biological Station, Michigan, USA - S2-5 metaG | ecosystem: Host-associated > Plants > Roots > Rhizosphere > Soil | place: USA... | reverse complement strand
ACCATGGAGGCCAACCCTACAACCGTCGTTACTGTCAATGGGACGTCATCTGACATAGGGCATTCTGTCTATTCGAGTACCACTGTGTCCGAGTCGCATGGATGGCCACCCCGCCGAAGCCTAAGTTCGGCCTCTCAGCGTCCCTCACTCTCACGTGCTTCTTATGGTTCATATTCAGAGTATAAGAGAAGTAGCAGTATCACCAAAAGGCCATCGTTGAGTACAATCACGGGCACAGATGGTCTTTCGGTTAACACTGTTCGAACACATATGAACGAGGTTCGTCGACATATCTCTGTCGCGGTGGGAGGGCACAGTGATATGTTGACCGAGGTCCAGGACGAACCGCGAGCATGAACCAAGACTGCTAATCAAAGAAATCATCATGGAGCACGACGAATTATAGTGCCTCCATATTGGACTTCCCGTGTTTCGGCCAATGCGTATATGAACTGTTTCTCACTTTATAATATTATATTTCTGATAGCTTTTGTGCACCAAATGAAACCCACTGTATTTCAAATCTTGCGTCTATAAGTACTATTGGATATGCCCCGCCTATTGGTCCAAATAATTAGTTATAATTGGGAAGTAAAGGAGAAGGCATATTTATATAACAGTATACCCAACGCGTAATTTAGCCTCCCCTTACGCCCGTTCACCAAGCCCCAATAAACGAAGTTTAATCCACTTCACATGGATATACATGTGCCCCTTACACGAATGGTATTAAACAATTGGATATAGGTTTGTTTGTTTGCGCGGCCTCCCACTCCCAATTGGCTTAATGGACCGTGGCCGAAAGTCTCGAGGAAGCCGCTCTCCTCCCAATTTCGCACAAATCTGATTCCTTTCAATATTATCCAGGATATTTGCCAAAAATACAACCTCCTCGTAGGCTAAAATAGAAAAGAATGTTAACCCCAGCTTCCAGGTTCTGGTAAGCAGACATCGCTTACAGAATTCTTCAACTAACCAACCATAGGCATGCTTGAACCATTCCTTGTTCCTTGACATGTCTTCTTCGTGCGCTTCGAAGGCATACTTCAGAACCTCGAGACGGTGTTCGACCCAACAACGAATCGCAAAGCATCGTGTTTCTTTTTCCATCGTCAACCTCCGGTTTTCAAGAGACCTTAAGATTCCATTAGGGAGTACAGTGGTATTTGATGAGAACTCCAAGGAAATATAAACGCTGCGGAAGGCTGGCATAGAGTCGTCGACAGAGAGTAATTAATTACCGTGTCCGTTGGTCGACCCAACTTTCTTCCAGTAGCCCCCAAAGCATTTGGGGCTTAGTTATTGAGTCATTAGAGACATACGCACCGAGTACTCTTTTCTAACTGAGAAACACTACCCTACAGTTTTAGAGTGGACGGAAAACCATATCCTAGGATCAGCTGGTAGGGTACCATTCCAGTCCTCTATTCCCAGTCTTACTCCCCCAATCATTACCTCTGTGAGTCAAGTTATAGGCACGGCGTATGCATTTGAGAAGCAGTCGGGCTTCTAATGCCATGTTACATTTTGAATACTACAAATCTCTTTGCCTTCGAAGCTGAAAGGAGTCAGTGGCGAGACAAGCGCTTTCGAAATCAAGCCCTCGGGGTTCCAGGAATACGGATTTCGAGGATGGCCTCGGCTCGCATGTACTCTTAAGGCTTGGAACAAAGCCTAGATAGTATGCCGGCATGGGACCCTTCCCCACTGCGTGACGTGCTCTAGAAGCCTTCTGCGAGTGCCGTACCTTTGCCGGAATCGAGTCAGATGATTTTGTTTATAACCTTATCACAGCCTCCCCTCCAGGGTCCAACCATGAAGGCAGAGCCATCCACAGCGATTTCTTCGCAGACGAACATCAGAGAAACTATCTTTCCCATCTCAGACGTTCCTCCACAAAATAATTCTGAAGAGCCTAAGGAGACAGGAATCCCTAATGTCGAACTCACGGACCAGACAAATCTCCTTCCCTTCCGAAAGGTCCTCGTTGTCTTCCTTAGCCTCGCCTGCTGTCTTGTAGTCTCTGCTCTTGACTCTACCATTGTGGCCACGGCTCTTCCCACTATCTCGGCTGTTTTCCAGGCTGGATCCGTCTCTTCCTGGGTTCCTGCTGCTACCCTACTGACATCCACCGCCTTTCAACCGTTATACGGACGTTTCTCGGAGTATGTCCTTTGAATATCTCTCTATCTCTTTTCTCCTAATACACTTTACTTAGCATTTTCGGTCGTAAAGCAATGCTAATTGTTGCCATGGGCCTATTCATGATTGGAAGCCTGGCCGCTGGTTTGTCAAGGAACATTGACGAACTAATTGTATTTAGAGGTGGGCTCGGTTCTATGTACTTTTAATAAGCTTTCCTACAGTTACCTTCGAATTTAGCCATCTCTGGAGCTGGTGCTGGGGGGATAATCACAATGGCCCAGGTGATTCTTTTGTGTCCTTTTCTTCCCGCCCTTGTATGACATTGGTTAGGTTGTCATGTCGGATGTTGTAAGCCTGAGAGACAGGTATGCCTCCCAATTCTCAGAGTCAGGTGTACATTTTGGTGACTGTTCGTTACCTGCAGAGGGAAGTATCAAGGTATAATAGGAGGATTTGTCGCATTGGGGTACGCGATCGGTCCCCTCATCGGAGGAGCCCTTGCAGAGAAAGTTTCATGGAGAGTGGGTTCAAACGAGCGAATCCATAATCGCCTCAACTAATTTTGTTCTAGTGGTGTTTCTGGATAACACTGCCCATATCGGCTACTGCGATATTAGTTGTAGCCTTTGTTCTCCCATTGAAATCTGTCACCGGAAATATCAAACACAAACTTTTGCTCATAGACTACTTGGGGACAGTTTTAACGCTTGGTGGCTGCACTCTCATCCTACTGCCTCTCACCTGGGTGCGCTATTCGATCGCGAGTCTTCATGTCGAATCACTTACACTGAATTGGCAGGGTGGCGTTACTTTTTCATGGACATCTGGAAATGTCCTCGGTACACTGTTAGGGGGTGTAGGGATCCTGACAGTCTTCATCGTTTGGGAGATGAAAGGCGCAAAACTGCCTATCGTACCCAGTAAGCCTTCACACATTATTTATGCTAAATCACGCCTAATTTATAATTAGTGCATATCTTTCGGCACTCCACCGTTTGTGGTGTGTATATTACAATGTTCATCAAGTAGGTGTTCTATTGTTTGTTTAAGCTGTGTCATAACGTCCCTTGTAGTGGATTTATATTTTGGGCATCTAGCTTCTACCTACCCCAGTTCTTTCAGGTCGCCCTCGGCTACTCCCCTATTCATTCTGGTGTCTTTATCCTTCCGGTCCTTGTAAGTCAGACAGTCGCGAGTCTCATCTCGGTAAGCAGACACAACTTCTGTACGCCGTTGTTACGTTATGGAAATACACAGGGTATAATCGTCAGCAGAACAGGCAGATACAGGGTAATACTTTTTCCTCATCTACAGGTGATATTTATTGAGATTTTCAACTAGACAATAGTGTATTGTGGCTTCAGTGTTATGGCAATTGGTTCTGGATGTCTTGCAACTCTCAACGAAACGAAACCCAAATCTGAATTGGTGATATTCATGCTGCTATCAGGGATAGGGGCTGGACAGGTGAATAATTGTTTTGATCGCCTTCCAACCTCTTTTTTTATTATTCGTCCTTAGACCCTCCAGACCACGACTGTCGCCGCACAAGCTAGTGTATCACGCAAGGACATGTCTGTTGTCACAGCTGTCCGCAATGTGAGTATAGTAATGGGCAAACTAAACGGTTCTTTTTATGCTTAAGGATTCTATTAGTTGGTTCGATATGTTGGCGGTGCACTAGCATTAGCCGTGGGGTCCTCAATCATGTCAGTCTAATTTGATCTGTTCTTACGGACAGCACTGAGGGAACATGCGCAGAAATAATGCCTTGATTTCACGAGCGCATTCTATTGGATTCCCCGAAGATCAGCTTCAACAACTAACCGATAACCCTACACTTATTTCAAAGACGACCTTTAACGTTACTGCGGAGGTTCGCCGCGAGCTTCTGGAAGGGTATATTCACGGATTCCACATCATGTTTACTCTGAACGCCAGCCTCGCCGCCTTTGCGGTAGTTGTTGCCATTATTATGATCAAACACAAGGAACTGACCCGGGCAGATGATGCTCAATTAAAAGCAGAGGCAAGAAAGAGGGCAGACTTCGAGATGAAAGCCGCGAGGACCAAGGAAGCATCAGAGGATAGTCGCAAACTTGCTACCGCTAGAAATGACAGTGCGAACGGGGGAGAAACGGTCTCCAGAAGGCCAGCTACCATGAGTAGCTTCTGATCAATTGCCTTCTGCTGAATACGCGGCGCAATGGGATCCTCTTGTTTAGACATAATAGGTGGCAATTAGATAGTCCTTTCTGCATCATAGATTTTAGCAACCCCCGGGGTGCGACAAAACAGACGCAGCTTCGTGATATATATGAGAGCAGATAATCTGAAAAGATGGGATTCGAGCACCACCAAGCGACTCTGGTAGAGTGGGTAAAAAGATAAGAAATCGTATCAGATAATTTTGTAATAAAGGCCGTCATGAATTCTGAAGCAGAAAGAAGCGCTGTCAATGAAGTGAAGCGGCAGGGAATCTAAGCATTACGAATATACCAAAATCGCACTGAGGACCAATAAAAGAACAAACAGAATAAAATTTATTTGAAGACGACAACCTTTGGCTTTGGTTTCGGCGGAGCCAATGTCTTGTCTCCTAATTTCTTCACAGTATTCTCCTCCTTTTGAACAACATCTCGTCGTCGCTTCAAAACATGGAAATCGTCTTCATCCGGGCCAGCTTCAGCAATTGGGCCGTTCAACAATAAGGTTTGTTTGGCAGCCATTTCTATAATAACATGATGAGAAAACTAAATTTTAAGAATAAATTCGCAAGGAAATCTTACCTTTAGTCCTCAAAGGACAATCTTTCGCAAGATGATCCGTCTGTTGGCATAATTTGCAGGAGCCTCCATTGGGATAAATTCCTTTGGCAGCATTTTGGGGACACTTGGAGGATAAATGACCCTTTCGAGAACAAACGAAACAGGAAGCAAATGGTAATGGGTTCTTCAGATTTTCTGGTCTCTTGCAGCGAGATAGGCTGTGTTTTTTACTTCCACATCTAAAATATTAAGTAAATTGGATGAATGGCGGGACGGAGTATAAAAAATACGCACCTATAACATATCCCAACGGTTGGTTTACTCGCTGCGTTGGTTCCTTCTTCAACCTCATTATCAAGCGCAGACCCTGCTTCGGGACAGTCCTTCATTATATGTCCTTTCTTTCGACATGCTAGACATGTAGTATCAGCATGTCGTTCTGCTATACGTTTTAATCGTCTCTGCTCTGAACGAGCAGCTAAATAGCGGGAAGAAGTCAGTGCCTTGAATGAGTGCTGACAGGTGAAGAGGAATCACATTTTACTTGCTTTGATTGCCTTTCTTCCATAAGCTGCCTCTTTATGCCAGTCATTCCCTCCTTGCCAGGAGAAGCTGCCTCTGCTTTTGATTCTTCGTTTGATTCCACGTCCTTTTCTTCAGTCCCAGTAGCATCCTTGCTTTTTCGTTGCCGTTTACGAGCCTTTTTCATTGGGGCTGCATCTGCGTCAATTTTCTTAGGTTCTTCAGCATGAAACGCTGTCAGATCCGCTTCTACAGCTTCTTCCTTGTCTTCTTTCGCAAATCCCGCTTCAAGATAGGTCCTTTTGCGGCCGAAATTTGTAATTCGCGTCATAGTCGAGGGTGAAAGCACTGAGCAGTTACCACACTTTGAAACTCAGACATTCTTCCTTTCGCCACCACTTTCAAGATAACTTATGGGCAAGAAGAATCAACCGAGAGATGAAGCACCAAAACCAACCAGTGTTTCTAATAGGGAGACTTTTCAGCGACTGAATTTCTTGTATCAAGCAAGTGTGTATCTGAGGAGCGTTGAGGGTTCGGAATCAAGTTTGGATACCGAGGCTCGACAATCTGCTCGAAAACGTCGTCGAATCACAAGTGGTGATCTGGGAAGCAGCTATGTACGGACCATGAAAGCCATAGGAAACAAAAGTGTAACAAGGATGTACGTATTTGGAATTTAAACTATTTGTGGCCCGGAATAACACGATTGGAACTCCAGTGATCCCAACGTAAAGAGGACTTTGTGTGGAGGTTGCGATACCATTCTTATGCCAGGTGTTACTGCTACAGTAAGGGTCAAAGGTACGTTGACAACATCTCTGCACATGCATCTTCTGATGATTGCGTGAAGGCATAGCAGGGAGACGCAACAAAGTGGTGTATACCTGCATAGATTGTGAGGCCTCCCGTGGCATACCCGCTCCTCCTGTAACATCTTCATCCACTCCTGCACCTATCCCTATCTCTGCCTCTCAACCTTCCGAATCAAATCCTGATGCTACGGAGGTATCAGAAATTGGTGGGCGAAGGAAACGAAGGCCGAAGCAGGCTCGTCATCTTCCACTCTTTGCGCGGCCTGATGCAGGCCATGTCATCTTCAGAGGGAATGAAGCACTCCGTGACGCCGAATCATAGGTTTTTCTGTCAAATTTACCAGATTAGACTTCCGTAAGAATATCCGCCAAGATTGCCTTTGCACTCCTCCGATCTTTCTTTGAGTTCGGCTCCTCATTTCCCCAATTCTTGATCCCTGCCTCTTCCCACACAAGACCCAGTAGTTGCTCTCTCGGCCCATCTCTCACTCGTAGTCGATGAATAAGGACGGGCGGAATTACGCGACGAATGTGTGCCTCGCTGATGAACCTTCCGTCGCCCTCCCCGAAAACAATTGCTGATGCTCGAAGCAGCCGGTCAATGTATGTTAAACAGCGAGCAGTAAGAAACATGCCATCCAGCTCTGGATGGTGTCGGATAGCTGTCACAAGTGCTGTTTTGTAGTTGGCAGCGACGGGCGAGATATAGATATCTTCTGTTGTTGGTAATTCGGTGTATGGAAACATAGGGGGCTTCTGAATTGTTGATGGAATTGGAATGGGTCGGATTATCGGAGAACTTGAAGCGGGCGTAAGGTGTGGGGAAGTGGGGGTCACTGTGATACTGAACGCAAAATGGTCAAGCTGCACTTATTAGATAGATGTCGATAAAGGATGAATGTAGACCCTTACGAGATTTAAATGTATGGATGGCCTTTCATATCCGTCAGACGGGGGCGAGATATACACAATGAAGAATCCATCTGGAAGATCCCATACACCAGACTCCAGAGTTATACGGCGAGTTCGGAGGGCTTCGGCCAATGCTAGACTTGCAGGCCTGCCGACCTTTTCAAGATTAGAGATAATAACAACATTTGGCAATTCCAATGTGGGGACTGTGTCTTGGTCATATCGCAGGGGATCTGTTTTGTGACGTGGTAGGGCGCGAGGAATTGTGCTATCCGACTGCTCTGTGAAGTGCGAGGAAGGCGGTCTTGGAGCGGATAAGGACCTTCCTAAGGATGCCTTCGAAGACCTTCGTTTATGAGAAGAGGAAGAGGAAGCACTGGAGGAGGTTGATACGAAAAGAGATGACAGGAATTGGGTTGGAGCTTGCTGGCCGCGAATTTTGACCCGTTTACAGTGCATTCCAAAGATTGTTGAGAGAATCTAATTGAACATAAACTGATGGATTTAATGGGCATATGAGAAGCTCATACCTTGGATACAGCCTTTTGAACCTCATATTGTTGGGAAGTGCACACGATGATGTTAGTTTCTCGAGCTATTAGACTGACGAGAATGGAAGGTAGAAGATTAGTTAGTAGTGCAGAATCTACAAGGTTAGGATATGCTTCTTGAACAGAGAGGACTGTTTTCTTCAGAAATTCGTTAGAGCTCATGTTGGGGTTTAGGCACCGAGGCCCTTCCTGATCGGGCGATAACAGGCTTGGTGGAAATGGGTCAAACCGACATTTTGTCCCATGCACTATTTCATTGAAAGTAAATTATAATACATAAAGTGGCGTGCTGTCGATTGACACCCTCTCGAACAAGAAGAGTAGAAGATTGGGGTGGTCAAAAAGACAGCGAATTATTTATCAGAGTAATAACAATGAAGCAGCTGGATGACGAGAATCATCAAACCAATAGAGAGAATTTGAGTCGATCCAATACTGGCGAATCCATAAACGAGTGCTTACACTGTTACAGGAAAAAAATGATGAATTGGAATTCAGCAAACCAATAAGGATGACGGTCCCAGCCCTCATTACCTTGGTAACTAATGGCCGCTGAACGAGTTTGATATCTAACATGAGGTATATATATGTGAGGTCTCTGCGATGTTCGAGTTGATACTGGAATTCCACATCGGACAAATTCAGAGAGGTTACGTAGCAAGATTACTGTTGCAATACCCCACCCAGGAATTAAGAAAATAGAGTAGCAGCGGTTGTCCAAGAAATCTTGATGGTGGTATGTCCGCGAATCGACGAAGGATGAGATACTGAGATAGGATGCCAATCTTGTTGGTGGTGATCTTCGTGGGGAATGTCGCACTACGAATACTGGAAGAGATGATCCCTGAAAGACAAAAGGCCAACATTCAATGTGATGTACAGAAGAGAATCAAAGCTATCTCGACAGGGTTTGACATTAATTTCCAAGCTTGGAAGATTGCGTCCGAGTCGTGAGTGAGACTGGGGAGAGACAACGCAGGCCGTTGAACATCGGTGCAGAAGGATTTCTCGAGTCGGCATAGCAAGGATTGATGTAGAGTTGTGTTGAGCTACCAAGAAGACTGATCCCAAGTCTAGATGCAGACGGACACGCATATCGGAAGGACCGTGGCGGAGGTTGAAAGCAGGGTCACCGCTTCTGGAGTCCGCCTGAAAGCTCCCTTGTTCCCCACCACTGTTCTCAACGTCGGCCAACGTCAGATATCCATCTAACCCGCTCTTTCGATCCACAGACTTGGTTTCCTGGTCTTCCTGACGGCGCAACGCCGGCCACGAACATTCGTTACGTCCCACTTGCAGATGAGCCTTGACCATCCTCCATGTATTACAACGGTCCTCCAGCTGCAAACTCTCCCGGACTACAACAACACAAATTATCAAATCCTCACGAACAATCCATGTGGGCACGTCCTCATCACCCGGTCCTAGCAAATCAGGCTCCGTCAGCAAACCAACCGCAAGGCCCCCAGTCCCCAGGTTATACCGTCTATACGAATGGCGTGCACCACCCCCAACTCGGTCACCCACCACCACACTCCCATCATCAACATCACAATTCCTTGCATCAGGTCTTTCCACCAACCCCTCCAAATCAGAATTCACAGCAAGTTCAAATGCTACAAGGTTCACCAACAGCAGGTGGGCAGTTGATGGGAAATCCTCATTGGCAATCACAATTGATTAAAGCAGAGGTGCATCTATTAAATTTTGCGTTTTTAAACTCATGCTAACTTTATTTCTTTGTTAATCAGCTTTGCCGACAATCCAGCTCGCCGCACCATCGAGCTCGAGCATCTGCAATGGCAACTCGGAATTCTTCCAAATCCGCCATTCCAATCACAAACCCCAATGCCAAATTGTCGCTTCCAGAGAATGTTCCAACAAACGGTGGTAGCGTCATTTCGCCTTCAAAGTCGGATGGTGACTCAGGCAAAGACGACCCAGCTCCCGACCATCGCTCCGCAACTGCTGCGCCGGTTCTACCGTCACCGCGTCCTTCTGCGTCCAAGAAAACAGAATCGACATGGACGACGCTTGATATGGGTGGCATTCGACTCAAAAATCTGGCCCCCAGTCTTTTTGGATTTACGTACCTAACGACCCTGTACCTTAACCACAACAGCCTTACAGCCATACCCCCAGCTATTGCTCGCCTTCGGAATCTTGTCCTTCTTGATTTATCAGGCAATGAGCTCACCTCCGTCCCTCCAGAGTTTGGCATGCTGACCTCACTGCGCGAGCTATATCTATTCGATAACCACATCACTACGCTTCCCCATGAGTTGGGTACTCTACATCAACTGGAACTTATCGGTATTGAGGGCAACCCGTTAGACAATTCTTTACGGTCCATCGTTCAGAAAGACGGTACTGCGGCATTGATTGCATTCTTACGAGACTCGTGTCCAGTACCTGCACCACCACCAGAACGGATATGGCGGAGCCTTGACAGGGCCCCAGAAGATCCGAATGCCGAGACGTTTACAGTATTATCATATAACATTCTGTGCGAGAGGTCCGCAACTGCACAGTTGTACGGTTATACTCCTAGCTGGGCGCTGGCGTGGGGCTATCGGAAGGAGCTTATCCTGACGGAGATTCTGAACTATGATGCCGATATCTTATGTCTACAGGTATGTTCATTTTCTAACCTTATCTGAATTCGATCTTAACAAAGAATTACGTCCTTAGGAGGTCGATGTCGCCCAATACGAGGAGTACTTCCTACCGCGGTTGTCCATGCACGGGTACGAGGGTGTGTACTGGCCCAAATCACGAGCGCGGACAATGAGCGATACGGAACGACGGTGGGTAGATGGGTGTGCGACCTTCTACCGGGCTTCGAAGTGCGTTCTCGATCTTATCTATGTCGAAAGTTATACTTATTTTTTTTTCAGGTATCAACTGGTGGAACGGCAGTTCATTGAATTCAACCAAGTCGCATTACAACGTCCAGACTTCAAAAAGACTGACGATATGTTCAATCGTGTTCTAACGAAGGACCATGTTGCCGTTGTAACGCTATTCGAAAGCCGTGCCACAGGCTCGCGGCTGGTTGTTTCCAACGTCCACACGCACTGGGATCCCGCGTTTCGTGATGTCAAGCTTGTCCAAGTTGCCTTGCTCATGGATGAGCTGCAGAAGATCTCGGATCGGTTTGCCCGCTTGCCCCCTCGCGTCCCACCACATCTCCAAGAAGAAGACCCATCACAACCCCCACCGCCGACATATTCGGATGGTTCGAAGATTCCCACATTGGTTTGTGGTGACTTCAACTCCAGCCCGGATAGTGGTGTCTACGAATTCCTGGCCAACGGACAAGTGGACTCCGACCACCCAGACTTCATGTCGCATGTATACGGTAACTACACATCGGACGGGCTGAGGCATAGACTAAACCTCAAGAGTGCCTATGCTGACATCGGTGAGATGCCCTTCACGAACTACACTACTGGTTTCCGTGGCGCGTTGGATTATATTTGGTTCACAACGAATAATCTTACCCTCACATCACTTCTGGGAGAGATCGATCCAGAGTATCTGTCCAAAGTCGTGGGTTTCCCCAATGCCCACTTCCCATCCGAGTGCGTCCATATTTTCATCTTTTTTATCCAATTGTCTCACTCATTTTTCTTTTACAGTCACATTTGTATCCTTAGTGAGTTCCGTGTAAAACAACCCAAGGAGCCTCAAGCCGCCCGGCCACCTCCCGTGTTCCCATCATCAAATGGGAACAAGCATTGAGGATTTTCTTCTCACCTTCTATTGTAAATACATTTCTTGCTTTTTATACGTCCATAGCTTTCATCAGCTGCCTGTCTTAACATATCTTTGTGTCCTCCTTTCAACTATGTGCTGCCGCTCGTTTCGTCTGTTTTCTCTCAGTTCGATTCAATCTGTAGCATGTGCCCATGTATGGCTTCTCCTTTCCCCCTCTCCTGTTGTTTAAGTTCATTCTTACGCTCATCCTGCCCCCTTCATTTTACATTTGTCAATAGCCACATAGGACGCTTGAGGCTTTGTTTTTTCCTCTTCCTT
>Ga0157379_10004665_pt1 | contig 11759 bp, 7 predicted proteins | sample S25metaG_FD_121802 | JGI IMG/M metagenome (GOLD analysis project Ga0157379, IMG submission 121802) | Switchgrass rhizosphere microbial communities from Kellogg Biological Station, Michigan, USA - S2-5 metaG | ecosystem: Host-associated > Plants > Roots > Rhizosphere > Soil | place: USA: Michigan... | reverse complement strand
GTGCTGCGCCAGGTCGACAAGGTCGAAGTCGTGCGTGGCAGCCTGAATAAGGCCCGAACGTTGATGCTGCTCCATATGCGCCAGGTCCTCAAGCCCAAGCAGAACGTGAAGTTCAATGCCGTCTTCGAGCAGTACCGCCGTGACAACCCGCGCCCCACGGCGCCGCCCCCCGAGCCCAAGGCGCCAGAAGCCAAGGGATCGTCGGACACCAAGGGGCGCCCCCAAACCGGCCGATAAAGCCCGTCTTGCCAAGAGGATACGTAGATGACACGCAATAGAATCTGGATTCTGCTGACCACCCTGTCGCTCTGCGGGTTGACGGTATCGGCGTCGGCCCAGCAACCTTCGCAAGCGCACATCCAGGAGCTCATCCGCACGGCGGCGGTGCGGATCGCCAACGGTCAGGGAGCCGTTCCAGGACAGAGTCCGGCGGTGCAGACGACATCTGCCCCCGACAACCGGCCGGTCGTGCGCCTGTCGCTCGACGATGCGGTGAAGCTGGCGCTCGACCGGAACCTCGATATCGCGGTTCAGCGCCTCAACCCGCAGATCAACGACATCTTGATTGCGAGCCTTCGAGCGGTGTATCACCCGACGCTGACGTCCACGATCAACCAGATCGGTCAGACCCAAGCGTCGACGAACCAGCTGGCCGGGTCCGCGGCGGGCGCGGTCACCAACGACACCTTCAACTACAACGGCGGCATTGCCCAGAACTTTCCGAAGGGCGGCGGCACGTTTCAGGCGACCCTGAACAATTTCCGCCAGACGAGCGACAGCAACAACGTGTCCTACAATCCGCTGTTTCAATCGTTGTGGACGGCGAGCTACACGCAGCCGCTGCTTCGCGGCTTCAAGACCGATTCGACCCGCCAGCAGATTGAAGTCACCAAGATCAATCGGGATATCTCGGACATCCAGCTGAAGTCGTCAATCACCAACACGCTCTCGAACGTGCGCAACGCGTACTGGGACTTCGTCTATGCGGTCCAGTCCGTGGCGGTCGCGCGCCAATCGCTCGACCTGGCCACCAAGCTGGTGGAAGACAACCAGACGCGCGTGCAGGTCGGCACGATGGCGCCAATCGACGTCGTCTCCGCACAATCGGAGCAGGCGACGCGCAATCAGGCGCTGGTCTCTGCGGAGTCGGCGCGGCGGACCACCGAGCTGGCGCTGAAGCGGCTCATTGTCGGCGGCGCCGACGATACGAATTGGGGATCGGCACTGATCCCGACCGATCAACCCAGCTTCCAACCGGTCGAGATCGATCTGGATGGGGCCGTGCGGCGGGCGCTCGCCGAGCGCACCGACATGGACATCGCCAAGAAGAACGTCGCCGCCAACGATGTCACCCTGAAATACCTGAACGACCAGACGCTGCCTCAGGCCGACATCAACGTCAATTACGGCGTGCAGGGTGTCGGCGGTACATTCCTGCAGCGCTCGAACGCCGGCGTGCTGGGTAGCTCGGTCACGACTGTGGTGCCGGGAGGCCTCGGCGATGCGTACGGCGCCCTGTTCAAGAACGACTTCCCGCGCTGGACCGTTCAGATGAATCTGAGCTATCCGCTCGGGGTGAGCGCGCAGCAGGCCGCGGTGGCGCGTGCCCGGGTCCAGCTGAGCCAGGTGCAGGCGCAGGTGAAACAGGTCGAGCTGCAGATCGCCACCGAAGTCACCAACGCGGCGATCACGGCGCGCAACAACGCGGAGGCGGTCCAGGCGTCGCAGGCCTCGCGTGAGCTGGCGCAACGAAAGCTCGAGGCGGAACAGAGCAAGTTCGAAGTCGGCATGTCGACCAACTACTTCGTCGTGCAGGCACAACGCGACCTTTCCGACGCGCAGAACAGCGAGCTCCGCGCCGTTCTCAACTACCGGAAGGCGCTGGTCGAAATGGAACGCGTGCAGTCGACGACGCTGCAGAACCTGAACATCACGGTGCTGGGCCGATGATCATCGACGGCTCGGCAACTGATTCGAGACACGGAGCATCATGAAACGCGCAATCATCGTCCTCCTCATCGTCGCGGCGGCCGGCGCCGGCGGGGCGGCATACTACTTGCGGCAAGGCAAATCGGAAATCGTCGTCAACACGTCGCCGATCACGCGCGGCGAAGTCGTCGACACGGTCGGGGCTACCGGCACGCTGCAGGCGGTGACGACCGTTCAGGTCGGCAGCCAGGTGTCAGGCAACATTCAGTCGCTTGGCGCCGACTTCAATTCGATCGTCAAGAAGGATCAGGTGATCGCACGGCTCGATCCTTCGCTGTTCGAAGCGCAAATGCAGCAGGCGCGGGCGAATCTGACACAGACGCGCGCGAATCTGACCAAGGCGCAAAGCGACCTGGAGCGGAGCAAGGTGCAGCTCCAGGACGCTGAGCAGAAGTACACCCGGGCGAAGGAACTTTCTGCCAAGAGCCTCTTGCCGCTGAGCGACCTCGACGCGGCGAAGATCGCGGTGGACTCCGCACAGGCCAGCCTCCAGTCGCAGCAGGCCACCGTCATTCAGACGCAGGCCGCCGTCACCCAGTCGGAAGCGAGCGTCAATCAGAATCAAGTCAACCTCGATCACACGGTGATCACGGCGCCGATCGACGGGATCGTCATCCAGCGCAGCGTCGACGTCGGCCAGACCGTGGCGGCCAGCATGCAGGCGCCGACGTTGTTCGTCATCGCAGCCGACCTGACGAAGATGCAGGTCAACGCCAGCATCGACGAGTCCGACGTGGGACGCATTCGGCCCGATCAGGCGGTGACGTTTCGCGTCGACGCGTATCCCGGTCAGCAGTTCGAAGGCACCGTGGGGCAAATCCGGCTGCAGCCCAAGGTGGTTCAGAACGTGACCACCTACGAGACGATCATCAACGTGCCGAATCCGGAATTGAAGCTGAAGCCGGGCATGACCGCCAACCTTCGCGTGCAGATCGCGCGCCGCGCCGACGTGGTGCGCATCGCCAACGCGGCCGTCCGGTTCCGTCCGACCAACGACATGTTCACGGCCCTCAACCAGGTCCCGCCGCCCGATCTCGGCGGTGGACGCGGCGGCCGAGGCGGACGGGGTGGACGCGGACGGGACGGCGCCCAGGGCGTGGCCGAAGCAGCGGCGCCGTCGCCGCCGAGCCCGCGCGGCGTGCCGCCATTGCCGGACGCGCCAGAGGCAACGCGCGGCCAGGGTGCCGCGCCGGCGGGTCGGGGAGCGCCGGGTAACGCGTCAGTGTCAGCGCAACCGGAGCAGGGGCAACGGCGCCGCGATGGCGGCGCGTCCGGTGACCGCGCGGGTGGCGGGGCGGCGGATGCACCGGGCGGCCGCGGAGGTTTTGGCGGGCGCGGCGGCGACAACGGCGGCGGACGCGGGGGCTTTGGTGGAGGCGACCGCAACGCGCGCTTGCTGGAGCGCTTCAAAGGGATGTCGCCGGACGAACAGAAGCAGTTCGTCGCGCGCCTCAAAGAGCGCGGCCAGGACGTCAGCGCCTTCGAGACCGCATCCAAGAGCGCCGCCAAGGCGCCCGCCGGGAAAGCCCCGGCCGGGGCGCAAACGATCGACGCCTTGTTTGCACCGCTGCCAAGCGTCGAATCACGCGGCACCGCGTGGCTCTACGAGAACAAAGAGCTGAAACGCGTCGCGCTTCGACTCGGGATCACCGACGGCACGCAGACCGAGGTCCTCGGCGGGGACTTGCAGCCGGGCATGGAAGTCGTGACCGGGGTGATCGTCGGCAACGTCCGGCAGACAACGCCGGGCAACAACAATGGCAACCCGCTCCTGCCCAATCAGCGTGGCGGCGGACCCGGCGGATTCGGCGGCGGCGGCCGCGGCCGAGGATAATGGCTGAAGCACCGGTTATTTCGGTCAAGAACCTCGTCAAGACGTACATCGTCGGCGAAATCGAGGTGAAGGCGCTGCGAGGCGTCAACCTGGACGTACAGCGAGGCGAGTTCCTGGCGGTGACGGGGCAATCGGGCTCCGGGAAATCGACCTTCATGCACATCGCCGGGTGTTTGGACAAGCCGACCTCTGGCCAGTATTTCCTGGACGGCGACGACGTCTCGAGGATGTCCAAGGACCAATTGGCGGTGGTCCGCAACAAGAAGATTGGGTTCGTATTTCAAGGGTTCAATCTGCTGTCGCGCACGACGGCGCTCGACAACGTCGAATTGCCGCTGCTGTACGGCGGCTCGGGGCTGAAAGCGGCGGCCCGCCACAAGCGGGCCATGGACGTGCTGACGGCGGTGGGGCTGGAAAAACGAGCGGACCACCATCCCAACCAGCTGTCCGGCGGCCAGCAGCAGCGCGTGGCGATCGCGCGATCGCTGATCAACAACCCCTCCATCCTCCTGGCCGACGAGCCGACCGGGAACCTCGACACCCGGACCAGCATCGAGGTCATGGATATCTTCCAGCGTCTCAACACGGAGCGTGGCATCACGGTGCTGTTGATCACGCACGAGCAGGACATCGCGGAGTACGGCACACGTATCGTGCAGTTCAGAGACGGGCAAGTCATCGCCGACCGGGCGGTCGCGACCCGCCGTCACGCGCGCGAAGAACTGGCGGCACTTCCTGAAGCCGCGCTAGCATGAGGATGCGGCCGGCAGCCGCCCGACAATTTGGAGACTGAGCATGTCTGTCTTGATGATCTTTCGGATCGCACTCAAAGCGCTCGGACGCAACAAGCTGCGCACCGCGCTTACCATGCTCGGCATGATCATCGGCGTCGCGGCGGTGATCACGATGGTGGCGCTCGGCACCGGCGCACAATCCTCCATCGACGCGCAGATTCAGACCATGGGTACCAACACCATCCAGGTCATGTCCGGCAATTTCACACAGGGCGGCGTGCGGCAAGGCCAGGGAAACGCCAGCACGCTCACGCCTGAAGACGCAAACGCGATCAGGGAAGTTCCGGGTGTCCTCTACGCGGCGGCCAGCCAGAACACGCGCGGCCAGATGATCGCCGGCAATCTGAACTGGAACACGCAACTGGAGGGCACCGACGTCGACTATCCCCTGATCAATGCGTGGCAAGTCGAACAGGGCAATTTCTTCACCCCGCAGGATGTGACGACGGCGGCCAAGGTTCTCGTCATCGGCGCGGTCGTGCGCGACCAACTGTTCGGAGCCGACGCCAACCCTGTGGGGCAGACGATTCGCGTCCAGCAGCAGCCGTTCACGGTCGTGGGCGTGATGCAGTCGAAAGGCCAGTCGAACGTCGGTGAAGACCGGGACGACCGCGCGTTCACGCCGTACACGACGGTCCTCAAGAAGCTGCGCGGCATCACCTTCATCCAGCGGGTCACGGTCTCGGCGGCATCGGCGAGCGAAGTGTCGATCGTTGCCGATCGGATAGCGGCGCTGCTGCGCGTGCGCCACAAGATTCAAGCCGGCGACCCCGACGACTTCATGGTGCGCACGATCGAGGAAATGGCGAGCGTCCGGAAGGAAGCGACGCAGACGATGACGGCGCTCCTCGCCAGCATCGCCGGCGTGTCGCTGCTGGTCGGCGGGATCGGGATCATGAACATCATGCTGGTGTCGGTCACCGAGCGCACCCGCGAAATCGGCCTGCGGATGGCCATCGGCGCGCGCGGGCGCGACGTGCTGCTGCAATTCCTGGTCGAGGCGGTGGTGCTCAGCCTCGTCGGCGGCGGCATCGGCATCGCGCTGGGTTTCGGGTTTGCCCAGGGCGTCACGCTGTGGCAGGGCTGGCCGACGGCTGTCTCGGCCAATTCGATTGCCGTCGCCTTTGGCTTTGCTGCGGCAACCGGCGTCTTTTTTGGTTTCTATCCCGCGCGGAAGGCCGCCGCGCTCGACCCGATCGAAGCCCTGCGATTCGAATAACCCCGGCGGGACCGCATACGCGGTCCCTTTAACACTGATACCGAGCCCATGCGCTTCAGCAGCACCCGGATCGTTCTTCAGCTGACGCTCCTCACGCTCCCCTTCGGCCCGCTGGCCTGCTCCGGCGGTGCGGGGGCCAACACCCCGGCGGCAACCGGCGGCGGCCGCGGCGGTCAGGCCGGTCCTGTCCCGGTGACCGTCGCGACGGTCGAGCGGAAATCGATGCCCCTCGAGATCCGCGTCATCGGAACGGCCGAGGCGTATTCGACCGTCTCTGTGCACGCACAGATCACCGGTCAGTTGACGGATGTGAAATTCAAAGAAGGGGACGACGTCAAAGAGGGACAGCCGCTGTTTGCCCTCGACCGACGGCCGCTCGAAACGGCCCTTCTCCAGGCGCAAGCGAACCTCGACCGCGACATCGCACAGGCGGCGAATGCGGAGGCTCAGGCGAAGCGTTATCTGGACCTCGCCGAGCGCGGGATCGCCACCCGCGAACAGGTCGACACGTCTCGAACCGGTGCCACCGCTCTGGGCGCAACGGTGGAGGCCGACCGCGCGGCGGTCGAAAATGCCAAAGTCCAGTTGCAGTACGCCACGATCGCGGCGCCGCTCTCGGGCCGCACCGGCGCGCTGATGGTGCACGAGGGGAACCTGGTCCGCGCCAACGACACCGTCCCGCTTGTCGTGATCAATCAGGTCTCGCCGGTCTACGTGTCGTTTGCTATTCCGCAGTCGCAACTGCCCGAGCTGAAACGCTACATGGCTCAAGGCGCGCTGCGGGTGCAGGCCGCCCCGCCCAACGAGACCGGACCTGAGGCATCCGGACGGATCACCTTCATCGACAATGCGGTCGATCAGACGACCGGCACGATCAGGGTCAAGGGCACATTTCCGAACGAGGACCGCCGTTTGTGGCCCGGCCAGTTCGTCAACGTTACCGTCACCCTGGCGACCGATGCCGCCGCCATCGTGGTCCCGACCGCGGCCATTCAAGCCGGCCAGCAGGGATCGTATGCGTTCGTGATCAAGCCGGACAAGACGGTGGAACTGCGCCCCGTCGAGGTGGCGCGCACGAGCCTGGCCGAAAGCGTCGTACAGCGTGGGCTGCAGCCGGGCGAAGCCGTGGTGACCGATGGCCAGCTTCGGCTGGTCCCGGGGAGCCGGATCAGCATAAAAGGGGAAGATCCCCAGAAGGTGGCGCCATGAACCTTTCGGAAGTCTTCATCAAGCGGCCGGTCACGACGACGCTGCTCATCCTGGGCATTCTGGTGTTCGGCGTGATGGCCTATCGGCAGCTGCCCGTCTCCGACCTGCCGCCGATTGACTTCCCGACGATCCAGGTTCAGGCAGGCTTGCCGGGTGCCAGCCCCGAGACCATGGCGTCTGCCGTCGCGCTGCCGCTCGAGAAGCAGTTCGCCGCCATTGCCGGGCTGACCAGCATCAATTCGACGAGCAACCAGGGCAGCACGAGCATCACGCTGCAGTTCGACCTGAGCCGCAACATCGATGCGGCCGCGCAGGACGTGCAGGCGATGATCGGGCGCGCGTCCCGTTCGCTGCCGCCCCAGATGCCGGCGCCGCCCTCCTACCAGAAGGCCAATCCGGGCGACCAATCGGTGATCCTGCTGGTGCTGCGATCGGCGACGCTCCCCCTGTCGATGATCGACGAATACGCGCAGCAGACGATCGCGCAACGGCTGTCGATGTTGTCGGGCGTCGCCCAGGTCGACGTGTTCGGCTCGCAGAAGTTCGCGGTGCGGATCGACGTCGACCCGCGCGAGCTCGCGGCCCGGTCGCTTGGCATCGACGATGTGGCCAACGCGGTGGCGAACGCCAATTCGAACCTCCCGACGGGCACGATTTACGGCCAGAAAACCACCGTCGTCCAGACGAACGGTCAGCTGACGAAGGCGGCGGGTTACGCGCCGTCGATCATCGCGTATCGCAACGGCAACCCGGTTCGTCTCGAAGAGGTGGCGCACGTCTACGACGGCGTGGAGAACGACCGATCGGGGGCGTGGCAGTCGGGCGAGCGCTGCGTCATGATCTCGATCCGCAAGCAGCCGGGCACGAACGTCGTCGAGGTGGTCGATCGGATCAAGGCGCTTTTGCCGACGATCAAGGAGCAGCTGCCGGCCGCCATGGCGCTCGACACTCGCAGCGACCGCTCGGCAACGATCCGCGACTCGGTGCACGACGTCAAGCTCACGCTCGTCATCACGATCGTGCTGGTCGTGCTCGTGATCTTCATGTTCCTGCGCAACGTATCGGCGACGATCATCCCGAGCCTGGCGCTGCCGGCGTCGCTGGTGGGGACGTTCATGGCGATGTACATGCTCGGGTACAGCCTGGACAATCTCTCGCTGATGGCGCTCACGCTCTCGGTCGGTTTCGTCGTCGACGACGCGATCGTGATGCTCGAGAACATTGTCCGGCACATGGAGATGGGCAAGTCGGCGATGCAGGCCTCCTACGACGCGTCGAAGGAGATTGCCTTCACGATTGTCTCGATGACGCTCTCGCTCGCGGCCGTCTTCATCCCGATCCTCTTCATGGGCGGCATCGTCGGCCGCCTGCTGCACGAATTCGCGGTAACGATCGGCGTGGCGATTCTGGTCTCCGGGTTCGTGTCGATCAGCCTCACACCGATGCTGTGCAGCCGGTTCCTGCGCCCGCCCCACGCGCAGGGCCATGGCTGGCTCTATAACGGGTTCGAGTGGATGTTCGACGCGTGGCTGCGGATGTACGATTGGTCGCTGCGGCTGACCCTGCGTTTCCGCGCGGTCACGATGGCGGTCTCGTTGGTGTTGCTCGCGGCCACCGTGTACCTGTTCACGATCGTGCCGAAAGGGTTCCTCCCCAGCGAGGACCAGGGCCGATTCATGGTGAACACGGAGGCGGCGCAGGGCATCAACTTCGACGATATGGCGCGCCACCAGACGGCGGTGGCCGAGATGCTCGCGAAGGACCCCAACGTCGCCAGTACCAACGTCATGGTTGGCGCCATCGGCAACAGTGGCAGCTCGCTAAACACCGGCCGCGTCTGGGTTGAGTTGAAGCCGCGCGACGAGCGGACGCTCTCCGTCGATCAAACCATCGCCGAGCTGCGGCCGAAGGTCGCGCAGATTCCCGGGATCCGGGCGTTCATGACCAATCAGCCGCCGATCAATCTCGGCTCCGGGCAGGGCGGCCAGCGCGCGCTCTATCAGTTCACGCTCCAGGACACGGACACGGCGGAGTTGTACAAATACGCGCCGTTGATGGAGGACAAGACGCGGCAGTTGCAGGGGCTGGAGGATGTCAGCAGCGACTTGCTGCTGAAAAACCCGCAAGTCACCGTCGATATGGACCGCAACAAGGTGTCGACGTTGGGCCTCACGGCGAATCAGGTCGAGAATGCGCTGTATAACGCCTATGGCACGCGACAGGTCTCGCAAATCTACGCGCCCAACAACCAATACCAGGTCATCCTGCAGGTGGCGCCGCAGTTTCAGAACGATCCGACAGCCATGTCACAGCTGTACGTCCGTGCGAGTGCAGGGCGCCTGATTCCGCTCGAGTCGGTCGCTCGACTCAAGACCGATGTCGGACCGATGTCCGTCAGTCATTTCGGCCAACTCCCTGCCGTGACGATTTCGTTCAACCTCAAACCCGGCTACGCGCTCGGCGACGCCGTCGATTCGATCCGCGCCCTTGCCGGCACGACCCTGCCCTCGACGATCACCACCACGTTCCAGGGTGCCGCTCAGGCATTCCAGGACTCGGTACAGGGCCTCGGCCTGATTCTCGCGGCGGCGATCATCGTCATCTACATCGTCCTCGGCGTGCTCTACGAGAGCTTCACCCATCCACTGACCATTCTCTCGGGCCTGCCGTCGGCCGGCTTCGGCGCCTTGCTCACGCTGCTGATCTTCAAGACCGAGCTGAGCCTGTACGCGTTTGTCGGCATCATCATGCTCGTCGGCCTGGTGAAGAAGAACGGCATCATGATGGTGGATTTCGCCGTGGATGCGCAGCGTCAGCACGGAAAGTCCCCGGCGGAGGCGATCCACGAAGCGTGTCTGGTGCGTTTCCGGCCGATCATGATGACGACGATGGCCGCGCTGGTCGGAACGCTGCCGATCGCGTTGGGAATTGGCGCCGGCGCCGAATCGCGGCGGCCGCTCGGGCTGGCGGTCGTCGGCGGCCTGCTCGTTTCGCAGCTGCTGACGCTGTACATCACGCCGGTGTACTACGTGTACATCGAAGGCGCGCGTCTCTGGCTCACGAAACGGCACTCGAGCGTCGCCGACGCCCACGGGCCTGCTGAAGCGACTGTTGCGTTGCAGAGCGCCGGGGCGAGCCGCGGCCGGATTTAAGCGGGCGGAGGGTCGTGGCGATGCCGCACGCCCTGAGCAAGGATTGACCGCTCGGCCGCTAGTGGCGTTAAACCTCCGTAAAGATTGGTGTTCAAGTAAAGGATCGATAGTGCTGCAGCGTAGTACCGTGTCAGACAGCTACATTTCAGGCTGGATTGCGGAGTCACTCGTGTACCGAATTTCCTGCGTGTTTCTCTCCTGCGTCGTTCTGGCGGCGGCGACAGGCTGCTCGAGTCGGACCTCGGCCGATGCGCCGGGCGGTGGCGGTGGTCGAGGCGGAGGACGCGGGTGCCGCGGGCGCGACGGTGGCGGCGGCCCGGTGCCGGTGGTGACGACGACGGTCGGCCAAAAAGATGTGCCGGTGGACATCGAGGCCATCGGCAACGTCGAGGCGTACTCTTCGATCAGCGTGCGAGCCCAGGTCACCGGTCAGCTGACCGAAGTCCGGTTCAACGAGGGCGACTCGGTGAAGAAAGGCGACCATCTCTTCACGATCGACCCGCGCCCGTTTCAGGCGCAACTCGAGCAGGCGCTGGCCAACCTCAAGCGGGACGAAGCGCTGCTCAGCCAGGCCGAAGCGCAGCTGGGCCGGGATGCGGCCAACGCGGAGTACGCGCAGGTCACCTCGGAGCGCCAGGCCCAGCTGACCCAGAAAGGCATCATCTCGAAGGATCAAGCGCAACAAGCCAATGCGCTCGCCGAGGCGACGGCCGCGACCGTGAAGGCCGACAAGGCCTCGATCGAAAGCGCCCGCGCCCAGATCGTGTCGCAGGAGGCCGCGGTCAACAACGCGAAAGTCGCACTCAGCTACACCATCATTCGATCGCCGCTCGACGGCCGCACCGGCAACCTCTCGGCCAAGGCGGGCAATCTTGTCACGGCGAACTCGACGGAATTGATGACCATCGCCCAGATGCAGCCGGTGTATGTCACCTTCGCGGTGCCGGCGGTGCACCTCTCCACGATCAAGCGCCATATGAACGAGGAGCGCTTGATGGTGACCGCCACGCCGCAGAACACCGAGGGGAAACCGGCGACGGGGCGACTCACCTTCGTGGACAACGGCGTCGATGCCACCACCGACACGATCAAGTTGAAGGCGACCTTCGACAACGCGGATCGCGAGCTCTGGCCGGGCCAGTTCTCGCGCGTCAGTCTGCATCTTGCCACGCTCTCCCAGGCGATCGTCGTGCCCGGTGAAGCGGTCCAGACCGGTCAAGACGGCCAGTACGTGTTCGTCGTGAAGGCCGATTCGTCGGTCGAGCAGCGGCCCGTCACCACCGGACAGCACATGAACGAGAGCATCGTGGTCGAGAAGGGCCTGAAGCCCGGCGAAACGATCGTCACCGAAGGTCAGTTGCGCCTGGAGCCTGGCACCGTGATCCAGAGCGGACGCGGCGAGGGCGGCGGGCGGGGCGGCCGCGGACGCGGCGGACGCGGCGGGCAGGGACAAGGCGAAGGACGGCGGGGCGCGGGCGCGTAACCGCGGTCGTCTCAAGGGAGCGCGTGTGAATCTCTCCGAAATCTTCATCCGACGTCCCATCGCGACCAGCCTGCTGATG
>Ga0157379_10004662_pt1 | contig 11763 bp, 9 predicted proteins | sample S25metaG_FD_121802 | JGI IMG/M metagenome (GOLD analysis project Ga0157379, IMG submission 121802) | Switchgrass rhizosphere microbial communities from Kellogg Biological Station, Michigan, USA - S2-5 metaG | ecosystem: Host-associated > Plants > Roots > Rhizosphere > Soil | place: USA: Michigan... | reverse complement strand
GTGCTGCTGGCGCGGCGGCCTGCGCCGGTGCGCCACTGTCAGCTGTCTTGCTTCGGCGGGTTTTCTTCGTCTCAGTGTCGCCGGACGCCGCAGGCGCACCCGCTGGGGTCGTCGCGGCGGGTGCAGTGGCAGTTGCATCGGCCGCAGCGTCCGCTGATTTTTTCTTTCGGCTCTTCTTTGTTCCTTCAGCAGGAGTATCTGCAGTGGTGGTCGTATCGGCGGCGGCCGCCTCGCTCTTTTTCTTCTTCTTGCTCTTCGTCGAGCTGTCGGCTGATGTATCGGCCGCCGTGGTTTGGTCAGCAGCGGCAGCGTCGGACTTCTTGCTCTTTTTCGTCTTCTTGGCAGTGCTGTCTGCCTTAGCGCTGGTGTCGGCCGCGGGGGCGGTGTCACTGTCCGCTTTTTTCTTGGACTTCTTTGCCTTTGTCGACGTCGTTCCCGAATCAGGTGTCGCCGCAGCTGATTCGTCCGCTGTTGCTTCTTTCTTCGCCTTCTTCTTGGATTTTTTGGTGGTGGTCGTGGTCGAATCGTCGGGTGTCGTCTGTGCCTTAAGCGCCGGCGTCACGGCCATCGTAGCGAGCAGACAGAGCGCTATGGCCCACAGGCTCAATTTCAATTTCATGGTATTCATGGAGGTGTCCTTCTTGGGGCGTTTTAGGACCTTTTTTGGTCATGAGACGTGGTAGCGATTCCAGCGGCCGGTCCATGGGCATGCGCGTGGAGGCAGCAATCATGCCAGTCCTGCGACCCAAGGTCAATATCGGGAAGTACAAAGCGGCTGTGTTGGTAATCTGCGACAGGCATGGTCGAAGCAAACAAAATTCGGCGGTGCACCTAGATGCGTCCCGCCGAAAAACTGAATTGAGTTGTCCGAGGTTTCAGGCGTAAATCCCGCGCTGCCGGATCGTGTATCCAACTCGATCAATCGCCAGCATATAGGCCGCAATGCGGTTGTTCACGCTATGAGTTTCCGCGTAACGAACAACATCTTCGAACGCCGTCTTCATAATGTGCTCAAGTTGTTCATTCACGACCGATTCTTTCCAGAAATATCCCTGTCGATCCTGAACCCATTCGAAGTATGAAGTCGTGACGCCGCCTGCATTCGCGAGGATGTCTGGAATGACAAAAACTTTTTTGTCCGCCAGAATTTCGTCCGCAGCCGCGGTGGTTGGGCCGTTGGCGCCCTCCGCCAGGATTCTGCACTTTACGCGGTCCGCGTTGCGGCTCGTGATCTGATTCTCAGTTGCTGCGGGGACGAGTATCTCGCACTCTGTTACCAGCAACTCGGCCGGATCCGCCGGCTCTGCCCCGGGGAATCCGTGAATGCTACCGTTGCGCTGGCGGTATTCCCACAGCGCAGCTACATCCATGCCGTTCTTGTTATAAAGACCGCCATCGACTTCCAACAGCCCTGTAATTTTGTAGCCGGCTTCTGCCATCAACCGGGCGGCGTTCGAACCGACGTTTCCAAAACCCTGCACGATGACGCGCGTGGTTTCGCGCGCCAGGCCTAACTTTTTAATAGCCTCATCGCAGACGATCAGCACGCCGCGGCCTGTCGCTTCGCGACGTCCGCGCGACCCACCGATGTTGAGCGGCTTGCCGGTCACGACGGCCGTAACCGTTTGCCGCATGTGCATGGAGTAGGTGTCCATCATCCACGCCATAATTTGTTCGTTGGTGTTTACGTCAGGGGCAGGAACATCTTTTTCAGGACCGATGAATTCGATCAGTTCGGCTGTATAACGGCGAGTCATGCGTTCGAGCTCGCCCATCGACATTTTATGAGGATCGCAAATTACTCCGCCCTTGGCGCCACCAAAAGGAATGTTGACGACGGCGCATTTCCAAGTCATCCAGCTGGCCAGTGCCCGCACTTCATCGAGAGTTACGTCGGGCGCATAACGAATACCGCCCTTGGCCGGCCCCCGCGCGATGGAGTGCTGAACGCGAAATCCGGTGAATACTTCGAGGTGCCCGTCGTCCATCTGTACGGGGATATGAACGATCAATTCGCGATTGGGATACCGCAGGACCTTCCAGAGGCCTTCATCTAAGTTGAGCTTCTGAGCAGCCAGGTCAAATCGGGCGGCTTGCGCCTCCCATGGATTTGTTTCCTGCTCCAGGGAAACGGTCTTCATAGTTGTCTCCAGCATGATTGCACTTCAGAATATCCGCGGTGTGGAGTGGCATTCTCCCGGTTAAATGCGGGCAAACGCTGAAGTATATGCTTGCCCAAGCGCCACGGCAAGGCAAGGACACGTTTACCAGTAGCCAGTTGGGCACGCCACGTACGTGTACGGTCTCAACTGTGCTTCACAACTCGCGTCACACACGTCATTCACCGTTCCCACTCCTGCGCGCGAGAGCTACAATCGTCACCCGATGTCAGCCTCAGACCCAACACCACTCGACTTGGCGCAACCGGATGCACCCCGTGGCCGGCTGAAGGTCTTCCTAGGCTATGCCCCGGGTGTGGGTAAGTCCTTCCGCATGTTCGACGAAGCGCGTCGGCGCAAAGAACGCGGACAAGATGTCGTGGTTGCCGCGCTCCAACCACAAAATCCTCCCGAACTCGAATCCATCCTGAGTTCGCTTGAGACCGTTCCGACTATCGACATCCAGAAAATCCCTGTTATCGACGTCCCCGCCATTCTCCGGCGCCGACCCCAAGTATGCGTCGTCGACGGCTTGGCTTATGACAACCCGTGGAATCAAAACAAACACCGTTGGCAAGACGTCGAGGAACTGTTGGCAAATGGAATCAATGTTCTTGGTTCAGTCAACCTGCAACACATCGACGATCAACGCGAAGCGGTCGAAAAGCTAACGGGGATCCCTGTCGAGGAGACAATTCCACGCGAGTTTCTCAATACAGCCGACGAAATCGTTGTAGTGGATGCTCCGACTCAACAAGCCGCACCTGAACTCTCCGCTCTCCGCGAAAGGGCATTGGTTCTCGCTGCAGACGTCATAGACGCAGGACTGCAACGTTACCTGCAGTCGCACGACATCGAACCTGGGTGGAAGACTCACGAGCGCTTTCTGGTCTGCCTGACGCCGCGTGCGAACACCGATCGCATGATTGAGCGGGCTCGACAAAGCGCGGCGAGATTTCACTGCGACGTTCTCTCGATCTGTGTGAAGCGCCCGAAGCTGTCGGCAGCTGAGCAGAGAGACATGGAAAATAAGCTCACGCAGGCGCGCGCTACTGGAATGAGAGTCGATGTGTTAGAAGCCTCAGATCCGGTCGATGCGATCGTGCAGTACGCTCGGTCGCATGGCGTTACTCAAATTTTTGTGGGACACAGTATGAAAAATGATTGGGGAACGCGCCTCTGGGGCACTCCAGTCAGTCGCCTTATACGAGCAGCCGAAGGTATGGACGTTCGAGTTTTTCCGCACTAACTAAACGAAAAGACAATTTAGCCATGACTGACGTGACGAGAACCGGACATCTCAAAATCTATCTTGGCTATGCCCCCGGCGTCGGGAAAACCTATCAAATGTTAGAAGAGGCCCGCGAGTTGAAAAACCGCGGTGTCGAAGTTGTTGTCGGATACGTCGAGTCACAGGGTCGGGACGACATTCGCGACCTCCTTGCAGGGCTGACAACAATCCCTCTTGCACGAATTACCCACCGAGGCGGTACGGCGGAAGAACTCGACGTGGATGCAGTACTGCGCTTGAATCCGCGCATCTGCGTGGTCGACGGCTTGGCACACTCAAACCCTCCCGGCTCGACTCGTCCCAAACGCTGGCAAGACATTCAGGCCCTGCTTGAAGCTGGAATCGACGTCGTAACGACCATGAATGTGCAAGACCTCGCCAGTCTGAGCGACCAGATCTGGCAGCTGACAGGGATCCGCGTGCGTGAGACTGTGCCGGATTGGCTTTTCCAGCAAGCGAACGAAGTGGTCATCGTCGACGTTACTCCGCGTGCTTTACGCCATCGCTTGCAGCGGGGAGCGATCTATCCGCCCGACCGCGCAAAGAGTGAGTCGGAGCGCATGTTTCAGGAGCCAGTGCTGGTTGCGTTGCGAGAACTTGCCATTCGTCAGACGGCGCAAGTGCTCGAAGCGCGGCAATCGGGACAGGCACCAGATGCGCATCTCGATAAGATTCTGGTCAATATCACTGCGGACCCTTCAACCGCCATGCTGTTGCGCCGTGCGCGTCGCGTAGCAGATCATCTTCAGGCCGTTTGTATTGCTGTCTACGTTTATTCCAAAGATGAAGCAGCGACATTGCCGACCGAAGACCATCCGACGGTGGAACGCCATCTGCGTTTTGCGGAGAACCTTCATATTCCAACCGAAGTGATTCACGGGAAGAACCGTCCTCGAACTTTGGTGGACTACGCTCATAAGAACGGAGCGACCCAACTCTTCCTGAATCGCAGCGGAGAGCCTCACCGGCGTTGGTTTCCCGGACAAGATTTTTCAGACCTGGTATTGCAGTATGCATCGGATCTGGAAGTCACAGTCGTCGCCGAACGCGATCGGCACGGTCGCCCATCGTCGCCGTATCCCGAAGATGAGGCGGGTGCGCTGATGCACGCTGGTTACGTGCGCATTTCGGCAGACCTGACCGTCGAAGAAGCTATCGCCGAAATTCGGCAGCAAGCTGGGCAAGTCGAAATGATCTATTACGCCTACGTTCTCGATGATGCGCAGCATCTGATGGGCGTGATCTCTTTTCGCGAACTTATTTCCGCTGACCGCTCACGCAAGGTTCGCGAAGTCATGCGCACCGACTACGTTTTCGTTCTGGAAGACGCCGACCAGGAAACCGTCGCACAACTTCTTGCGAAGAAACGGCTCCTCGCTGTGCCGGTGCTCGATCAGGACGGAAGCATGCTGGGCATTGTGACGAGCGCCGACGTTGCGGGCATCGTGCAACAGGAAGCTGGCGAGGACATCGTCAAAATAGGTGGTACCGAAGCGCTCGACGGCCCCTATCTCGAAGTGACTTTCGCGCAGATGGTGCGCAAACGCGCTGGGTGGCTCGCCATCCTGTTCGTTGGAGAAATGCTGACGGCGACCGCGATGGGATTTTTCTCCGCGGAGATCGAACGCGCTGTGGTGCTGGCGCTCTTTATTCCACTGATCATCAGCAGCGGCGGCAACTCTGGATCACAAGCCACCACACTCGTGATTCGCGCCATGGCGCTCGGAGAAATTCGTTTGCGCGACTGGTGGCGGGTGATTCGTCGCGAATTAGCGGCAGGGGTCGTACTGGGGGGAGTGCTCGGCGTCATTGGCGTGACGCGGATTTTTGTTTGGCACGCTGTGCGAGGTACCTATGGGCCGCACTACGCGATCGTCGCTCTCACCATTGGGTGCAGCTTGATAGGGGTAGTCATGTTCGGTACAACCGCCGGCTCGATGCTGCCATTCATCTTGCGTCGATGCGGGCTCGATCCCGCCAGCGCATCCGCGCCATTTGTTGCCACCCTGGTGGACGTCACTGGCTTGGTTATCTATTTTTCAGTAGCGAGTGTCATCCTTCGCGGAGTCCTGCTGTAGACCTTCACCCGCTTCGGCTGCGCGTTCCTTCCGCTCTCTCGATCAACCAGGTGCGCCAACTATCCGGGAGCGCATCCACCTGCACGGCGCGGTCGAGTAAGGTTGCGTCCTTGTTCCGGTGGAGATAAAGCAGTTGAATATCCGCCACCCGTACTTCGTGAGGATCGCGGCTGAGAATTTCAATTCCGGAGCCCGGGCTGACTTCTCCTTCTTCTTCGACAGAAAAATAGAAGCCGCTCCGTCCGCTTGCGAGAAAGCGTTTGATCATGTCATCGCGCTGAAAGCGAATGCCGAGTTTGTAACAAGGCATGCGAGGTTGCGTTACTACCAACACTGACGTGCCTATCCGAAGCCGGTCGCCGATATGGAGTGTGGTTTCGTCCAAGCCCTCAACGGTCAAGTTTTCGCCGAATGCGCCCATTGGGAATTCAAGTTCGGGCAGTTCGCCGCGCCATTTCGAATAATGTTCGATCGGATACCCATACACCGCTTTGTAAGGACCGCCGTGAACCGTCAAATCCGCCTGGCGGTCGCCATCGAGATTCAAGCGTCGTACTGGCACGCTGCCACTTACCGGAGACTTGAAGATGCCAGTGGTGACTGGTCCACCATTCGATGCCACCTCGCGCGGCAACCCCACGTTCACCGAAATAACTTTCATCTTCAGTTCCTCCCATCAGACGCTTAACCGAAGGCGCCGGTCTGCGTCCTGGATCGAAACATCATTGATGCTGGCATACCTCTTTCGCATCAATCCGCTATCGTCGAATTCCCACATTTCGTTCCCATACGACCGATACCAATGGCCCTCGGAATCGTGCCACTCGTATTCGAAACGCACGGCTATGCGATTGTCGCGGAAAGCCCACAACTCTTTTTTCAGGCGATAGTCGAGCTGCTTCGCCCACTTGCGCTTGAGAAACGCTTTGATCTCGGCCCGGCCACGTAGAAATTCGCTGCGATTGCGCCATTCTGAATCTGCGGTGTAAGCAAGTGCGACCCGTTCGGGATCGCGCGAATTCCACGCTTCCTCAGCGGCCTGCACTTTTAAAGTCGCCGTCTCCAATGTGAAAGGCGGACGTATAGGACTACTCATGCTGCTCCTTCTGAATGGTTATCAGGTTCGCACGGGCAATCACCCGCGGACCTGCTCCAGAGGCGTCCGCCAGCAACTGCGCGAGGTGGATGACTCCGGGAAGCCCGACGAACCAACCGATGAAGGCCCATCCCAGATGAATATGTCCGAGCCCACGTGCAATTGCGGCCACTCCGTAATCCGAGGAGCTTCCATCGCATGGGTCATAGATGACACGGGTCAGATCCACTGACGGATGCCTCTCGGCAGCGATGACTTCCAAACCAGTGGACCCATGCATTTCGAACCATTGCTTCACTTCAGAACATGGTCCGCATGTTTCTGCCACGTAAAGCCTAGCCGGCGAAATTAGCGCGTCATCCGAAGATCTGTGCCATGGTCGCCATCGAGGGGCCCAGTTCCTGACATTCGCCCGGTATTGCTGCCAGTTGGCTCCGAATCTCTGCGACACATCTTCAGATTCATCCCAGGCTGCGAGGCCCGCACTGTAGATGTGCGCCATGACGCCAGCAAGCGTCACCCATAAGCTACCAAGAAATGCACCGAGTCCGGCCAACATCAACGTCGCTGAGATCTGCATCGGATTTGCCAAGTATGCATACGGCCCGCTCGTGACAAGTTTGACCGGAGGATCGTAGGGAAGCGGCGTTCCTTGACCTCGTCGCGCGAATTCATATACCGCGCTAAGGCCGAGCACGGCGGGAACCGCGAGAAGTTGCAAGAACAACCCGTTTTTCCAGGTAGGACGCGTGAGCAAGTGCGTCCAAGTTCCGCCAGTGAGCGACAGGATCACAGACGGAAGCAACCCGACGATTAGCCCGCTGAAAATCACAACCTGCAAACCCACTCGTGCGTAAAGGTGTGTAGCGTCCCGTGTCCATCGCGCAAGGGCGAGTGACGGCACGAGACAGAATAGGAGTCCGACCGCTTCTCCCCACAGCCAGCCTCGTCCAAGCGTCACGACCGGTTCTAGCCTTGGCATGCAAAGAAGATCAAGCGCGAGAAACAGCAACGCGACCATCCCTATTCGTAATTTTGGAAAGACGAGAATGGGAAGAACTCCCCAAAGCACCACCCATCCAAGCAACAAATCAAGCGGGATGCGAAGAAACGTTCCACCGCTCGCATGGAAATTCCACCAGCCGAGGTGGACGGCGACGACGTTGAGTGTGAGCAGGGTTTCTGCATTCCATAGTGATGCCAGCAGAATTCCAGCAACGGCTGGACGCCGGGGTTTCCTCCATACCGAGACCGCAACCGCGAGCACCACTGGGATATACAGCGCGCCCGCGCGAATGAGCAACGTTTGATCCATTTAGTAAGCTCAGTGAACCGTTGGCGTCGTCACCGTCTCGGCTAAATAATCTCCGGAGAGACGTACTGCATATCGCTCCCAGGGTCCGAAATACCAAGCTGGATCAAGCGAACGGCGATAGCGCAAAGTCCAGCGCACGCGGGTTTGGTCAGACCCTGTTTCCTGCCATTCCACTTCGGCGCTGCGCCAGGTCAACCAGTGTGCAATATGGCTTGTGTCCGACTTTGCTTGAAATACGACGCGGTTCGCGTTCGATTCGGAAACAGCCAGAACCAAATCGCCCGGCTTTCCTTCGCCACCGCCAAAACGAATCACCCGCCGATCGCCTACGGCGATGCCTTGCCCACTGGCCTCAATGGGCCGCGGGAACCCCACGCGCAAATAGGCGGGCAACGGAGCCGAAAAAGTTGGGATGCTCGAGAGTTGCAGCAAAACTTGTGCGGCCGAAGCGGGTACTACCTTTTCGACCACAACCGTCTCTTCGCGAGGGAATGACAGTGTCGGCGTCACGCCCTCGAGACTCATCGGCGCCAACGCCAGCACGAGCAAACAAGTCATGGTCGTCTCAGACTTCTTTTTGCGGCGCGCATTATCAATCACTAGTCCAACCAGAATTGCGATACCAAAAAATATTGGAGACGCCATCAGGATGCAGACGAATCCTTCGCCGAGGAAGATTCCTGACATCAGGAGGGCAGTCAGAGTGGCCATGCAAAGCATGCCCGTTGCGGTCTTGGGCTTGGCAAATAGCACAACGAGGATTGCGAGTAGTGCAGGCAATCCGATGAACAGAGCTGATGTTTGCTCGAGATGGTGCGCCACCAATATTTTGTACGCGAGGCAGGATGCGGCAAGTGCCACGATAATTCCGGTTAGAAGTATACGGGATTTGCGCGCTTCGTGACTGTCGCTCGCGGCAGCCTCCCGGTCCTTGACCACGAAGAATTCATAGACCGGCAGGATGAAGACGATCCCAATAAACAAGACCATGAGTACGATGGTGAACAATCCGCTGAACATGCATGCCTCCTAGTTCGCTCACATCGGAGTTAACCTGTTTTTCGACCGTTCTATAAACGTGAAGCAAATTCCGGAATTAGGCCCGCCTCATCGAGCAACCCGATGACTTTCTTCCGCAAGGGGCGCAATAGAGGAAACTTCATCAACTTTTCGGCGAGGACCACTAACTCCATCGCGCCTTCGGCTAGACGGCGAGTTCGCTTCTGGCTCGACGATTTGTCGAAAAGCAAATAGAGCAGAATTCCCATGTCAAGCGCCCACAATGCTGCCGGCATAATCACTTTCAAGTCCTTTGGCAGGCTTTCATTTGCGATTGCTTCCGCATAAGTCTTCATGCAGGTCTCTCGGTGCGGCTGCGTGCCCGGGCCGAACCATGACAGCGGATGTTCGGGGTTGCCGCCATACCGAAACAGGGCACTGAGCAACTTGCGATCACTTCCAAGAATGTCAAGCTTGGAGAGAACGGCGGCAGTCAGGCGCTTCTTAAGATCCTTGGTGCTCGCGAATATCGCGCTGCAGCGCGCCTGGTGTTCGGTCTGCACGTATTCGTAGTACTCGACAACGATCGACTCTTTGCTCGGGAAATAGTAGTAGGCGGCACCCAGGGCCAGCTCGGCCTCGTTGGCGATATCTCGCATCGTGGTTTCGTCGAACCCCTTCTCGCGGAAGAGCCGCAAGGCTATCTGAAATATGTGGGCCCGCGTGTCCAGCCCCTTGTCGGTCGTTTTGAACATGTTCAGTTTGTAGACGCCACTTTGCTTGCCCGTCAAGCTAAAAATGAACGTGTTCAAAATGTTGGTGGTTAAGCCGCTTAAAGTGGTGTGTTCTTTTCGCAGTCCTGGGCGGGTGCTGCTCGGCACAAGTCAGCGTTGATCTCCGCAAGTTTAGAATCGCGCGCTTTACGTAGCAATGAGCGAACCCAAACCGCGATTCGAGTCAGTTATTCGAATGTCGATTCCGGCATAAATCTGTCGTGCGCCCATCACAGATAGCTGAGCCAAGCCCAATTGCGATGATGGCTGCGGAATTCCATGAACCACCGACACGGCAGATACAGAATTGCCACGGCCAAAATCCACATGACGTAGATAAAAGGTAGCCCGTGCCCGTACCCGGAAGGCTTCGTCGCGAAGTCTGCGATCACGGTGCCGTGCAAAATGGGCTGATGAAAGGCTAGCGCGACCAGGATGGCCATTGTGTTGAGGAGATAGAGATGCAGGACGTAGTAAAAGAGCGGCACCCGGCCAAAGACCAACAGTATGCGGTTGAGTCCTCGCTCAGCTTTCGATGCGTCCAACAGTCCCAGCAGCGTGAGCGAAGGGCCAAGCGTCATGAGCAGATAGTCAAGAGACGGCGGATACTTGAGCGTGTTAAAAAATGACACCAGCGTCAATGGTAGTGTCGGTTGTACGCTCCAGGGGCCGGCAGAACGTGGATATCCAAACGGCAGCCCCGCAATACCATTTCCGTAAAGGTTCAATCCACGCAGCACGAAGAACAGGACAGTCGCGGAAAGTCCTATTGTCAGAATCCATTTGCGGCGATCGGGCCGGAGCAGCAGGCTCCCAAAAGCAAATCCTGCGGCCATAACTCCGACCCACGGAATCAGCACGTACCTGACAGAAAGGTGAAGATGAGCTGTTATGGGAATGCGTCCGGGTGTGTGCAACATTATCCATAACCAGTAAAACTTTCCGAAAGACGCCGGATTGATGCGGTCGAGCAAATTGTGAGTCGCGATCATGCCCAGCCCCAGCGCAGCGATCCACCGCAACGGAAGCCACACGATCAAGGCCATCGCAACCATGCTCCAGCCTAAGATCCAGATCACGCCCGCATGACCCCAGGGGACGAAGCCCCAAGCAAAGTCGATGATTGTGAATTCGAGTAATACAAGCCAGAGACCGCGCGTAAAGAAGAACCACGAGACTTGTTGCACTGTCTTGCCACGGCTCGTAGCGAGAAATGCGCCGGTCCCAGCGAGGAAGGCGAATACGGGCGCGCAGAAGTGAGTGAGAAAGCGGGTAAAGAAGAGCGCACCTGACGCATGCGCCACGTCTTCGGGCGCGAAACGCTGATATGTCATGAAGTCTCGGGCATGATCCAACGCCATCAGGACCATGACAAGCCCGCGCAAGATATCTACGGAAACCAAACGCGGAGCGTGGACGGGAAGAATCGTGGGCTTCGTGGTGAAAGAAGTAACTGCCGGAGACGTGGCGGTTACCATTTGTCTGCTGTCCAGTCATCTGTCGCTATGGCATTCATCAATTCATGGTAGCGGGTGAGATAACTCCGGACACTTATCAAGATGTCAAAAGATTGCAATAAATCATGCCGACTTTTTTTACAAAATTTAGTTGCTCTCTCGTCGCGAACTATTTTTTGGCGGGAAGGTTAGAGGGATTTTCATTTAGGTTTGCGATGTTTTTCTTGAGTTCGGAGTAAATTGCATCCGAGTACGGGCCATGAGCTTGCCAAAGCGATTCTCCATCGGGGCCGGCAACAATGAGGTAGGCATCATCGGGCGCAGAGAAGCGCACCAGTTTCTTCCATTCAGATTCATTGGAATAGATCGGGACAATGTGGCGCCGTTCCTCAGCCGGAATGCCTTTCCGTATGCCGTAAACAATCAGAGGGCGAATCAGCGATGGCGCGCTCTCAAGGACAGGCAGACTGAAATAGGAGACGCGAGTGTCGCCACGGTAATCGGCCGAGATTTTTTTACTCCAAACCTCGCATACTTTGCCGCTCTTCTGCGAGAAGCCCACGACGAGGATCAGGAATTGCTGGCTGCCGGGCCG
>Ga0157379_10004659_pt1 | contig 11764 bp, 10 predicted proteins | sample S25metaG_FD_121802 | JGI IMG/M metagenome (GOLD analysis project Ga0157379, IMG submission 121802) | Switchgrass rhizosphere microbial communities from Kellogg Biological Station, Michigan, USA - S2-5 metaG | ecosystem: Host-associated > Plants > Roots > Rhizosphere > Soil | place: USA... | reverse complement strand
GATGCTCGGCGTCCTGGGCATCGTCTTCGCCGGCAGCATCCTCGCCGGGCTGGCGCCCAGCCTGGCGGTGCTCATCGTCGGACGCGTGCTGCAGGGCGTCGGCCTCGGCCTGACGCCGATCACGATGGCCGCGGCACGCGACCACCTGCCGCGCGACCGGTCGCCGCAGGTCATCGGCGTGCTGTCGGTCACCGCGGCCGCCGGCATCGGCGCCGGCTACCCGATCAGCGGCCTGATCTCCGACCAGCTCGGCCTGCATGCCGCCTACCTCTTCGGCGCCGTCATGAGCGCGCTCGGCGCCGTCGCGGTCTTCACGACGGTGCCGCCGAGCACGTCGACCAGCCGCGTGACGCTGGACATCCGCGGCGCCGTGATCATCGCCGCCGGCGTCACCGCGCTGCTGCTCGGCATCGCCGAGGGCGAGGCCTGGGGCTGGACGTCGGCCGCGACGCTCGGGCTGTTCGCCGCGGCCGCCATGATCCTCGCCGTCTGGGCCCGGCTGCAGCTCATCACCCCCATGCCGCTCGTCGACCTGCGCCAGCTGCGCCGCCGCGCGGTGCTCGCCGGGGACATCGCCGGCTTCATCCTCGGCACCGCTCTGTACCTCTTCCTCTCGCTGATCACCGAGTTCGTCCAGGCGCCGCACGGCGCCGGCTACGGCTTCGCCGCGACGACGCTCGTCGCCGGGCTCTGCCTCGTGCCCTTCTCCGTGGCCAGCCTCGCCGTCAGCCGCACGACCGACGCGGCGGTCCGGCGCCACGGCCCCCGGATCGTCCTCGCCGGCGGCGCGCTGTCGATCGCGGCGTCCGGGGCGTTCCTGGCCCTCGAGCACGGCGCGCTGTGGGAGGCCTTCGTGGCGCTCGGCGTCCTCGGCGTCGGGTTCGGCTACACCTACGCGGCCATCCCGGGGCTCATCACGCGCGCGGTGCCCGACGCCGAGACCGGCAGCGCGATGGGCTTCTACCAGGTGCTCCGCTCGATCGGGTTCTCCATCGGCAGCGCGTTGGGCGCCACGATCCTGGCCGGAAGCGTGACCCGTGGCGGTCTCCCGACCGAGCACGGCTACGTGACCGCGCTGTGGATCGGTGCGGGCATCTGCGTGGCATCGGCCGTCGCCGTGTTCGTCCTGGCCCCGCCCGGGGCCGCGGCGCTGAGCCCCCGGGTCGAGCGCCTCGTGCACGAGGACGCCGAGCTCGCGGCCGCCGGGCTGGGCGGCGGCGAGCGCGAGCCCTAGAGGCGGTCAGGCCGGGACGGGCGCCCGCCGGCGCAGCACGGCGGCGAGCGTCCCGGCGCACAGCGCCGAGACGATCGCGAAGGGCACGACGTCGGCCGCCGCGTCGGCCACGACGCCCCCGCCCGCCGCGCCGATCACCATCCCGACCGCCCAGGCCAGGTTGACCAGCCCGAAGGCCAGGCCCTGATGGGCGCCCACCGCCTCGGCGGCGTCGGACAGCAGCGCCATCGCCGGCGCCCAGAACGTGCCGAGCGCAGCCGTCGCCAGCACGAGCAGGGCCGCGGTGACCAGCACGGAGTCGGCGGCCGGCACGAACAGCACGACGACGGCGGCGGCCGCGAGGCCGAACCGGATCGGCGCGAGCCGGCCGGCGCGGTCGGAGACGCGCCCGACGAGCGGGCTGATCGCGGCCTCCCCGGCCGCGGCGACCAGGAACGCGGCGGCGACGGCGGCGTTGCCGGCCCCGAGGTCGTCGAGCTGCAGCGGGACGAGGGTGTCCAGCGCACCGAAGCCCAGGCCGGGCAGGGCGACGAGCCACATGCCCGCGCGGACGCGACCGGCGCGCACCGTCGTGGCGACGCTCGCGCCTCCGTCCGGCGCGGCCGCCGGGGCGGGCAGGGTCAGGACGGCGCCGGCGAGGACGGCGGCCAGCACGCCGACCCCCGTGAACACCGGGGTCGTGCCCAGCGCCGAGGCGATCGCCCCCAGCACGGGCCCGAAGAGCGACCCGCCGATCGCGGCGCCCAGCGCGGTACCGATCGTCTCGCCGCGCCGCTCCGGCGGTGCGGCGGCGACGAGCCACGCCAGGCCGCCCGACCAGATGCAGGCGCCGCCGATGCCCTGGGCGAACCGCGCGGCGTCCAGGAGCGGCGCCGGGTGCGCGAAGGCGAAGGTCACGCTGGCCACGGCGACGAGGGCCAGGCCGGTGAGGACCGTCTGGCGCGGCCCGATCCGGGCGGCCAGGAGGCCGCTCGGCAGCGCGCCGGCGAGCGTCCCGGCCGGGTAGGCGGCGAGCAGGATGCCCGCCGACGCCTGGGAGAGATGGAGGTCGTCGGCGTAGTGCGGCAGCAGCGGCGCGACGACCGCGTAGAACGACGTCTCGACGAAGACGATCGCGCTGACGACGAGGATGAGGCGACGGTCCACGGCCGGCCAACGCTACCGGCCGCTGACCGGTCCTCGCCGGCGGAGAACGCCGACGGCCGGGCGGAGTGCTCCGCCCGGCCGTCGGACCGCAGGGGTGTCGCCGCGGTCTACGGGCCGTCGGCCGCCACGTCGCTGGCCCAGTCCTCGCCCTGCTGGTAGTAGCTCAGGGGCGGGTGGACGTGGCAGGCCGAGGAGTAGGTCGGCTTGCACGGGTTGAACGGCTGCATGCGCGCAGTCGGGTCGTCGTGGCCGCTGCCGCCCGAGCCGACCGGCGTCGGGTCGTACGGGACCGCGATCGACGTGTAGGTCGCGCACCAGTTCGCCGGACGCTGGGCCTCCTGCGCGTTCGTGTAGCCGTCGTGGTCGATGTCGTCGGCGCCGTCCTTGATGCCGTCGCCGTCCGTGTCGGGGTCGACGAAGTCCGTGCCCAGGTACTTCGGGCCGGGGTAGGCCGACTCGACGTAGTTCGACGAGCACTTCACGGTCGGGCTGTTGGCCCAGGAATCCCACCACTCCGGGTTGCTTAGCGGACCGTGCGCCTCGGTGTAGTTGTCCAGGCCGTCGTTGTCGACGTCGCGCAGGTCGTCGCGCGTGCCCGAGGCGATGTCGGTCCACATCGTGCCGTCGCTGTAGGTCAGCGGCAGGTGCGGGGCGCAGGCGGCGTCCACGCCGAAGCCCGCGTCACCGCAGTAGCTGTAGATCCACGCCTTGTACTCCTCGCTCAGCGTCAGCGAGTCCTGGTCGAAGTCGAGGTTGGCGTCGGTTCCGTCCAGCGCGTTCGGGTAGGGCCGCTTGCCCGGGTAGGGGCGGTTGGCCTTGTTGAGGTCGATGGCCGAGAGGACCTCGAACGCATCGCTCACGCCGTCTCCGTCGGTGTCGGCGAGCAGCGGGTCGGTGCCGTAGTTCTGGCCGACGCCGTCGCCGGCGATCTCGTCGACGTCGGGCAGCAGGTCGCCGTCGTCGTCGGAATCGGTCGCGTTCGGGATGCCGTCGCCGTCGGAGTCGACGCCGCTCAGCAGGCAGAACGGCGAGTCGGCGTTCGGGGCGCAGGCGTTGACCGGGGCGTACTTGCCGTCGTGGAAGCCGCCGTCGATGAACGTGTGCCACTCGTCGAGGTTCGAGACGCCGTCATGGTCCTGGTCGTCGGCGCCGTCGGTGATGCCGTCGCCGTCGCTGTCGGCGCTCAGCCAGTCCAGCGGGTCGACCTTCTGCACCGTGACGGCGGTCGGCGCCGCCTTGTCCAGGCAGTAGTACGGGACCTGGTTGATGCCCGAGCACTTCGTGTTCGCGGTGGCCTTGGCGGCGAGATCCGTGTACATCGCGGTGAACACGCCGAAGTCGGTGAACGCCGCCTTCTTCGTGTCGGGCTGGGTCAGGCGCGCGTACTCGGCGTCACCGAGCGATTCGTCCATGTTGGGGATGCCGTCCCCGTCGGCGTCGCGCTCGAAGTCCGAGAGGTAGCCGTTGCCGTCGCGGTCGAAGTACTTCTCCTGCCCGGCGGGCGGCGCGAGGCGGCCGGCCGAGGCCGGGTTGCCGCCGCTGTAGCTCAGCGGGATCTTGTTGCCGCCGAACGTGGCCCAGGCGGTGTACTCCTCCAGGTTGGTCAGGCCGTCGCCGTCGGAGTCGATGTTGGCGTCGGACTTGTCCAGCGCGTTCGGGTAGGGCCGCTTCGAGGGCGAGGGGACCGCGCCGCCGCCGTTGCGGTCGATCGCGGACTGCTGCTCCCAGCCGTCGGACATGCCGTCGCCGTCGGTGTCGCGCTTGCACGGGTCGGTGCCCAGGCGCGCCTCCTCGGCGTCCGACAACAGGTCGTTGTCGTCGTCGGTGTCCTTGGCGTTCGGCACGCCGTCGCCGTCGCAGTCGCCCGGGGTGCCGTTCGTGCTGGAGGTCGGGCTGATCAGCGGCGACATCGCCGTCTTGGTGTAGCCCTTGGCCAGGCGCGAGGCCATCACGCGCAGCTGGAAGCGCGTCGGCTGGGCGACGCCGGCCGCCTGCCTGAAGAACGACAGCAGCTTGGCGGGGATGACCACGGTGACCTGCGTCGTGGTGGCCTTGCCGGCCTTCACGAACAGAGCGCGACCGCCCTTGCGCTTGAAGATGACGTAGTTCTTGCCCTTGCCGGAGCGGAAGGACTTGCCCTTCAGCACCAGCGTGTCGCCGATGCCGGCTTTGAGGGGCGACACCTTGCTGACACTCGGGAAGACGGCCTTGGCGGTCGTCTTCGTCGACGCCTTTCTGGTGACGTGCTTCGCCGACGCGTGCGCCGGGGCAGCGTGGGCAACCGCGGGGGCCATCAGGCCGGAGACCGCGAGGACGAGAGAAAGGGAACGAAGAGATCGCAGCATGGGAAAGCCTCGGCCCGGGGTATCGGTCGGCCGAGGCCGCGCTTGAGGTCGGGACCCGGCCGTGGACGGGTGGCCGAGGGTCGCCCGGACGCTGCTCATCGGAGGTCCGCGCCCACCGTCGTGCCGGCCAGGCCGTGGCGCCGGTCGCCCGCGGCGCGGGGCAGGATGCGCAGCTCTCGCGCGAAGGACTGGGCGGCGGCCAGGTACACCGCCTGGCGCACGGTGACCCGCAGTGACACCGCCACGCGCGCGGCGGCGGGTTGCCCGGCCTCCTCGCCGGGGGCGGGAGCCGCCGCCAGGACCTCGGCGTCCTCGAGGGCGAGGGTCGTCCCCGCGCGACCGTCGCCGCGCTCGCGCGTGACGAGGACGTCGACGCGGCCTCCGGGGCGCACCAGGTCGGGCGATCCGTCGGCCACGAGCTCCGCGACGCGCTCGCCCGGGCGTACCGGCGCCCCCGCGGTCCGGGAACCGTCGTCGACGGCGGCCGGGACCACGTCCTCGCCCGGGCCGATCGGCGCGGCGGCCCGCGCGCCGTCCAGCGCCGTCACCGAGCCGTACGACGCGGCGGGCGCGTAGCGCGACGGGACCTCCCGGACGGCGAGGTGGCGGCGGTCGAGGCGGTCGCCCGTGGCGAGCCGGGTCCGCGCGACGACGACCGGCACGGTCGGGCCCAGTGACCGGCGCAGGGCCGCCTCGCGGCCGGCCACGTCGGACGCCGACATGGCGCCCAGGACAAGCGCGAGGCCGACGAGCAGCACCGCGCGCCGGCGGCGGGTCACGCGCCCGCTCCGGCGGCCGGCAGATCGATCGCGACGCGCGCGCCGGAGGCCGAGGGCAGCGCCGCCACCCGTCCGCCGTAGGCGGCCACCAGGCCGGACGCGATCGCCAGCCCGCGCCCGCGCCGACCGCGACCCCCGCGTGGGCGGCGTGCGAGATCGGCGACCGTGGCGGGCAGGCCCGGGCCCTCGTCGGTGACCTCCACGCGTATGCGATCACCGAGCGGGCGGGCGCGGACCTCGACGGTCCCGCCGCCGTGCTCGATGGCGTTGCCGACGATGTTCGCGGTCACCTGCGCCACGCGCAGCGCGTCGCCGCGGGCCAGTGCCGACGCCGGGCCGGGCAGCAGGCGCACGGACGCCCCGTGCACGGCCGCGAGCGCCTGCCATCCCTGCTCCTGGAGGCGCAGCAGGGCCGCGACATCAACCTCATTCTGAGCCTGAGCCTCAGGCTGATCGAGGGCTCCGGCCGCCCGTCGCAACTCGAGCTCCAGCGCCGCCCCCCAACCCGGCGGGAGGTCGCCGCGGCGTACGGCGCCGTGCAGGGCCAGCTGTGCCGCGGTCAGCGGCCCGCGGACCTCGTGAGCGACGCGAACGGCGCGCTCGCGCAGCCGACCGATCTCGCGGCGGCGACGGACGCCGTCGCACACCGCCAGCAGCGTGAGCGCCGCGAGGACGAGCACGGCGGTCATGCGGCCACCGCCTCGCCGACGCCGTGGTCGTCGACCAGTCGATAACCGACGCCCCACACGTTCAGCACGTAGCGGTCGCCGGCCACGGCGAGCTTGGCCCGCAGCCGGCACGCGTGGCTGTCGAGTGTCCGTGTCGTGCCCAGCGAGCGGAAGCCCCAGACCGTGCGCAGCAGCTCGGCCTTCGTGTGGACGGTCGTCGGCGCGGTCGCCAGCACCCGCAGGAGCGCGAACTCCTTCTGGGTCAGCGTGACGGGCCGGCCGGCCACGGTGACCGAGCGCGAGGCCGGGTCGAGCTCGAGCGACCCCACGCGGATGCGCCCGACCCGCCGGCGGCCGTCGGCGCGGCGCAGCAGGGCGCCGACGCGGCCGCGCAGCTCGGCGTAGGAGAACGGCTTGGCCAGGAAGTCGTCGGCGCCGTGCTCGAAGGCCCGGACCCGGTCGACCTCGGCGCAGCGGCCGCTGAGGACCAGCAGCGGAGTGTCGCGATCGATGCGGTCAGCGAGGCCGTCGGCCGCGCGCACGCGGCGCACGATCTCCAGGCCCGAGGCGTCGGGCAGGCCGACGTCGAGGAGGACGAGGTCGGGGTACTTGGTCCCGATGAGGCGGATCGCGTCGGCGGCCGTCTCGGCGACGAGGAGCTCATAGCCGTCGGCGGTGAGCTCGTCGGCCAGGAACGTCCGCGTCGTCGCGTCGTCCTCCGCGACGAGGATGGTGGCGGGCGTGTCGTGCGTCATGTCCCCCTTAGGGCTGGGGACGCGAAAATTCGCCCCACCCGCGGGGCCGGGATGTCAGCGCGCGTGCACCGGAAGGGTCGCGGGCGGACGCAGCGAACCCCTCGCGGACGGTCGACCGGCACCGGCGACGGACGGACTGCAACTTCTGTCCCATCGCCTGCGAGCGCGAAGGGATCGGGCATACGATGCCGACGACTTCGGGAGCCCGCCGCGAACCTCGGCGCGCCGACCGACACCTCCCCCATGAACGACGCACGCCGAGGCAATTACGACAGCGGCGAGGACTTCGTCCTCGAATACGGAGAGCTCCGCTTCACGTTCAACGAGCGCGATTTCCGTGAGCGCTGCGAGCAGGCCGCCAACCGCCTGGGCTTCGTGTCCGGCCGGCTGGACGACCCCGAGCTCGAGGACCTCGTGACCCTGTCGGTCAACGGCGAGATCCAGGAGCCGGCCTCGGCGCTGGGCGAGCACGTCAACGACTGCTGGCCCGAGCTCGTCGGCCCCAGCGACCGGTCCCTCGTGCACTGGCTGCGCCGGCTGGTGTTCCGGTCGGCCTGGCTGGACCAGCGCGTCAAGGAAGGCGAGCTCGACGTCGCGTTCGACAGCGAGTCGCACGGGTTCTCCTACGTGCAGCCCGACCGCGACGGCGAGCCGGTCGAGCTGGCACCCGAGCCCTCGTGGGGCCGGGTCGCCTACGTGCCGCGCTGACACGCTTCTGGCGCCCCGTCCGAGGGCGCCGTCGCCGGTAGATGAGCGGCACTCCGTGACCCCTCTACCTCGGCCTCGCCATCCGACCAGGGTCGGCCCTGCCGAACGGGGAGGCCGAACAGAAAGGGTGCCTGGCACCTTGAGTCGTGGACACTCAAGGGGTCAGACCCCATGAGCGTCCAGGGCTCAAGGGGTCTGACCCCGGCTCGGTAGCGCTTCGAGGCCGGCCTCGGCCAGCGGCCCCCAGGGTGACCGCACGGTTGTAGGTCGCCTGGCCGAGGTACGACTCCGAGCGGTCGTTCAAGTGGCTGCTGCACCGCCCGGCCAGCGAGAGGGAGGCGTGATGTCCGAAGTGGCATCTCCGACGTCCGCTCCGAAGTGAAGCTTGAACTCGCGATCTTGCGCAGTGAGATCAACGGCAAGTTGTCCGGCATCGAGAGCGCTCTCAAGGACATCCCCGAGGGCAGAGGCCGAGGACAAGCGCGTCGCCCGTCGCCAGTGGTTCATCAGCCTGGTGGCCAGCACTGTGGTCGCCGCCATCACGGTGGGCGCGACCTTCCTGGCTGGGTAGTTCAGCCCAGCCTCATACCGCTTCAAGAGCCCTCCCGTACCTCGGGGTGGGATCTTGCGTTCAGGGATGAGACATGGCGCGCTTGCAGGTCGTTGAATGCTCGGTTAACCTACGCAACGCTTACTAATCAAATCGGGTGCGGCATACCGGGGTCCAGCCACCGGGTCTCCTCCCAGTCTGAAACGAGGCTGCACATATGAAGTTTCTGCACTCCCCCGGCGTCGTCGCAGGGGCTGTCTCGCTCTGCGTTTCGTTGCTCATCGTCACCGGTGCGGCCGGCGCGGCCACTCAGCTCATCACCGGTAAGGACATCAAGAACAACAGCGTCACCACCGCCGATATTAAGAACGGGTCCATCAGGAGCGCCGATATCGGGGAGGGCGAGATCGGGCCCTCTCGGCTGAGCATCGGCGTCCAGGACACTCTGCAACAAGCCGCAACTCCCGGGCCTCAGGGTCCTGCTGGGCCACAAGGTCCGGCCGGTCCCGCCGGCGCGCAAGGTCCGGGCGGTCAGGTGGTCGTCGTGAACGGCCCGCATCAGTTCATCGCTCCAGGCGACACGACGACGAACCTCCGCGCCAACTGCCCCACCGGAATGACCGTCGTGGGGGCCGGGATCAATACCGGGATCGGGAACGCGGACTTCATCCTGTCCTTCGGCACGTTCGTTGGCGGCTTCGTCGACAACGATGTGAGCATCCAGATCGAGACGTACGTCCAGGCCATCTGCGCGTCGGGCATGACGAATGGGGGCATCTCCGGGTTCGCTCAGCCGATCAATGGCGGCGAGCGGGGCTTCGAACAAGCTCAGGCGCAGGCGCTCGCTCGCCGGAAGGACTGAGTTCCCGGAGTTCCCGACCTCCAGATGGCCTGATGGACATCACGCCTAGGGTCAGCAGCCAGCGCGGCTTCGCCCTCGCGCCGCCGCCCGCGCCGAAGTAGAGCGGCAATCCGTGATCTCGGCATCCGGCGCGGAGCCGAAGCGCGCCGTTCGATGCCACGTCGCCGCGCGGCTCGAAGGCAGTGATACCGACCGGCAGGGTCGCGCTGCCGGAATCAGGCGCGCGAGCGCAGCGGCGGTGACGACGGTCACGGAGTGCCGCTCATCCACGCACGCCCAGGGCCTACACCCCGATTATAGCTGCGAGCTATAATCCCTGCCATGGCGAGGTCCGTGAAGGTGATGATCTCGATGACCGAGGAGCTGCTGGAGCGCATCGATCGCGAGGCGGCCGCCCGGGACACGACGCGCAGCGCGTTCCTGCAGGAGGCCGCCCGGCGGGAGCTCGGCTGGCCCGACTCCGCCGCGATCGACGCCGCCTTGGAGCGCGGACGCACGGCGCTGGCCGGGGCCGGTTCGTTCGAGTCGGCGGAGTTGATCCGCACCGAACGTGAGGCCCGCGATGAGCGTGATCGACGTCGTCGCTGACGCCAACGTCGCCCTGAAGTGGTTCCACGCCGAGGGCGAGGAGGAGCTCGACGAGTCTCGCGCGCTGCTGGACGCGCACAAGGCGCGCACCGCCACCGTCAGCGTCCTGGATCTGACGGCCTACGAGGTGGGCAACGCGTTGCTGCGCGGCCGCGCCCGGGCGAGCCACGCGCAGGTCGCGACCGTGCTCGAGGCGCTCGGCGAGATCTGCCCCGCGCTCACCCCGCATCCGGAGCACTGGCGGTCGGCGACCCGGCTGGCCGATCGTCACGACCTGACCCTGTACGACGCCGCCTACGCCGCCGTCGCCCGGGCTCGCAACGCCGTCCTGGTCACGCTCGACCACGCGCTGCTCGAGGCCGGACTCGGCCAGCGGCCCAGCGAGCTGACCGCACGGCTTTAGACCGCCCGGCCGAGGTCGAGCGGCAATCCGTGATCTCGGCATCCGGCGCGGAGCCGAAGCGCGCCGTTCGATGCCACGGCGTCCCGCGGCGCGAACAGCAATGACAACCACCGCACGCGCCCGCACCGCCACCGCCCGGCGCGCGAGCGCAGCGGCGGTGACGACGGTCACCGAGTGCCGCTCATCCAGCGGCGGTCGCGCCCAACGCGCGCCGCCGCCAGCGCTACGCGCCCAGCGACTGCGCGCGCGCCTGGGCGATCGCCTCGGCGCCTGCGTCGCCGACCAGCAGCTCGGGGCGCAGCGTCCCCGAGTTGACGAGGTCCAGCGCCGGAAAGCGGCCCGTGCGCGTCAGCGTGCGGTCCAGCGCGATGATCGTGGTCTCGCCGCCGACCGGGGCCGTCGCGGTCGCGATGATCGTCAGCGATCCGCCGTCGACCACGTTGCGCGCCGCCGCCAGCGTGCGGCGCGCCACGTGCGGCGGCAGGCCGTCGACGGTGTCGACCAGCACGACGACGTCGCCGCCGCGGGCGGTGATCCGCTTGGCGGTGTCGACCGCGCGCTCCACCGCCTGGACCTGGGCGTCGGCGCTGGCGGCCAGCGTCAGCGCGGCCACCGGCTCGAGCTCGCCCGCACGCCACTCGGCGCCCTCCTCGGGCCGGACGCCCGCGAGCACCACGTGGACCTCGAGGCCCTCGACGGCATGCAGCGCGCCGGCCAGGCGCTTGAGCGCCTCGCTCTTGCCCGCGTGGGCGTCGCCGATGATCGTCACGCGCGAGCCCTTGCCGATCGGCGTGAGCCACTCGATCGCCTTGAGCGTCGCGTCCTCGGACCCGAGCGCGAGGCGCTCGGTGGGCAGCGTGCACGGCAGGTCGTCGAAGTGCGTGCCCTCCGCGACCTCGTCGGCCGGGCGGTCGTTGATCGTGTCGATGCGGACCAGCGACGGGTAGCGCTCCGAGCGGCGCGGCTCGCGCACCGGGCCCGCGACACGGTCGCCCGACACCAGCTCGCAGCGGCGCACCTGCGCGGCCGAGACGTACACGTCGTCGTCCGAGGGCTCGGGGGGCGTGAGCCGGACGAAGCCCGACCCGTTGGGCAGCAGCTCGACGACGCCCGACACGACGCGCTCCTCGCGGTCGGCGTCGCGGTCGCGGTCGCGCCCGCCGCGCGACCGGCGCGAGCGCGGCTTCTCGTCGGCGTCGGCCGCGAGGTCGGCCTCGACCTCGACCTCGGCCTCCGCCTCCGCTTCCTCCTCCTCGATGGCCTCCTCGACGGCCTCGTCCTCGGTGGCGATGATGTCCTCGGCGTCCTCGTCGGCCTTGCGGGGCGTGCGGCCGCCCCGCGCCCCGCGGCGGCGCCTGGGCCTCTCCTCCTCCGCCAGGACGGCGTCCGGGACGGAGACGACCGAGTCCTCGGCGGCGTCCTCCGGCTCCCCGCCCTGCGTGGCGAGGATCGTGTCGACGAGGTCGGCCTTGCGCAGGCGGCGGAAGCCGTCGACGCCGAGCTCCGAGGCGATCGTGTGCAGATCGGCGAGCGGGCTGGCCTCGAGGGCGGAACGGGTGAGCACGGACATTGGGTCCTCCTCTGGGGGATGTCGGTGGGCGTCCGCCCCGCGTTGCGTGCAGCGGGACGGCGACGTCGGATCGCGTGACGGTAGCGAACCGCTCGGTCACACGGCGCGCCGCGCGGCGCTCAGGTCCGCGTGCGGATCCACTTCAGGGCGTCGTCG
>Ga0157379_10004657_pt1 | contig 11766 bp, 17 predicted proteins | sample S25metaG_FD_121802 | JGI IMG/M metagenome (GOLD analysis project Ga0157379, IMG submission 121802) | Switchgrass rhizosphere microbial communities from Kellogg Biological Station, Michigan, USA - S2-5 metaG | ecosystem: Host-associated > Plants > Roots > Rhizosphere > Soil | place: USA... | reverse complement strand
TCAGAGGTTGTGCTTCGTTCTTCCCATACGAATACCGAGCCTGGTCGTACATGGCGTCGCTCTTCAGCATCTAGCCGTCGAATAACCATGGGATTGAGTATGCGGAGGACACCAGCTGCATGAAATATTCGGTGGGCATCTTCGGTGGTGCTGCTGTTTGTCAGACTCGGTGAAAGCTAGGGAGGAGATGGCTCACGCACACAATGCGGGTGTTGGTGCAAGTGGGAAGCTGCATGCGTTGAGGGTTATGCATGGCGTTGCACGCGTTCGTGAAAGGGAGGGGAGACAATGGCCTTGGAGGGGAGATCCAGAGGACTTATAAGTAGCGGAGAAGGGGCGGGGATGTGACTTGGGCGCCGCTGGTTCGGAGAAGGAATTGAAAGTTTGGGTTTGTCGCGGGATCTAATAGTGGAAGAGCTTCTTTTCGTTTCTTCTTGCACGAAATAGACAGGAATTTCGTGGGAGGGAGTCTGACTGCTCGTATGGACGATGAACTAATGGACAATGGATGCTGTAAGATGATGAAGATTACTCTGATGAAGATTATCATCCGATCTTCTAGATCCGGCGAGCCCAGCAACAGACCCAGCACGACTGACAAGCCTGAGCACCGGCCCTGTCAGAATAAACTTAATCCTACACTGCATGCGCTTGCCGCGATCACAGATAACCTTTTCTGATTCCTGACTTCGCAATTTCTCTACCAACTCTCCAAAATATAGTAATAATATTCCCGAACCATCTCGGACCTCTTCGTACCGCTCGGCCTTCAGCGTCCCTCGGCAGAATCCGCTCTCCTCTCATCATCCGTCCAATGTCTCCTCAATCTACTCGCACGGCGTTCATCTACCCTCGTCCAAGTGTGCTGTCAGATGATCAGATCAGCGTAAACCCTGATGGCAATTATGCCCATAATTGTCCTCATCACTCACCCCGCAGTGGCAGTATCACTGACGAAAAGTCTCCCGCCTCCACATAGTGCAATTGGCCATGGAAGAGGTACTCTATCTTTAGTTGTTTACGTGCCCCGGGAGACGGGTCGTAAAATCCAAGAAGCTCTGACTATTTCAGGGTTCACACGCACCGCAGTCAGCTCTCACAGAGCAGAACGGCTTTCACCACCCACAACGTAACGCACCTTAGAGCGTCCTCCTGGAATCATTAGTTGGCTGTCCCGTACTTGTGCTTGTAGGGGGACAGTTACGTCAACTACGGCCCTATCTTCGTCTTCTATGTCGTCTCCGCTCGTCTCGTATGTTGCCGTCAACAACACAAGTCCTGATTAAGCATTAAATCGAGATTGGCAAGATCCTTGACCGAGGACAAACCGTCAATCTTCCGTTCATGCGCCGTGCGACGTCGAGCCTGCGTTGACAGCATAGATACCGTCTCCTGAGCTGCCTGACGCTGCCTCTCAATCTCTTCACGACGGAATTGTCGCGCTTTTTGCGACTGACTGTCTCTCCGTCAGCCATTGGACGGGAACCATAAAGAAATACGCACCCATTTCGACGAGCCCGTAGCCAAGGCTTGATCAGAAAGTTGTACGAAGCTGCCGCAATTGCCGAGGGTGCGAACAGGGCGCACAGACCGATCATAACATCCAGTTCAGTCGACAGGATAATTGGCAAGTTTATTTGGTTTTCGGAGATATCCAGCCTAAACAGGAATGTGAGTGTGGATTTCTGTATTTTTAAAAAGTAATAACTTCCTTACATTAGATGTCCGGATACAGTACCTTGTGAAGTGACATTTCCATTTGGATCAATAACCGTCGCAGAAGAGAGTGTCGTCCCAATAGCAACAATTACACCCCTGGGGCTCTTCCACATTCCTAACACGGATGCTGACTGTTGCAGGAAAGATTTTGTTAGGGTAAGTTTACCAGAGAAGCCACCAGGAAGTGGCATTGTATTAAGTTCCACATTGATGATGGGTAACGGCTTCAGAAGAAGAGTCGTGTGCCATCCGAACCATGCTTCCGAATCCAGAGACGAGGCGAGCCCGATTTGTAATGATGGTCGACGGCCAAGGGTAATTCTTAATGTTCCATCTTTATTTGAATCAGGATACAGGCGACGCTGGAGGCCCACAGTTACAGGAGGAAATCTTTTTCTTGCAAATTGGATCCGCGAAACTTCAGACTTGACAGAAAAGACAGTCGATTCATGTTTATACCTCCCTCCGAAACTTAGCTTATGGGCTTGAAACAAATTTGCTGTTGCCTAAGTCAGTTACTTGTTAAGATGCTGCTTGACAGAGAGGAGAGAAGTCAAACGAACTTCGAGGGCGAGTCTTGGTGAGAACTGATGGCGAACCGTCCCAGCGATTTGCCCATAATGCTCGCTACCAGGAACAGAGTCGATACTTCCTGTCAAACTGACATCTGTATTATGCAGGTTCATCTGTACATTTTGAGGTAAAAACCAAGTGAAAGGATCAAAGAAAGTGCTTACCCCGATCGTATGTGCCACTTGTAGATTCAATTTCTCCAGGGATTGCAGCCTCGAAGGCAGTCCCCTTAAACCGGGTTCATGGATTCCGTTGAAGACATTGGAGGCGTTTAATAAACATATTACTCGTCCACTGGATTGCATCGATTGTTCCCATGATGTTTGATCTCTCGCATTGGATAGGAGATTTTCTAATTCGAATCGTAACTTTCATGGAAGTAAGCTACAATGGCCAAGCTGCGGCCGGATTCACTTACTTGGTCTGGAGAAGTAAATTGTCTTGCAAGTTGATTACTTACTCTAAGTCCAGGTTCACCTAAAGCATCATAGACTACGGAATAAGAAATTCAAAGACTATTAAGGTCACCTTAGTCTGGTGGCTCACTTTCTCGTGTCATGGGATCAGTAAGAACTGTCAACCAAATAAACATCATCACTTCACGACCATAAAGTACTCTACTTACTTTCATAAGCTCGCTGAATCTGCCGAAACCGTTCCTCGGCAATGCGAATGGCCTCCCCATCCCTGGTCTGCTTGTCCGGGTGAAATATGACTAGATAGGACCTGTCAAAATGTCATTTCTGCGGGATGAGGAATAAGTCGGTACCAGCAAGCTCTCTATATCGATGGTGGATGTCATCCTAGACAGGCAGAGGATCTTTTCACGGCACAGAAAGGGGGAAGAAGACAAAGAATTACCTGAGAAGCCGAGACGGGGAGGTTCAGAATCGCACTTGTAAAAGACAATTTTGAACATAATTAAACATAAAAGAAGTAATTGGCTTACTACAAGGACTCTCTAGACTCTGGACGTGATGTTGCGGCATTGTTTGCCATGGTCTTCCTGTTCGGCCATGAGTGACGTTTGGTCACGTGGTCTGTCACAGCTTCTTCCTCTGTTCGCAGCAATAAACATCGCCGAGGATTCCTACCCTGATTGAAGAAATTTCACATCCACAGGAGCAAACTGACACCGAACTGCAACGGCGGGCCGCCGGTGTGCTTCTGACGCGCCATGGTGCCCTGGTCACCGTGTCGAATGACAACCTCAACATGCTGATCATCCTACGCAGTCAGCCTTCTTGCAAATGACGTTTTCGTTTCGGAACTCTTAACTTCGAATCATCAGCTTCTGCAGACGTTTGCCCTTTTTAGGAGACACTACCTGATCTTTGAACCATGCGATTATCATTTCCTGCACTGGTTATTTGACTATCTGCGAAGATTCTGTTCTCCCTCATATATCCTGTGTACTAGTAGAGCTGGCTTCGAAAGGTAAAATCGGCTTTTTACAGATCTCCCTGCTTCTCCATTCCAAAGTTTCGCCAAGAACCTACACCTTGGTTTCTCCCCGCTGACCAGCTTCCCTCATGGCAACCCGTGGCATTTGCTGTCAAAGACTACCTAATCTCAACTTTCATGAATGCCGATTTCCTTGTCAGGCTTGGCCGTTCTCGGTGAGAAGGAGGCTTCTTCGCGACCTAATCTATCTCGTAAGTATGTTGATGAGGTCTCCCTCTTGCTCGGTTGCGTGTTTAATTGATGATCTCCGACCAATCCACAGCTGACTTATTATTGAACATGACCAGGGGTGGAATGAGATAGTCTGGTTTTTCGCCATCGCGAGTACCGGTACCACATTATTTCTGGACATCTTCATTTCGAGCCCCTATCATATCATCCCAATCCCCCCAGATATGCCATGGAAGGTCAAGTCCAAATCGCTATTTTTATGGAGGCTTATTTCTTGCAAGCTTCAAGATAACCTTTGCGGAGAACCCCGGGAAGTGACATGGCTCCCCGGTTCATGATGATATTGATTGTTCCTCCCCCAAGGCTATGAAACTTTGTCGAGAGTAAAGCTTGGCCGCCAGCTCCGCTCACCTTTAACGTACTTTGAGGTCGATCATCCCCATGTTAATGCTCCGGCTTCCCCCGCACTGACACTTTGCTGGCAACTCTGTTTTCTGACCCTCTATCTTGCTCTCTGGTTTTTACAACTCCATAGCTCCACATGGCAAGGGATGAGCCAGTCTTCTATCTACTTCTTATCTGAATATAACGGAGTCACTCCCCTGAAATATATCCGAAAGTTCATATGCATGAAAAGATGATGGTAAAGATGGTATTCATAGCGCTTTAGGCCTCTTCCTCGGAAGTCCAAGAAGATCGCGCTTTCTTCCACACATTCATGACCCCCGTGCCGATGCTAACGGTCCGTCTCAATGAGAATTACGACATCAAATAAAGTGCTATAAAACTCACTTTGCATTTCCGACCTCCTGTTCGGGAACCCATTTGGCGCGCGCTCCTATATTATTGTCTGTGCTGACATCGTGGGTCTTCTCTTTCTTTGCCTTTTGCTGGCGGAGATCATTGCGGAGAGGCGGTGGCGATGAACCGCCTTGTAAAATGATAGAAAATATCCGATATGTCTTCTTTATGTGACTGAAAGTGTGCACCGTGTTGCCCAGATCCTGTACTTTTGTAACCCGGAGATTTTCGTCGCCATGAAGAATGGTAAGTCTTCTCCCTTTTAGGTTTTCATATCTGGGAGGGGGGTTTACTAGAAGGTCATTTAATACCGAATGGGAGAGATCAAGTAACACCGTCTTGTCTTCGATGATATTTTCCCTGCTTGGAAACTCGTATAGCCCTGCCAGCAAACCTAAGAATAAGACCAATGAGTCTCCGGTAATAACAGGAAGAAAATTAGGCCGAACTCACCTCCATTAGGTCTTCGAACCAAGACGAAGTGTCTTTCTCCGTTCCCAGTCCATTGGATGATGTTAACGGCATCAGTTTCGACTCTTACTTTCTTCTTGATGGCCTTCATAGGGAATCTGGTAATGGAAGTGCCCTTCGGAATAGGTTCGCAGAGTTCACACAGATCTTCAATATCCATGGGGATGGCCACCGAGCCCTGAGGGGTAAGAAGTTCGGAAGTCAGCAACATGTCGAAATTACGGAATGATAATATATCATACTTTTGACTCGTGGTAAGCACCACAACCCACTTTCAAAGGACAAGACTCGCATATGGGGTCTTTGACTTTACAAACAGTGCTTCCGAGCTCAATTAAAGCTTGATTGACATTCCCTGGATTACCGGAAGCTTTCACCATGTCTTCCGCCCCTGTCCATAACAGATCAAGAGTTTTCTTTGCCTTGGGAGATGCATGGAGGGCTAAGACTCGACTCAACAGCCGGTGAACATTACCATCGAGAACAGGGGCGCATATCCCATATGCTATGCTACAAATTGCTCCGGCGCTGAACCAAAAGGAAGTTAGGGACAACAAATTATGATCTATTCAGGTAGCGTCATACCTATAACGACCTATGCCCGGTATTTCTTTTTCTAGAATCCTGACATCCGCCGGTAATTTGCCATCGTAATCAGCGACAACTTTTCGTGACCCACTAAGAAGTCTTGCAGCGCGAGAGTAATATCCAAGACCTTTCCAAAGGCCATTCACAGTGTCAATATCTGAGGCAGCTAGATCGTGTATTGTCGGAAATTTTGCCATCCAACGGTTATAGTATGGTATCACTGTAGCCACTTGTGTTTGCTGGAGCATAATTTCGGAAACCCAGACCTGGTAAATTTCAGATTACAATGAGTATAACGGAATGCAGTTAAGTTAGATAAAGGTTACTTCGTATGCTCTTTGAGCTTGTAACTCCGGAGCGGCGGAGAAAGGCTTCCTCCAGGGCATGCCTCTCACGTCTTGAACCCTGTCAAACCATTCCGAAAGTTTGCTACGCAGATCTTCGATGTCCTTTAATGCGTGCAGGGTTACTGAGTGCGGCCGATCCACGAGCTCAGTTGCCACGAGTCCAACACCGGTGGCAGCATCATCGTCCTCGGATTCCACAATTGTTTTTCTCTTTTTCCTGGGTAAAAGACTTCCATCTTGTTTTCCTCTCTTTGGAGCCATTGACAGGATATTCCTATGCACGTGAAAGGGCACGCGCCGAGATACGAAACGGAGCGAAATGTTGCGCAAATGAGTTTGATCGCTGCCGTGACATACGTGACTGTTCGCGTCTAAACCCATTTGGTTGCTCCCATCATTCGATGCTTTTGACATTGACAAGTCGTTTCTCCGATACCTCCCGACCAGGGGGATCAAGGTTAACACCTATACCAGAAGCAAGGTCAATCATCAACAATTATCCAGCTAATTGTACAAACATAATGGGCAATTAGGAGTATTGCAATTACATGTTGAGAAGTGATGGCTTTTCAAATTCTCCATGATTCTAAGTGTAGAGTATAGTCGGGCAAAAAGGAGAGTGTGAGTCTAATTACGAGAATGGAAATATAGAAGTCTTGAGCGCATGAGGGTAGTCCGAATGTTTACATCATTAGCTGGCAGGCTTCCATATGGGATACAGGCTATAATTCCTTTTCACTTGTCTATTTAGCTGTCTTTCTGACATAAAGTAACTCTAGGATCCGGTCGATGTCTCTGACCCCAAGAAGACCAAGGGAAAGTAAAGAAGCATGGTGAATTGACTTGATATATATTCTCCGAGCGTCTAGTCTCCAAGTTTGGATCTAAGAACAGTTACTCGATCATCTCTGTTTCAGAGACGATACTATAGTCACAAGTCGCCAGAGATACCCTCAGCATATTTAATGTTCACACGCTCTACTACTTCTTGGTAGAGTTCGCCATTTGTGCTTTAAGACCATTGGTCCGAATCGGCTAAAATTCGGGTGTTTTCAAGTGCCTTTGAGACCAATTAAGCAGTGAGCTGTGTTTCGTGAAGCCAAAGGTTGTGGTCATTTTACTCCTATGAAGACAGACTTTGGGGGGTAAGGGACAAGATGAATAGCCCAATACTTAAAGATGTCCCTGCGTTGACATTTTCAAGATTTTCTCGCAAGGTAAAGGAGACCCGTTGCTGCCAAGTTAAATGGACGATAGATAGTAAGGGTACGAAAGGGTAGTAATTAGTGGAACAACACAGCAATAAGAAGAATATCAAAACACCCAATAGATGATATCAGTCAGAGATTGTTCCCGTCCAATGAATGAAAACCCACAGGTCCAAACTCGTGGTTCATACCTTCCCTACACTAGCACCTGCCCATCTTGCGCCCCACTTTCGCAAAATGTGTTTCTGAACCTTTCCACTTGGCGTCTTGGGTAATTCCTCTTCCACTCCATCTTCTCCGACAAACCATATCCAAGCTGGTCGATTCTATGGCGGCCGGTGATGAATTCCCTCCAGTCAATGATTTCCAAACGGAGGGAAGCTTACCTGAGGGTTCATTTCCTTGCCGACCCATTGATGGATGTCTTGTCTAGAGAGTCGAGGAGCATCTGCATTTCTTACTATCCATGCCCCTACAACTTCGCCGTACTTTGAATCGGGAACCGCTATTACTGCCGCTTCACGGATAGAATGATGGTTCGTAATAACATTCTCGATTTGGATAGGGAAGAGGTTTTCCCCTCCTCGGATGATTATATCTAAGGGTTGTGAACCCTCCATTTAGATAAACAAGTAAGGATAACTACCTTTGATACGGCTGATTACTAAAGGGAGGGAGAACAATCAATCTGTGTGAGTATGATTAGCTCTTTTTTTGGAACTTCACCTCGAAGGTACCCTTCTTCATCCATTATGACTTCATCGCCGGTATGCATCCAAAGTTCTTATAAAAGGGAATAAGAGCAAAAAAATCTACAAGAAGGAATACACTCACCGGAACTACCGGGGTGTCTTTTTATAACCGCCGCTGTCTGTTCGGGATCATTCCAGTATCTGCAACACGTTCAAAAGATTGCCCGATCCATGGCTTCTAATGATTACAAACCCCTTTTGAACAAGATAACCCGCCACACATAATTCTCCTGGAGTATTTACAGGGACCACATTTCCCTCGGAGTCTATGATCTTGGCTTTGACATGAGGGTGTATGCGGCCCACAGTTTCCACACGTTTCTTGACTGGATCGAATGGCACTGTCTGGAAGGAAACAGGGCTACAAACATAGTATTCAACCTAGCTGTGAGAGAAACTCGATAAAATTAAGCTTGCCTCGTTTCCGCTGAAACCATATCAGCGGTAATCATTAGCTAAAAGGGTATCGATACGTACTCATCCCATATGCAATTGTTAGTTCAGTCAAATTGAGTTTTTCAATCAACTGGCGCATTAGCTCTTCTGGAATAGGAGACCCAGCTGCGATTCCAGTTCTAACATGATATATCAAATGGAATTTGCTATATTTGAAAAGGATAAAAATGTACCGTAGCTTCGGCAGTCGTACTCCACCCCGCTTCTTCACCTCCTCCAATACACCCAAGAAATGAGTAGGGACCTGAGCTAGGGTCAAATTGGCGCGCTCAAACTAATATTAGAAATGGAGCATACCCCATGAAGTGCAGTGCACTGTTCTTCTACGAGAGAATCCACGATAGGCTTCGGATCGAAAGTCTCGCAGGGGTACACTATACAGGCGCCATGAACCCAGGCAGCGAGGTTACCGAGCACCTTAAAAAAGAGTGAGATGATACACATGAAATCCGACGTAGAAGAATAGCCAACCAGTCCAAAGCAGTGGAAAAGGGGTGGAACATTACCTAGAACGAAAGTTTAATGGAAGAAGTCATAATGGGAAAAGAACGGACATAATTTATCTTCTGGCGTAAGTTTCATACAACGCCCAATCGATAGCCCATTATTTAAAAGTTGATGAGTTAACTAAACAGAAATTCAGGTTCAAATACGTTCTAAGTCAAACCAGACTTACAGAGACGGCTTTCTAAACGGAGCAATAAACATATCAAGCAAATTTAGTAAAATGGAGTGTCCGCCTTACCGGGAGACCTGTTGTTCCACTGGACGTTCTTCAGATATTAAAGTATGGAAGAAACCAGGACTTTCGCACCTGGTAAACTGAAGGTTTATTACATCATCCGAGTCCATAATTTTTGATATCTCCTGGATTATGTTGTCTTCTGTCAAACTGGGCTTCCACATGAAGACTTCACGAAAGTCTATGGCAGCCTTTATTTTGTCTAGAGAAGCAGCAAATCGAGTTCCATCTGATGTGTTGTCAGCTATAATGACTCTTCGAAGCTCAGGTAAAGCTTCCTCTTGAATATTATCAGGCGCTGTAGTAGCTAATGACGGTAGGACATGCAATAACGCGGAAAGATAGTCCGAATTGCGCATCGATGGAACTATAAGTAGAGTAGAGGCCCCAACCAGTCTCAAAGCTGCAGCCTTCATGGAAATGTCAGCGGGGACTGAAAATAAGAAAGGAAGGATTGCCTACAAATTCATGTGCGCGATAGGCAGGGTTGAGAGTCACTAATATTGCGCCAATCTTTGCGCAAGCCCATTGTAGTGTTGCATAGGCACTAGACGGGACAAATACCACCGGTATGTCATGGAAATAATTTTAAAAACATTTATAGATTACCTTGTATTCCCCATAACCACTGCTACGCGATCTCCTTTCCGGACACCGAGGCCGATGAGACCTCGCGCGAGCCCATCGACGTGGCGATCCAGTTCCACAAAGTCCCAAGAGAGATATTTGTTGACATTCATATTATATGACGGTGGACCACCATGAGGCCGTATCTTCTCCTGTGTGCATATTAACGCAGGACGAGAATGGTGCTTAGCCAGGATTTCTTTACGAAAGTATTCAGAAAGCGTCAAAGTGCTCAGGGGAGGTTCCAAAGGGCCTTCGACCGCTGATAGAGTGAGTAAAGATCTCCTTCCAAAGTGACTAAAGACGCTAGAGTTTGGAAGCCTTCGGAATCTTGCAGTTGGGACCAACATGACAGTCGTGGTTAGTGTGGATGGTGTACATACCAGACCAGGCAGTTGCAAAGCTTTGTATAGTTCCTGGATCGAACCTATACATAGCTAGTGATCATCATGCCACTTTCCGTCGGTTGAATCGGCGCTAAATTGTGAGCGTCTGAAACAAAGTATTTATGGGAATATCCTTGATCTTCAAGGTGTTCAAGCTTAGATTTCACCCTTTTCACTTCCAGATTGGATTTTTCTAGCCAGTGCAGACTTCTATATCAGACCAGAGCTTATTCTTTCTCAAAGTACCGTTTTTATTGCCTAAGAATAGCTGAGGTACAATGGCAGATTATTTCGTGGAAGAATGTAAATTGTAATCTTGGTGATGAGGTAGATAACAAGATCCTCGAAACGGAGGAATGTGAATTGCCCTGACTTGGCACCTGCTACTAGTGACACTTGCCCACCAGCTCTAATGATCTCGTGAGGTGCCCGACGACATTCGGATGCATCATTTTCCTTTCAGCAAGTCAGTTGCCTACACGAGGTGTCTCCACCTAGTAATCAAAGTAATAGTTCACCGATCCTGTGACAATCTCTCTCAAATGAAAGGAACTGGTCGAGAGAGAACGTCACTGTACTATCATGAGTATTCTCGCTTGATACCGCCAGGCCATCGATTAGCTGAACTGTCTGGAAATATGCGAGCAGTACTTTCGTAAATATTGGATATTGCCCACAGTCTTGTATACCGTCCAAAAGCCCGTCTTAGCATTTAATTCATAAATAAACTGTAACCCATGGAGAGGAGTACGCGTTTCATTTTCTCAAGCTTTGATATCTGGGGGAAATTTTATCAGAGTTCTTACCGGGAATTAGTCCTCCGCTCTCTTATTTATGGTCGGGACTTCAAGTCCCTTCCCTTCTCCATTAAGTGAAGATTCAATGCTTATCTGGAAGTGTGGATCGATCGGTTTGCTAGTGGATAACAATGGAGTTATTTTGGAGACGCTTTGTCAATCAGATACTCCGGATGGTGTTCGGTTCAAGAAATAAAAACATAGGTTAATAGATTACACATTAGACCACAAATATACAACGAAATGTAAGACCGTTAAATAGCGCCTCTACTCCTCCCTTCACGACCATCGCGGCCATCCCTGCCATCACGTTGCTTCGTACGCTCAGACTTAGATGAAGATTCTGACGGTTTACTCAGACCTTTGAAGCATAAAAATTCAACATTTGTCGCCTTGCGAGTATTGCTGAGAGTCTTCTTTACACCAGCCAAAGCCTGTTGCAGATTATCATCTTCGTTTCTTCTCATATAGGAAACGGCAATCTTGTTGTAGATTTCCTTGAGCTGTGCCTCTGACTTCGGCGTGACGTAAGATTCCAGAACTTTATGCATGAACTCCATCTCCAGCGTGGCCTAAGGAACCCGTTAAGAAATGATGACAGTCACTCGCACAATTAGGCCAGGCTTACACGGAGCATACCTCCCATGCTGAAACGCCGAACCTG
>Ga0157379_10004653_pt1 | contig 11769 bp, 10 predicted proteins | sample S25metaG_FD_121802 | JGI IMG/M metagenome (GOLD analysis project Ga0157379, IMG submission 121802) | Switchgrass rhizosphere microbial communities from Kellogg Biological Station, Michigan, USA - S2-5 metaG | ecosystem: Host-associated > Plants > Roots > Rhizosphere > Soil | place: USA... | reverse complement strand
TGGATAGCTGCCTTCCGCGATCTCGCTGATCTGTTGTTCGATGTTGAAGTGATCAAATCCGCCCAGATGGGCCAGCGCATTCAAGTCGGCCAGCCCCGAGAGATCCGGCGCGAATTGGCTCGCGATGGAATTTCCCGTAACGATCGGCCCGCACCAGCGATTGCTGACGCGCCGGACGAATTCGCCGGCGTCGGGAGGCGGCGACGGCGTCTCGCTGCTATGTGGCAAGAAGATCGGTGGCGGCGGCAGGTTATCGCTGAGCCGTACGCAGGTCGCACCGCATGTGTCGGCGGCCAAACCATCGGCCGCAGCAGAAAAAGACAGGAGCATCACCGCGCCGGCTAGAATCCAGCGCCCAAAGAAAACGGCGGCACCAGGGCCGCCGTCTTCCAATTCACGGTGTGCGATACACCTCAGATGGATTTCCTTCTGCGCCGACCCAGCACGGCCGCACCGGCTAGCCCGGCACCGAACAGCGAAAGCGTGATCGGCTCTGGAACATTGACGCAGTCCACACCGGGCGTGCACTCCGTGGTGACATCGTTCGAGTTGAAGAACACGAAGCTGTCCGGTCCGTCATTGGCGTTCCAGATCGTTGCTTCGCCCGCCAGCGTGATGCAGCCACTGAAGTCCTGACCGCACGCCTGGTTCACCGCATTCGCCTGGATCGCGTCGAGCACCAGCGCGAACCCGGTGCCGCCATTGCCGAGATTCACGCCCGTGTCGCCGAAGTACAGCGGATCGGTCGCGTCGTTGTTGCAAGTGCTGCCGCAGCCGCCGTCGACGGAGATGACCAGATTGTTGTCGGCATCGTAGAATTTCAGGATGATGTCGTAGATGTCGGTCGCCGGGTCGCTGCCTTCCTGCGACGGATTGTAAATGAGCACGATCTGACTGGCGTCGGTGATGCCCGCATCGCTCAGATTGATGAGATTGTCCTTGTTGAGCCCGTTGACGCTGTCGCCGCCGGCATCGATCAAGCCGTTGGCCTGGAAGCTGGCGTCGAGCCCCGAGCAGGTTCCCACCGAAAGCGCGCCGGCGTCGTTGGAGTCGCAAGCGCTCTCGATGCCTGCCGGATTGGGACTATTGCCGGTCTGCTGCACCGTCAAAAGGCGCGGCGCGGCGCCGAAGCCCTGACCAAGCCCAATGATGCTGCTGTCAAAAACAATGTCGGCGGCAGCCGGAGATGCCGCCAGAATGGCTATCACCGCGGCTTGCAATGCCAGTGTGCGTCCAAACTTCATCGAAATCCTCCAGGCGCTACAGCGACCTTATTTGGTTAACTCTGAGCATATTCCATGCCAGAGACTATTCGCGTGCAAATTCAAGGCTTTGAATTTTACGCCTGCGGGAATTGTAATTTTTGTTAACACAGCGCCCGCAGGCGCTGTCGCCATCCCGCCGTGGCTATGCGGCCTTTGCGAGCCTGCGGCGCCGGCGATATGCCGCCAGTCCGCTCACGCCCGCGCCAAACAGGAGCAGCGAAGCGGGTTCCGGCACGTCGGTGCCGTTGCCGTTCGTTCCGACGACGCCGGTACAGCCGGTGCCGCGATTGCAACTCTGCTGGAAGATATCAACGGCAAACACGAACCCGTTGCTGTTGCCGATGAAATCGGTGAGCGAAAGGCCCGTGCTCAGATGCACGTCGAACACGAGCGGACCGGTCGGGCCGTCGCCGCCGAGACAAGCCCCGCCTGCAATATCTTGGCTCCAGCAAGTAACGGCATACTGGAAATTGCCAAACGGACTGGCGCCGTAGACTTCACCCGGATTGGCCGCGCTTGGCGCCAGGTACGCGAAGCCTGCCGGAAGGCCGGTAACAGTGACGGTTTGGGGGTGATTCAACAGATCCCAGGTCAGCGCCTTGCCGGCTCCCGTGCCGGCAAAATTCTCGCCAGCATTCAGAGTCACGGTCACCCGCACGGTGTTGGCGTCGATCTGGTCGAGTTTGACGGTGCCGAAGGAGGCACCCGTCGGCCCGTTGACGCCGCTCTGGTCCAGTGTGAAGACGAGCGAAGCGGCCGCCGGCTCAGCCCAAGCCAGGCTCGCGACCAACGCGACGCAAATTAACCATATCCGGGAGACCAATTTCGGCACCATCCTGATCGTCTGGCCGAACCGAAGCACGAATTGTGCCATTTGTTAATTTCCACTTAAAACAAGCTCAACGCCGCGCAACTCGCCAAAAACGGGCAAAAAGTTGTAAAATACATTTACAGTTCAGTTGCTTAAAGAAGAACGTCGCAGCCTCGAACTGGCACGAAAGCCTAATGCCAGGACGCGAGCAATTTCCTCGCCGGTTCAAGGTCGGCGAAGCCGCCTTGCGCCACCGCGGCGGCCAAAAGCGGCTTGGCTTGGGTGCGCGCACCGTTGGCATCCAATGCCAGCACCAGGTGATAGGAAATCTCCGGATCACCCATTCTAAGACGATGCGCCTGGTTCAGAGAATCCAGCGCGGCCTTGAAATCGGACGTGCGCATCTGCATGCAACCAAGCGTGTCGAGGAAATCCGGTGACGTTGGCTGCTGTTTCACGGCCTGAAGCGCCAACGTGAGCGCACGCTTGGGATCGTCGTTCACCACGAGCCAGCTCAGATTGTTGAGCGCCAATGCGTCGGTTGGCTCACTCCGCACCAACTGTTCATATTGGATTTTTGCATTGGCAAGATCGCCGAAACGCAGCAGCAGGATGGCGTATTGCTTGTGCGCCAAGACATCGTCGGGATGGTGTTGCTGCCACGTGCGCAGGCTTTGCAATGCCACGGCCTTGCCGAGTATCGCCAGGCCCTCGCCGCCGCCAAGCGATATGGCGCGTTCGATATATCTTTGCGCTTCGCTGCGATTGCCGGTTTTGGAGTAGACCTGGGCATAGGCGAGCGCGACGCGCGGATCCTTGGAATCCTCAACCACGGCCAAGGCGTTCAGCGCATATTGCGGACTGTTCTGGCGCAGGCGCAATTCCACCAGCTTCAGTCGTGCATCCAAGGCGGCCGGGTGGTTGAACACCGCCTTGTTGAGTATCGTCGCCGCGCTGTCCAGGAAGCCCGCGGCCACGGCCATGCTCGCCACGTTCATCGCGATTTCCGCGCTGCCCTGGATGAATTCCGCCGGCAAGACGTGCGCGACCGACCAGGCAGTCGCGAGCTTGTTGTCTCGCGCCAAAATGATAGCGCGGTAATAGAGCGCGATGGCCATGCGCGGCGCCTGGCGCAGGATCAGATCGACGTCCGGCCTGGCCTGCGCGTCCTTGTTCTGCGCCAGATAGACCTTGATGCGCGCCAAGCGTGCGGCCAGGCTCTTCGGATGCTCGGCGACGAGCTTCTCCGCAATCGCCAACGCGCGCGCCCGGTCGTTGGCCTCAAGAAACGCGCCGACCTTGAAGACCAGCGCGTCGATATTGTTTGGGCTCAGCTTCAGCGCCTCGTCGGAGAATGCTTGGGCGCTGGCCCACTGTTGTTGTAGTTGCGCAATGCGCGCTGCGGTCATCAAGATGTCGAAGTCGCGGCGGATGGCAAGCGCACGCTGAATGGCTCGCGTCGCTCCGGCCGGGTCGCCCAGCGACTGCAACGCCGAGGCTCTGGCGCGCAGGATAGTCGCCGCGACCGCACGGCGATCGTCCGGTGCAGGTTCGGCAAACAGGTCGAGCACGATCTGGTTCTTGCCGCGCGTCAGCATCGCCTCGAACAGCGGGCCCAGCACCTGGTCGTCAGGCGCCCCGAGGCTGCGCGCATGGCGCAGTTCGACTTCGGCGTCGGCAAAATCGCCGTTGAGATTTTCCGCCATGCCGAGTCTGAGCAGGATGACAGGATTGCTCGGTTCCATCCCCGCGGCCAATTTCAGATTGATCAGCGCCTGCTTCAGCTGGCCGTTGGCCAGTGCGCCATCGGCCTCGATCAAGAGGTGTTCGACGGTGGGATTTTTGGGCGGGATGTTCTTGCTCGCCGGCACCGGCGGCAATGCCGCGCTGGCGCCAGCCATCGGCACGGCGATACCCACCGCCAGCACGACAATTTGGCCGGCGCGTTGCAGCGCGCGCTTGCGTCGACCGTCACCAACGATACGTTCGCGCATTCTCCACCGAACACTCTGTTGCATCGACGCGCTCAAACGCGCTCCACGCCCGGCCGATTGAGACCGCGCTCATCGCCCGCAACGGGCGCCGCCAACTTTTCAGCGGGCCATAAGAAAAATGAGGATGACGATCGCCCAAAAGACAAGACCGCCAGCGAGGACGAACGCCGCACTTCGCCGATGACTCCACGCGCCATGGACGGCATGATCCTGCTTGGCTGGTTCCAGTGGATACAGACTAGACATTCGAGCCCGCAAACTCCCCGAAATTCCGGCTCATGGTGAACATCGCGCACGACGTCACCAGAGAACCGGAACTCGAATTCTCTTGGTGCATGTATTGTGCCACCGGAATAAGCCGCGCTTTTCCTCGCTAATTGAAGTTAAGATTAACAATATTGTCAAATTTGATTACGCAAGCGAGCTCCTGAAACGCACAGGGTTAACGGCCGCCGCCATAAAAAAAGGGCGGTCGCAAGAACCGCCCTTTGTTGATTTTCCAGCTTGTAGCGCTGGTTATGCGGTCTTGCGGCGGCGACGGCGCAGCGCGCCAATTCCGACCAGGCCCGAACCCAACAGCACCAGTGTGCCAGGCTCCGGTACATCGAACGGTCCGCCATTCGGCACAACCAGGATCAGTCCTTGTGCCTGGCAGTTCGGATCATCGCCGAAGGGCGCCGAATGGAACGTAATCGAACCTGCCAGCGCCGGATCGCAGGGCGACTCGAGCTGTACGGCGTGGAACGTGCCATCCAGCAGGAAGGCGGCGTACGCGTTGGCGGCGTCTGCGAACAGCGCGTCGGCATTGTCCTGCAAATTGGGATCGCCGCCGGAATTCACCGTCACATTCGCCTTGCCATATTCCAGATCCCAGATCGCCACCTGATAGGCTGCGCCCTGTTCCGGCGTCAGGCCGTTCAAATCCGTCGTAGCCTGGAAAACCAATCCGACGATGTTGTTGATCGTGTCCTGGTCGAGCGGCGCGAGATAATCGTTCACGCCAGCGTCGGTGAGTGTCGCAAAATAGTTGTACGGAACCGCATTGGGATCGAGGTCGTTGGCGAGATCATCGCAGAACGCCAGCAGGCCATCGATCTCGTTGCCGCCCACTTCCAGGTTGAGATAGTAGGCACCGATGTAAGGGCCGGGAGAGCCGGTATTGACCACCGTGCCGGTGATCTGAGTCTGTTCGGCTGACGTGGTGAAGTCGAAGCTGAGCAGAGTTACCGGCAAGACCGGGTCGGCCAGGGCCGGACCAGCAAGCCCGATTGTGGCCGCAGTCGCCAGCGCCGCGAGCAAGAGCTTTGAATTGCGCATCCATTCCACCAAATGCAATTTGTGAAAGTCGTGCAAGATACAAGCCAGTCCTTTAAGCCATTGATTTAATTATAAGGACGCAAAGTCCGGTCGGAATGTATAAAGAATTTGTAAAACTATTTTACAAAATTAACCAAAAATTGGCCCTTTGCCGTCACAGGGTGTTTGACCGGACTTCGTAGGCGTTGCCGATGGCGCGTCACGTTGTCATGCTTGGCGCCCGAACGGGAGGGTCGCATGACATTTCGAGCTGCCCCGGTTTTGCTGCCCGCACTTCTGGCGCTTGGCGCTGGAGCCTCATTCGCGGCCCCCGCCCCGCCCACCGCGCCGGCGAGCATGATCGCTTGTCCTGCCACCGTTCCGATTGCGGCGACCGCAGCGTCGGGTTGGACGATCGTCGCAAATGCGAGCGCCACGTTCAAAAAGGCGGAAGTCGACAATGCCGTGGGCCTGACCGCTCCAACGCTCACCTGTACCTACATGTTCGGAACCGACACCACCCATGAAATCGCGCGCCTGACGCGACCGGAGCCAGCCGGCATGCTGTGCACCGTCAATGCCACCAAGAGCGCGCAGTTCGATTGCTTCCCACGTCCCGGCGCACCGCAGCACTGATGCCCTGCACGCACGCAGCCGCTTAACTGTTGGCGGCTGCGCCGCTTCTTCCGCTACAGTCGTGCCTCAGCCATCCAGAGAGGACGTCCCATGTCGATCGATTTTGAAATTCCCGCCGAGGCCAAAGCGATCCGCGAAAAGGTGCGCCAATGGGTACACGACGAATGCGTGCCAGCGGAGAAGAAATTGCTGTCCGGTGCCGACTACAAGACGACGCTCGCCGAACTGCGCCAGAAGGCCCGCGCCAAGGGCCTGTGGTGTCCGTTCATTCCCAAGGAGCATGGCGGCATGGGCCTTGGCCCGCTCGCCAACGCGCTGGTGCAGATGGAGCTGGGCGAGAGCTATCTCGGCGCCCTGTCGATGAACACGCAAGGCCCAGACGACGCCACGATGCTCACCTTGCTGACGCATGGCACGCCCTATCAGAAGGAGAAGTTCCTCAAGCCGTTGCTGAACGGCGAAAAGCGCATCTGCTATTCGATGACGGAAAAGGCGGCGGGCGCCGATGCCACCGGCATGCAGACGCGCGCGGAAAAAAAGGGCAATGACAGCTATGTCCTGAACGGCGAGAAGTGGTTCTCGAGCGCCGCCAGCGTCGCCGACATCGCGCTGGTGATGGCCAAGACCGATCCGGATGCCCCGCGCCACCAGCAATTTTCCACCTTCCTCGTCGAGCTGCCCAACCCCGGCTACAAGATCAAGCGCAACATCAAGACGATGGGCGTCGAGGGTCCGCTGTCGCACATTCTGGGCGGCGGCCATGCGGAAATCGAGATCAAGAACCTCGAAGTGCCGGCCGAGAATCTGCTCGGCGGCGAAGGCGGCGGCTTCAGCATGGGCCAGCATCGCCTGGCCTACGGCCGTCTCCGGCACGGCATGCACAATGTCGCGATGGCACAGCGTGCCCTCGACATGGCGGTCAAGCATGTCACCAACCGCTCGACTTTTGGTCGGCCGCTGTCCGAACGCCAGGGCGTGCAATTCATGCTCGCCGATTGCGCCAGCGAGCTCTATATCGCGCGCCTCATGCTGCTGCACATCGCCTACAAGGCGGAGAAGGGCATGGATCTGCGCCAGGAGAACGGCATCGCCAAGGTGTTCCTCGCCCACATGGTGCACAAGGTTGTCGACACCGCGATCCAGCTGCACGGCGCGCTCGGCTACAGCCAGGATACGCCGCTCGCCGCCTGGTACACGCACATCCGCTCGCAGCGCCTGGTCGATGGGCCCGATGAAGTGCATCGTTGGACAACGGGGCGCAACGTCATCAAGGCCTACAAACAGTTCGGCACCACCGCGTCGGCGGCGGGCGGCGATCTGCTCTGAGCGCGGGTCGTCGTTTGATGTGAATCGTCCAGCGGGTGGGCGGTTGAGAGCCTGTCGGGAATGTTCAGTACGGCCGCCAACTTGTTTTACGACGGCGCCTTCCGCGAACTGGTCGGCAAGCAGGTCCGCGCGACTGGTCCGGGACTGCTCACCGCGTTTCTTCTTCACGCGCTTGCCGTTGCACTGATCATTCTGTTGCACATGCCGATCGGCACGGCGCCGATGCTGCCCGCGCAACGCATCGTGCCCGTCGATGTGGTGCAGCTGGGCGAGCAGACCGCAGCCCCGCCAGTGCTGCTGAAATCCGCCGTTCCGCAGCAAAAGCGCCTGCCGGCCGCGCGCCGGGAACAGGCTAGCCCCACCGCGCCCGAAGGTGTCGCGCCGAACGGTACCAAGCCGGTGCCGCTCGACAATCTCGACGCCAAGCTGCGCGCGCTGGCGCGGTTGCGCCAGCCCGACACCGGTTCAAAAGTCCTCGCCAATGCAGGACAAGCCGACGTCACGTCGACCAGCGACGACGCCGCTTTCGGCAACCAGGCAGTCTATAGCGTGCGCGACTTCGTGCGGCAGCAGGTGGTGCGGCACTGGAGTCTCGACCTGCACACTCTTGGCGGGCGCAGTTTCCAAATCGCGATTCATGTCGTGATGACGCGCAGCGGCACCGTCGAAAAGGCGGAGATCGTCGACATGCAGCGCTACCGCAGCGACGCCGTGTTCCGCGACATTGCGCTCAGCGCGCGCAACGCCGTGCTGCTGTCCTCGCCGGTGCCGCTGCCGGCGGGCAACTACCCCGAGAAGATGGATATGGTGCTGAACTTCAACCCGCGCGACGCGTTGCAGTGACGCTCAAGGCAGCGTGCGCGCAACGCGAAAGCCGGCAAGGCTCGAATAGTCATACTCGCCGGCCGTCGCGTTACCCGCGGTGCGGGCCGCGGAGCGCACGAAGATCGGCACATTGTCCCACGAGCCGCCGCGCAGGACGTGTTTGGCGCAATCATCGCCGAGCCAGGCGCGGCCGTCGCTTGGCGCGCCGACGTAACTCTTGTGCCAGCAGTCGGCCGTCCACTGCCAGGCATTGCCGAGCATGCCAAAGAGTCCGAAGGGATTGGCGGCGAAACTGTCGACATCGGTGAGCACGCGGTCATCGGCCTTGCTGCCGCAGCCGTTGCAGTTGGCATTGTTCGTGCCGACCGCATCGCCCCACCAGCGCGCCGTCTGCGTTCCGCCGCGCGCGGCATATTCCCATTCCGCTTCGCTCGGCAGGCGATAGGGACCGTCGCGCCCTGCCAGCGCCGGATGCGCGGCACGCGCCTTGCCGTTCAGCCAGGCGATATAGGTGGTCGCATCCTTCCAGCCGATACAGGTTGCGGGCCAGCGTGGCGGCTCGGCACCGGAACGCGCATAGGCATGGCCGTCGCCCGGCGACTGCCAGCCCAGTGTGAGCAACTTGTTGCATGGCGCCGGCTGATATCCGGTGGCGCGCAGGAAGGCGAGAAACTCGCCGGTCGTCACGTCGAACTTGCCGAGCGCAAAGGCGCGTATGGCGACGCGATGCTGTGGCCCTTCGGCGTCGAAGCGGCCCGGCTCGTTCGCCGGACTGCCCATCACGAAGCTGCCGGCCGGAATGCCAACCATCACCGGGCAGTCCGGGCATTCCTGGAATTCGCGCGCACGCTGTTCTTCGCTCGTCGCTGGGATTGGCGCGCACACCACAAGCAAGAGAAAGAAGAGACCGGCGCGACGACGCATGGCGAACTCGTTGGTTGGAAGGAAAACTATGGGCCGAGCGCGGTGGCGGCAAGCCGCTCACGCGGAAGTGCGACAGCTATCTAAGCAGCAGCGTGCTGCCGACCAATTCCTGCAATAGCTTGCCGCGCGGATAAGGCGTACCCGTGTATTGCCGAAAACCTTCAGCATAGGCGACGCTGAACTGTGCGCCGCGCTTGGCCGTCCAGCGTTCCATGGCGCCGAGATAATCATCGACCTGATGCTGCTTGAGCACCCAGTTGCGCTGGCTGGCATGGGCGGCGAGCATGGCGCGCTTTTTCTCGAAAAACGCCGTCACGTCGACGCAGAAGTCCGGCACGATGGACGCGCCGGACCGATCACGGCCCTCGATCGGATCCATGAAGTAGAGATGCGGAATCGCGGCGAGCGCGGGCGCCACGCCCGTGTGGTAGTTCGGCACCGATGCGGCAAATGCCGCGTCGCGCACCAGCATGCTCGTCGCCTCATGGTCGGGATGATAGTCGGCGGGCGCGGCGGTGATCACGATGTCGGGCCGCGCGGTGCGCAAGAGTTCTGTCGTGCGCCGGCGCGAGGCATCGTCGTTGAAGACGCACAGATCGCCGAACCCGGCACAGACATAGTCGGCGCCGATGATGGCTGCCGCGGCCGCGGCCTCCTTGCGCCGGACCTTGCCGGTCTCTGCCGCAGTCATCTCCACCGAGCCGCAGTCGCCGGCGGTCAGCGTTGCGATGGTGATGTGGTGGCCCTGCTCCGCCAGCAGTGCGAGCGTGCCGGCGCAGAGCACTTCGCTGTCGTCGGGATGGGCGTGAACGGCAAGGATGCGGCGCATGCGCCGATCATCGCCGCGCGCGGGACAAAGCGCAAAAGCTTTTCTTTGCCTACCGCATTGGTTATGGCTCGGCGATGCTGCGCCTGACGGAAATCAAACTGCCGCTCGAGCATGGACCAGACGCGCTGCGTGCTGCCGTGTGCAAGCGCCTGCGCATCTCTGACGACGCGCTTGTCTCACTCGCCGTGTTCAAGCGGGCGCACGACGCGCGCAAGAAAGCGGCGATCGTCTATATCTATTCGCTCGATGTCAGCCTGCGCGACGAAGCCGCCATCCTGAAGCGTTTCGCCGCTGACCCTCATGTACGCCCGACCCCGGACATGGCGTACCGTTTCGCCACGCGAGCGCCCGAACGCAGCGAACGCCGGCCGGTTGTGATCGGCGCCGGACCGTGCGGCCTGTTCGCCGCGCTCATCCTCGCGCAACAAGGTTTTCGCCCCATCATCCTTGATCGCGGCAAGCACGTGCGCGAACGCACCAAGGATACATGGGGACTGTGGCGGCGCGGCGTTCTCGATCCGGAATCCAATGTGCAGTTCGGCGAAGGCGGCGCCGGCACATTCTCCGACGGCAAGCTCTACAGCCAGATCAAGGACCCGCGCTTTCTCGGTCGCAAGGTGCTGAACGAATTCGTCGCTGCCGGCGCGCCGGCGGAGATCCTGACCGAAGCACATCCTCATATCGGCACCTTTCGCCTGGTGACGATGGTGGAACGCCTGCGCCAAAGTATCGAGGCGCTGGGCGGCCAATATCGCTTTCAAAGTCGCGTCGACGATCTCGACATCGAGACGAGCGATGGGACGCGCCGGCTGCGCGGAGTCGTGCTGGCCGATGGCAGCCACATCACCGCCGATGCAGTCGTGCTGGCGCCAGGCCACAGCGCGCGCGATACGTTTGCGATGCTCGTCGCGCGCGGTGTCGCGATCGAAGCCAAACCGTTCTCCATCGGCCTGCGCATCGAGCATCCGCAATCACTGATCGATCGTGCGCGCTTTGGCAGAACGATCAAGGCGCTCGGCGCCGCCGACTACAAGCTCGTGCATCACGCCCGGAATGGCCGTTCGGTCTACAGTTTTTGCATGTGCCCGGGCGGTACGGTCGTCGCAGCCACCAGCGAAGCCGGGCGCGTCGCCACCAACGGCATGAGCCAGTATTCGCGCAACGAACGCAACGCCAATGCCGGCATCGTCGTCGGTATCACGCCGGCGGACTATTCCGAACATGTCTTGGGGGGCATCGAACTGCAACGTCGCTGCGAAGCGCACGCCTTCGTCGCCGGCGGCAGCAGCTATGCCGCGCCTGCCCAACTTGTCGGCGACTTTTTGGCCGGCCGGCCGTCGCACGCGCTGGGCAGTGTCGTGCCCTCCTATCGCCCCGGCGTCACGCCGGGCGATTTGTCGGACTGCCTGCCTGACTATGCAATCAGCGCGATCCGCGAAGCCCTGCCCGTCTTCGCCCGCCAGATCCCCGGCTTCGATATGGCGGATGCGGTATTGACCGGCGTGGAGACGCGTACCTCGTCGCCCATCCGCATTCCGCGCAACGAAACGTTCGCAAGCGTGAACACTGTGGGACTATTTCCTGCCGGCGAAGGTGCCGGCTATGCCGGTGGAATCCTTTCAGCCGCGGTCGACGGCATCCGGGTGGCCGAGGCATTGGCCATGGCGGAACAGCGTGGCTCTTGCGTGGACCCGACCGGACACGCTCTAACCTGAACGCGAGATCATAGAGGTTTTCCGGTGATGCGAGACAAAATCCTGACGCTAGCCGCACTGACGCTCGGCGCCGCGTTGCTCGGCGGTTGCGACAACAACAAGCCGGCAGCGACCTATGAGCTGACGCCGGAGTCGAACCAGAAATTCC
>Ga0157379_10004652_pt1 | contig 11771 bp, 9 predicted proteins | sample S25metaG_FD_121802 | JGI IMG/M metagenome (GOLD analysis project Ga0157379, IMG submission 121802) | Switchgrass rhizosphere microbial communities from Kellogg Biological Station, Michigan, USA - S2-5 metaG | ecosystem: Host-associated > Plants > Roots > Rhizosphere > Soil | place: USA: Michigan... | reverse complement strand
GTAGGCCCGGCGGCGCAGCAGCTGGCGCGCGACCAGGCCGAGCTCGAGCCGCGCCGCCGCCTCGCTGCGACACGCGACCCGCAGCTCGACGTCGATGGCGTGCGCGAAGCGCGCGCGCTCCGTGACGAGCGCGCGTTCCGTCTCGCGATCCACCGGACGCGCCGGCGTCCGAGGGCTGGCGACGAGCGATGCCCGGTACCCGAGCGCGCGTGGGTCGCGATGTCCGTGCGGAGCCCGCCGCCGCAGAGCAATCATGGAACGAACCATTGTTCGACCGAGACAGAGTGCCGAGCCGTAGGCGAAGGATAAGCGAAGCTCTCCGGAAGAGTCAATGACAGGCAACTACTTACGCGCATCATATTGCGATCGAAACGTGCGACTGCCCGCTTCGCAGCGCACAGGTGCGAACCCGTCCGTGCTCAGCGCCCGGCGACGGCCAGGACGATCTCGAGCGCGATGAGCAGGATCACCGTCAGCTCGAGCAGCTCCGCGCGCGCCGTCGCCGCGCGGTGGCTGTAGACGTCGGCGATGTTCTGGATCACCTCGAGCTTGCCGTCGATGCTGCGCTGCCACGCCGCGAGATGCAGGCGCTCCGCGGTGCGGGTGTAGATCTTGGTGAGGTACAAGTCGCCGACGAGCTTGAGCGCGTTGATGGTGCGCTCGCGGAGCGACGTCGTATCGAGCCGGAGCTCGGCCAGCTCCCGCGCCCGTAGCGAGAACGGCGTGAGCGAGAGGATGCCGCGCCGCCGCGCCACGTGCTCGTAGAGGCGCGCGACGCGCGTATCGAGCATGCGATCGAGGTAGCGCAGCTCGAGCAGCTGTACGTTCAACAGCTCGAGCACGTTCAGCACGTCCTGGTAGACGCGGTCGTAGACCAGCGCGACGTTCCAGTCGGTGACGATCAGGTCGTCGGGCGTGTACGTCACCGCCGTCCGCAGCACCTCGTCGGTCTCGGAGGGCGAAAGGCGCGCCGGCTCGCAGTGGAGGATGCGCGCCAGTAGATCCCGGTGCGTCTCGAGCAGGGTGCGCGCGTCGACCGCGGGCGCGAAGCTCGTCACCTGCAGGACGTAGTAGTCCTCCACGAGATCCGCGCCGTCGGCATTTGGCCGTGCGATCGCCGGCCGTACGCGCGGCAGCACCTCGTCGAGCACCGCGCGCGCCTGCGTCTCGAGCCCCTGCCCCGTCGTGAGCCCCGCGGTGAGCGTCGGCAGCGAGCCGACGTCGACGCCGTCGAGCGGCATGCTGAAGACGATCGACGCCGCGCCGAAGTCGTGCAGGCGCAGCGACACGTCGGCCTCGAGCGGCAGCTCCAAGACCGGCATGCGGCGCGTCCCGAGCGCCTGCACCAGAGGCGGCGAGGCGTACTGCACCTGCGCCGGCGCGGCCTTGCTGCTGCCGCCCATACCCGCGCGCACCCCCTCCGGCATCTCCTGGCGCACCCGAGCGAGGTCGATCTCGAAGCCGAGATCGAAGGAAAAGAGCGCGATCAGCCTGCCCGCCGCGATCTCCACGCCCCGATTGTCCGTCGCGCCCTACAGCGGCGCAACGCGCCCTGAACGACTCGCGAACCCGCGGACTCGACAGGGGAATCGCCCGATGCTACCTCTCGACGATCGCTGTCACGCGAGGATGGCGGAATGGCAGACGCGCTAGTTTGAGGGGCTAGTGGGGTAACACCCGTGGGGGTTCAAGTCCCCCTCCTCGCATCCTGAATTGTCCGCCCTTTTGCGAGCTTTCGGTGAAGAAAGCCGACCTTTGGTTGCCGGCGGCCTTCGCAAAGCAAGCGAGACGGCGTTACCCGGCCGGGTTGGGGTAGCGCGGAGGGTCCAAGCGCATTGGGTCGCCGGGATCGCCCCTCGCTGCTTGCGCCCGTCGCCTATCGGATTCCACTAAGACGCGGTGAAGGGGGTGTGACGCCCTCGTCATCTCGCATTTGCACAGCCGCATGCGTGTCTCGTCTACTGACAGACGAGATTCGGCTCTCCGGCCGATGGGAACGATGAGAACACGCACGCGATGGTGCCGTTGGAGGAGGCGGTGCTCACGCTGAACGCGAGCTGGCCGCCGGCGGCGACACAAGCCAACACTCCTGACGCCGTACGGTCGACCACGCCGGTGCACTCCCCGCTGTAGTACGTCCCGTGCGCTGCGAAATAGACTTCCTCAGAGGCGGCGGCGCTGAGCACGACGCACCGGACGGTAGAGTCCGCGCCGCGCGCCTGGCAACGACGTTGCGGCCGAGGCGGATCGCAGGTCAGCGAGCGCCCGGACTCGCTTGTCCGGCAGCGTGCGATTGAGAACTGCACCTTACCGCATGGCGCGCCCGCCGTTGTGGCGTTGAAGGTAATCGTGAGCGCGAGCGGGCGAGCAGCTGCCACGTTCGCCCAATCTCCTCGGTGAACCTGGACGGTCACGAGAAACGTTTCCGGGTGAGCCACTACCCGCTTCACGATGATCCGCGTGACACCAGCGATGTCGCCGCGGGGATCATGGAACTCCCATCCGCCCGACCGCGTGATCCAACTCGGGCCACCCGGAATGTGCGCCTCGAACAACAACGACCCCGCCCACGGGCCGGTGACAACGATCGTCATGCCGTCGCCGGAGGGGTCAACGGTCGTTCCGGGCGCGAACCGGCCCGACACATGAAGCACATCGCTCTGCGTTGAAGGCAGGCCGGTGAACGTCCGCCAGCACAGCTACGGGTTGCGGACAGAGATCGTCGGCGCGCACGATGGGCGCCGCGAAACCGATGACGAGAACGATGACGGCTCGGCAGAAGATCCCAAATCTAGTCATCCACCTGAACGGTAACACGCGAGTCCCGGACCGCACAGCGCCGGAGTCAATGAGTGGCAGCGTTTGCGTCCTCAGCGATGTCGGCGGGTGAGCGGGGATATTCGTACAATCGAACGTCGTCGATGCGCCCGGCAAACAGCTGATGGTCGGCGTACGCTCCAACGCGGAAGGAGATCGGAAACCATGTCCGACGTGTCGGAGCGCCGGTGACTCGTCCGGTGGACTTTCCGTTCGCAAAGAGCTCGAGCGTTCCTTCCGTACCGTCGTACACGAGAGCGGCATGCGTCCACCGCAGAGCAGGGATTGGCGCCGAATCGGTGACCTGAACGAGATCGCCTGAGCGCTGGATGGAAGCGGCACCCAAGATGTGCCCCTCCATCGTGCGGCGTCCGTTCTCAACGCTGAGTTCGATCCCCACGTTGTTTCCGCCACCGCTGATCACGATCAGTGTTTCCTGCGGTTCGCGGTCGGCCTGCAGCTCATTGGGTGCGAACCACATCTCCACCGTTGCGCCGCTCTCGAGCGAAACCCGGGCGGCACCGACTCCGACGCGTACGTAGGGGTCCAGGTCGATCCAATTCGTCCGACCGTCGAGCATGATTGCCTGACCTGCGACGCCAGCGTCGAATCGCGGTGGAGCGCCGGCCACCGTGACCGGGAAGTCCTGTGGACCGGTATCGACGATCGAACCATCGAACGGTAACCGAACGACAGGTTCCTTACGCGCAATCCGCGCGGAGCGGTCGGAACCCTCCCGTTCCCGTACTTCCGCTTGGGCGGTCCCCAGACGTCTCCACGCAACTTCGTGACCCATTGTGCCCAGGGCGACTCCGGCAATGACGGTCAAGACAAGCGCGTATGTAGGCATCGGCGCATTCGCAGAGGGCTGCGCCGCCGCGGCGAATGCCGCTCTCACGCTCGGACGGTCGAGTGAGAAGTAGCAGTACCCGAGAACGACAAACGCGGTAACCGTGCGCACAAATCCGAATCGTGTCGCGACGTCCGGGTTAAACGCGAGGACGACGCCGTCGAACCAGAATAGCGCGGCAGTGAGTACGACAGAGCGGACGATGCGTCGACCCCGCTCGCCTCCGTTCGAGAATCCGTGCGCCGCGACCAGGCAGAGCGCCGCTCCTGCTACCGCTCGCGCCGACCGGGGCAGAGCCGCCGCCCAATACGGATTCGAGTCCGCGAGACCGAACCGAAACCACAGGTCCGCCGCGAAGGCGATGCCCATCAGCGCGACGCCGACGACGCCGATCGACCTCAGCACGCGGGCCCACCTCCCAAGGTCTTCCGCGGCCGTCAACACCCTACGCTCCCTTACCGGTTCCGCTGCCCGGAAGTCCGCAGAGGCGCCTCCGACTGATCGCCGCAATCATTGCGAACTTCCTCGGAAAGCACATTACAGCAGGGTCGGTAAGCGTGCCCAGTCGCGAAAGGTGCGGCCGGGGTCACTCTACCGAGTGCCCGAGAGCGGCCGACTGTGTTACGCGGACGTCGCGACCTCCCAGATCCCGAACCGCAAGCGGTTTTGGCGGACCGCCCTACGCCTCAGAATTGATTGACGATATCAAACGCCCTCGATCGCCGCGTGTGTCGCGCGGCCTAGTAACGGCTCGAAATCACGGTGGAGGCCGCCCAGGCACCGGAACGCGAGGACCGGAACCCAGACCCCCCTCCTCCCACTCGGTCCGTGAGCTGACGGTGGGTTTCTGCAGCCCAGGTCCTTTGGCGAGGTTGGGTGAAGAAACGGCGGCGCTCGGCAAGACTGCAACCGACTGACGCCCGGGGAGCCCAGCTGGCATCACGCCGCGCGGTGGCTCAAAGTGCGAGGCGTGGCGCCCCGCTTCCCGCACACCGAGCGGTTCCCGTGACCGCGCCAGCGTCCCCCCCGCCATCCCAACGAGGGCTTCGACGAGTCTTCCTAGGACCGGAAACCCGGAACCCCTGCGCGGACTCGTACGACCTCTGCGCTCGGCGCCTTTGCGGGTTTTTGTGAAGAAACGCCCGCCTTCGCGGGTACGAGGCGCGTCTCGTGTTTTGAGCGGAGTATCATTGTGGCGCAGCCGTGCGTAGTTCAGCCGTGCGCGATTGACTCCCCAACGATGCATGCTACCCGTCGACGCTAGGAGGATTGTCGATTGATCCAATCGGACAGAGCGCACCCTCATCGTTACGCCGTCGAACACCTAGTCATCATCGCCACGCTGATTGGCCTGGTAGGCGCCCACGATGTGATCGCGGACGATCGCTTGAAGGATTTCCAGACGGCAATCAACTATATGCAAGATGACAAAGGGTGCCTGAGTATCCCGTATTCCGATCTACAGGACGGATGTCAACGCAAGCAGGCCGAGGTCAACAGACTCTGCAAAGAGAGCGGCCCGTGGAACTGCGGTGATGTCGACCCGAAATCCACGCAAAAGAAGATTGAAGCACTCAAGACGGAGCAGGCTGCACTGAAGAACGCGAAAGAAGACCTCGAGCGCCAGAAGTCATCGGCTTCGGATGACAACGCGAAGCGGGCTATTGATGACAAGCTTAAGGACAACAGCTCCAAGGCCGACGCGCTGGCACGCGAGCACGACACGTTGGAAAGAGAGGTGCAGGATGGCACCAAAGCAGTCAACGACAGGATTTACATCGCGAAAGCATGTCGCGATTCTCGCTCATCCGTGCACGACGTGTTCAGAGATGCCAAATCGAGGGCCAACGGGGAGTCCGGCGATGAGATCGGGCCGCTAGCGAAGCGACTTGTCACTTGGTGGGAAAGCAGGGAGGCAGGCCATGAAAAAGCGATCGCCGATGCCAAAACTGCAGCGGAGAACTGCGATCAAGTGCTCTATGAAATAGGTCACCTCGGCAGCTTTTGATCGCGTTGCATCGATCTCCTGCACACTCCCAGTGGCGCCCCGCCCCCCCCCGCATCCTTCAAGCCATTCGTGGCCCGCGGCGGCAGATACGGTCAGTGACTGCCTCCCTGCCTTGAAGAGCAATAGTCAAAACCTGTGGATCGGTTTGCCGTTGGCTAGCGTGTCCCTTCTTGTGCTCGCCGGGACTAGTCGGCTAGCGGGCCACGCGGTAGCGGAGGTAGACCACTCTCGAATTGAGGGTACGGCACTCGATGAGTTCGAGGTTCACCCGGTCCTCGCGTTGGGGAAAGAAGGGACGGCCACCGCCCACCAGCACCGGCAAGACCCTGATCCGATACTCGTCGATGAGACCCAAGGCGGCCGCCTCGGTGGCGAGCGTCGCGCCGCCGATCGCGATGTCGCCCTCCGCCGCCTCGGCTCGCAAACGCTCGATCTCCTCCTCTAGACCGCCGGACGCCAGGCGGGCGTTTCCCTGTACCGTCGACAGCGTGGTGGAGAACACAACCTTCGGGAGCGCCCTCCAGATCGCGGCGAATTCAAGCGTCGAGTAGTCGAGCGACGGGTTCTGGTCGGCGGTCTCCCAGTACAGCATGGTTTCGTACAGCCGTCGTCCAAGCAGATGGACTCCGACCTTGCGTACCTCGCCGGTGGCTAGGTTAAAGACCTCCTCGTCCGGTGCCATCCAGTCGAAGGACCCGTCCGGCCCGACGACGTAGCCGTCCAGCGACACGGCCATCGAGTAGGTCACGCTGCGCATCTAGAGTTCTCCTCAGTACAGATTCGACTCATCGTGAATCGACCATCTCACAACCGGTTGCATCACGCGACTTGCCGATCACATCTTGATTCGTGATCGTCGGGTCGTTCGACATGGCACCAGCGTTCCTGCTGGAGATCGGCGACCGTCGCGCACGTTGAGTGCTTCAAGCGGTTGTCCGAGCAGTGAGACAGATGCGTACGTTCGGCGGCAAGGGCGAGTGGCCCTTCGCCGTTCTCCTGAACGTTGACACCTTTGTACCGATTGGGGCAGAAACCCGGTACGGCAAACTTCGGCTCGTCGCGCTTGTGATGGTGTCTAGATGGCCCTAATCCTATGCCCCGATTGCAGTACCCAAGTATCCGACATGGCGGCTCTCGACGAGAGCCCTGATCGGCGCTGTCGGGCCACGCTTCTACCTAGGGCGCAACGCAATGGCCGGTGTTGTCGCACAGGTTGGGCGCATTGCATTCCTGGCCGCATGCTCCGCATGGCCCGCCGGTGTCCGAGTTCGTGATCGACAGGCATTCAACATCGTCCTGTGTGCAGTCCGCCGCGTCCGTTGAGCAACAGAGAGCTCCCGACGAGCAGCACCCCGTGGGTGGAGGATCGCTTTGGAAGCCATGGCACGATGTGGTCGTCATGTTGTTCGTATCGAGGTAGTGCCCACCCGCAAAACACTCATTGATCGCCTGAAGGGCCCACGCCATCTCGCCAATACGCACGGGATCGGGCGGTGCAAAGGCGGTCCCGCACGTCTCTGAACAAGAGCCGCCGCGGCTGCAGTCGGCGCTCAGCGCCTGGTCCGCGAAGTCGATGAGGTCATTCACCGTGGTGATGCCGTCTTCGAGGCCTCCGCCGCCACCCTGATTCTGCTGTGTGGTGTTGTTGATGAGACGACAACCTCCCGGGGCCGGCGTCATGCCCGGGCTCGGCGTGGCATCGCTATGCTTGCAGAGGTCGGTACACAAGCAGGGTGGAATGACGAGGTCGCCGAGGGCCGGATCGCCCGCGACGTTGAGCTTGGCCGCAATCAGTTGGCCCGTGAGCGTCCCGCCGCCTTGCCCGTTGTGGCTCTTAATATTGCCGGTGCAGTGCGACGTGCAGATTTGCATGTTGGGCGCAAGGGCAGCGGGGGGAGTTGGCTGGCCAGGACACGGTGTCTGCCCTGGCGACGGGGCCGCCTCGACGCAATCGTCCTTGGGAGCCGCGGCGCACAAGGCCGCTGGGACGCCGTATGCCGGAAGGAAACAGCGCAGCGCATCCGAATCTTGAATCGTCAGCGAACGAATGCCAGGGGCGCCGACCGACACCGGCAGCAACTCCGCTGGGGCCCCCAACGAGCCGTAGTCCTCTTGCGTCATCGTGTTGAAGAAGTACGGCGACGGGGTCGGCGCCGGCGTGCCATGGGCAGCCCGCAACAGCAGCGTCTGCTCACCGTTCACTATGTTCCCGACGAAGCGCCCCTTGCCACGGAAGCTCCGCTGGAGATGGAGCTGCGCGTACGGCGCATACAGCGAGATGCCGGCATGGCTCGAGTAGTTGAACGTGATCGTCGAGCACGCCGACCCCGGCGCCCCACAACCCGCGTTGATTTGGATGTCGTTCGGGTTGATGTACGCCTTCGGCCCAATGCTTGCCCACTCCCCCACCGTCAGCGCATTCGTCCCGGCCCCTCGGATGTTGATCGTTGCCGGCTTGTCGACGATCACGTGCGCGAAGCTCGGCACCGTCAGACTGGAGAATTCATAATCAGCACCGCTTGGGGTCGGTACGCCCGGCGAAGGGTCCGTCCTGGTGAGCTCCAACGTACAGCCGCCGGGAACGGTCGTGTCGGTATACGACCCGCGCGGAACCATGATGGTGAGCGGGAGTGGTGTGTGCTGCGCGCAGTTCTGGAAGTCGATCGACTGCGCCATGCTGCCCACCGGAGTGGGGAGCGGTGACGGCGTGAGGAGGGGCACCGGTGCGGACGCCTCCACGTCGCGAATCGTGACGTTCGCGGGCGGGCATCCGTTCTTGCACGTGTTCGCGAAGAGATCGTAGAGACTGTCGGGAGCGCTCGAGCTGACTGGCCCGACAAACTGATCGGTGACCACCTGCGACCCCTTGGCCATGAAGACCGACTTGCCGAGCGTAACGGAGCTCGCGAGACCGTTCCCGTTCGGCTCGTTGGCACCGACGTAGCCCTCGGCGACGAACGAGTCGTCGCCGAGCGACGTCTTCTCCGACTTGAGGGTCGCGGACGGGTTCGGCCGCAAGGCAAAGACGACGTAGTCCGAGAGGTTTCGGGACGGGGTCGGCGTCGGAGATTGTGCGAGCGCCGACGTCGTCCACAGGAGAGCCGAAGAGCCGATCATGGTGACCAGCCAGGAGAGCTTCGTCATGGCGCACCCCGTACCGGTAGAGCCGAACTCCACTCAGGAGCATCGGCTGCGTTGACTGGTTGGTATTGCGACGAAACGGGCACACCTATACACGCTCGCGACTGAAGGAGGCCTGAAGCCAACCTGAAGATTTCTTAAGAGTTGCCCTGCTCACTCCGAATCGCACCAAAGTGACACACACTCATGCGTGTCTTGCTTGTCGAGGACGATCGAAAGGCCGCACGGCTGGTGGCGAAGGGCCTCCGCGAGGAGGGGTTCATCGTGGACATCGCCAGCTCGGGAGAGGACGGCGAGGAGCAGGCCATGGTGAACGAGTACAGCGTGATCGTGCTCGATTGGCTGATGCCCTCCAAAGATGGACTGGCGGTCTGTGGAACGCTGCGGACGCGCGACGTCGCCACCCCCATCTTGATGCTGACCGCGCGTGACAGCGTGGCCGACAGGGTCGCCGCGCTGGGCGCGGGTGCTGACGACTACCTGATCAAGCCGTTTGCCTTCGCGGAGCTCCTGGCCCGGATTCGCGCGCTGTTGCGCCGATCCCGTGTCACCAGGCCCGCCGTGCTGCGCGTAGCCGATCTCACCTTCGACCCGAGCACACACCACGTGACTCGAGGCGGCTGCACGATTGCGCTCACGTACAAGGAGGCCGCGATTCTCGAGGTACTCATGCAGCACGCAGGTCAGGTGGTGACGCGTACTCGGATTGCCGAACACGTGTGGGACGAATCGTCGGAGGTTCTCGACAATCTGGTGGACGTCCACGTCAGCCATATTCGGAAGAAGATCGACGCACCCCACGCGGTGCCACTGATCCTCACCGTGCGCCGGTGCGGCTACCGGCTCGCTGCACCGGAGACGAAGGCTTGAGACCGATCAGCCTCAGGACGCGGCTTTGGATCGGCCATGCTCTCGTGCTGACGGCGATGCTGTTACTCGCAACGCTCGGTGCGGATTGGATGCTCCGACGCATCGTTTTCGGAGACGTCATTGACGACGCCCTTCTATCGCTAGCCTCGACGGAGGCCGCCGCGTTGCGGGATGATGCCGGGCCGCCGATGCGGGTCCATGAGCTGGTCCCCGGGGGTGCGCCCTCCTTCACCCGCCTCGACAAATTCGTGCAGATCATCGATCTCCAGGGCGAGGTCGTCGCGACGGGAGCGACGCTCGGGACGGCGCGGCTGCCAGCTTCGACCGCCTTGCTCGCGCAGCTGCGTGCGGGAGAAACCGTCTTCAGCACGCTGCCCGAGTTCGCGGAGGAGCCGGTGCGAACCGTGGCGTTTCCGGTCACGGTTCAAGGACGCCCCTATGCGGTGCAGGTGGCGATGTCGCTCGATGATGCGTACGCGATCCTGCGGACGAGCCGCTGGCTTCTGCTGGCAGTGACGCTTGCGATCCTCATGGGCATCGGAGCCAGTGACGTACTTCTGGTGAGCCAGGCCCTACAGCCCGTCGAGGAACTCGTCGTGCGCGCTCGACGCATCGGCGAAACCAACCTCCACGAACGCCTTCCTCACCCCGGGACACGTGACGCGATCGGTCGCCTGGTCGACACACTCAATGCAATGCTGACGCGACTCAAGCGCAACGTCGAAGTGCAACGCCAGTTTACCGCCGATGCGGCGCACGAGCTGCGCTCTCCCCTGTCTCGCTTGCGCGCCGAGATCGAGGTAACTCTACGCCGGCGACGGGACGTGTTCGAGTATGAAGAGGCTCTGCACTCGTGCCTCGACGAGGTAGAGCAGTTTCAGCGACTGCTGGAGGAGCTTCTCGAACTGGCACGCATAGAAGGTGGTCAGGAAACATCCCCTGTCGAACCGATCGCCGTCCGCGACATCGTGGCCGCCGCCGTCGGGGGCATCGATCGCGAGGCGCAGCGTCGCGGCGTGTCGCTTACGGTTCTTGTCCCACCCCTGCTGCTTGCCCGCGCCGCACCCGCTGCCGCAAAGATTGCCCTCACGAACATCCTCGCGAACGCTGTGAAGTTCTCGCCTTCGGGGAGCACGGTGACGGTCAGCGTCGCGGGCGTGAACGACGAAAGTGTGATCGCCGTGTCCGACCACGGCCCAGGCGTCACACCCACCGACCTCCCCTACCTCTTTCAACGCTTCTATCAAGGTGCCGCAGCGCGCGCCGCCGGCATTCCGGGCGTCGGCCTTGGCCTGGCGATCTCTCGAGCCCTCCTCGAGCGTCAAGGAGGCCGTATCTCCGTGGGCGCCGCGCCGCACGGGGGTGCTGTCTTCAGTGTGCACCTGCCTCGCGCTTGAGGGATCGCCGCGGTCCCCGCGAAGCGCGGCTCAAGAGCGCAGCGGTGCGCCTAGGGCTGCAGGCTGGGTGGCCCGCCGGGCGAACCGCTTCGCAGCATGGTGATGATGCCCTCTGCTTGCGTGGTCAGCGCCGATCCCTGATCCGAGCTCAGCGTCCCTCGTCGGACCAGGGCGCTGGTCTGGTTGATGAACGCGCCAAGCTGGCTGGTCGCGGTCTCGATATCGCCACCATTCAGGGACACGACGGCCGCCTGCAGCGGCGCGATCAAACCCTGCTGGCGTCCCGGCGGAAGCGGCGCGCTTTGCACGTCATCGATGAGGAGGAACGTTTGCACCGCAGCAATCAGGAGCCGGGACTGAAAGTACTCGAACGCGCCGATCTCGCACGCCGGACCCTGCGGCCGGAGGACGCCCCGCTGATCCGTCTTCACCGGAGCCGCGCTCGTATCGGTACACGAGCCGACGGGGACCGCGTTCACCGCAGCGCTGGTCGGCAGGAGCGCGATCGTTTCGGTCGGGCCGCCGTTGTTCCTCAGGCCGTTCGGGTCGAGCCCGGCCGCCGTGCCATTGAGGTCTCCGGCGTCGATCAGGAACGGCGCGCAGCTGGCGTCGTCGGACAGGTTGTGATCGAGGGACGTGAACGCGCCCTCGCTGTCGGTGCCGCAGTTACCGCCAACGCTGTTCTGCG
>Ga0157379_10004648_pt1 | contig 11774 bp, 5 predicted proteins | sample S25metaG_FD_121802 | JGI IMG/M metagenome (GOLD analysis project Ga0157379, IMG submission 121802) | Switchgrass rhizosphere microbial communities from Kellogg Biological Station, Michigan, USA - S2-5 metaG | ecosystem: Host-associated > Plants > Roots > Rhizosphere > Soil | place: USA: Michigan... | reverse complement strand
CACCAAAGTCTGGAACGGCCCAGACGACAAGCCCGCCGTGCTCTATGCCTACGACGCCAACAAACTCGGCCCACCCCTCTACACCTCCGAGCAGAACGCCGCCCGCGACCGTGCCGCCGCGGCGGCCCGATTCGTCATCCCCGTCGTCGTCAGCGGACGCGTCTACTTCGGCACGCGCAGCCAAGTCGAGGTCTACGGCCTCCTCAAATAGCCACAGCCCGTGTAAGAGGCGAACGCATTCGTCTGCCTGCTAGTAGGGCGACCAGCGCGCGAGGAGGTCGAAATGTGTAATCGCTGTTTGCAACAGTCACACCTGGAATAGAAAAGAGCAGTTTATTGTTGGTAGCAGTTTATTGTTGGTAAAGGAGGGCAGCGTCGAGCTTGTAACTCTCACCGTCTGGGTTCTGGACTACCATCGGAACTGCCCCTGCCGGTTGGGCCTTCGCCGGAAGGTGCTAACTTGTTTGGACGATCCATCCCGTGCGGGCAAAAAGATCGTGATTCCGAGTCAAGGTATCGGTCCTGCATTCTCACTGCGCATCTTGCACGCAACGGAATCCTAAAGCTCCGGAACGATCCTTGCTCGGGGCCATCAATAAGAGTTTGCCGTGGTCTGTCAATTTATATGCTTGGGGGAAATACCAGATCGACCCCTGCGGCTGGTAGTAACTTCCGCCTCGCAGGATTCCGCTTCGAGTGTGCTCGTCAAGAAATTCATCGGTCCATTGCCAAACGTTACCGACCAGGTCCATCACTCCGAAGGGGCTTGCGGCTTTTGGATGAGCGGAGACGGCATCCGGACCTCGCATCGTTCGGCCCTTGTCCGGAGAGGGGACCGCGGAAGCATCCCATTGATTCCCCCACGGATAAAGCCGGCCATCGGTGCCTTGGGCAGCATATTGCCACTCCCATTCTCGCGGCAACCGCTTTCCAGCCCAGGCCGCATACGCGCGCGCATCCTCCAGGGAAATCCAGGTGACCGGCTTGTCCGCCCAACCCTCCGGGTATGTTCCATTCTGCCAGTCGCGCAAAAAATCCAAGTCATCTGCCGGACGATAATGCGTTGCATCTAGAAACTTCTTAAAGGCAGCGTTAGTCACCGGATACTTGTCAATCCAGAATGGTTTCACATGAACAACGTGCTCATGGTATCGGCGAGGAGAGTCCTCCCAGGGGTATTGCACGTCAACACCGATGTCGTCGAATCCTTCGATCTCGATACCGTGCACTTTGAACAGAAAGTCCGCCTCGGTAATCTTTACCATTCCGACTGGTGTCCCCAACGGGGGTTTCGTCGAAGCGACCTCGACCATTTGTTGGGGCAGAATGGTTCGCCGGTGTGACAGGCTGGAAAGCGGGGCTGCCGTTAGCTTCTTCATGGTCGCCAGCAGGCTCGCTCTGCTTTCCTTGAGCGGCGATCTTGTGGCGAGCACCGCACCGTAGTCTTTGGCCCCGATTGAAAATGTCAGCGCCACCTGATCCCCCCGGCGTTCGGGAGTGAGTTCTACTCCGTGGTACAGATCAAAGTAGTGCATCCCCTCCTGAACCGGCAGTACCATTTCCGGGCCCGCGATGTTGTATTCATTCCGATTGATTATGGTCCAAACCGTTTCTTCTCCCGTCGGCCAACGGCTCGCAAACACTCCAAAATGAAGCATCGGGGAAAAGGGTTCCCAATCCTTACTTAGAAGGAACGGCGCGATGCCGCGTTCAATCGTGGCTACGCGACGTGTAGCTTCGCTGTCCCGAGGTGTGATCCCGTTCCAGATACCCCAGATGTTCTCCCAACTCTCCCAACCGATTCCGTTGAAAAACGCGAACTGCAGGTCATCTGTCTTGTCACGATTCCAGCGATCCGAGATGTTCACCATATGCCTGGTTTCGAGCCATTTGTAACGATCGACCCGGGGAGCAAAGGGGAATTTATATTGGCCCCAGGTTAAGACGTCCTCAGTGATGTCCTGGTCAGGCGGCCCGCCTTCCGGCTGAAATGCCAGTGGATGACCGATGCGCTCCGCGGCCTCCGTGTAGCCGCCTGCCACTCCATCCTGCGTGTCGCCGTTAACCCCATCCGCCCCGATTTCTGCCATCAAGGAGGCAATTGCGTCGGGCCAGGATTTTCCCGGCTCGCGTGTCCCCTGGTCCCACATCATCATCGGAAAAAGTACCCGCACTCCACGACGATGGAAGTCCGCAACCATCTCGCGTACGCCTGGAATACCTCCCGGCATCGAGCGAATCATGTCGTGTTGGTTGCGGTTGTCGATCCCCATGTTGGGATATGTAGGCCAGATGAGGACCGCGTCGATCCCGCCGTATCTCTTTTCTAGGTCATTGATGTAACGATCCACCGTATAGCGGTGGGTGACCGGATCGTAAAAATACCGGTCCTCGACCATCAACTGCGGCTGAATGAAGCTGGATTGTGTCCATTTGAGGGCCGGCAAATCGTAACGGAAATCGTTATAGCCGATGCGGATAAGCCGCTCGATGCGCCAGTGCCTCAGATCAGCGAGCCAATTGCCGTGATCGTCAGGCGAGCACTCACTTGAACCGCCTTCCCACGCTCCCCTCATTTCCAGGCATTTGGGTCCGGCGATCTGCTGCCACTCGGGATCCCATGCCGTCGCGCCACCCGGAACAAATGCTGTGTCCTGAGCCCAAACCGATGTGACACAAATGAGGAGAAGTGCAAGGCGATTGGCAAAACGGAAGGTCACATCAGCCTCCTGGTTGCACGTTCTAGCGTGACCGCGCGGGCGAGCCAATATAAAACGTTTTAAATTGGGTGTCCAGTTGGGCGGCTTAAAGATCAACGAGGGTAAGCATGACACCGGGCCAGGCATGGCGAGGAGGCAGTCGCGCCGAGCAACCTCCTCGTACAACTCGTGCCGAGCCTCAGGTACAGCGTGCCACGGTAAGGATTGGCTTGACACTTGACCGCCTGCATAAGACTTCAAAAGCATCGCACTACGAAACTGGACCGATGAACGCCCATATCGCACGTCAAAAACCGCGCCTGAAAGGTGCTAAACTTCGGCCGCCAGAGTTCCTGTACCGCCCACACCTCTAGCGGGCCGGCCCGTTAGTTCCCAAGGAACCTTATGTCATCCTCGGATAAATCAACTCGCAGAGAGTTTCTGGTTACTACTTCATCGGCTGCTTTGGGAGCGGCAGTACCTTTAGCCGGCGGAGAACAGGTCTCTTCAAGTTCGAACACGCCTCCTGCGACGCCCTCTGAAGAGAACCATTACTCATCCGAAGAACTCTTCAAGAGCGGACCCCAGCGCACCTTCACCGGCGACAGAGCCACCCAAATCGCGATGCCACTGGGAGGAATCGGGGCTGGCTGTATTTGTCTCAATGGTTACGGCGGTCTACAAGATTTTTCCGTCTGGAATCATCCCGCAACAACTGCCTTGCCGGAGGGCTACGCTTCCTCCCAAGCTGGTTTTGCCATTCTGCATGTGAAGGGCACTTCTCCCGTTACCAAGCTTGTCGAAGGACCATTCCCGATTCTGAAGATCTATGACCAGGGGCTCCAGGGACAGGGATACCGCCGCGGAGGGTTCGAAGGGTTGCCGCGTTTTGAGAAATGCGTATTCCGAGGGGAATATCCATTCGGAGAAGCCCAGATCAGCGACTCTTCCATCCCGTTGCAGGTGAGCCTGGGCGCTTGGAATCCTTTTATTCCCCTGGATGACAAGAACTCGGGAATACCCTGTGCCATCCTGGAGTACACCCTTCGAAACGCCTCACAAGGGAACGTTGAATATGAATTTTCCTATCACCTTTCTCATTTGGCGCCCGGATGTGGAGGAGAGGAATCGAAGAGCCGCAATACAGTGATCCCTGGTCGGGGTGTGTTTCTGCACAATGTGGAAGAGCCGACAGCTGAAGGTTATGGCAGCGCATGCCTGATTGCCGTGGATAGTCAGCCCCGTATTAAAGGGATGTGGCTGCGCAGCCCAGGATGGGATTTTGACTCGCTGTCGGCACTCTGGCGCGAAGTCTCCGCCGGCGCATTCACGACCAATGAAGGATCCAACGAGATTGACACCGGGGGGCGGAATGGTGGATCCATTCTTTTCGAGGGAACACTGACTCCAGGCGCGTCCCGAACCCATGTTGTCCTTATCACATGGCACTTTCCCAATTGCTACCTGCAGGTTGGCGGGGCAGTTCCCGCTGAAGTGCCCGAGGCTCAAGCCACGGCCGGCTGCCGTTCTGGTGCGGGAGCCGCTCCTCCGCGCTGGCGTCCCTATTACGCCTCCATGTGGAATGATGCTCGCGAAGTAGCTCTTTACGTCGAAGAGCAATACGCTTCTTTGCGCGCGCGAACGGTGGCGTTTCAGGAAGCGTTGTTTTCCTCTACCTTGCCGCCCTATGTGCTGGATGCGGTTTCATCAAATCTGGCCATCCTGAAGTCCCCGACCGTGTTGCGTCTGGAAAACGGCGACCTGTGGGGTTGGGAGGGTTGTTTTCCCGATGCCGGATGTTGCCATGGCTCCTGTACGCATGTCTGGAATTATGCGCAGGCTTTCCCTCATCTCTTCCCGGGAGCGGAGCGGACATTGCGCGAACTTGAATTGGGCCGTTCTATGGATGAGAACGGTCACGTCACCTTCCGCTCGGCTCTTCCTGAAGGCCCGGTCAAGCACGACTTTCACGCTGCTTCTGACGGCCAACTGGGCGGAATCATGAAAGTGTATCGGGACTGGCAGATTTCCGGAGATATGGGTTGGCTGAAGAAAATGTATCCCTTGGCCAAGCGCAGCCTCGATTACTGTATCCGTACTTGGGATCCGGATCATCGAGGAGGCCTGTTTGAGCCGCATCACAATACTTACGACATAGAATTCTGGGGGCCGGACGGCATGTGCACTAGCATCTACTTGGGTGCGCTCTCCGCCTTCGCCGAAATGGCGCGAGCGGCTGGCCAACCGGACGAGGCCAAATCTTACGAGGAGCTGGCCCAACGTTGTGCGCACTTCATGGATGAACAGCTCTTCAACGGCGAGTATTACCAGCAGAAGGTGCAATACCAAGGCCTGCGCAATACTTCATTCGCTACCTTGGTGGCCCAGGTCGATGATCAGAGCAGCGAAATGCAGAAGCTCCTGAAGCGGGAGGGCCCGAAATACCAATATGGAGAAGGGTGCATCTCTGACGGGGTGATCGGAGACTGGATGGCTCGGTTCTACGGAATCGAGACTCCGCTTACCCGTGCAAGCGTCCGAAGCAATCTGCGAGCTATCTTCCAGCACAATTTCAAAACCGACCTCAGCCAGCATGCCAATGCGCAACGCCCCGGCTATGCCATGGGACACGAGCCGGGCCTGCTGTTGTGCAGTTGGCCCCGGGGCGGAAAACCCACGTTGCCTTTTGTTTATTCCGATGAAGTCTGGACGGGTATTGAATACCAGGTGGCCTCGCATCTTATCGCAGAAGGGTTCACGAAAGAAGGACTGACCATCGTCAAGGCCTTGCGCAGCCGCTACGACGGTAGGGTCCGCAATCCTTGGAATGAATACGAATGTGGCAACTACTATGCCCGGGCGATGGCCAGCTACGCATTGCTTGGCGCCCTGTCCGGTTTTCGCTACTCCGCGGTGCAGAGGACCCTCTGGTTCGGCCCGCGGTTAAACGTCCTTCCGTTCAAGACTTTTTTCTCAACGGCCTCCGGCTTCGGCACGATTACGCTCGATAGCCGATCTCTCCGTATTCAGGTGATTGAAGGCGAACTGCGGCTTGAAAAGATGGTTTTGACCGACCGCAGGCAAACCAGAACACTGAATTGGGAAATCACGGTTCGGCCGGGCGCGTCCGGAATTAAAAACATCTGAAACGGGTTCCGCAAAACCGACCTCGCCGGGTTGGATCGGACGACGTTTCATTGAGTGCTAAGAAAGGCTCAGTACAAAACGCCGCCTTGCCTTGGACCGGCGACCAGGGCGGCGCTAACGATGAAGCCTTATACCCGCAGAGCATGTGCACGGTGCGGCTGGAAGCGATCGCTTCGGATTAGCTTTTTGGGGAGGTATGTGCGCGACCGGGCGCCGCCCGGAAACCAAGTCGCACTTCTTGTTGTCAAGTTCAATAATCTGCTCTGCGGCCAGTCCTCAGCACCCAGACAGCAAAAATGCTAGCCTGTCATACAGCGAAAGTCAGTTTGGCTATGGCGCAGTGGGTGGGCCATAGACAACAGCCCGTTCAACCTGAAGACTGGTGCCCGACGATCTGGCATCACGGTCGCCTCGGGTCACGATCCGGACGGAATGCATCCCCGCCCGCAGCCCGCTAATGTGCCAATAGTCGTCATCGCTCGTATTCTTGGGGATCCAAGCGTCGATTTCGCCGACCTTCTTGCCTCGAGGAAAACATCAGCGCGGCCGCCCTCCTGGCTGCAGCGGCCCACAATTGCAACGCCCGTGCCCTCAAAGGTGAGAGTGGCCTCGGCGCCGGGATTTTTTGCTTCCTTGAACTTATCCTCGTCGCCCCAGGGGAACTTGACTGACCCGTCCTTGAAGTTGCCTTTGAACGTCCAAGCTGCCTCGGTGAGCTCCACTCGTTTCAGCGGTATACCGATGTCCCACTGCTCGAGAGGAGGCGCTTGAGGTTCCTGAACCGGTATTTCGACTTCCGTGGGGGTTGCCTTGCCCCCGGCCTCTTCCACGACTTTCAATGCTCGCACCTGCGTGCTCGCGACAATCTGATTGAAGGAGTACTGTGTGAATGCGAAGCGCGTATCTGCGATAGCCGGTATCCCGGCCTTCCAAACTTCGGGGATGCGCTCATACCCGAGCATCACGCCGAGGATACCGGCCGCGCTCGAGGGGTTGCAGTCCGAGTCCTGACCGGACCGGGTCGAGACCTCAAGCGTCTTCGCGAAGTCTCCCTTGCCGTAGAGCAGTCCGAGGGCGACGTATCCTCCGTTCAGCTTAGCGTCGATGTTGAAAGGATCTAGCGCGCCATCGATGCACACGTCGCCCTTGTCCCACTTGTCCTCGATGAGCCGCCAGGTCGTCGTCCAGTCGGGGTTCTCTCCGGACCATCGGAGCACATCGGCAATCAGCTTGGCGTAAGCGCTCTCGGCGGGGATCGATAGTAGGCCGCGTTCCACGACCCTGCGTGGATCACTCTCGAAAAAGGCGGCGGCGTACATGCCGGCGAAGAACATACCTCCATACAGCCCGTCACCCCAGTTCATCACCCGTCCGACACGGTCCGCATATTTGATAGCCTCGCGAGGAAGCCCCGGAGTCATCAGGCCGATGAAATCTGATTCGATCTGGAAATCGATATCGTTCGCATGGATGTTGTATTTCGGATGGCCGGACATCGGGGCCTTAATGCCGCGGTTGAGGTTACGCCGGGCTCCGGCATTCGCATGCCACAGTTCGTACATGGAGTTCTTGAACATCTCACCGTATTGTTCGGTGGTCGCTTCAAGGCCCACCTTGTCCATGACTTCAGCAAACGTCATCTCCACATACAGGTCGTCCTGGTCGATAGCGTTCTTGAGCCTTTCCGGAGACCAATCGAGATACTTGTTCAGGTTGCCCTCGACGATCTTGCCATTCGAACGGAACTCGGTAGGAGCGCCGTACGAAACGCCGATCATCTGTCCCGCCCACCCACCGCGGATCTTGTCCTCAAGTGTGGCCCGAGAAAGGTGGCGCGACGTAGTCGGTTGAGCGCTCGCTAAGGTGGGTACGAATGCAACGCACAGGGTCAAGACAGTCAATGTGATTCGCATTATTGTTCTCCGATTCGTGTTTACGGACCGTACCATTGAGACGCCAGCGTTTTTTTCTCTACCCCTTCGCCCAGCCTTTGGAAGGCACGATTCCTGCACCTTCACGCAGGGTCACCAATTGATTCGCCCCGACCGCCTTGAACTTTTCATGGAGACCATTGGGCCAGAAGACTTCGATATCGACTGAATTAAAAGTGCCAAGGCCGTAGTGCAGCCGAGGATCGTTGCAGGAATAAAAGCTCGCCTGGCTTAACACGGCCTGTGCCTGAACCCTGCCGCCGTAGCGGACCAGAACGCGAGCGCCGATGGCGCTGCGGTTCGACTTGACTCCCTCTAACCTAACTTTGATCCAGTTTTGCCTTGCCTTTAGATCGTTTCGCAAAAGGGATGGCGGTTCATTCAGATTCACAATCAAGATGTCCACGTCGCCATCGTTGTCGAAATCCCCGAACGCACAACCCCGACTCGAGTGTGCTTCCTCCACTCCCGGACCGGCTTCCGGTCCCAACTCTTCGAAGGTACCGTTTCCCAGGTTGCGAAACACTGCGCGCGGGCTCTTGTTTGGGTATTGCGGCAACTTGCGCTCGAGTTCTGGGTAAACATTGCCGGTCACCATGAAAAGGTCAGGAAAGCCGTCGTTGTCGAGGTCAACTATGCCGGCGCCCCAACACACGTACCGGGTCTCGACCGCAAGGAGAGAGGAGCGGGTGACTTCGTCGAAATTTCCAGTGCCGTCATTGTGATAAAGGCCGTTGGCATCGTCCGCAAAGTGCGTTTTAAAGAGGTCCAAATGTCCGTCCACATCGTAGTCTCCAACACCAACGCCCATTCCGGCTTGCTCCATGCCGTCGTCACTGAGTGCCACGCCTCGGAGGATACCTTCCTCGCGAAAAGTCCCGTCATGATTGTTCATAAACAATAGGCTAGGGGTGGAATCGCAGGCGACGAAAATATCCGTCCAGCCATCCTCGTCGAGATCAGCCGCGACGACCGTCATCCCATAGCTCTTAGTCGCTTTTGCGACGCCAGCCTGTTGGCTGACGTCGATAAATGTGCCGTCGCCATTGTTTCGATACAACGAATGTATTCCAGTGGGCAATCCGACCGGGCCGCATTCCACGGGGACGCCTTTCCAGTTGCAATTTGGGTTTTCTCCCGGCATCGGTGTGTGTTCGAAGGAGAAGCGCACGTAATTTGAAACGAACAAATCAAGATACCCATCCCGGTTGTAGTCCAAGAAACTGCATCCCGCTCCCCATCGTGGCTGATCGTTCCATAGGCCGGCTGTCTTGGTTATGTCGGTAAAAGTCCCATCGCCATTGTTTCGATAAAGACAGTTTTGCCCGAAGTTAGTGCAGAAAATGTCCTCGAATCCGTCGTTGTTGTAGTCACCGATGCACACACTGGAAGCCCAGCCGGTTGCCTTCAAACCGGCTTTTTCCGTGACGTCGGTGAAGGTGCCGTCGCGATTGTTCTTGTAAAGGCGATTGCCCGCCTCAGGCGGATCCCCCGAGAGGCGGGTACCCGATAACAGGAAAATGTCCATCCAGCCGTCATTGTCATAGTCGATGAAGGCGCAACCACAGCCGGTAGATTCCAGAATGTATTTCTTGCTGTCGACGCCACCGTAGATGGCTGGAGCTTGCAACCCCGCAGCCGATGCCACGTCCGTGAAGTGAGCATTGAAGGGACGTCCTGAAGGAGCTGGTCGAGCCGCGGGTTTGACCGTGTGCGCCGCCACCCCTTGTGCCATGAGTCGAGTTGCGGCGAAGGCCGCGGAGCCGAGAGACAGTCGCACAAAAGCGCGGCGGGTAAGGGCCAAGGTTGTTGTTTCTCTCATCAACGGGGATTTCTTATGACCACAACCCTTATCACAATCCTACGAAAACCTTCAAACCTGCGTTTCTGTCTTCGCAGTCACCATAAAGCATTATGGACATATCTCTTGAAACGTTTTATATTGCCAGCCGCAAACCGGTAGTACCACAGGAGCGCACTCATGAGCCGTGAAATCGCGCCTTTCGTCGCCGTCATGCTGCTGGCTGCAGCCAGTATAGCCTCAGCCCAAGACTCCCACTTTCGTCCCGATCGTCAGCAAATTCCCACGCCCGGCTGCCTGATCATGACAGGAGCCTGGGAGGGAGGATCCAAGTCTTGTTCCCAAAATGAGCACGATACCTGGTTGGCCGACATTCAACACTGGCGCGATGAACGTCGTATCCGCATAGGGTATGACGGCTCGCGGTATGATCTGCCGGCGCTCAAGTGGACGCAGTCAAGCTTTTTTCAGCCACAGATGATGGTCGAGGATCGATATTTCTACGATCCTGTAGCCCATCAGTACACCGTTGATCGCTATCTCGATGATGTCGAGAAGCGTTATGGCGGAATCGACGCGGTGCTCATCTGGCCTACATATCCCAACATGGGGATCGACAATCGCAACCAGCACGACATGATTCGCTCCATGCCCGGAGGCGTGACCGGCGTCAAGCAGATGATCGCAGATTTCCACCGTCGCAACGTGCGCGTGCTCTTCCCCATGATGATGTGGGATCAAGGCACGAGGGAACCGGGCGCATCGTGGCCCGACGCGATCGCCAACCTGATGGCCGAGATTGGCGCCGACGGTATCAACGGCGACACTCAGGATGGGGTCCCACTCGCCTTTTCCGCCGCCGCCGACAAGATCGGCCATCCGCTGGCCTTCGAGCCGGAGGGTGGACCCTCGGACGAGGCACTGGCGTGGAACGTCATGACATGGGGTCAGTACCAGTATCCGTTCGTGCCCATGCCCGACAAGTACAAGTGGCTGGAGACACGCCACATGGTGAATATCTCTGACCGCTGGAAGCGTGACAAGACAGACAACCTGCAGTTTGCCTTCTTCAACGGCTTAGGCTGGGAATCCTGGGAAAACATTTGGGGAATTTGGAACGGGATCACGCCCCGCGATGCCGAAGCCACGCGCCGTATCGCTACTATGGAACGCGCGCTCGCCCCGTTCTTAATCAGTCCCGGGTGGGAGCCGCTGTCGCCAATGTTGCGGTACGGAGTGTTTGCCAGCCGCTGGCCGCTAGGTCAGGAGACCGTCTGGACCGTTGTGAACCGAAACGACTACGACGTGGAGGGTCCGCAAATCGACATGGTGTCGGATGAGGGCTTGCGCTACTACGATCTGTATCACGGTGTCGAGCTTACACCAGTGAAGAACCCGGCGGGCCGGATGGTGCTGAGCTTTAACCTCGAAGCCCATGGCTATGGAGCTCTGTTGGCATCGCGAAGTGCTCCAGGAGCTTCGATTCAGACGCTCATGACGAAAATGAAGGAGCTTACCAGCAAGCCTCTGGCCAGCTATTCCCATGAGTGGAAAGTGGTTGCGCAACAGATGGTGCCTATTGCCGCAACCAAGCCTCCAGCCAGCTCACCAACCGATATGGTGAAGATCCCTGAGAGCGAATTCCAATTTCACGTCGAAGGCATCGAGATCGAAGGCTTCAACGACATCGGCGTAGACGTGCAGTACCCGTGGGAGGCCACTCCACGACGCTTCCACGACCATCCGATGCAGATCAAGTCGTTCTGGATTGACAAGTATCCGGTGACCAACCTTCAATTTAAGAAATTTGTTGATGCGGCGCACTATCGTCCGCAAGACGACTTGAACTTCTTGCGTGACTGGCAAAATGGGAAGTATCCCGACGGCTGGGACAACAAGCCCGTGACTTGGGTCTCGATCGAAGACGCCCGCGCCTATGCGGCTTGGGCTGGGAAGCGTCTTCCACACGAATGGGAATGGCAGTACGCGGCTCAAGGTACGGATGGCAGGACCTATCCTTGGGGGAATAGTTGGAAGGCAGAGGCGGTTCCCACGCCCGATAAGAGCCGCACGATGCGCGGGCCCGACAGAGTCGATTCGCATCCGGAGGGTGCAAGCCCGTTTGCTGTAATGGACATGGTCGGAAACGTCTGGCAGTGGACGGACGAGTTTCAGGATGACCACACGCGCGGAAGT
>Ga0157379_10004647_pt1 | contig 11776 bp, 11 predicted proteins | sample S25metaG_FD_121802 | JGI IMG/M metagenome (GOLD analysis project Ga0157379, IMG submission 121802) | Switchgrass rhizosphere microbial communities from Kellogg Biological Station, Michigan, USA - S2-5 metaG | ecosystem: Host-associated > Plants > Roots > Rhizosphere > Soil | place: USA... | reverse complement strand
GCAGCATCCACGCCTCGACGCTGCGCGCCCGCTCGCTCGAGGACAAGGCGCAGGCCGCCCGCCTCGTCGAGCGCCACGTGCTGCCCGGCTTCGCCTCCGGCGACCTCAGCGTCCCGGTCACCGCCACCTTCCCGCTCGCCGACGCCGCCGCGGCCTACGACCGCTTCAAGGAAGGCGGCAAGCTCGGGAAGATCGTCCTGGAGCTGTAGCAGGCTCTAGTACGGGGGGAGCGCGGCGTACCACTCGCCCAGCGAGCGGAACGCCGACCAGAAGGCCCGCTTGGCGGACTCCTCGTCGAGCGCGTCGTCGATGTTGGGCGTCACGAGGCAGTCGATGGACGGGGTGAGCTGCTGGAGCTCGCCCGGGCGGTGGGCGACGGGCTTGGCGAGCGGGACGTGGAGCTCGTTCAGGGCGCTCAGCGCGTCCTCGCCCATGACCACGACGATCTTGGGCTGGACGATCGCCAGCTCCTCGATGACCCGGGCGACACAGCCCGGGTCGGCCAGCGACGGGTCGCCGACCGGGCACTTGACGAACACCGTGCCGTACACGGCGAGCGGGTCGATCTGCAGGCGCTTGAGCGCCTTCATCAGCGCCGACCCGGACCGTCCGTAGAACGCGACGCCCTCCTCGACCTCCGAGGGCACCGGGGCGTGCTTGAGCAGGAAGACGTCGGCCTGGGGATGGCCCGAGCCGAGGACGGGCATGATGCCGCCCCGCGGGCAGGCCTGGCAGGCCTGGAGGTCGCGGGTCAGCGAGTTGAGCTCTCGAATCGCACGCTCGAGGTACTTCTCGCGGATCTCGTCATCGGTCGCCGGCATGGACGATCCGAGGTTCGACGCGCTCGGATCAGGCCCCTGCGACTGCATCACGCCTTGCGCTCGGCGCGCCGCACGAGCCGGTCGCGGCGCGCGCGCCGGACGGCCTTCGGGCGGGCCCGCGTCTCCAGGAACTTCAGCGCCTGCACGTACAGCAGCGTGCCCGACTTCGTGACGATCTCGGCGTGGCGCAGCGACTCGAGGAACTCCTGCGGCCCGTCGAAGTCGCGCATCCGGATGCGCACCGAGCCCAGGCCGGCCGCGACGTGGCTGTCGGAGCCCGCGCCGCGCACGATCCGGTACTTGGCCGCGAAGCGCTCGGCCTCCTCGTTGAACGAGCCGATCGCCACGCGCGGGTTGTAGATCTCGATCGCGTCGACGTCGTCGAGGATCTTCAGCAGATGCTCGTAGTCGGGCACGGAGTGCATCCGGTCGAACGGATGCGGCACGTAGACCAGGCCGCCCTGGCGCTTGATCTCGGCGACGGTCTCCTCCAGCGTCAGCCCACGCGGGATCTTCTCGGTCAGGAAGAGGCCGATGACCTCACCCTGCGACGCGGTCTTGACCTCCTCGCCGACGATGATCTTCACCCCGAAGCGCTCGGCCTTCTCGGCGGCCTCCAACGCGCCCGAGACCTCGTTGTGGTCGGTGACCGCGATCGCCCCCAGCCCCTGCTCGCGCGCGGTGGCCAGCAGGTGCTCGACCGGCGTGGCGCAGTCGTGGCTGTGGTCGGTGTGCATGTGCAGGTCGACCTCGACCAGGCGCCGGTCCTTGAGGCGCTCCCACAGCTCGGGGTCGCCGGTCTCGTCGTGGCGGCGGGCCACGAGTGCGGCGTAGGAGGCCTCGACGTCGTCGGCGACGGCCGCCCACGGCCGCGGGACGGGCGCGGCGGCGCGCAGGCGCTCCCGCAGGCCCCGGTCGCCGATGAGGCGGTGCAGCTGCGCAGCCAGCAGGTCGACGTCGCCGACGTCGAACTGCAGGCTGAAGTCCTCGGCCAGCTCCTCGTAGACCGGCAGGCGCGAGACGACCGGCACGACGCCGGCGGCCGCCGCCCGCAGCACGAGCGCGGGGGCGGGCTGGGCGCCCGCGGAGGCGGCGACGAGGACGTCGGCCGCGGCGAGCGCCGCATCCTCGCCGTCGGCGACGAACGTCACGCGCTCGCGCAGCTCGGCTCGCAGCGGCGTCGAGGACGACGGACCGCGGCTGCTGATGACCGTGGCCCGCCACGGCAGCGCGGGGTCCAGGCGGCGCAGCGCGCGCAGGAAGACGCGCAGCGCCTGGCGCTCCTCGACGTCGACGAACAGCAGGCGCAGCGTGTCGTCGTCGTCGGCGCGCGCCGGCTCGGCGGGCGGCTGGGCGCCCGGGCCGACGACGGTGTACTCGCCGCCGAAGAAGCGCGCCATCAGGTCGCGTGTGGCGGCGAACGCGGCGTGCCGGGCGTCCAGGCGGCCGAAGACGAGCGTGACGAGCTTGCGCGCCACCTGCGTGGCGACGACCCGCTCGGCGGGCGCGTGGAACGTCCCGACGTTCAGCGCGCGCGAGTGGCGCAGCGCGACCGACGAGACCGACGGGGCGAACGGCTCGTGGACGTGGCAGACGTCCCACGCCTCCCGCGTCAGCAGCTCCTCGACGGCCCGGGCGGCATCGATCGGCACCGAGGCGCGCCCGCGCGAGCCCGAGGCCAGCGACAGCGCCTCGCCCACGGCCAGGAACCGCACCTCGCCCGGTGCCCCGAGCGCCTCGCCGGCGCGGATGGCGCGGCGGGTGGCCCGCACGGCGTCCTCGTCGCGCGACGGCGCGGCGATCACGACCCGGTGGCCGCGCGCCGCGAGCTCGTCGCTCACACGGGCGACGTAGGTGTTGACCTCGTGCCGGTCCTCCCACGCAAACGGGGAGACCTGCACGATCGCGAGGGAGTCCACGGGCGGGAGGATAGTCCCGCCCGTGGGCCCTCAGGGCCTTCGCAGGCCGTCAGGCCTTGGCGGCGGCGGAGCGCCCCTTGGCCTTCGCGCCCTTGGACGCGGTGGCCGCCTTGCCCTTGTGGTACTTGGCGATGAACTTCTCGGTCGCGTCGCGCGCCTGGTCGTCCGGGACCTGGTTCTGCGGCGACTTCATGAGGTACGACGACGGACCGTCGAGCTGGCCGCCGATGCCGTTGTTGAGCGCGAGCTTCGCGAGGCGCACCGCGTCGATGACGATGCCCGCGGAGTTCGGCGAGTCCCACACCTCGAGCTTGAGCTCGGCCGTCAGCGGCACGCCGCCGAACGCCTCGCCCTCCAGGCGGATGTGCGCCCACTTGCGGTCGGTCAGCCACGGCACGTAGTCCGACGGCCCGACGTGGACGTCCTCGGCCGGCAGCTCGACGCCGGCGACCGACGTGACCGCGTTGGTCTTGGAGATCTTCTTGGACTCCAGGCGCTCGCGCTCGAGCATGTTGTAGAAGTCCATGTTGCCGCCCACGTTGAGCTGCGACGTGCGCTTGAGCTTGACGCCGCGCTCGTGGAACAGGCGGGCCAGCACGCGGTGCGTGATCGTGGCGCCGACCTGCGACTTGATGTCGTCGCCGATGATCGGCAGCCCGGCCTTCTTGAAGCGCTTGTCCCAGTACTCCTCGCGCGCGATGAAGACCGGGATGCAGTTCACGAAGCCGCAGCCGGCCTCGAGGATCTGCTCGACGTACCACTTGGTCGCCTGCTCGGAGCCGACGGGCAGGTAGGACACGACGACGTCGGTGTGCGTCTCCTTGAGGATCGACACGATGTCGTCGGTCGGACCGGGCGCCTTGGTGATCTTCTCCGACAGGTACTTGCCCAGGCCGTCGTGCGTCATCCCACGGTAGACCGGGACGCCGAGCTTCTTGGGGACCTTGTTGGTGAACTTGATCGTGTCGTTCGGCGCGGCCCAGATCGCCTGGGCGAGGTCCTTGCCGACCTTCGTCTTGTTGACGTCGAAGGCGCACGTGAACTCGATGTCGCGCGGGTGGTAGCCGCCGAGGTCGTTGTGCATGAGACCGGGGATGGTCTCGTTGCGGTCGTCGTCCGCGTAGTGGTAGACGCCCTGCACGAGCGAGTTCGCGCAGTTGCCGACGCCGATGATCGCGACGCGCACCTTGTCGCGCTGGTAGCGCGCGGTGCCGTTCGTCGCGGGGCCCTCGGTCGTGCGGGGGGCGGTGATGGCGTTGATGCTCAAGTCGGTGGTGCCTTTCTACGAAGTCCGTGGAGAACCACCCCGCGGCGCCGCGCGGGTTACAGGTCAGGCGGCCGGGGCGGGGTCGCTCAGCGCCTTCCGGACGTGGAAGATGCGCTGGAGGACGGTGATCGTGCTCAGCCCCGCGAGGACGTACACGGCCGGCTCGAGCAGCTCGAAGTCTGCCAGAGAGGCCCCCTTGGCGAACAGGAGGCCGACGCTCAGGATCACGACCCGGATCGCGCGCGTCGCGATGCCGACCTTGCACTCGACGCCCAGCGCCTCGGCGCGGGCGCGCGTGTAGCTGACCATGAGCGAGGCCAGCACGGCCACGACGCAGGCCGCGACCGCGAACTGCATGTTGCGCGAGGCGAAGTACGCGGCGACCGTCGTCAGCACGACCCCCTCCTCGATGCGGTCCAGCGTCGAGTCCAGGAACGCGCCGAACGGCGAGCCCTTGCCCGACATCCGCGAGTAGCGGCCGTCGAGGGTGTCGCAGACCGAGCCGAGGATGAACGTGATCCCGGCCAGGAAGAACAGGCGCTCGGCGACCAGGACGGCCGCGACGACGCACAGCACGAAGCCCGTGAGCGAGATCGCGTTCGGGGTGAGCCGCGACTCGATCAGGCGGTTGCGGACGAGCTCGCGGCGCTCGGGGGCCGACAACGGACGGCGCGCGCCGCGCGGGGACGAAGGGGAGGACATCTCGGACGGGAGACTCTAGTGCCGCTACGCGCCGGCGGGCGAGAAGGCCCATGCCTCGGGCCGGCGCTGGGCCAGCCACTTGGCGGCGGAGAAGCTGAGGGCGGCGGTCGCCGCGCCGAGGATCGCGTCCATGACCCAGTGGTTCCCCGTGGACACGACGACCCACATCATCAGGAACGGGTAGCACGCCCAGAAGAGGCGCGCCGGGCGCCATTTGACCATCTGGGCCAGCGACCAGCCGATCAGCAGGGCGTTGCAGCAGTGCATCGACGGGACGGCCGCGTAGGGGTTGAACAGCGCGTTGACCTTGACGTCGTTGTGGTCGACGCCGGTGAAGTTCGCGACGGTGTCCTGGAAGCCGAGCTCGGGGAAGAACCGCGGCGGCGCGGTGGGGTACAGCAGGTAGCCGATCAGCGCGATGGCCATGCCGACGATGAACATGTTCCGCACGAAGTAGAAGCGCTCGTTGTGGAACACGTACATGAACACCAGCGCGCTCAGGCAGATCGTCGTCTGGGCGTTGATGTAGATCCAGCTGGCGAAGTCGGTCGCCAGGCCCCAGCCGCCCGTCCAGGTCTGCACCGTCGGCTCCACGAACAGCCCGGTCGCCTGCTCGATGCCGATCAGGTGCCGCGCGTTCTGGAACGCCACCGCAGCCCCCTGCGGGTCGTCGATCGCGCCCCGCGTGAGGCGGTAGGCGTAGTAGGCAGCGGCGAACAGCAGAACCTGACGGAGGACGTCGAGGGGACCGTGCGGGAAAACCCTGCCCATGAGTCGGTGCCGGGCGACTGACATGGAGTACACGATCCTATCGTCCGGGGTCCCCGCCACGGAGTGGTGCTGCCCCTACCTAACGGTCCCTAACCGCACTCGGGGCTCGTGGCGCGGATCCGCGAGAGCCGGAACCGGGCCTCGAGGCGCACCCGCCCGGGCCTGCGCAGCGCCAGCGCGGTCCAGTCGCCGTCGCGCTCCACGCAGCCCGACCCCTCGGCCAGGTGCCAGTACGGCGTCCAGCGCACGCGCAGGCCTATCCGACCGGAACGTGGGGCGTCGAGCGTGAGGCTGTCGGGCCCCATCGCGGTCACGCGCGCGCCGTCGGCCAGCGGCGCGGGATGCGCGACGGCGAAGACGCGCCAGTGCGCGTCGTGCCAGACCTCGCGGAGGTAGGGCGTGCCGCGCCGGACGAGTGCCGCCTCGGCGGCCGCCGAGTAGTCGATGGGCGCGTCGGGCAGCGCGACGTAGGCGACCGCGTTGTCGTCCAGCCAGCGGCGGTAGCGGTCCGCGGTCAGCGGCCGCCCGTCGTAGAAGAGGCCGTTGACCTTGCGGTCCAGCTGGCGCTCCCAGCCGCGAGCCAGCGGGACGTGGCGCGCGACCTCGGAGGCCTCCCAGTGGTTGTCGGTGAAGGGGATCTCGACGCGGAAGGGCGCGCCCGGCCGCGACTCCAGGAAGCCGAGCAGCCCGTGGTAGTAGGCCGGCCTCGTGGAGGCGTCGGCGGCCGCGCGCGTCCAGTCGTCGACCGGCGTGCTCCACTGCCAGTACAGCGCGGGCAGGAACAGCAGGAGGAGCACCCGGCGCCGATCGGGCCAGAGCGCCAGCGCGGCGATCGGCCCGGCCAGCAGCGCGCCGAGCCGCGCCGCGTTGCCGCCCATCGCCGACGTGGCCGCCGCGCTGCACACCAGCAGAACCGCGTAGAGCGCGACGCCGACGCGCAGCGTGGGCCAGTCGCGCGGCAGCAGCGCGAGCACGAGCAGCGTCGCGGCGAGGCTCGGCCAGAACGCGTCGGCGGTGAACGGGAAGTCGCCGCCCTCGGGGAACAGCACCGCGAGCAGCGCCGCGGGCGCCAGCGTGGCGGCGACCAGCAGTGCGGTGGCGAGCGGGCGGCGGGCCACGAGGCCCCATGCCAGGAGCCCCAGCGCCAGGAACACCGCCGCCACCGGGCTGGCCAGTGCCGTCGCCGCGCCGGCGACGGCGCACCACCCGAGCCGCCCGCGGACGAGCGCCAGGACGGCCAACATGCCGAGCGCGAGGCCCAGGGCGAACGTCAGCCGCCCGGTGATCAGGCTGACGCTCGTGGCCGCGGCGAACCACAGCGCGGCCGGCCGCGCGTCCTGCGGTCCTCGGACCGCGACGGCGACGCGCTCGAACGCCCACGCGGCCAGCACCGCGGCGAGCGCGCCGGTCAGACGCGCGCCGATCAGCCCCGCCAGCGGCGGGAACAGGATCGAGTAGGCCGGGACGTGGTGGCCCGCGTACCAGCCGTTGTCCCAGACCGTGAACCCGGCGTGCTCGACCAGCCAGGTCCGGTAGGTCTGCGCCGCCAGGTCCGCGCTCGGAGGGTCGAGCACGAGGTACAGGGCCGCCAGCAGCGCGGCCAGCGGCCAGGCGGGGACAGAACGGCGGCGGCTCACGGCCGCCGTGAGACTACGAGGACCAGTCGGCGGTGATCGCCGCGCCCGGCTGGGCGCCCATCGCGCCGAGCACGCGGCCGATGCCGATCCGGCGCAGCGAGCCGTCCATCAGCACCGCGCGGTGCGGGGCCGAGTTCATCCACAGGCGGACGAGCACGCGGGGCGTGATGCCCGCGCCGTCGGGCGCCCACGCGAGGGTCTCCCCGTAGCGGCGGCGCTGGCCGGCGCCGGCCAGCCGGGTGCTGAACGACGAGCCGTCGAACGAGCTGTGGCTCAGCGCGTCGTGGGCCAGCATCTCCACGGAGTGCCGGCGCGCGACGCGGGCCAGGCCCGAACTGATGCGTACGAACCGCAATCCGTGGGAACGACGAACGCGATTGATCTCGCGGACGATCGCCGAGTCGGTCGACGCGCCCGCGGCGACGGCGTAGGCGGGCACGGGCGGTTGCGCGAAAACGGGCATGGAACGATCTCCTGGTCCGGGGTTGGCGGATCGGGGGAACGGGCTCTCCGTGCCCGCACAGCGATATGACGACCTGTCGGCCGGAACCGGTCGTCGAGATGAGACGAACATCTCGTGCCGGTGTGGACGCGGACCATATACGGGTCACAGGGCCGACGCCAGATCGCCGATAGCCTGCCCGCGGATGCGGACGCTGTGCGTGGGAGAGGCCCTGGTCGATGTCGTGTGCGAGCGCCCCGTGGGGTCGATCGTCGAGGCCGACGCGTTCGTCCCGCACTTCGGGGGCGCCATGGCCAACGTCGCGGTGACCGCCGCGCGGCGGGGCGCGGACGTCGCGCTGGCCGGCGGCGTGGGCGACGACGCGTTCGGACGCTGGCTGCGCGGGCGGCTGGGGACCGAGGGGGTCGACCTCACGTGGTTCCCGGCGCGGCCGGGCGTCGCGACGCCGATCGCGTTCGTCACGCTCGACGCCGGCGCACAGCCGTCGTTCGCCTTCTACGGCGAGGACCTCGGCGCCGCGCTCGCCGACCTGGGCGACCGGCTGCTCGAGGCCGTCGACGCGACCGACGCGCTCGTGCTCTCCTCGAACACCCTCGTCGGCGAGCCCGAGCGCGAGCTCACGTTCGCCGGCCGCCGCCGCGCGCTGGACGCGGGCAAGCCGATCGTCTTCGACCCCAACCTGCGTCTGGACCGCTGGCGCTCGACGTCCGCCGCCGTGGAGATCGCCGGCGCGTGCGTCGCCGGCGCGTTCCTGGTCAAGGCCAACGCGGCCGAGGCCCAGGCGCTCACCGGTGAGACCGACGCCGAGGTGGCCGCGGCGTCGCTCCTGGCCGCCGGCGCGCAGCACGTGGTCGTCACGCTCGGCGCCGACGGCGCGCTGCTGCGCGGCGGCGGACTCGACCGGCGCGTGCCGGGCGTGGCGGCGACGCCCGTGGACACGACCGGTGCGGGCGACGTCGTCACCGGCGTGCTGCTCGCCGCGCTGGCGCGGACCGGCTTCTCCCCGGACGCGCTCGCCGCCGCGCTGCCCGACGCCGTGGGCGAGGCCGCGCGGGCCACCGAGCGGTACGGCGCGCTGACATGAGCGCGGTGCCGGCGACGATCGCCCGCGCCGCCTGGCGGGCGCCGGCGCGGGCGCGGGTGGCGCGGATCCGTGAGCGGCTGCGCGACGTCTACGGCGTGCCGTGCGCGCCGCCGCACGAGGACCCGCTCGGCGAGCTCGTGCTCACCGTCCTGTCGCAGTCGACGAACGACCGCAACCGCGACGTCGCGTTCCTGCGGCTGCGTGAGCGCTTCGAGGACTGGGACGCGGTGGCGGCCGCGCCGGTCGAGCTCGTCGAGGAGGCGATCCGTCCCGGCGGGATCTCGAAGGTCAAGTCGGCGCGGATCCTGCAGATCCTGGCGGCGATCGAGGCCGGCAACCCCGGCGACGGCCTCGACCTGGGGTGGATGCGCGACGCGCCCGTGGCCCGGTCGCGCGACTTCCTGTGCGCGCTGCCCGGGGTCGGGCGCAAGACCGCCGCGTGCGTGCTGCTGTTCGCCTATGGGTTGCGGGACATCCCGGTCGACACCCACGTGTCGCGGGTCGGGATGCGGCTGCATCTCCTGCGCCCGGGCGCGCCGTTCGAGGAGCTGCACGACGCGATGCTGGCGCTGACCCCGCCGGGCGCCGAGCTCGAGTTCCACGTCAACCTGCTGCGCCACGGCCGGCGGACCTGCCACGCCCAGCGGCCGGCGTGCGGCGCCTGCGCGCTGCGCCGCCAGTGTCCGAGCCGCCGCGCATAGCGCTGGCCACCTGCGCGCCGCTGCCCGAGGGCGACGGCGACGAGGCCGCGCTGCCCGCGGCGCTGGGCCCGTCCGTCGCGGCGGACTTCGTCCCGTGGGACGACCCGGCCGCCGACTGGGCGCGCTACGACCTCGTCGTCGTCCGGGCCACGTGGAACTACCAGGCTCAGCGCGAGGCCTACCTGGGCTGGGCGCGCGCGCTCGGCGACCGGGTGCTCAACCCCGCCCCGGTGCTGACGTGGAACACCGACAAGCGCCACCTCGACGAGCTGGCCGGTGCCGGCCTGCCGGTCGTGCCGACGCGGTTCGTGGCGCCCGGTGAGCCGTTCGTCGCGCCCACCGGCGCCTACGTGGTCAAGCCGACCGTGTCGGCGGGCTCGCGCGACACCGCGCGGTTCGTGACCGGTGAGCACGAGCGCGCGGCCGCGCTCGTCGCGGCCATTCACGGCGGGGGGCGCACCGCGATGGTCCAGCCGTACGTCGCGTCGGTCGACGCGCGGGGCGAGACCGCGATGGTGTTCTTCGACGGCCGGTTCTCGCACGCCATCCACAAGGGGCCGCTGCTGCGGCCGGGCGCTGCGCCGTCGTCGGAGGTCTTCGTTCCGGAGACGATCGAGCCGCGCGCCGCGTCGCCGGCCGAGCTGGCGGTGGCCGAGCGCGTGACCGCGTGGGCGGCCCGGCGTTTCGACGGCCCGCTGCTCTACGCCCGCGTGGATCTCGTCACCGATGCGGCGGGCGCGCCGCTGGTGCTGGAGCTCGAGCTGACCGAGCCGTCGCTCTTCCTGACGCAGGCCGACGGCGCGGTGCAGCGGTTTGCCGCCGCAATCCTGGCGCGCGTGCCGAAAAGGTGATGCGTTGTCGTACGACCTGGGTTATGACCAGCCCTGGTTTGGGAACGTGAGCTTCACCGATGTCCGTCCCTGGACCGCTCGAGCAGGTGCGTGTCGTCGTGGCGCACCGGGACGCGCCGTTGCGCACCGCCGTGAGCGGGCTGCTGACCGCTGCCGGGGCGGAGGTGATCGAGGCGGCCGAGCGGGCGCACGCCGCCGAGGCCGTGCGCGGCGAGCGGCCGCAGGTGGTGGTGCTCGATGCCGGCCTGGACGACGACCGGCGGGCGCTGGTCCGCGACGTCGCGGGCGACCCGGAGCTGCTCGGGACCGCGGTGATCGTGCACGCGCCGGGCGCCGAGCTCGACGACGTCTGCGCGCTGCTCGATGCGGGCGCGATGGATGTGTGGGCCCAGCGCGTCGTCGAGCCCGAGCTCGTGGCGCGTGTCCGGCTGGCGTTCCGCTCGCGCCAGCTGCTGGACCTCGCCCTGCGCCGCTACGCCGACCTCGAGGACCTCGCCTACCGCGACGAGCTCACCGAGCTGCCCAACCGGCGCGGCTCGGTCCGCCAGCTCGAGGTGCTGATCAGCCGCGCGCGGCGCCACGGCCACCAGCTCGCGCTGCTGCTCGTGGACGCCGATCGGTTCAAGGCCGTCAACGATCGCCACGGGCACGGGGCCGGCGACATCGTGCTGCGCGAGATCGCCTATCGGCTGCGCGAGCGCGTCCGCCGCGAGGACCTCGTCGGGCGCTGGGGCGGCGAGGAGATGGTCGTCGCGCTGCCCGAGACGACCGCGGACGCGGCCGTCGCCGTCGCCGAGTCGCTGCGCCGCGCGATCGGCGGGCGGCCGATCGCGGCCGGGGACGCCGAGCTCACCGTGACGGTGTCGATCGGCGTGGCCGGCTGGACCGGCGAGAGCCTCGAGGAGCTCGTCGCCCGCGCCGACGCGGCCCTCTACGCGGCCAAGGCCGCGGGCCGCGACCAGGTGGTCGTCGAACCCGCGGCCCATGCCGCATGACTGCGTCGATCGTGCCGAAACCGCGCAGAACCAGCCAGAACTGCACATAAAGGGGTCTGACCCCTTTAGGTGGGGTCAGTCGTTGGCGAGGGCGCCGAGGACCGGCAGGCGTGCCGCGCGGCGGGCCGGAAGGGCCGCCGCCAGGACGCCGGCCACCGCCGCCACGACCGCGTATGTGGCGATCGAGCCGACCGGGACCGCGAACCGGACGCCCTGGCCGGCCAGGGCCGCGGTCACCGCGGCGGCCAGCGCGAGGCCGATCGCGATGCCGAGCGTCGCGCCGACGAGCGCGGTCAGCGCGCCCTCGTGGCGGATCATCCGCCGCACCTGGCGCCGGCTCATCCCGGTCGCCCGCAGCAGCCCGAGCTCGCGGGTGCGCTCGGTGACGCCGAGCGCCAGGGTGTTGACGATCCCCAGGATGCTGATGAGGATCGCCAGCGCCAGCAGGACGGTGACGACGCCCAGGATGCCGTCGATGCCGTCGGCGTTGGCCTTGGCGAACTCGTCGCGCGTCGACACCTTCGCGTCGGGGAACGCGGTCAGCGCCCGCTGCACCGACGCCTTC
>Ga0157379_10004643_pt1 | contig 11785 bp, 9 predicted proteins | sample S25metaG_FD_121802 | JGI IMG/M metagenome (GOLD analysis project Ga0157379, IMG submission 121802) | Switchgrass rhizosphere microbial communities from Kellogg Biological Station, Michigan, USA - S2-5 metaG | ecosystem: Host-associated > Plants > Roots > Rhizosphere > Soil | place: USA: Michigan... | reverse complement strand
ATGGCCGTGGTGGTGCAGGAGATGGTGCCCGCCGACGCGGCGGGGATCCTGTTCACCGCCGACCCCGTGACGTCGAACCGGCGGATCGCCACCGTGGACGCCGTCCGCGGGCTCGCCGACGCCCTGGTCTCCGGCACCGTCGACGGGGACGGCTACTCCGTGCGCGACGAGGTCGTCACCCGGACCGCAGGCACGGGCGACCCCGTGCTGACCGACGGGCAGGTGCGGCGGCTGGTCCGCCTCGGCAGGCGGATCGAGGCCCACTTCGGCCGCCCCCAGGACGTCGAGTGGTGTCTGGTCGGCGAGGACCTGTCGGTGGTGCAGAGCAGGCCGATCACCACCCTGTTCCCCGTCCCGCCGACCTCCGACGACGCGCCCCACGTCTACATCTCCGTGGGCCACCAGCAGATGATGACCGACGCGATGCGGCCGCTCGGCCTGTCGTTCTGGCAGCGGACCACGCCGCGGCCGATGGCCGAGGCGGGGTGTCGGCTGTTCGTCGACGTCGCCGCCGCCCTGGCCTCCCCGGCCACCCGGGCGGGGCTGGTGGACGGATTCACCCGGTCCGACCCGTTGATCGGGGACGCGCTGCGGACCGTCGTCGAGAGTGGGTTCCTCGGCGAGCTGCCCGCGGCGGACCCGGCGCCCGCCGCCGCCCCGGCGGACCCGGCGCCCGCCGCCGCCCCGGCGGACCAGATCGAGGCCGACCCGGAGCTCGTCCGCGAGCTCGTCGAGGAGAGCCGGACCTCCCTCGCCGCGGTGGAGCGGGACCTCGCGCCGCTGACCGGGACCGCGCTGTTCGACTTCCTGCTCACCGACATCGAGGAGCTGCGCAGGCTGCTGTTCCTGCCGCGGAGCCTGCCGGTGATCATGGCCGGGATGGAGGCCGCCTGGTGGCTCAACGACCACGTCGGGGAGTGGCTGGGCGAGCCGAACGTGGCGGACGTGCTCTCGCAGTCCGTGCCGCACAACGTGACCTCGGAGATGGGACTCGCGCTGCTGGACGTCGCGGACGTCGTCCGGCCGCTGCCGGAGGTGCTCGCGTACCTGCGGGAGGTGGAGCGGAAGGGCTCCGAAGACCTGCCGGCCGAGCTGGACGCGCTCTCCCCGGCCGCGGCCACGGCACTGCGCGGGTTCCTCGACCGGTACGGCATGCGCTGCCCCGGCGAGATCGACATCACCCGGACCCGCTGGAGCGAGCAGCCCGCACTGCTCGTCCCGACGATCCTGTCCCACGTCGAGAACAGCGAACCCGGTGCCGCGGCGCGGCTCTTCGAACGTGGCCGTCGGCAGGCGGCGGAGAAGGAGGCGGACGTGCTGCGCCGGGTGCGCCTGCTACCCGACGGTGAGGCGCGGGCCGCGCGGACCAAGGCGATGATCGACCGCGTCCGGGTCTTCGCCGGGTACCGCGAGTACCCGAAGTACGGCATGGTCCGCCGCTACTTCCTCTACAAGCAGGCGCTGCTACGCGAGGCGGAGCGCCAGGTCCGCGCCGGCGTGCTGCGGACCGCCGAGGACGCCTTCTACCTGCGGTTCGAGGAGCTCCACGAGGTCGTCCGCACCGGGCGTGCGGACCACGCCCTGATCGACGAGCGGCGCCGTGAGTACGCCGAGGCCGTACCGCTGACCCCGCCCCGGGTGTCCACGTCGGACGGTGAGGTGGTCACCGGCACCTACCGCCGCGGCGATCTGCCGCCGGGTGCGCTGCCCGGGCTCGCGGTGTCCGCCGGGACCGTGGAGGGCCGCGCCCGCGTGATCACGGACATGGCCGCGGCGGACCTCGCCGCGGGCGACGTCCTCGTCACCCCCTACACCGACCCCAGCTGGACGCCGCTGTTCGTCGGGATCGCGGGGCTGGTGACCGAGGTCGGGGGGCTGATGACCCACGGCGCGGTGATCGCCCGCGAGTACGGCCTCCCCGCCGTCGTCGGGGTGGTGGGGGCCACCCGGGCCATCCCGGACGGCGCGCGGATCCGGGTGCACGGCACGGCGGGCTACGTGGAGCTCCTGGGCTGACCCACCACGTGCTCGGCCAGCGGGCCGACGGTGAGGCCGGCGGCGCGCCAGTCCCGCAGCAGGTCCGGGAGCGCCCCGAGGGTGGCCCGCCACGCGCCGGGGGCGGCGGTGCAGTCCGAGTCGTGCAGCAGCACCGTCGCCCCGGCCGCCCGCCCGTGCGCCACCGTGCGGCGGACCGACTCCGCGCTCGCGCGGGCGGTCCAGTCCCGGCCCCACGCCGTCCAGAGGACGGGCCGCAGCCCGAGGTCTACGCAGGCGGCCAGCGCCGAGCCGGACAGCACCCCGTAGGGCGGGCGGTACCAGCGCGGGTCGACGCCGGCCGTCTCCCGGACCAGGGCGACCGTGCGCCGCAGGTCGGACCGCAGCCGTCGGGGGCCGCGCAGGACGGCCGGGACGTGGTCCCAGCCGTGCACGCCGAGCTCGTGCCCCTCGGCGGTGATGCGGGCGCCGAGACCCGGCGCGCGGTCGAGCATCCGGCCCAGCACGAAGAAGGTCGCCCGGACCTCGTGGGCGGCGAGCAGGTCGAGGAAGCGGGGGGTCGACGCGGGGTCCGGGCCGTCGTCGAAGGTCAGGGCGAGGTGGGGGCGGCGGGACCGGCCGGCGAGCCCGGGCGTCCGCAGCGGGCCCCACGCGGTGGCGGCGGGCAGCAGCTGGGCCGCCAGACCCATCCCGGCCGCGGTGCGCAGCGCCCGCTTCACGACGACGTCCGGTCCGCGGCGGCCGCACAGATCACCTCGGCCGGGTCCGGCCCGGTGAGCTCGGGAACCCGCCTGGTCCGGGCCGCGACGAGCGCGGCGGCGAGCCCGGCGCGGTCCTCGGTCAACGGGGCCGGCCCGGCCTGGTGCAGCGCGAGCGGCCGGTCGAGGGCGGCCCGAAGGACCTCCGGGTCGCGGGCCGCTCCGCGGGCGGCACGGCCCCGAACCCGCTGCGGACGGCGGGCCGGACCGTGCGCACCGACCGCGCGCCGAGCGCGACGGCGCTCGCCGCAGGCACCGGGTGGATCGCCAAGTGGGCGTCCACACCGGGCGCGACCCAGAGCCGGTGGACCGCCATGTCCGTGAGGTACGCCAGCGCGGGGACGGCGAGCCGACCGCTCGCCCGCAGGCTGCCGATCGCCTGGCCCGCCAGCGGGTAGGTGGAGACGACGACCCGGGCGTCGGGCGGGATGACCGCGGCCAGCGCGCGGGCGGCCCGCCGCACGACGAGCCCCGCGATGCGCGAGCGCCCCGGCCGGTCGAACCCCCGGTAGACCCAGTCCCACGTGCCGGGCACCGTGGTGAGCTGCGCGCGGTACAGGTCGCGGATCCCGCGCCCGGTGCCCGCGGGCAGCACGTCGAGCAGGTCCACGACCTGGTAGCTCAGCCCCCGGGCCGGCACCCGGCGACCCAGCTCGTGGGCCGCACCGTCGTGCCCGCCCGCGATGCCGGCCGAGAAGCCGAACCCCAACCGAGGGCAGAATCGCGCGCCGGCACCATGGGCCGGACGGTGGAGATCGACGGCGGACCCCGCCGCCGTCGGCTTCACGGGAAGGACCGCAGGTGACATCCACTCCACAGCCCCACGACCCCCCGGGCACCCTGTGGGACGGCAAGCGCCGGGTCGTCCAGCTGGTCCCCGCCGCCCCCGGCTGGTGGGCACAGTACTACCCGAACGACGCCAAGGCGGACCGCTGGAGCTCCCCCGTCGCCTGCTGGGCGCTGGTCGAGGACACAGCCGGGAAACAGTCGATCGTCGGGGTCGATCCCACCGGCACCGACTGGTCCACCCTCGGCGACCCCATCGACCAGGAGGTCGTCTACTTCTTCAGCCCCGAGTCCCCCGACGACGCCGAGGGGGACGCCAAACCGGACCTCCCCGAGCGCTAGGCCGGAAGTACCCGGGGATTCGCCGGCTCCACGGGCGGGTAGCGCCCGGACGAGGCCGCGTCGGGAGGAGTGCGATGCCCCGCGTCCTGGTGGTCGCCGGAGCCGCCGTCCGGACCTATGTCGAGGACGCGGTCCAGCAGCTGCGCGGCCGGGGGCGGACGTCGAGCTGCCCGACGCGCCCGGGCGGCCGGACCGACGGTGGGGCTCACCAGCACGAGCCTGCGGATGCGGGAGGGGCTGCCGGGTCCCGGCGTCGCCGCGGCCACCGTGCCGCGAGCGCGGCGGGCCCCACGGCGACGGGGCTGGTACCGGGAGCGCGGAGAGCCCGCCGACCGGCTGCTCGCTCGTCCTCGGCGATCCATGGCGCACCCTGTCGACCGTCAACGCCCGCTACGACCGGGCCCTCGCCGCGCTCCCCGCCGCCCGTCGCCCCTGGAGCCCGCTCACCCCGACGGCGGCGCTCGACACCGTCAGAGGGGACGACACGATCGACGTCAGGTGATGGGCGATCCCCCGGTCACCCCCAGCACCTCGGAGGTCATGTAGGCGGACTCCTGCGACGCCAGGAACACGAAGAACGGCGCCAGCTCGACGGGTTGGGCCGCCCGGCCCATCGGCGCCTGGGCGCCGAACGAGTCCAGCTTCTTCTCGTCCATCGTCGCCGGGATCAGCGGCGTCCAGACCGGACCCGGCGCGACCGAGTTCGCCCGGATCCCCCGGTCGGCGAGGTTCTGCCCCAGCCCCTTCACGAAGTTGACGATCGCCGCCTTGGACGTCGCGTAGTCCAGGAGGTGGGTGGACGGCTGGAACGCCTGCACGGACGACGTCGCGATGATCGACGAGCCCGGTGCCATGTGCGGCACCGCCGCCTTGCTCAGCCAGAACAGCGGATAGACGTTCGTCTTCATCACGCGGTCGAACTGCTCGGAGGTGATGTCGTCGATGCCGCCGTCCTGCGACATCTGGTACGCGGCGTTGCTGACCAGGACGTCGATACTCCCGAGCGCCGCCACCGCACGGTCGACGACCTCCCGACAGACACGCTCCTCGCGCAGGTCGGCCTCCACCTGCACGGCGGTCCGCCCCGCGTCACGGACCCAGCGCGCCGTCTCCTCGGCGTCCTCCCATTCCGCGGGCAGGTGCGTGATCAGCACGTCGGCGCCCTCCCGGGCGAAGGCGATCGCGACGGCCCGACCGATGCCCGAGTCGCCCCCGGTGATCACCGTCCGCTTCCCCTCGAGCCGACCTCTCCCGCGGTAGCTCCGCTCACCGTGGTCCGGCCGGACGTCCATATCGGACGTCCGGCCCGGGTGCTCGACGGTCCGGTCCCCGCTCCCGGGCGCGGCGTGCTGCTGGGTGGGGTCCTGCTGGGTGGACTGGTCCTGGGTCACGACTCCGGCTTCCCGCACCACGACCGTCCAACCATCGCGGTGTCGCCGCCACGACCGCGGGTGGTGGTCATCTCTCCTCCTGCGGTTCGGGGTCTCCTGCTACCCGGGCCCGCCGGGGGTAACCACGGCGAACCGCCGGCGGCCGGGCGTTCAGTCGCCGTGCCCCGCTCCCGGCCCTCGTGCTCGGCGGCGGTGTCCGCCTTCTCCGCACCCGCACCGGGGAACGCGACACCCTGCGGCTCGTCCGCGCGCTCGTCGGGGACATCCCCGGGCAGGCCGGTGGTGATGGCCTCGTCGAGGACCCGCTCGGTGTTGGTCTCGTCGTCGTGGCTGCTCTTGCCCTCGTGCTCGGTCATGCCCCACGGGTAGCCCCCGACGGCCGCGTCAACCACGTGGTCATGCGCCGAGGCCCGTTCGCCTCGATCCACAGCCCGGGCGACCGGGTCGTGCCCTGGCACGCGTCTGTCGAGTCGCCGCACCGCGGTGACTCCGGTCCGAACCTCATGTCGATCGAGTTCGGCGCGGTCCCGCGGCGCCACCCGTTCCGCCAGTCCGACGTCGACCGCCAGGGTCAGGTCGACTCCGCGTCGGGCGCAGGCGTGGCGGGCGTGCTTGAGCGCGACCAGGGCACCCGGCGCCACGGCCGTCACACGGCGCAGATCGAGGACCACCGACTCGGTCAGCGAACGCGCGCTCGACGGCAGTGACAGCCGGGCGTCGAGCAGCCGCAGGACCCGGACCACCGCCGCCGCGGTCACGTCTCCCGACATGGTGATCACGTAGGTCGAGACGTCGGGGCTGTGGACCGAGAGCGAGGTGGCGGGGCCATACGAGGCGAGCGTCATGCGAGCTCCTCCAGCGTGCGGGTTCAGAGGGCCCGGGCGGCGTCTTCACGCGGGTGCCACCCTGAGTACCCCGCCCCGCACCGCCCACACCAGCCGAGCCGGCGCGTCCACGGCGCGGCGACAGTCAGTGGCTCGGCGGTGGGCCGAGGAGCTCGACGCCGTGTCGGGCGGCGGTGTGGCCGAGAGCGACGGGGTCGATCGCTTCCGGGTCGGGCAGCCGTCGCTGCGCGGCAGGTCGGCCCGCCTCGGCGGCGAAGTCCTCGAAGCCGGCGGGGGTCGTGATCTGCAGAGCCCGCAGCGGCTCGTCGGGGCCGACCAGGAAGGTGTGCGGACGGTTGACCGGGAGCAGGACGAAGTCACCGGGACCGGCCTCGACGGTCTGCTCGTCGCACTGGAACCGCGCGTGCCCGTCGAGGATGTAGAACGCCTCGTCCTCGACCAGGTGGCGGTGCACCGGCGGGGCGAACCCGGGAGGGTTGAGGAACTCCACGACCGTCATCGCGCCTCGGGTCTGGGCACCGGATGCCTTGATGACGGCGAGGTTACCCAGGAACCACAGGGCTTCACCTTCGCCGGGGCGCAGCACGTACGGCTGGACGGGAGTCGAGGCGGACACGGCGCACCACACTTTCGCTAGACGCTGTCTATCAGATAGACGAAGTATGCTCGACCGATGCCCGATGTCAACGGCAGGCGACGGACCTACCACTCACCGGTACGCGCCGAGGCGGCCCGGCGAACGCGGCACGCGATCGTCGCCGCGGCCGCCGAGCTGTTCGTCGAGCGCGGCTACGGCGCCGCCTCGCTGCGTGACGTGGCCCGTATCGCCGGCGTCGCCCGGCCCACCGTCGCGGCGGCGTTCGGCTCCAAGCCCGCGCTGCTGCGTCAGGTCCTCGACGAAGCCCTCGCCGGCGACGACGACCCCGTCCCGGTCGCGCAGCGACCGTGGTTCGCCCCGGTGTGGCAGGCCACCGACCCGGGAGCCGTCCTCGACGCCTATGCGAAGGTGTGCACGCTGATCGGCCGCCGAGCGGCCCGGATCTTCGAGGTGGTGCACCAGAGCGCCGGTGACGCCGCCGAGGTCGGCGGGCTCTGGACCACGCTGACCCGCAACCGACGAGCCGGCGCCGAGATGGTGGCCAGACGCGCAGCCGAGACCGGAGCCCTACGACCCGCGATGGACCAGGCGATCGACCACCTGTGGATCCTCAACAACCCCGCCCACTACGCCGACCTCGTCCTCGAACGCCACTGGCCCGAACACGACTTCCAGCACTGGCTCGCCCGTCAGATGCGCGCTGGGCTGCTCGGCCCCGACCATCCCTGACGGGTCCTGCCGGGCGTCGCCACCGGCAGGCGCGCCGTCACCCGCCTGCCTTCGCCAGCCTCCTGACCAGGTAGCGGGCGTCCCGGTCCAGGCCCTGGATCTGCCCGGAGGCGAGGGCGAACTGGAACTCCAGGCCCAGGAAGTAGAGGCCGGGCACCTCCGACACGCCCCGGGTGTGCCGGGGGCGACCGTCCTCGCCGAACGCCGGTAGCTCGAGGAAGCGGTTGTCGGGTCGGGACCCGGTGCACCAGACGACCGTGCCGACGGCGGGCAGCTCACCCTCGGTGGGCACGGGCTTGCCGCCCTCGACGCGCTCGATGCGCCCGATCCGCCGGACGCCGGCGGCGTCGAGATCGGCGAGCTTGTTGCGCACGAGGTTGACACCGTGGCTGAGCTGGTGGGCACGGGCCTTGCGCCCCATCGGCGTCCGCAGGGTCAGCACGTGCCGGAACACGAACATCACCACCGGTGTGGTGCGCCTGCCGCGCGGTGAGTCGATGTCGAACGGCACCTGTCCGGGGTGGCGGCCCGACAGGTAGGTCTCGTGCCCGGCCGCCACCGCCTCGAGCGCGATGTCCGTGCCCGAGTTGCCCGCGCCGACGACCAGCACCGGCCCCGGCGCGAACTGGGTCGGGTTGCGGTACTGCAGGGAGGTCAGCTGCCGGATCTCCGGGTCGAGGGAGGCGGCGAGCTCCGGCACCGTCGCCCGACGGTGCGAGCCGGTGGTGACGACGACGTTGCGCGCCAGGTAGTCCTCGGTCCCGGCGCTCACCCGGAACCCGCCCGCCTCCGCGATCACGCTGGTGACCCGCATCCGGTTGCGCACGGGCAGGGCGAACCGCGCGGCGTAGGCCTCCAGGTAGTCCGCCATCGCGTCTCGGCTCGGGTAGTCGGGCCCCGGGATGCGCCAGCCCGGCAGGCTCGCGTACTTCGGCAGGCTGAACAGCCGCAGCGAGTCGTACCGCTGCCGCCACGAGTCCCCGACGCGGTCGTCGGCGTCGAGGACGACGAACTCACGGTCGACTCGACGAAGGTGGTAGCCGATGGTCAGTCCGGCCTGTCCGCCGCCGATGACGACGGTGTCGATGCTGGTTGTCATGCCTGCCGACGCTAGGAGCGCGGTCACCGGGTCCGCATCGGGCGCGATGCCCACATGGCTCTCGGGCCGGATGGGCAGATCTGTGTAGTCACACCAGCCCGTGCTCGTAGGCGTAGGCGGTCGCGGCGGCCCGGCTGGTCACGTCGATCTTGCCGAACAGGTTGCTCACGTGCCGCGCGACGGTCTTCTCCGACAGGACGAGCTGCTCGGCGATGGCGCGGTTGGTCACACCGGACGCGAGCAGCCGCAGCACCTCACGCTCACGGGGGGTCAGCAGCTCGCCCGCCGTCTCGAACTCCGCGGCGATCGCGGCGAGGTCCGGGACAGCGCCGAGCTCCTCGAACACCGCTCGGGCGGCGGCGACGTCCATGCGGCACGCGTCGTCGTCCCCGAGCGCCATGCAGGCCCGCGCCACCAGGACCCGGGTTCGGGCGGCGTCGTACGGCGACTCGACGTCCTGCCACAGGGTCCACGCGCGGCGCAGCCGGGGCAGGGCGGCCGTCGCGTCGCCGCGGGCGAGGGCCAACGCGCCTGCCGCGTGCTCCGCGAGCGCCTGCAGGTAGGCGGCGGGGCTCGCCGCCGCGGCCGCGGCCAGCTCGTCCGCGCAGTGGCTCGCGGTCGCCGGGTCACCCGCCGCGAGCGCGACCTCGACACGGGCCGCCAGCAGCCGCGCGCGCAACCGCGGGAGCCGGTGTTCGGCCAGGGCCCGGTCCAGGCCCGCCGCCGCGGCGGCCAGGCGCCGCTGCTGAAGGCGCAGCAGCCCCAGCCCCGGCTGGACCTCGGTGCCCAACGCTCCGGCCCGCGCGAAGGACTGCTCGGCGGCGGTGAGCCGCCCGCGCAGCCGGGCGAGCTCGGCGACGCGGTAGTGCGCCCCACCGAGGGTGGAGTCCCCCGCCACCGCCAGCGCCTCGCACGCCCGGTCCGCCTCGGCCACCGCCTCCGGCCAGGCACCCCGGAGCTGCAGGATCTCGGCCCGATGCACCAGGCAGGCCCCGCGGTAGGCCTGCATCCCGACCTCCTGGGCGACCCAGCTCGCGAAGCTCACCGTCCACTCGTGCGCCCGCCGGATGTCGAACCACTCCATGCAGACCTCGACGATCGCGCAGTAGGCGAGCCCGGTCACCTGCGGCGCCACCCGCCCGGCGACGACGTACGCCATGACCTCGTCGTAGGCCTCGGCGGACTCGGCGGCCCGCCCCAGCATCGCCAGGCACCGCCCGCGGCCCAGCCCCGCGAGTGCGAACCCGTCCACGTCCTCGTGCCGGACGGCCAGCGCCGCGCAGTCGTCGAAGATCGGGAGCGCCGCGTCCGGATCACCACCGAACATCAGCCCGACCGCCTCCCGCTGGCGCAGTCGCGCGCCGAGGCGGGAGTCCGGCTGGTCGGGGACCAACCGGCGCAGCCGGGCCGCCCAGCCGCCCGCTCGCGCGGCGTCGCCGCACACGTCGAGGTGGAAACCGAGCCAGAAGCCGCACTCGACCGCGCGCTCGACCTCGCCCTGTGCCAGGTACGCCTCGAAGGCCCGCTCCCGCAGCGTCACGACGTCGTCGTCCCGGCCGAGCAGGGACGCGGCCAGCGCGCAGCGCTCCAGCTCCGGTGCCGGCAGCGCGCCGTCGGCATCCGCTGCCGACAACGCCGCGTACTCGGCCTCCCAGTCCGGCACAGCACCAGCCTAATCTCGTCGCGGCCGTGGCGGGATCGCCCTGGTGCGACTCGCGACGTCTCGTGGACCGGTCAGAAGTCCATGCCGCCCATGCCGCCGGTCGGGTCGCCGACGGGGGCCGGGTTCTTCTCCGGCTTGTCGGCGATGACCGCCTCGGTGGTCAGGAACAGCGCCGCGATCGAGGCCGCGTTCTGCAGCGCCGAGCGGGTGACCTTGGCCGGGTCGATGATGCCGGCCTTGACCAGGTCCTTGTACTCGCCGGTGGCCGCGTCCAGGCCCTCGCCTGCGGGGAGGTTGCGCACCTTCTCCGCCACGACACCGCCCTCGAGGCCGGCGTTGATGGCGATCTGCTTGAGCGGCGCCTCGAGCGCGACCTTGACGATGTTCGCCCCGGTCGCCTCGTCACCGTCGAGGCCCAGACCCTCGAACAGGCCCGCCCCGGCCTGGATCAGCGCCACGCCGCCACCGGCGACGATGCCCTCCTCGACGGCGGCCTTGGCGTTGCGGACGGCGTCCTCGATGCGGTGCTTGCGCTCCTTGAGCTCGACCTCGGTCGCGGCCCCGGCCTTGATGACCGCGACCCCGCCGGCCAGCTTGGCCAGCCGCTCCTGCAGCTTCTCCCGGTCGTAGTCGGAGTCGGTGCGCTCGATCTCGGCGCGGATCTGGTTGACCCGACCGGCGATCTGGTCGGCGTCGCCGGCGCCGTCGACGATGGTGGTCTCGTCCTTGGTCACCACGACCTTGCGGGCCCGGCCGAGCAGCGACAGGTCGGCGGTGTCCAGCTTGAGACCGACCTTCTCCGAGATGACCTCGCCACCGGTCAGGATGCCCATGTCGGTGAGCATGGCCTCGCGGCGGTCACCGAAGCCCGGGGCCTTGATGGCGACGGACTTGAAGGTGCCACGGATCTTGTTGACGACGAGCGTGGCCAGGGCCTCGCCCTCGACGTCCTCGGCGATGATGGCCAGCGGCTTGCCCGACTGCATGACCTTCTCCAGCAGCGGGAGCAGGTCCTTGACGGTCGAGATCTTCGACGAGACGAGCAGGACGTACGGGTCCTCGAGCTCGACCTCCATGCGCTCCGCGTCGGTCACGAAGTACGGGGAGATGTAGCCCTTGTCGAAGCGCATGCCCTCGGTGAGCTCGAGCTCGAGCCCGAAGGTCTGGCTCTCCTCGACGGTGATGACACCTTCCTTGCCGACCTTGTCCATCGCCTCGGCGATGAGCTCACCGATCTGCTTGTCGGCGGCGGAGATCGACGCGGTGGCCGCGATCTGCTCCTTGGTCTCCACCTCCTTGGCGCTCTTGAGCAGCGCCTGGGAGACGGCCTCCACGGCCTTCTCGATACCGCGCTTGAGACCCATCGGGTTCGCGCCGGCGGCGACGTTGCGCAGCCCCTCACGCACCAGCGCCTGCGCCAGCACGGTCGCGGTGGTGGTGCCGTCACCCGCGATGTCGTCGGTCTTCTTGGCGACCTCCTTGACCAGCTCGGCCCCGATCTTCTCCCACGGGTCCTCGAGCTCGATCTCCTTGGCGATCGACACACCATCGTTGGTGATGGTGGGCGCGCCCCACTTCT
>Ga0157379_10004642_pt1 | contig 11785 bp, 10 predicted proteins | sample S25metaG_FD_121802 | JGI IMG/M metagenome (GOLD analysis project Ga0157379, IMG submission 121802) | Switchgrass rhizosphere microbial communities from Kellogg Biological Station, Michigan, USA - S2-5 metaG | ecosystem: Host-associated > Plants > Roots > Rhizosphere > Soil | place: USA... | reverse complement strand
ATGTTAAAGCGGGAACCTTGCGCGGCCTCGCGATCACCACTGCGAAGCGATCAGGTCTGTTGCCCGATTTGCCCACACTTGCCAAAAGCGGCGTGCCCGGCTTCGACGTCGCGCTACGATACGGGTTGATGGCGCCGACCGGCACACCGCCCGCCGTCATTGCGCGACTCAACAGGGAACTTAACGCTGCCCTCGCCACCGAGGACGTCAAGCAACGCCTTGCAACGGAAGGCGCCGAAGCGTTACCCGGCACGCCGGAGGCCTATGCCGCCGATGTCGATGCCGATGAAAAGAAGTGGAGCGGGCTGGTGAAAAAGCTCGGGATTAAGGTAGAATAGCCCGCTGCCGCGGTGCAGCCATATTATCCTGCTGGATTCGCCAACCGCGAAAGAGATCGTCGAGGCCGCCATGTCATTCCGCGCAACAACTCGTGCGTTTGTAACTGCCGCCGCAATGTTTGCGGCGCTCTGTGCCACGCCTGGCGCGAAGGCCTTCACCATCGAGGATCAGGGCGGTGCACGCAGCGGGCAGGCCTTCATGGATCTCGACAAGCCAGCCGCGCCGGATCGTCACACGCCGGTATCGCCTTTCAACAGCGACAGCGGGCAGACGACAGTCAAGCAGGGCAACACCACGTTCCAGTTCGGTCAGCAGCGTTCATTCAGCGATCGCTACAATACCGAAAACATGTTCAATCCCTATACCCGCGAAGGACGCTAGCGCTCACCGTTTTCGGTTCAAGAAAGCCGCGAGCGCCGCCTTCGCTTCGGGCGAGGCCAGCCGTATCCTGAAGGCCTCGACCTCCTCGTCAATGCGCGCTGCGACTTCCTCGACGGAGCCGCGCATCAGCCTTCGCGCGGTCGCCACGCTCTCGGGTGGCAATGCCGCAATGTCGCGCGCGGTGGCAAGCGATTGCGCATCGAGTTCAGCGGCGGGCACGACCGCATTGACGATGCCCGCCGCCCTGGCGTCTGTCGCGGACAGAGGCTTCCCCATGACCAGCAAAGAGAATGCCCGCGCATGGCCCAGGAGCCGCGGTGCAATCAGGCTGGAGCCGGCTTCCGGCAGCAGGCCGAGCGAGACGAACGGGGTCAGCAGCACTGCGTTGTCGCTTGCGATGACCTGATCGCAATGCAGGAGCATGGTTGTGCCGATGCCGACAGCCGCGCCGCTGACCGCCGCGACCAATGGCTTCTCGCAGCGTGCCAGAACGTGCAGGAACCGGACGATCGACGCGCCCAGCGCGCCGCTTCGCGCCATCGCGACGAAATCATTGAGATCGTTGCCGGCGCAGAAGACATCCGGTGCGCCTGCAAGCAACAGGCATCGCACGCTTGTTTGCGTGCCGGCGTCTTCGATCGCCGCCGCCATTGTCTCATACATTGCGAGCGTCAGCGCATTCTTCTTTTCCGGCCGGTTCATCCGGATTTTCCGGACCGGTCCTTCATTGCTGATGACGATGTCGGGCATTGTTTGTTCCAGGTATCGGGTGTGCGCGCCAGAAATCGGGTGGCCGCGAGCAGGCTCAATTGCCAAATCCTGCACTCCGAGCAGCGAGGAGCATAGACATGGCAAGAAGTTATTACAGCACTATCTTCGAACAGTCTGCTGATGACGTCTGGAACGTCATTCGCGATTTTAACAACTACGCCGTTTGGGTCGATGGCGCCGGGGAAAGTCAGATCGAAGCGGACAGGCCAGGGGATTCCGTCGGAGCCATACGTAACGTCCTCTACAACGGCACCCGAAGACGGCAGAAATTACTGGCGCTATCGGATGCCGATCGGTCGCAGACCTACGCGTTCGCTGGCGAGGCGCCGATACCGGCGCGCAATTTTCAGGCAACGTTGCGGGTCACGCCGGTCGTCGAAGGCAATCGCGCCTTTGTCGAATGGTGGGCGACATTCGATTGTGAGCTCGACCGCTGTGAGGAAAGGATTGCGTTCTTTCGCGAGGCGTTTGCCGGATGGCTCGAATCGCTGCGGCGGCATCTGAATCCGCGCGCGTCAGACGAAGACGCAACCCGCTGTTTCGGGTCAAGCCCCGTACATACGGTGTAGACACATCACACTGCCTTCGCCATCTCGCGCAGCTTGAATTTCTGGATCTTGCCGGTGCTCGTCTTCGGGATCTCCGCGAACACTACGTAGCGCGGGCATTTGTAGGACGCCAGATGCTTGCGGCACCATTGCACCAGCTCGTCCGTGCTTGCGCTCGCACCCGGTTTTAGTTCGATGAAGGCGCAGGGCGTTTCGCCCCATTTGTCGTCGGGTTTGGCTACGACCGCGGCGGCGGCGACCGCGGGATGCTTGTAGAGCGCATCTTCCACTTCGATCGACGAAATATTTTCGCCGCCCGAGATGATGATGTCCTTGGAACGGTCCTTGAGCTGGATGTAGCCATCGGGGTGTGTGACGCCGAGATCGCCGGTGTGAAACCAGCCGCCGGCAAAGGCCTTTTCGGTCGATGATTTGTTCTTGAGATAACCCTTCATGACCACGTTGCCGCGCATCATCACTTCGCCCAGCGCTTCGCCATCGCGCGCGACCGGCATCATCGTCTCGGGGTCGAGCACGTCGAGTGCCTCCAGCGCGCCATAGCGCACGCCTTGGCGCGCCTTTTTCACCGCCTGCTCGGCGGCAGGAAGCACGTTCCACTCCGCGTGCCAGTCGTTGACGACCGCCGGCCCGTAGCATTCGGTCAACCCATAAAGGTGCGTGACGTTGAAGCCCGCCTCTTTCATGGCGGCGAGCACGGCCTCGGGTGGCGGTGCAGCGGCGGTGAAAAATTCGACCACGTGCGGCAAGGGCTTCTTCTCGTTCGCCGGCGCATTGAGCAGCGTCGCCATCACGATGGGAGCGCCGCACAGGTGCGTCACCTTGTAATTGGCAATGGCGTCATACATGGCCGGCGCACGCACCGCGCGCAGGCATACGTGCGTACCCGCAACGACGGAGATCGACCACGGAAAGCACCAGCCGTTGCAGTGAAACATCGGCAGCGTCCACAGATATACCGGATGCTTGCCCATCGAGCAGGTGACGACATTGCCGACCGCAAGGAGATGCGCGCCGCGGTGGTGATAGACCACACCTTTGGGATCGCCGGTGGTGCCCGAGGTGTAGTTGAGCGTGATCGCGTCCCATTCGTCTGCAGGCATTTGCCATGGGAACCCAGGATCGCCTTGCGCAACGAATTCTTCGTAGTCGATGGTCCCGAGCCGCTCGCCCGCGCCGGTATATTCGGGATCGTTGTAGTCGATCACCAACGGCTTCACCTTCGCGATTGCGAGCGCTTCTTTCATCACCTTGGAAAATTCACGATCGGTGATGACGATCCTGGCGTCAGCGTGATCGAGCGAGAAGGCGATGATCGGCGCATCGAGCCGCGTGTTGAGCGTGTTGAGCACGCCCTGCGTCATCGGCACACCGTAGTGGCACTCCAGCATGGCGGGTGTGTTGGCAAGAAATACTGAAACGCTGTCGCCGCGTTTGATGCCGCGCTTCGACAGTGCTGAAGCAAGTCGCCGCGCACGGGCATAGAACTCCGCATAAGAGCGCCGCATCGGCCCATGGATAATGGCGGTATGGCCGGGGAAGACGGCGGCAGCGCGCTCTAGAAAGCCGAGCGGTGTCAGTGGCTGATAGTTGGCCGGGTTGCGTTCGAGATCGGTATCGTAAGGCGTTTTCGCCATGCCCGTTTCCCCTCGGCGACACCGTAGCGAAGGCGACGGCCCGTGATCAATCGCCGACTTGTTTGTACGGTCCGGGCGTTCCACAATCGTGGGCAATAAGCCCATGGAGGGCCCGGTGGACGTCCGTACCAGCCGTTATCACGACATCTATGCGCACTGGCAGCGAGACCCCGAAGGTTTCTGGGCCGACGCTGCGCGGGGCATCGACTGGTACGAGAAACCGAAGAGGATATTCGACAGGGACGCCGGTATTTATGGCCGCTGGTTCATCGGCGGCACCTGTAACACCTGCTACAACGCGCTTGATCGCCACGTCGCCGCCGGCCGCAACGACCAGCCGGCGCTGATCTACGATTCTCCCGTCACGAACACGATGAAAACCTACACCTACGGCCGCATGCTGTCCGAGGTGCAATTGCTCGGCGCCATGTTGCGCGATTTTGGCGTCACGAAGGGCGACCGCGTCATCATCTACATGCCGATGGTGCCGGAGGCGGTGTTCGCCATGCTCGCCTGCGCACGCATCGGCGCCGTCCACTCGGTGGTCTTCGGCGGTTTTGCGCCAAAGGAGCTTGCCACCCGCATCAACGACTGCAAACCAAAGATGATCCTCTCCGCGAGCTGCGGCATCGAGGGTGTGCGTGTCGTGCCCTACAAGCCTCTGCTCGATGAAGCAATCAACCTCGCCGAGCACAAGCCGCGCGCCTGCATGATCCTCCAGCGGCCGCAATGCGAGGCCATGCTTACCGAAGGCCGCGACCACGACTGGCGCAAGGTCTGGGAAAACGCCGTCAACTACGCCAAGACCAGCGAATGTGTGCCGGTCGCCGCCACCGACCCGCTCTACATTCTTTACACGTCAGGTACGACCGGTATCCCAAAGGGCGTCGTGCGCGACAATGGCGGCCACATGGTCGCGCTCAAATGGTCGATGCAAAATCTTTACGACATTTCGCCCGGCGAAGTGTGGTGGTCGGGCTCCGACGTCGGCTGGGTCGTCGGCCATTCTTACATCGTCTATGCGCCGCTGTTCCACGGCTGCACTTCGGTTCTCTACGAAGGCAAGCCGGTTGGCACGCCCGATGCTGGCGCATTCTGGCGCGTGATTGCGCAGCACGGTGTGGTGTCGCTGTTCACCGCGCCCACCGCTTTCCGCGCCATCAAGAAGGAAGATCCCAAGGGCGAGCACATCAAGAAATACGATCTTGCCAAATTCCGCACGCTGTTCCTTGCCGGCGAACGCGCTGATCCGCCGACAATCCAGTGGGCGGAAGAGGTGCTCAATGTACCGGTGATCGATCACTGGTGGCAGACCGAGACCGGATGGTGCATCGCCGGAAATCCGGTCGGTCTCGGCGCACTGCCAGTGCGGTACGGCTCGGCCTGCGTGCCGATGCCCGGCTATGCGATTGATATCGTCGATGAAGCCTGCAAGGTGCAACCGGCGAACAAGATCGGCTCAATCGTGGTCAAGCTGCCGCTTCCGCCTGCGTGTTTCCCGACCCTGTGGCAGCAGGACTCCCGCTTCAAGGAAAGCTATCTCGCGGAGTTCCCCGGCTACTACAAGACCGCCGACGCCGGGTACAAGGACGAAGACGGCTACGTCTATGTGATGAGCCGCACCGATGACATCATCAATGTTGCCGGTCACCGGCTATCAACCGGCGGCATGGAGGAAGTGCTGGCCGCGCATCCTGATGTCGCCGAATGCGCAGTGCTTGGCATCAAGGACGACCTGAAAGGCGAGGTGCCTTGCGGCTTCATTGTGCTCAAGGCCGGCGTCAACCGTCCGCCTTCGGAGATTGAAAAGGAAATCGTCGCACTGGTGCGCGAGAAAATCGGGCCAGTGGCATCATTCCGTATTGCCATCACGGTGGCGCGATTGCCGAAAACCCGTTCAGGAAAAATCCTGCGCGGCACTATCAAGAAGATGGCCGACGGCGAACCGTGGACGATGCCGGCGACGATCGACGACCCGGTGATTTTGGATGAGATCGGGAGCGCGCTGAAGGGGCGTGGGGTGGGTATAAATTCAAACTGAATTTTGCGCGCCGAGAGTCCAAATTTCGTCCGTGCCAACGCACAAAAGGCGCGTGTCGCGCTTGCGCGTATAAAAGAAACGCATCCTGGCCTCGCGATTGCCTGGATCGAGCAGAACGTTCCCTATACGCCGGACGCCATGGCGAAATTCCTCGACGGCATGCGTAAGGCGGGACTGCAATAAGAAAGCTTCGGCGCCCACTCTGGGCAGTATGGCGCCGGTTGCTAATTACCGTCCGTGATAAAACGATCACACCATTATTGAAAATGAAACGACCCGTACCAGGGTGGTGATCTAGCCACGGTGTCGCCCCGATTGCCTGTCGGATTGCGACAAACGGGGAGACACGCCTGTGGCCTTATCCATTCCGTTTCAAGACTTTGTTCGTTTGGTTTCCGCCGTCACAGCTACAGTAGCGCTTGCGGCATGCAACCAGACCATGCCTGTCGCCAACAAGTCTGACTTGAGTGCCGCCAATCGAGAGGCATCGCTGGAAGGCGGTCGGCCCATGCATCGCCGCGTCGCGATCAGGACAATCAAGCACACGCCATACAAGCGCACCGCGCAGATTTCGCCTACGTCATACGGAATTGCCAGTTTCTACTCTGACGACCAACTGACCGCGAACGGCGAAAAATTCAATCCAAAGGCGATGACTGCTGCGCACCCGACCCTGCCATTCGGTACCCGGTTGCGCGTTACAAATTTAGCGACGGGACGGTTTGTGACTGTGCGCATCAACGACCGCGGTCCCTACGTTCCTGGACGTGTCGTCGACGTTTCAGTTTCGGCGGCGGAATCATTGGGAATCGTCGATCGGGGCACTGCGAAGGTCAAGCTCGATGTCATCAATTGAGAGGCCCCGGTGGCGCTGACCGGCTGCCACCGCAGAACAGCGCATTTATTTGTCGGAGGAAGGGAACTATCCTCGCGGAAACGAGATTGGTGGGTCTAGCGGCTTAATTGGAGGGAGATATTCGTGCGCACGCGCGTCATTCACCTTGTCAATCCGAAAACAGATTCCCTTACAACCCGTCCGCTCTATCTGAATCGGGCTCTTTACTCACCCCTCGCGGGATTGCTGGCCGTGGCCGCATGCATTCCGCGAGACCAATACGAAGTTGTGCTAACCGACGAAAACATCGAGGAAATCGATTTTGACCTGAAGGCCGATCTCGTCGGCATTTCAGCAATGACGAGCTACGTCAATCGCGGATACGAGGTCGCCGACCAATTTCGCGCCAAAGGTATCCCGGTCGTTATGGGCGGTGTGCATCCAAGCTTCATGCCGCAGGAAGCGCTCAAACATAGCGATGCGGTCGTCATCGGTGAAGTTGAGCTCGTGATCGACAAACTGCTTGACGACCTCAAGCAAGGACAAATGCGGGGAACCTATAAATCCAATACATTGCACCCGATGGTCGGGTTGTCGATGCCGCGATACGACCTCCTGAAAAAGCATCGCTACGTGAACAAGACCTTTGTGCAAACGTCGCGCGGCTGTCATCAAGGCTGCACGTTCTGCGCCGAGCCGCTGATGAACGGACTGAAATTTCGTTATCGGCCGGTCGACGAGGTCATCCAGGAGATGGAAAACTGCGGTGCCCGCACCATCTCGATCAACGACGCCGATTTTTTTGGAACGCCGGAACGTCCGAAGGAAGTCATGCGTGCATTGAAGGGGCGCAACTTTCAATGGCAGGCCGGTGTTACGTCGAAGCTTGCTCAAGACGACCGTATGCTCGAGCTCGCCGCGGAAAGCGGCTGTACGCTTTTAAGCATTGGCTTCGAATCGATATCTCGCGCGACGCTCAAGAGTGTGCACAAGCACGTTAATCGGCCCGACACATTCGCTGCTCTGGTCGAGAAGGTTCACTCTTATGGCATCATGGTGTTCGGGCTATTCATGTACGGCTTCGATGGTGACGATCACGCGGTGTTTGACGACACCGTCAAATTCAATATCGACGCCAGATACGACGCCGTCGCCTATTCAACCCTGACGCCTTATCCCGGCACCTTGACTTGGTATGAGCTGAAAAAGGCAAACCGGATCGTTTCCTTTGACTGGACGAAGTACGACCAGGGTCATGTCGTGTATCGCCCGGCGCAGATGTCGGGGGATGAACTTCGTATCGGCGTGGGCAGGGCTTACGAAAATTTTTATGCGAGATCTTCAATCGCCAATCGCTTCCCGCTTCGTGGCAAGCGCCATCGCACCCAATGGCTGATCTATAATCTCTTCATGCGCAGGGGGTCACAGACCGAGAATATTCAATCGATCGCGGCGCCCACCGCGGAACCCGACGTTGCGCCAATGCCTCCGATTCTGCCGGTGAAGCGCGAGTGGCGTGCGGCCGTGCTGGAAGCAGCGGGCGGACCGGGCCCGCACCTGAACTAACTGATGCGGCCTAAGTGGTTTTGACTCGCATGTGGATGACGACCAGGACCGCCAGGCTCAACAGGGCCGTCGCAATCAGATAGTAGCTTGGCGCCAGTGGCGAACCGGTGGTCGCAACCAGCCAGGCTGCAATGAAAGGCGCAAAGCCACCGAAGATCGGCACGCTGGTATTGTAGGCCACCGCGATGCCGGTGCTTCGTGTTGCGATCGGAAATAGTTCCGCCATCAAAGCTGGCAGCGTCCCGCTATAGGCGGCCTTGAGCAGGCTCAGCCAGCACACGATGGCGACAATCCCCGCCAGTGACGGATTGGCAACCAGCAGCACAAAGGCCGGATAGGCCGAGACTGCAAACAGCAGACAAACGATGACCATCAGCCGCACGCGGCCGACGCGGTCCGACAGATGCCCGAAATACGGCGCACCAAAGGTCAGCAACAGGCCGCCGATCAAGGTCGCCGTGAAGCCAAGGGATTGCGGCAGATGCAACTGCTTGATGGCATAAGTCGGCATGTAAAGGATGATGTAGTTTGAGCTGGTGGAGAGGACAACGATGCCAATGCACATCAGCAGCCGGTCCCAATACTCGGTGAACATCTGGCGTACAGGCGCCGTGGCGGGGCCCTGCTCACGAAATTCCGGCGTTTCGCCGACGTGCTTGCGAATATAGAGCCCGATCGGACCGATCAGCAGCCCGAAGAAAAACGGCAAACGCCAGCCCCAGCTTTCGAGCTGATCCGTCGTCAGCCAGCCGAACAGGATGACGCCGAAAAGAGATGCGAGCACAGCGGCCAGTCCCTGGCCGAACCACTGGAAACTCGCGAAAAAGCCCTTGCGCTCCTTGGAGTGCTCGACCAGGAAGGCGGTGGCGCTGCCGAATTCACCGGCTACCGCAAAGCCCTGCAATAGTCGCGCAAAGGTCGGCATGATCGCCATCAAGCCCGTTCCGATCGTCATGATGACGATCGACAGCAGCATGGCGGCGCGCCGTCCCGCGCGGTCAGCATAGGCGCCGAGGACAAGGGCGCCGAGCGGACGCACCAGATAAGACACGCCGAATGTACCAAACGTCAAAAGTAACGCGGTTGTCGGATCGGCCGTGGGGAAGAACAGCTTGGAAATCGTGACGGCGAAATAGCCGTAAGCGAGGATGTCGTACCATTCGAGTGCGTTGCCGATCGAGGCAGCCGCAAGAACCTTGAACGTGCTGGATCGATGCGGCGCCCCGACCGCGATTGCAATTTCTGACATTTTATCCCCTCAACCGAATTTGCGATCTAAGGTTGCCGCGAACGGAGTGGCGAAACAAGGTGGCGAGCCCGGTCAATCTCAACTACATTGCCAGCGCATGAAAATTGACGTCTCCAAGATCAACCCCAATCCCTTCACGACCCGCCCCGAGATCGAAGGAACCTTTGGCGTTGTTGCGTCCACGCATTGGATCGCGACCGCGGTCGGCATGGCGACGTTGGAAAAGGGCGGCAATGCTTTCGACGCGGCAGTGGCGACGGCATTCACGCTGCAAGTCGTCGAGCCGCATCTCAACGGGCCGGGCGGCGACGTGCCGGTCATTCTCTATGATGTTAAACGCGATCGGCCGGAAGTGATTTGCGGCCAGGGACCGGCGCCGCAGGCCGCGACCATTGCACACTTCCGCAGCCTCGGCCTCGATATGGTTCCCGGGACCGGCCTGCTGGCCGCCTGCGTTCCGGGCATGTTCGACACTTGGATGCTGCTGTTGCGCGACTATGGCACCCTGCATCTGGCCGATGTGCTGGGACCCGCGATTTCCTACGCGCGCAATGGCTATCCGCTGGTCGAGCGTGCGAGCGCCACCATCGCAATGGTCGCACAGTTATTCCGCGAACATTGGCCAACCTCGGCAGCGGTCTATCTCCCGGGCGGCAAGGTGCCGGAGCCCGGCGTGCTGTTCACGAACCGCACGCTCGCCGACACTTACACGCGCGTTCTCCGCGAAGCAGAGAGTGCGGGCGGCGATCGCGTCGCGCAGATCGAGCGCGCGCGGAAAGTATGGTCACAAGGCTTTGTTGCCGAGGCGATCGACAGGTTCTGCCGCTCGCAAAGGGTGATGGATGTCACCGGCGACCGCCACGCTGGCGTTCTGGCCGGCACGGACATGGCTGGCTGGCAGGCACACGTCGAGCCGCCGCTGAACTACGACTACGGCCGCTACACAGTGTGCAAGGCAGGCGTCTGGAGCCAGGGGCCCGTGGTGCTGCAACAGCTTGCACTTTTGAAGGGCTACGATCTTGATAGCCTCGATCCGGTCGGTCCAGACTTCGTCCACCTGCAGGTCGAGTGTGCCAAACTTGCGTTTGCCGACCGGGAAAGCTTTTACGGCGATCCTGATTTCGTCGAAGTGCCGATCGAGACGCTTTTGTCCGACCGTTACAACGCTGAGCGCCGCAAGCTGGTCGGCAAACAGGCGTCACTCGAATTGCGGCCAGGCTCGGTCAAGGGTTACGGGGCAGTAGTCGAGATGCGCCGCGCAGAAGGTGCGCGCGCCGCGGTCGGAAGCCTGGGCGCCGGAGAACCGACAGTCGGCCGTCTCGGTGAGGTAATTGGTGATACCGTGCATTTCGACATTGTCGACGTTGCCGGCAATATGGTGTCGTCGACGCCATCCGGCGGCTGGCTGCAGTCCTCGCCGGTGATCCCCGAGCTTGGCTTCGGGCTCGGCACGCGCGCGCAGATGTTCTGGCTCGACGAAAACCATCCCGCCGCACTTGCGCCGGGCAAGCGGCCGCGCACCACGCTGTCGCCGACCCTGGCATTGCGGGATGGCGAGCCCTACCTCGCGTGGGGGTCACCCGGTGGCGATCAGCAGGATCAGTGGACGACGCAATTTTTTCTGCGCCACGTCCATGCCGGCATGAATCTGCAGGAATCGATCGACGCGCCGGCCTGGCACTCGGAGCATTTCCCGATTTCGTTCTGGCCGCGCACCGCGCGGCCGGGCGTGCTTGTTGTCGAAAAACGGCTGCCCGACGCGACCATCAGCGAATTGCGCGCGCGGGGGCATGACGTTGAGGTCGGGCCGGACTGGTCGGAAGGCCGTCTGACCGCTGCGTCCCGTGTAGGACCACGCCGGCGCGCGGCCGCCAATCCGCGCGGCATGCAAGGCTACGCCGCCGGCCGGTAAGCGTTCGTCAGTAGACGAAACGGCTGAAATCAAAAGCGCGGTTAAGGATGAAAACCAGCGCCAGGAATCCGGCCGCTGCGACAAGCAAAACTACGGCTCCGACATAGTGCGCTTTGATCAGCTCATTCTGCTTTGATTCAAGCTTTTTCCGATCCTCCAGAAAATTTTCCTTCGACATTTGACAACGTCACGGTCGGCAATCGAGTAACCATTGCTAGACCGTGCGGCAATTGCCGACTAACGAAAATATATGATGGTCTCATTTCGTCGGTTGATGGCAGAGTGCAGCTGCTGCAAAGCGCTCTAAATCGAACCGGCGTCGGTCCAGCTAGGTCTAGTTTTCGGTCGCAAGTTTTGATTTTTTGCCGTGCTTGGATTCGGTCCAGCGTACTGCAAGCAGCCAGCCGAACCAGAGGACTGCGAAGAACAATGTCAGGGACACTGGCAAGCTGGCTATCGGGGCAATTCGATCCAAAGCCAAACCGATT
>Ga0157379_10004641_pt1 | contig 11788 bp, 10 predicted proteins | sample S25metaG_FD_121802 | JGI IMG/M metagenome (GOLD analysis project Ga0157379, IMG submission 121802) | Switchgrass rhizosphere microbial communities from Kellogg Biological Station, Michigan, USA - S2-5 metaG | ecosystem: Host-associated > Plants > Roots > Rhizosphere > Soil | place: USA... | reverse complement strand
GAGGCTTGAAATCATCCACATGCGCCTTCTGACACCACTTCCGGCATCACCGGCCGCGCCCAGTGCCGACTGTGGCCAGGACACTCAAGGCCTCTAGTCCGCCCCCTCCCTGACCTGCACTCACCCGGCGTGACCGCCAAACAGCGACGCAGGGCGGTAGTGCGGTCAGAGCAGGCCAGCCTGGCGCAGCCGGAACGCGGTCCACCAGCCAGGGATGGCCGGCAGCCAGACCGCGACCAGGCGGGACAGGACAGTCGCCGCGGTGGCCACGGGCATGCTCACACCCGCGGCGGTCAGGCCGGCGATCAGCGCGGCCTCCACGCCTCCGATCCCGCCCGGGGTCGGCAGCAGCGACCCGGCTGTGGCTCCGCCAAGGTAGATCGCGGCCAGGGTGAGCACCGGCAGGCGCCCGCCGGCCGCGGCCACGCAGGCGGCGAAGGCCAGTATGTGGGTCAGGGTCAGCGCGGCCGAGGCCAGCAGACCGCCCAGCGCCCGGGCCGGGTGCCCGCGGGCGTGCCGGGCCAGCCGGGCGGCACTCGCCCTGGCCTCGAGGATCACCCGGCGGACCCGCTCGCTGCGCCGGCCCGCGAGCACCGCAATGGCCAGGGCAGCAGCGAGACCCGCCGTGACCGCGCCCACGGTGGCCGGGCTGGGCAGGCCGGGGCCGCTGGCGCCGGAGACCGCGGTCAGCCCGGCCACCACCGCGACGGTCGCCACGAGCTGGGCCGCCTGGGCCGCGCCCGCGGTGGCGAGCGCGTCGCTGGCGGAGGAGCCGCTGCGGATCAGGAACCGGGTGGCCACCACCGGGGTGCTGACCGCCGACGGGGTGAACACCCGCAGCCCGCTGATCGCAAGCTGGGCCTGGAGGCTGCGCCACAGTGGCACCCGCACGGCGCTGAACCCGGTCAGGTTGTACGCCGCCGCGACCAGCGAAAGCAGGATCCACCCGGCGGCCGCCGCGGCCTGCCAGGGCTGCACCCGGGCCAGCACGCCCGCCAGGTTGGCCTGGCTCAGCTCGACGCCGACCGCGGTCGCGGCGGCGGCCAGCATGATGACCGCACCGGCCAGGGACCAGCGTTTGCGGGCGGCCGGGGCCACCGTCACCGGCGCAGCGGCCGCGGCACTGGGCAGCGCGGTCAGGGCGGCCGCCAGCGGGGCGGTCACGGGCTCCTGGACGGGGCGGTCGAGCAGTGCGCTGGCCATGCTCTGATCGTTTCGCGCCGGCCCCGCCCGGCACATCAGGGCCAGACCCCGAACCGGGGCTGGTGCTACCCCGACCCTTATCGGGGGTAACCCTTACTGCCGGCCCTGAGCCAAGCGACGTGGCCGGGGGCCTTGCGCCACCTGGCGACCAGGCGCATTTCCCGGCATCGCTCCTGCTCGGATGGCGAGCGAGCCACCATCGCATTGACTGGCCGGAAATCCAAAACCTAGAGTCAGAGGCCCGGCTGGCGCACTGCCTGCGGCCGGTGGTGGATCGCGGCCGGGCACGGTGCGCGTCCGCCCAGAGGTGGCCTGGAGGTCGCACATGGCTATCCGTCCCCCGAGCAGAGACGAGCTCGCGGCGATCGCCCGTCACTACGGCATGAACCTGACCGAGAAGGACCTCGGCTCGTTCGAGCCGCTGGTCGCCGGGCTGCTGTCCTCCTACGAGGCAGTCGAGGATCTCTACGCGGCGACCGCCCCCCGGCCGCCCGCTGGCCGGTCCTGGACCCGGCCGGAACCGGCGCAGAACCCGCTAGGTGCCTGGTACGTGCAAACCGAGATCCAGGAGAAGCCCGGGGGACCGCTGGCTGGCCGCCGCGTGGCGGTCAAGGACAATATCGAGGTCGCCGGGGTGCCGATGATGAACGGCTCGCGCACCCTTGAGGGGTTCGTGCCCAGCCGGGATGCGACTGTGGTGACCCGGCTGCTGGCGGCGGGGGCAACCATCACCGGTAAGGCCGTCTGCGAGGACCTCTGCTTTTCCGGCGCTAGCCACACCTCAGTGACCGGGCCGGTGCGCAACCCCTGGGATACCTCCCGGACCGCCGGCGGTTCCTCCAGCGGAAGCGCGGCGCTGGTGGCCGCAGGGGAAGCGGGCCTGGCCCTGGGCGGGGACCAGGGAGGCTCGGTGCGGATCCCGAGTGCGTTCTGCGGCACCGTCGGCCATAAGCCCACCCATGGCCTGGTCCCTTACACCGGGGCGTTCCCGATCGAGGCCACACTCGATCATCTGGGGCCGATAACCCGCACAGTGGCGGACGCCGCGCTGATGCTCAGCGTGATCGCGGGCCGCGACGGCTGGGATCCGCGGCAGCCCGCCGGCCTGCAGCCGCAGGACTACGTCGGGGAACTGGCCCGGGATGTCGCGGGGCTGCGTGCAGGCGTCGTCACCGAGGGCTTCGGCATCCCCGGCCTGTCCGAGCCGGGAGTGGACGAAACCGTCCGGGCGGCCGCGGTCCGGCTGAACGAGACTGGCATGCAGGTCGCTGAGGTCAGCGTGCCCTGGCACCGGCACGCGATGCACGTATGGAACGTGATCGCGACCGACGGGGCCACCGTGCAGATGATCGACGGGAATGGCTATGGCCATAACTGGGATGGCCTGTATGACCCGGAACTGATCTCCTTCTACGGCCGCCAGCGCGGCACGGTGCCCGATGACTGGTCAGAAACCGTCAAGCTGGTCGTGCTCGGCGGCCGCTACTCCGTCGAGCACTATCAGTCCCGGCACTACGCAATGGCCCGCAACCTCGCCTTCCAGGTGCGCCGCGCCTACGACGAGGCGCTGGAGTCCTTCGACGTGCTCGTCATGCCCACCCTGCCGATGGTTGCCACCCCCCTGGTGATGCCCTCGGACACGCGGGAGACCTACATCGCCCGCGCCCTGGAGATGATCCCCAACACCGCGCCCTTCGACGTCAGCGGCCATCCAGCCATCACAGTCCCGGCCGGGCTGGCTGATGGCCTGCCCGTCGGGATGATGATCGTCGGCAAGCGATTCGACGACGCCACCTGCCTGCGCGTGGCGCACGCCTTCGAGGCGCTCTGCGGCGGCTTCCCGGCCCCACCCGCGCGGGCAGTGTCGCTGTGACAGGCTGGCTGCAGCAGCCGGAAACTGGGCCGCAAGCTCACCAGAGGAGAGCGGTATGAGCGTCTACAGGGTGACCGAGATCATCGGGACAAGCAGCACGTCGTGGGAAGACGCGGCCGCGGAGGCGATCAGGACCGCAGCCGGGACGCTCCGCGATCTTCGGGTAGCCGAGGTCGTCAAGCAGGACATCCATCTGGACGAGGGTGGCGCGATCACCTACCGGACCAAGCTTCAGCTCTCGTTCAAATACGAACACGAGCACTGACCTCAGGTCTGCTGCGCTATCGCCGGTTTCCCTGAGCCGGGGTTTCCACAGTCCCGTACGCAGGGATTATTAGCGTGCCGAGGACTATGTTGGTCCTCAGACTCTCGTTATGCCGGTCGATGCGAGGTTGTGCCGTCTGCCCGGCAGGCTGCGAGCCGGAATCTTCGCGAGGGAGGGTGATGTGAGTTTCTCGGTCGAGGGGGATTACTTCGAGGTATGCAACTGCGATGTCAGCTGCAACTGCGTATGGCTCGGAACCGCCACCCAGGACAACTGCGATGTCTTGCTGGCGTGGCACGTCACCAACGGCAGCAAGGACGGCGTGGACCTGTCGGGCCTTAACGCCGTCATGGCGGTGCACTCGCCCAAGCGGATGACCGACGGCGGCTGGAAGGTGGCCCTGTACCTGGATGACCGCGCCTCCGCCGAGCAGTCTGAAGCGCTGGGGGCCGTATTTTCCGGCGGCGCCGGCGGCTACCTGGCCGGCCTGGGCCCGCTCATCGGCGAAGTAGCCGGGGTAGAGCCGGCCACGATCACGTTCGAGAAGTCCGAGGGCTCGCTGCACGCCGAGGTCTCGGGCGCACTGTCGATGAGCAGCGACCAGCTCGTCGGGATGGACGGCCAGGCACCGGCCGTGATCACGAACGCGCCGTTCGGCGCCGTCACACAGCCCGTCCGGCAGGGCACGGCCAAAGACGTGAGCTACCACGGTCACTGGAGCGCCGACTTCACCGGCACCAACAGTTTCATCACTGACTTCAAGTACGAAGGCTGACGAGCGGCCCGGCCGTGACTGACCAGGCCGGCCCGGCACCGGTCATCGAGCCCGTGCGGAGCCTCCCTGTGCGCCAGCTTGCCCTGCCCTGGATCGCCCTGGCGGCGCTGGCGGCCGCGGCGTGGGCGATCACCGTCGCGCAAGCCCGGAGCATGGGCAACGGGCCCGGGACCATGGGCCTTGAACTGTTGCCGTTCCTGGGTTTGTGGGTCCTGATGATGGTGGCCATGATGCTGCCGTCGGTCGCGCCGGTCGCTGTGCTCTGGACCCGGTCCATCAGCGGCCTCTCGGCCGGCCCTGCACGGGTGATGAGGATGGGCCAGTTCCTCAGCGGTTACCTGCTGGCCTGGGCTGCCTGCGGGGCTGTTGCCTTCGCGGTTCTGGGCGGATCCGGGCGGCTGCTCACGGTGTCCCCGACGGCAGCAAAGTGGCTTGGTGTGGCGATCTTCGCAGTAGCGGGCATCTACCAGCTGACCCCGTGGAAGGACTGGTGCCTGCGCCGGTGCCGCTCGCCGGTGGGCGCGCTCATGTATTACATCGGGTTCAAGGGCCGTAGCCGCGACATCCGCGTCGGCCTCCACCACGGCACGACGTGCGTCGGGTGCTGCTGGGGCCTGATGATCATCCTGATCGCGACCGGGGTGATGAACGTGGCCGTCATGGCGGGACTGGCCGCGGTCATTTTCGTGGAGAAGCTCTGGCGCCACGGGAAGCTGTTCGGTCAGGCAACCGGGATCGTGCTGATAGCTGCCGGCGTCCTGGCGATCTGGTTCCCGTGGCTGCTACCGGGCCTGCACGCCGCCACGATGCCGATGATGTAGGTCGTGCGCGGGTCAGGCGGGTGGGGTTTCCGGCAGGCCGATGCGGTGCAGGTGCGCAAGGTCGGCCGGGCCCAGCCGGCCGGCCAGGCTGATCGCCGCGCAGTTGGCCTGGACCTGCTGCGCGCTGGTGGCGCCGAACAGCACGCTGGTCACCACCGTGCTGGTCAGCGGGAATGCCATCGCCAGCGCCGCCGCAGTGGTATCCAGCCTGCTGGCCAGGCTGGCCAGTTCCTCAGCCGCCGCGACAGCCGGCGCGACCCGCGGGTCAGCCAGCGTTCCCGCGGCGCGTCCCGCTGCGGCACCGGACCGGTACTTGCCGGTGAGCACACCGCCGGCCAGGCAGAACGAGGCGACCACACCGGCACCGGCCGGCTCCAGCGCCCGTGTCATGGCCGGATCCTCGACCCAGGAGCGGCGCACCAGGCTGTAGGGCAGCTGAACCGCGCACGGCGCCGCCACGCCACGTTCGGCCGCCGCCTGCACTGCCTGCCCGGCCAGGTCAGCAGTCCAGTTCACCAGCCCCCACGCGCGGGCCCTGCCGGAGGCAACCAGCGCGCCGACAGCGCTGACAAGTTCGGCGACCGGCAGACCTTGCGGCGGCGGGTTCGCGTAGATCACATCGACATAATCGAAGCCCATCCGCCGCAAGGAGGCATCCAGCTCCGCCGCAGCGCTTTGCCCCGGCCAGAACTCCCACCACAGCTTGTTAGCCACGACCGCTTCATCCCGGCGTATCCCCGCACCGCGGAACAGCTCCCCGAACACCACCTCCGAGTACCCGGTCCTGATCGGCGCCGTGCCCGTCTCGTCGTCATAGCGGGCATCATCGAAGAAGCTGATGCCCTCCTCGCGGGCCGCCCGCATGATGGCTACCCCCGTCGCCGCAGGCACCCGCTCCAGAGTGCGCCACGAACCCAGCGACAACGCCGACACCGCCATCCCCGAAGCCCCCAGCGGCCGCGAACCCATCACGCCTGCCACGCTGCCTCCCCGCGACGTCCGCCACCGCACGGCGGCGGCCCGGCCCCCGCCATCTCACAGTCCATGATCCCAGCACCGGCAGTTGCCGAGGTGACCCAGTTGTAGGTTTGGCTGGTAGTGCCTTCTGGCGTCATCCCCGCACCTGCCGAAACGAAGTCTGATGATGAAGTCCGGCTCACCGATACCATCCGGCCCGGCCGGCCCGGCCGCGATGCTGCAGGATCTCCCGGCGACGAGCGGCGACCGGCGGGCGTCCGGGAAGGCAGCCAGGAAGCGGGTCCGCCGGAGCACGCTGGGGTCCTGGGTGGAGGCGGACCGCGGGCATGACGCGCTGGAGACGATTCTGGCCCAGAACAAGATCCGGGTCCCGGAACTGGTTCCCATCCGGCACCAGCGGATGGCGGCCTCACCGTGGAATTACTACCGGGGCGCCGCGGCGGTCATGGCTGCCGACCTCGCCTGCCAGCCGGACAGCGGGCTGATGGTGCAGTTGGGCGGAGACGCTCACGTGCTGAACTTCGGTCTGTGGGCCACGCCGGAGCGGAACCTGTCGTTCGACCTGCGCGACTTCGACGAGACCCTTCCCGGCCCGTTTGAATGGGACGTCAAGCGTTTTGCCGCCAGTCTTGTGGTGGCAGCGCGGGAGAACGGGATCAAGCCGGCCACGGCGGCTGCATCGGTCACCGCCGGGGTCGAGGCTTACCGCAGGCGCATGCGCCGGTATGCGGCGATGCCAGAGCTCGACATCTGGTACGCCAGCACGAGTGCCGGCAGGCTGATCAAGTACTTCGAGCCGGCCGACCGCGATCAGGTTTCGATCCACATCGAGAAGAAGCGCAGGCGCCGCACCAGCCGGGGCGCGTTCGCCAAACTCACCGCGATGGCGCACGGGCGGCCCCGGATAACCGAGGATCCCCCGGTTCGCGTCACGATCAGCGACGGCGAGCAGGCCGAAGTCGTCCACCACCTCCTCGCCGGATACCGGCTTACCCTCCCAGAGGACCGGCGGAGCCTGTTCGACCGGTTCACCACGGTCGACGTGGTCCGCCAGGTGGTGGGGGTAGGCAGCGTGGGGATGCGGGTCTATCTGATCTTGCTGGAGGGCAGGACCGGTGCCGACCCGTTGTTCCTGCAGGCTAAGCAGGCTGGGCCGTCGGTGTATGAGGCTCACACCCAGCTCAGCCGTCATGGCAATCACGGCGAACGGGTGATCAGCGGCAAGCGGATGGTGCAGAGCGCCACCGACATCTTCGTCGGCTGGGGCTCACTGCACGAGAGGGACTACTACATCCGGCAGTTCCGCGACATGAAGATCATCCCGACCACTGAGCTGATCGCCCCCCGCCTGGCCGAGTTCGCCACCGCGTGCGGCGGGGCCCTCGCCCGCGCTCACGCCCGCACCGGCGACCCGGTAGCCATCGACAGCTACATCGGGAAGGGACGCAGGTTCACCGCCGAGATCAGGCGGTTCGCCGATCTGTACGCCGACCAGAACGAAAGGGACCACGCCCAGCTCGTCAAGGCCATCGCCGCCGGCACCGTTGAGAGCCTGCCCGCCTGAGGCGGCCAGCGGCAGGCACCATGGCCAGGCACGTGGGCGCCATCGAGGGGAGGGCCTGATGACCGAAGTGGTTGATCGGCTGACCGCGGCCATGAACGCGCATGATCTTGATGCCGTGGCCAGTCTCATCCATGAGGATTACCGCAGCGAGCAACCGGTGCATCCGGGCCGGGCCTTCACCGGGCGGGCCCAGATGCTCGCCAACTGGGAGGCCATGCTCGCGGGGATCCCGGACTTCCGCGCCGAGATCTGCCGGTCGGTCCAGGACGGTGATACGACCTGGACCGAATGGCGGTGGTCCGGCACCCGCAGCGACGGGAAGGCCTTTGAGATGCGCGGGGTGACGCTGTTTAAGGTCACTGGCGGTCAGGTCGTCGCTGGGCGGCTGTACCTGGAGGATGTCGAGCGGGACGTTGTCGGTATTGAGCAGACCGTGGAGGACCTGTCTGGCCGCCGGCCGCGATCCGCGCACGAGTAATGCCGTTTAGCCCTTGTGGATCTTGATGATGGCGGCTGTGGTGGCCTTGACGGTCACGGTGATGCCCGCGTGCGGGCCGGCGGGCAGGGTGGTCCATGTGCCGTTCCAGGGAGTGCCGCCGGTGATGGTGGCGCCGCCGAGGGTGACACTGGCGCCCCTGGCGTCTCCCGGCTGCCCGCCAGCGAGAGTCATAACCTGGGCGCCTTGCCTCCCTGGGCCGGGCGGGAGGATCGTGACGGCGGCGTCGGGCGCGCCCGCGCCATGTGCCTTATTGATGACTGTGACGTAGTCCTCGCCGGCTCCCCCGACGCAATAGGCGGTCAGGTTGATGCCGCCTGGGTTGTCGATCTTGACGGGCTTAACCTGCCGCGCCGAGCCGAGGGTGAACGCCTTGATGCCGTATCCCTTCGGGTTGATCACATAGTCCTGGCCGGGGTGGGCCGGATCCTCGGGGACGAGCGTGGCCGTGGACAGCCCCCGCCGGTTGTGGAAGTTCACGCCCGCGGCGCCGTGGGCTGCCCACCAGTGCAGGTGATCCAGCGCCCACAGCGCTGAGGCAAACGCGTCGCTCGCGCCCTGGACGCCGCCGAGGTAGTCATTGGATTCGGTGAGCCGGTAGCGCAGGCCCGTCGCGGCCACCGGGGCGAGATTGTTTTCGTACAGCCAGGGATAGGGAGTGTAGGTGGTGGCTGTGGGCTGAACCCCGATCGCGGTGCCGTTGACCCATTCGCGGGACAGCATGTTGCTGATCGCCTGCTGAGCGGTTGTGTCGCCAGGCGAATCTCCCGCGTAGTAATGCTGCGTGATCTCCGCTATCCGGCCGGAGTCACGTTCATCGCGGGCGAGCCGTTCCGTCCACGACATCCCGCTGTCCGGGTGGGGAGTGTAAGTGTTCCTGTTATAGGCCCCCAGGTCTGGGCCAGACAGCGCCGCCCCGGGCGCCGCCCCAACGACCACGTCGGCGATACTCCGCCAGGCGGCCAGGTACGACGGGTACGCACTGCCCGGCACCCCGCCCACCTCCTCATAGATCGCCGGATCCAGCGGCCGGCCGGGGTAGCTGTGATAGGCATGCCAGTCCGGCTCGTTCCCGATGGCGAAGCTGGCCACATTCTGCTGGTAGCGGCGCCAGATGTACCCCGCGGCCCGGCCGTGCACCGCTTTCAGGTCACCGATCGGGCTTGCTGCCGGGCTGAGCATGCGCAGCGAGTAGATAACCTTCACCCCGGCCGTGGCCGCGAACGCAAACAGGTCATCGATTCCGCTGAAACCATCGCCGCCTGTCCCTGCCGGGATCAGCTGATCCACCGTGCCCCCGCCGATCCGGAGGCTTCCCAGCCCCAGATTGCGGAAGAGGGTCACCAGCGAGGTGTTCGCCGGCCTGAAAACATTCCCCGACACACCCGCATTGCCGTTAACCAGCGGCCCCCGCTCGAAACTCAGCCCGGCGAAATCCTCCGGCACCACTGGCCCGGGATGCTCACCGTCAATAGTGACCGTCACCGGATGAGTACCGGCCCCAGCGGCGCTATGCAGGCCAGAGGACGACATCATCCTCACCCGCTTCCTGGCCACCAGGAAGCGCCGGTACTGCACGCCATAAGAAGCATGACCGCATAGTGCCCCGCCACCGAGGCGCCTAACTCATCCGCCGCAGCCGCCGCACCCGGAACTGGCGTTTGACCGCTGCTACGCCTGGCCCGGTCCCGCTGGCAGCCCTGGTCCAGGTCGCCGGCGGCGCTGGGTTGTAGCGTCGTGGGGGTGGAGGCGCATGAGCTGCAGCAGGCCTGGCTGGACCGGGCGCTGGACAGCGCGGGCATTGAACGCGGGAGCTGGCGACCGGGCCGCGGGGTGGAGGAGAACCGGCGGACGATCGAGGCTGTTTACGGCTATTACGGGCGGCTGTTTCTTGACCGCCCCTACCTGCAGTGGGCCGGCCTGGCGGGCATGATCGGCCCGGCTTTCTACGCCGGGTTCCAGGACCTGGGCCTGGTCCCGGACGCGGTGCGCGGGGCGGTGACCGCGGTGGCCGGGCGGGCAGCGCGGCGGCTTGCCGGAGATGCCGCGGGTGACCTGGGCTTCTACGAGACGACGTTCCTCACTATGCAGAAAAAGATCTTCGAGGACCTGGCCGGGATGCACGAGGCCTACCTCGCCGGCGGCGTGGCGCAGATCGAGGAGTTCTACCAGGCACGGATCATCGACGCAGCCACGCTGACGGCATGGCGGCAGATCGACACCGGCCGCCGCGACGCCGCCGCCGCCGCGGTCGCTGATGGCAACCGGGCGCTGCTGTTCCGCGAGCAGCACGACATCATCGACCGCTTCTACGCCCGCATGCTCGGGTACCGGTGGCCGCTGGGCCGGGCGTTCACCTACCTGCTGACGCTCGCCGGAGCGCCGTCGGTACCGGGCGCCCGCTCCTACCCCCAGCGATACCCGCTCACGGTCGGCGCGCGGCTGCCGCGGATCGCCGTCAGCGCCCGGACGCCGCTGGCCGACGGGAACATCGCGATCTTCACCGACCGGTGGAAGCTGATCGACACCGACACGCTGCCGGCCTATCTCACCCTCCTGCGCGATCACCCCGACCGGGCCCGCGCCCTGGTGGCAACCCCCCTGCCGCAGCGGGTGACCCGCTACCGGCTTCTGGTGCGGGGCGGCCAGCTCGCCGCCGCCGCGCTCACCAGCTGGGACGTGAAGCTGCAGGCCGCGCCCGGGCCGCGCACCTTCGGCGCCCGGCTCACCAAGCCCTCCCCGACAGCCACCACGGTGATCGACCTGACCAGCCCGCCCACACGCGAATCCGCCGGCTTCGCCGCGGCAGCCGGCAGCCGGGTGTGGATGGACGCCCGCCGCGCGCCGTCCGCCATCACGGTCACGCTGCCCGGCGGACGCGCCTACCAAGCGCACGCCGAGATGGCCGCCATGCTCGCCTCAGACCCCGCCGGTGACCCGGACCGGCTGACGGTCCAGCTTCCGCCCGCCAGCCTGACCGCCACCGCCGGGCTGCTCAGCCAGTACGCCGCACAGTGGGGCTTCCCGGCCGGTGCGGTCACCGCCTGGCAAGCCAGCACATCACGCCGTGCGCCAGGCGACCGCCACTACAGCACACACGTCTTCACCGCCGAACCCACCGGCTTCGCGCACCTCGAATTCCAGGTTTCCCACCATGTGCGCGAGCGCGACTACGTCGTCACGGCCATGTTCTCCTGGCCAGCCACACCGCGTGAGCACCGACCACGCGCCTGATCCGCCGCGTCAATGGCTGTCGTATTCATCGTGGCGGCGGATCCAGAGCTGGAACCCGTCGCCCTCGTCGCGGCCCTTCGGCGCCCGGTCGAGGATCGGGTAATAGCCCATCAGGAACTCGACCCCGCGGCCCCCGGCCGAATAGGTCTGGTAGACATCGCCGTCGTCCAGAGCGAAGACGCTGAAGCCGAAGCTCTCGGTCAGATACCCGACGATGTCGGTGCCGGTCTGTCCCGCGTTGCGGGCGGCGATCGGTGGCAGCTGATCGCGCATCGGCTCAGCCCACGCCCGCGTCTGCTCCCGGCTGCTGGAGAAGCCGAGGTCGGTGTTGAACTCACTGCCGGCCGACGACACCCAGGGGAATCTCCAGTCCATCCGCTGCCTGAACGCCTGCAGCGTCTCGAGCGGGGCCTGCGAGACGACCAGCATGGTCACATCGCGTGCGTTCAGGTGCGGGAGGACGCCGTTGATGCTGTCGGCGATCGAGGAGCATGTTGGGCAGCCGGCCGCATAGCTCGGGCCGAACATGAAGTGGTAGATGAGCAGCTGGCTGCGGCCATGGAATAGTTCCGCCAGCGT
>Ga0157379_10004637_pt1 | contig 11793 bp, 9 predicted proteins | sample S25metaG_FD_121802 | JGI IMG/M metagenome (GOLD analysis project Ga0157379, IMG submission 121802) | Switchgrass rhizosphere microbial communities from Kellogg Biological Station, Michigan, USA - S2-5 metaG | ecosystem: Host-associated > Plants > Roots > Rhizosphere > Soil | place: USA: Michigan... | reverse complement strand
TGCCCAAGCGCACATTCCAGCCCAACCGTCGTCACCGCTCGAAGACGCACGGATTTCTTACGCGGATGAAGACCAAGGCCGGCCGCGCGGTGATTTCGCGCCGCCGCGCCAAGGGCCGCAAGCGGGTGTCGGTGAAGCCCGGCTTCCGTGAGTAGTGTTTCCCCCTTTCCGGAATTCGCGGAAGATTCGCAACCTGGGTTGAGGCTCGTTGTGAACGCTCTGGCAGCGAACGGCAGCGGCGACCTGTCCGTGCCCGGCAAGCGCAGCAAGTTCCCGCGCGGCGTACGTCTGCTCCGGCACGCGGACTTCGAGCGCGTCTACAAACAGGGGCGGAGACATTTCGCCGCGCACCTGACTGTGTTTTATTTGCCACGCCCGGTGAATGAAAACAAAGCTGAGGGCGTGCGCGTGGGATTCACGGTGGGGAAGGTGCTAGGCGGCGCTGTGGTTCGAAATCGCATGAAGCGGCGACTGCGGGAAGCGGTTCGATTGCATGGCATGATCCCGGCGGCTATGGATGTCGTGATCAATCCCAAGAAGTCGCTCCTGACCGCCACGTTTGCCGACATACAACGCGAGATTCGCCGGGCGTTCGAGGTGATCGAGAAGTCAGCGGGAAAACCATGAATCAGAGTGCCAGAAACGTCGTGCTCTCCCTGTTGCGGGGATACAAGTGGGCGCTCTCGCCGCTCATGCGGCCCGCCTGCCGGTACGTGCCCACCTGCTCTGACTACGCCATGGAAGCGGTCGATCGCTACGGCGTAATTCGCGGCAGCCTGATGGCGATGTGGCGGGTATTGCGCTGCCATCCTTTTGTGCAGGGCGGTTACGATCCGGTCGTGAAATCCTCGGTCGTGAAATTCAACGACTACGGCGCCACCTCAAGTTCCGCGCCGCCCGCCAGTTGTGCGGTCACTGAGTAGAGAATTTGCCTGAATTCAACAATCCTCAACAAGAACCCGGCATGGAGCGCCGGCTGCTGCTGGTGTTCGCGCTCACGTTCCTGGTCATCATTTTGTTTCAACCCTTGCTGAAGAAGTATTTTCCGCAGTCAGCCGCCCCGGCTCCTGAAACCCCGGTTGCGGCGCAGCCTGCCGCGCAAACGGCTGCGGTGGTGCCTCAGGTGCTAGTTCCTGCTGCCGGTGCCAGCAAGCAGGCCTTGGCCGAAGCGGAGACGGTCGTCGAAAACGATCTCTATCGCGTTACCTTCACTAACCGGGGCGGTCTGGTGAAATCCTGGATCCTCAAGACCTACTTCGACGAACGCGGCAAGCCACTCGAATTGGTCAGCAGTGCGGCGCAGAGCTACGGATACCCGATGTCGCTCTGGACCTACGACGAGACCCAGCGCAACAAGGTTAACTCCGCGCTTTACGTCGCTTCTGATTCGGGCAAGCTGAAGGCGCCGGCGCAACTGACGTTTGAATATGCGGATGCGGACGTGTCTGTCCGCAAGACTTTCAGCTTCGATCACACTTACGTAGTACACCTCGAAACCTCGGTCGTTTCCAAGGGCAGCCAAGTCACAACTTTTCCCATGTGGCCGGCCGGTTTCGGCGATCAGTCAAGCCCGTCGTCGTATGCCGCCAGCCGCATCGAGCACCAATACAACGACAAGACCGAGCGGCTGGACATTAAGAAGATCAGCGGCGGCGCTACCGTGCAGGGTCCGTTTAACTGGGCCGGAGTAGTGGATCAATATTTCGCCGCCGTCTTTTTGCCGGACGACATTCAGAACGTAGCCATGGTCACGCTGCGGCATCAGGTCGATGTGCCGAGGGATGCGCGCAATCCTGAGCCGGGAGCAACCATCAAGGCCGATGTTCTGGGAGTGGGCGTCGGTAGTCTTCGCGGACCCAGTATCGAGCGCTTGTACGTCGGACCCAAGTCGCTCGGCGTTCTCGAATCCGTAGCCGTACCGACTTTGACCGGCGCGCCCCCGGACTTGCGGGGTCTGATCAACTTCGGCTTCTTCGGCGTGATCGCTCGCCCGTTGTTCCTCTGGCTCAAGTGGACCTACGGATGGGTTCGCAACTGGGGCTGGGCCATCGTTATCCAGACGCTGATCATCAACTTGGCCCTGCTGCCGCTGCGGATCTCCAGCATGAAGTCGGCACTCAAGATGCAGAAGGTGGCGCCGCAGATCAAAGCCATTCAGGAGAAGTACAAGAAGTACAGCATGCGCGATCCGCGCAAGCAGGAGATGAACCAGGAAGTCTCTGCCCTCTACAAAGCGGAGGGCGTAAATCCGGTAGGCGGCTGCCTGCCCATGGTCATCCAGATGCCGTTCCTGTTTGCCTACTACAGCATGCTGGGAGCGGCGCTGGACTTGCGCCAGGCGCCGTGGCTCTGGATCCGCGATCTATCGTCGCCCGACCCGTGGCATCTATTGCCCATCGGCATTATCATCACCATGCTGCTTACGCAGCGCATGACGCCGCAACCGGGGATGGACCCGTCGCAGCAAAAAATGATGACCTTCATGATGCCGCTGATGCTGGGCGTCATCAGCTGGAACCTGGCTGCAGGCCTGTGCCTGTACTGGTCCGAGGGCAACCTGATCGCGTTGGCACAACAGGCAGTCATGAACCGTACCAGCCTGGGCCGTGAGATGAGGGAGATTGCGTTGAAGAGGGCCAGGAAGAAAGAGAAGTAGCGTTTCTAGCTGCTCGCTTCCAGCCGAACCTTGGCTTGAAGCGTTAGCTAGAAGCAATTAGCCAGGAGCTAGAAGCTGTGTCCATTCCCGACAAAATCGCCGCCGCCAACAAGATTAACGATCTGCTGAAGGGGATTGTCGCCAACGGCGGATTGCGTCTGAAGTACCGCATCACCGTGGACCCGCCGCTGGCTGAGCAGCGGGACTGGGAGCGTCCTGAAATTCTGGTGGAGTTCGTCGGGCCAGACTCGCCGCTGCTGTTGGAGCGAGGCGGCGAATTGCTGCGCTCGATCGAATTTCTGGCGCTCGAAATGCTGCGCCTGCCGGGCAACGAGCATGAGAAAGTCTGTTTCGACTGCATGAACCATCGTGGGATGCGGCTCGAAGAGCTACGTCTCGCCGCCGGCGTGGCGGCCGAAAAAGTGCGCAAAACAAAAATGCCCTATGAGTTTGCGCCCATGTCATCACGGGAGCGCCGAATCGTCCACCTGGCTCTGCGCGAACAAAGCGACTTGCGCACCCATAGCGAAGGCGAAGGCTTGCGTCGCTATGTGGTTGTATATCCGGAGAACTACAAGCCCGCCGTCAGCAGGCCCGCGCGAAAAACCCTTCCTTAATTCGTCGCCAGGGATGTCGATGCGTTATCCGACTTTTCGCGGCGCTTCCTCGACCACTTCGTGCAAGCGTCCCGTCTTGACGTCGTAGACGAAGCCTCGCACCGGAATGTTCTGCGGAACCCAGGGATGCGACTTGATTCGTTCTACCTGCGCGCGCACGTTTTCCTCCAGATCATCGAAGGCGTGGAAGTGTGCCGGTGCAACCGGGCTCGCACCCGTCTTTGTCTCCAGTTGTTTGCGCAGAGCTTCGTCCTTGAAGGTCAACATGCCGCAATCGGTGTGATTGATGACGATGAACTCCTGCGTGCCCAGCAGGTGATGCGAAATGATAAAAGACCGCAGCGCGTCGTCGGTCGCGATCCCGCCGGCGTTGCGGATGATGTGCGCATCGCCAGTCCTCAGCCCACACACCTGTTCGACCGTGATTCGCGCGTCCATACAGGCCAGGATGGCGAGCTTTCGGGCCGGCGGCATCGGCAGGTTGCCGAGCTTGAAATCGCGTGCATAGGCTTCATCTGCATGCAGCACTTCATCGGTGACAGACATAGCTTCTCCTTGCGGATTGTTTTGCAAGACTATAAAGGAACTTCGCCGGGCGGCACAAGCTCAGTAGATTCGCGCGAGGGTGAGGCTGCTACTCTCGGCCGCGTTCAGCCGCTACAATCTCCCCGTGAACCTCGACGACACGATCGTCGCCATCGCCACCCCTCCCGGTCGCGGCGGGATTGGCATAGTCCGGCTCGCCGGTCCCGAAGCGCGCAGCATTGCCGCTCCCATGCTGAGCTTGAAACACGATCTCGAGCCCGGTCGAGCGGTGTTGGGAGAGATTGTAGAGCCATGTGGTCGCGGGCGACTCGCCCGCGAGGAGGCGGCCTCGGATCCGGAGGTTCACTGCATAGAAAAAACCCCGCGGGCGATTGGCCCGCGCCCCCACACTCACGAGCAGCGCATCGACGAAGTGGTCGTCACTTACTTCGCCAAGCCGCATTCCTATACCACCGATGACATCGTCGAAATCGCGGCCCACGGCTCGCCGGTGGTCTTGCACCATGTGGTCGAGTTGGCCCTGGCCCGCGGCGCACGGCTCGCCGAGCCCGGCGAATTCACTATGCGGGCGTTTCTCAACGGGCGCATCGACCTCACGCAGGCGGAGGCGGTTCGCGACCTGATCGAGTCGCAGACGCTCTATCAGGCTAAGGTCGCAGCCCAGCAGCTCGAAGGTGCGCTTTCGCGGCGCTTGCAGCCGATCAAGCAGAAACTGGTGGAGCTGATTGCTGTGCTCGAAGCCGGCATTGATTTCGCTGAAGACGATGTCTCAGTGCTTCCGGCCGAACACATACTCGATCAAATCTCGGCGGTTCGAGGGCCGCTACAGGAGCTGTCGGATTCTTTCGCATATGGAAAGCTGGTGCATGAGGGCCTGACGCTGACCATCGTGGGCCGGCCGAATGTCGGCAAGTCGAGCTTGTTCAATCGCTTGGTCGAAAGTGAACGCGCTATCGTTACCGCCAGCCCCGGAACTACGCGCGATCTGGTGACCGAAACGGTTGCGATCGAGGGCATCCCGGTAAAGCTTGTAGACACGGCGGGGATTCGCAACGCTCTGGATGAAGCGGAAGGCATCGGCATTCGCAAGTCGATGGAAGCGCTGGCCGACGCCGACCTGGTCCTGCTCGTGCTCGATTCTTCAGAAGCGGCCGCGGCCGAAGACCACCGGCTGCTTGCGCTGGTGGCACAGCGGACTGCAATTCTGGTCGAAAATAAGTCGGATAGAAACAGCTCGCAGTTTCAGGTTCCCAGTTCCCAGTTGGCAAGAATTCGGGTATCGGCGCTGACCGGACATGGCATTTCCGAGCTGCGCGCCGAGATCCTGCGGCAGGTGGGAGGAGAATTCGAGGGTCGAGGGGAGACCGGCTTCCTCACCAACGCTCGTCATCAAGGTCTGGTTGGCGACTCACTGGCCGGGTTGGATGCGAGTGTGGTCGCGGTACACGCTAAGGTCCCGCACGAGATGGTCCTGCTGGATCTTTACAACGCTCTGCGCCCGCTCGATGAGATTACCGGAGCCACCACCAACGATGACATTCTGAATCTGATCTTCAGCCGGTTCTGTATCGGAAAGTAGAGTTAACTCCTGGCAGTTCTGATGGGATCTAATATTCGCAGTAAAACCCCTTTACTTACTCCATATAGACAGGGTTCTATCGCATGTTTCTTACGGACGCATCAATCAAAGCTCCTTGCAGATACTCGGCAATCAGCTAGCCAAGCGACATGGATATTCTATGCGGTTATTCTCTGGGTAGCGTTCAGGGTGGGGATGGACAGCCACATCTTCCAGCGAATCTGTGCAGAGCATTCAGCCGTGCCCTTCCAGTGAAAAGGACTATCAGGCGGGCTTTGAGTGCCGCGCTGATGCGCCTTCCTCTTTGGGCAACTAACTGTAATCGGGCCCACGATTTCGGTGTTCTTTACCCCGCCGCCAGCCTGGAATCAGGTCCGGTGAAAGGCACACGAGCGTGGATCGTAGTGCCACCGCCGGGCTGCGACTTGACGGAAAACTCGCCGTTCACCAATTGCAGTCGCTCCCGCATGCTGACGAGCCCGAGGCCGCGACGGTTGATCGCTTCTTGCGGGTCAAAGCCAACTCCCAGGTCGCTCACAGTCAGTTGAATCTCTCCCTCTGTACCGCACAATCCCACTTTGAAGTGCCGCACGCCACTGTGCTTCACCGCATTCTGCAAAGTTTCCTGTAAAACTCGAAACAGACAAAGCGAGATTTCCTTGGGCACACTTTGTGGTATGTCCGTGTGGCTGAAGTCAATCTCTACCTTCTGTTGCTCGGACAACTCTTTGCAGAAGCTCTTGGCTGCTACCACAAGACCCAGATATTCCAGTTTTGAAGAATGGAGGCGGTGCGACAGAGCCTGAATGTCCTTGGCGATCTCCGAAAGGCGCTGGCTGGCGTGATGGATATGATCGTGGAATTCAACTGCCGAATCGGGGAGTTGTTGGTTCCATCGATCCAGCTCGATTGCCAACAGTGCCATCCGTTGATTGATGTCGTCGTGGAGCTCTCTCGCGATCCAGGTGCGCTCCTCTTCGTGGGCCTCAATCAGCCTTCGCCCGATGTTGGCAAGAGATTCCTCCGCAAGCTTGCGCTGGGTGACGTCTATATTGATGCCGACCATTCGTAGAGGTTCGCCAGCTTCATCCATGAATACCTGCCATCGTGCAGCTATCCAATGCACGCTTCCGTCCGGCCAGACTATGCGCCATTCTCCTTCCGTCGGTTGTCCAGTTTTCAACGAGACGTCAACCAGATCGATGACTCCGGCCAGATCATCAGGATGGACGAGGTTTTCGAAGGCGGTTTGTGTTCCACCAAAACCGCCCCGGGGCAAACCGTACATCGCTTCCAGTTCCTGCGTCCAGGTGTTCACGCCCGTCCTAATATTCCATTCAAAAGTTCCGATGCGAGCGGCGTGCTGCGCCAGTCGCAGCCTTTCCTCGCTGTCGTGTCTTGCCTTTTCTGCTTGCTTGGCCTCAGTGACGTCGGCAATCAGGGAGAGAGCGCAAGGTTCGCCATTTAGATCGATTAACTCGGAGGAAACGAGGCCTGTCCGCATTTGGCCATCTTTCCTGCGAAAGAGGATCTCCATACTTCGTACCGATCCTTGTGCTCGAAGCTGTTCGATAAAGGTGGATCTTTGATTGGTATTCACCCAGAATTGGATCTCCAACGGGGTCCGGCCGACGATCTCCTCGCGATTCCACCCTGTGTAGCGTTCGAAAGTGTCATTGACTTCAACAAACCGATAATTAACTAGGCTGGCTAAAGTAAAAGCAAGCGGACTTCGTTGAAAAGCCTTTGAGAACTTTTCTTCTGACTTTCTGAGTTCCGCCTGGGTTTTTCTTGTCTTCGCGCGTTGCCTGAGGAGTGCAAAAATGGCTACCGTCTGCGCGAGGAGGACAAGAATAGTAGCTATAACATACTCCTTATACGCTTCCCAGAAAGTGGGCTGCCGATTGAGGACGATGCTACCAGGGGGTAAGTTACTTTCTTTCAAGCCCCAGCGCGTAAGTGCCCGCCAATCGAACACGTAGGCGTTATTGCTCATCACGATCGGGATGTCTTCTGGCCTTTTGCCATCGAGAACCTGTACGGCCATGTTTGCTGCGACACGAGCGTCGTCAGCCCAATTCACCAGGGCACCACCCACAGTTCCCGCTCTAAGATCCACATCGTCCATGACAAATACTGGGGCATTCGCGGCACTGGCCACCAAGGGTACGGACTGAGCTGAATCAATAAAGCGCGCTCCCGCGGCATCTTGTGTGATTGCAGTGTGATACACAATCGTATTGCTTGGCAGATGCCTAAGCCGCTCAAGAAGCACAGACATCGTCAACTCGGTAAGATAGGTAAAATCAAACTTCGATTCGTAGTCTCGGAAAGCCCGTTTGGCGACGCGTTCCCAGCCTTCGTCGAACTTACCCATACCGCCCACGACCACCACGTGCTTTGTGCCAGGCAACAAGTGCAGAGCCGCTTTGAAAGTCTCTTCCGGCTGTAGCCTGCCCAAAACACCGGTAACGTGCAAGCCAGACTTTAGCTGGTCCGGAATGTCGCCTAAAACTGTGCAAAAGATGATAGGCGTCTCTCGGATGAAGCGTTCATGCGACTCGGCGATGAACTTGAGAGATTCGGATCCGGCTGCAATGATCAAGTCGGGCTTGCGTTCTGAATACTTGCGTATAAGCGACCCGCGAAACGAGCGCCGGGAAGCTTCGTCTGGAAAAAACGTGAGTTGCAAACTCTCTTGATACAGCTCGATCTGATAAGGCGAGTTCTGCAGACCGCTGAATATTGCTTGATCGATTTCCGCGAAGCCGGGCGATGACACAATCCCAAGGTCATTGATAATCAGCACTCTGCGCGTCTGCTTGAGCTGGGCCCCGGCGCTCAAGATGATTATGAGTACGAAGCAATGCAGTGTCAGAACTGTCGATACCGATGGAGAGCATTCCCTTTGTTTCATAACCCGCTCTTGACCGTGCTTCTTGTCAATCCGCCAACTCTTCGGCTTGGCCATTAAACGAGCGGCCACTTTGACGCGTACACCCAAGGATTTTATCGGTTAGTGCCCCCTGTTCCGAACCTAGCAACTACCAGTCGCCTTTTCCGCATCTTCGCAAAGCGTGGGATAATTCCGTTTGCCTTTCGTCTTAAACCATTTCTCCTGCTTGCGTGTCATCCCAGGATGGAGCTGGTACTTTTTGTTGTAACATCACGTGGTTACAGCAGGTATCTGGAATCGGGAAGGCGTTTCGCGTAAAGTGTTCCTGGGACAGAAAGGCGTGGTCGTCCCCCCGCCCTTATCGAGCAGGTTGCCGCTCCTTTTCGACTTCATGCAGAAAAAGTCTCTGCGGCGCACTCAGTACTATACTGCCCCGTCCCTTACTTACCGCCCCATTGCGCTGCCACTCGCTCAAAAGGCGGCTTGCGGTGAAAGGCGTGACGTTGGCCGCATTGGCTAACTCCTCATTTGTAATATCGAGTTCGATACCGCCCGGGACTTTGTGCCCAATGCCATGAGCAAGACTCGTCAGCACTCGCGCAAGTCTTTGTCGAGCGGTGTGGCTGATCAGAGCCATATGGGAAGCATGAAACCAAGACAAATAGTCCCCGGCAAGGATCAATGCGTTATCGTGCAGTCTGGGATAGCGTGCCAGAAGGTCACGCATCTTGCTGCGGCGCCAAACGAGCACGCAACCGTCTTCTACCATTTCTGTACTTAGGAGATAATTCGATGGTTCCGCCACGAGTGCGTAACCTCCGAATACCTCTCCGGGAGAGAACCAAAGAAGCAGAACCTTTTGTCCCTCTTCTGTGATGGAGAAATATCGGGCACAGCCTTTCTTGAGCAGAAAGAAATTGTCGGCAGGATCGCCTTGGTTTGTAATTACGGACTTAGCAGGGTAGTGGCGCTGCGTGGAAGCAGCCATGACTGACTTAAGTTCCGGTCCTGTTAGTCCTTCCAGAAATCTTGATTTCAAATCGGTAGGATACTCCGAAGCGGTTGGAGCGGGTCGAACCTGAGTTGAAGTGCACCAAAGATTAGTTGTCATGGCCGCGGCTCCAGTCGGTACGTTGCCGCGGAGTGTCCACTTGAGCGCCGCAGGATATTTCCGCGCAGTGCATCCAAGATCAAATGTATTTTCCTTGTGTCAGGTGGTGTCAGCTACTGGCAAAAGTGCCAGCCACATAAGTGGCGTTGCAATTCCGTTATTTCCCAGGTCGTTTCGTCGGGAGGCTACGAGGGTTGGATTTTGAACCGCGAAGACGGGTTCATCATTGTCGGGCCGAAGTGAGTAGTTGTTGATATGCACAAACGCCAAATCACCGGGAACTCGATGCTCGTTCAAATCCTGTAGAAAATGACAGTGCATTTGCGAAACACGAGACTCTAACCTTACACGGCAGGCAATTCGCGACACTAAGAAAGGGGATGATATGGTGGCGCACCCAGTCTCTGTGCCAAACGAACCACCCGCCGAAATCAAAGCCCTAATCGACGCCCACATCTACGGCTTCAACACCCGCGACAATGATCTTTTCCTCGGCGTTTTCGGGGACACGGCGATCATCATGGACGGCATTGCGCCCTATCGCTGGTTGAACCCAAATGCTCCGGGCAATTGGCTCGCTGACGTAGAGAGATGGCGTGAGAGCCTTGGCGTGACCAAAGAGCACCTGTCCTACGAGATGGGCTTCTGGAATGTCGAGGGCTCGTCCGCGTACGCTGTTGTATCGGGGACTCTCACTGTCACGATTAAGAGCCAGTCCATCGTTCGGACCGGTACGCTTGCGTACACGTTCGCGAACCGCGATGGCGCCTGGAAGATTGAGGCGCAGGCTTGGGGCCGCACATCCTAGCCTGCAGCGGCCGACCCTCCGGTCTCGGGTTTTGAGCGCTAACGCCTGTGGCTGTTGAAAAACCCCCTCTTTTGAAAAAACTGTCCCGGTCGAGGGATAGAAAATGTCCAGCAAAATCGAGAACGTCGTTTATAGGGCATTCTAGCGCGATGAAATTTCGGCGAACTTCTAGAGTGTGAGTTTTTCAACAGCCACGCCGGTTTACGTCAGTTTGGGAGAGCACCTCGGGCTGTAACCGCGGCATGGTCCCATTGCGCCCTGTAATTGTTCGCAGTTTCTTCTATGCCGAACGCCCGACTCGTCTCTGTTGGCACTTGTATGCAGCGCAACAGGGGCCATCGAGAGCAGATGCCCAATCGCGTGTTGCCTGACAGGCTTCCAGCCTGCGGTAAGGGGATAGCCGGTGGACCATATCGCCTGCGATCACACGCGAGGGCGAAATTGCTCCGGCCGCGGCTGGTCCGGACACTCCACATAACATCTCAAACGGTACTCCCAAACTACCTGACAACAACTTGAAATCTGACAGTTTGACTTGCACGCGTGGTCAATCTAACATCTGCCGGATTGTGGACAGCGCTCTAGAAGCGGGCAGGACTTTCGGCCGCTACCAACTCCGGGAGCTGGTGGCCGTCAGCGGAATGGGCGTGGTCTATCGAGCCTGGGACCCCACACTCGAGTGCGTCGTCGCTCTCAAACTCGTTAGCGAAGAAACAATTCCCGACGAGTCAGCCCGCAAGCAACTCTATACGGAAGCCCGAATTGCTTCCTCTCTGAATCATCCCAATATTTGTAAGATCAAAGACGTAATAGAAGAGGCGGGCCAGGCCGGCATTGTCATGGAGTTCGTCGAGGGGCAGGTTTTCACGAACGTAATTCCGGCCAATGTCGGACTTCCTTTCGATCTTGTAGTGGCCTACGGTGTCGAAATCGCCGACGCTGTTTCTCACGCACACGAACACGACGTTATTCATCGTGACCTCAAGAGCAGCAATGTGATGGTGACCGTCGACGGTCATATAAAGCTGCTGGATTTCGGCCTGTCTAAGATACAACGACGCTTTGAAGTCCCGAGCTCGCTTGAGACTCCAGGAAGCTCCTCCAGTTCAGACGCAATCGCGGGGACGCCGCCCTACTGGGCACCGGAGATTTTGAAGCACTGTCCTACCGATCCACGCAGTGACATTTGGAGCTTCGGTGTGTTGCTCTACGAAATGGCGAGTGGCCGCATGCCTTTCAAAGGCGCCACGGTGATCGAGTTGGGATCTGCGATATTGCATGAACCTCCACTGCCGCTGCCTGAACAAGTGCCGGAGTCACTCTCGAATATCATCCACCACTGCCTGCGTAAGCAGATGGTCCAACGTTACCAGCACGTCGGTGAAGTCCTGGCTGCGCTGGAGGCGATCGAAACTCACACCGAAGACCGCCATCAAAGACGCTACGCCGGTACGGTGGCGGAAGCGCCAAAGATTCGGTCGGTGGCTGTGCTGCCATTGGAAAATCTTTCGGGTTCTTCCGATCAAGAGTATTTTGCGGATGGCTTGACTGAATCGCTGATCACAGCGCTTGCAAAGATC
>Ga0157379_10004636_pt1 | contig 11796 bp, 15 predicted proteins | sample S25metaG_FD_121802 | JGI IMG/M metagenome (GOLD analysis project Ga0157379, IMG submission 121802) | Switchgrass rhizosphere microbial communities from Kellogg Biological Station, Michigan, USA - S2-5 metaG | ecosystem: Host-associated > Plants > Roots > Rhizosphere > Soil | place: USA... | reverse complement strand
TGATGGTCTGAGTCACCATGCCGCCCATCAGGATCGAACCGTTCCATTGCGGGAAGACATTGCCCTTGTAGAAAGTGATGCTGCCGGGCGCGATGATGGGCGTCCAATAGATTACGGGTTTTTGCAGGTCGGGGCGGGTGTCGAAACCGGGGATCGGCACGCCGTTATAATTCTGAGCAAAACGCGCCAGCGGCCAGCCGTAATTCTTGCCCTTTTCGATCAGGTTCAATTCGTCGCCGCCGCGCGGGCCATGCTCTGCCTCCCACAAGCGGCCGTCGGGCGCCATCGCCAGGCCATAGGGCGTGCGGTGACCCGTGGACCAGACTTCGGACGGCGTCATGTTTTTGCCGGGGAAAGTGTAGGTGTAAACCACCGGCGCGGTCTTGGCGGCTTCGGTGTCGGACGGCGGATTGATGATGCCGACGCTCTGCGCGCCGGTCTTGCCGAAGTTTGGATTGTCCGGCGAAGGCTTGCCGTCCAAGGTGAGGTGCAGGATCTTGCCCAAGGGCTGGTTGGGATCCTGGGCGGGCGTGAAGCGCTGGCGGTCGCCCACCGTCAGGAACAGCGACTTGCCGTCTTGCGCGAACACGACCGCCGCGCCGAACTGGCCGCCGCGCCCGCGCGCGCCATCGCGCCAGATGACTTGCAGATTCTCCAGGCTGGCGGTCGCCGGCGTGGCAGTGTCGTTCAGCACCAGCTTGGCCTTGGCAAGCGCCAAGCTGGAGCCGCTGATGCCGCCAATCGTACCGGGCTCGCAATAGGTGATGTAGACCGTATTGTCCGCGGCAAAGGTCGGCGAGAGATAGATTCCCAGCATGCCGCCCTGGCCGCCATAGAGCGATGCGGGATAGTTCAGCACTTGGCGCTTCTGGCCTTGCTGTGTCACCAGCCAGATGGGGCCGACCTTTTCGGTCACCAGCATGCGGCCGTCCGGCAGGAAGGCGATGCGCCAGGGCAGGTTGAAGGTCGCGACCGAGGTCAAGGTGAAGGGCACATTGGCCTCCGGCGCCTGGTCGCCGGCATTCACCTGGGCAAGGACCGGCGCGTAGGCTCCGCCCGACAACAACGCCACCAGCAGAGCCGTCTTCGCAATCTTGGTCATAGTCATCTTCCCTGGGAGTTTAGCGCCGGGAAGATTGCAGATGAGGCGCCCGCTGTCCACCGGAGCGGATGGCTCTCGTAAGCCGTCAAGACCCGCCCGTAAGCCATTAAAACTCTTCGGCTACTTCGGCATCAATTCCGGAAATCGCGGCAAAAAGCCGTTGCGGTTGGGCATCACGACCTTGGACAATGTCCGGGCATTGAGAACCAGCTTGGGGTCGATCAGTTTGTTCTCGGCCAGAATATAGGCGGTCAGGGCATAGACCTCGTGATCGCTGAGTGAGCGGGGCTCGTTCCAGGGCATGGCGGCGCGGATATAGCCGAACAAGGGCGGCGCATAAGGCCAGTAATTGGCAATGCTGGTATGGGAGGCGTCCATGCCCTTGAGCTTCACGTCGCTGACCAAAATCGGCGGCGCGGGCTTGCCGCTCTTGGCCTGTTCGGTGCCGCGGCCGCCATCGCCATGGCAAACGGCGCATTTGGCGACATAGATGGGTGCGCCTTGCACCGCGGTGCCTTCGCCTGGCGGGAGGCCCGCGCCATCGGCCTGGATGTCGATATCCCAGCGCGCGAGGTCGGCGGCGCTCACCGACTTTCCCAAGTGCGGCGTTTCGGCCAGCGCGGGACCAGCGAAAGCGAGCGCCAGTACGGCGAGCAACTTACGCATAGGCATGGGTCACCTTGCCCCGGCTGCTCACCGCCCAGCTGGTGATGACATTGCAGTGATGATTGCGGAAGGCGGTGACGGGCGGCTCACTGTCCAGCTGGCCGCGCGCGGCAACGAATTCGCTGCGCGTCGGCTGGAAGGAGCCGTGATCGTCCCAGGCGCGGCTTTGTAGGATGGTGGGTGCGCCATTCCAGCGCCAGGGCAGGCGGAAACGGGTGAAGGCCTTGGTCTGGACCGGGCCCTGCAGCGCCGCTTCGGCCCAGCTCTTGCCGCCATCGGCGCTGACCATCACTTTGACGATCTTTCCCTTGCCGGAATAAGCGATGCCGGAAATTTCATAGATGCCGGGTTGTTTGAGCTCATGGCCATGCGAAGGCCTGGTGATGTATGACTTGACCTCATTGAGGAAATTGAAATTGTAGCTTTTTCCTTTCGGCATCGGTTCGGTATAGACCTGCGACTCCCAAAAAGTCATGGCCGGGCCTGGCACCAGCTTGATGCGGCGCAGGAATTTGACGTTCATGTTGCCTTCATAGCCGGGCAACAGCAAACGCATGGGAAAGCCGTTGCCAGGCATGAGTGGCTCGCCATTCTGGTAGAGCGCGATCATGGCGTCGTCCAAGCCCTTGGCGAGGGGAATGCTGCGCATCAAATGCGGGCCGTCGGCGCCTTCGGCAACGAACCACTTTGCACGCGGATCGACACCGCATTCGTCCAAAAGGATGGAGAGTTTCACGCCGGTCCATTCGGCGCAGGAGGCCAGGCCGTGCAGCGCCTGCACATTGTCCTGTATCGGCGTGGGCGAGAACAGAGGCGCGCTGTTGCCGCCGCATTCCACAAAGGCGGGTGCGGAGGTGAGGGGATAGCGCAACAACGCATCCAGCGTGAAAACCTGCGGCCGTTTCACCAAGCCGTGAATCACGAAGCGGTGCCCCGCCGGATCGATGTCGGGAATGCCGGTATGGTTGATGGTGAAATGCAAGCCGTTGGGGGTCAAAGAGCCCTCCAACATGTGATGCGGCGTGCGGGCAAGCGAGGAACGCGGCTCGAACTTGGGATTGGCCAGGGTGCGCACGATATTCTTGGCGAATTTCGAGGGGCCTTGATAGGGCGGCGTGTCCTCGCCGGCCTGAAGGCTCCATGGCGGCTCGGTCAGCGGTTCGGCGCCCGCGCCTGTGGCATTGGGTCCGAGCGCCGTGCCCAGCACGCCGGCTGCCGCGATACTCTTGCCCAACAGCGCTCGCCGGTGCAGCAGGCCATTGCCAGCCGCCTCTTCAAATTCCTGCGAAGTGTCTTGCCTGCCTGGAAGACCGGTACGTTGTTCCATCGCGCGCCCCCTTGCCTGCTGCACACCTTATCTATGCGCGCAATTGAGGCAGAGGACGTCAGGCCTGGCAACTGGCCGCCTGGCGATCATCAATCCTTCAATGCTTTCAGGGTGATGAACAAAAGAACGGGCCCGCCGCCTTGCGGCGACGGGCCCACTTTCCACGGATAGTGGCTTAATCAGGGGGTCTTGGAACCCTGCTGGCTGCCGGCTTTGCGATCCTGGTTGTTCTGCTCGTCCTGGCTGCCCTGCTTATCGCCCTGTTGGCCACCTTGTTGGCCGCCCTGGCGCTGCTGCTGGCCGGATTGCTGTCCGGTCTTCTGCTGGTCCTGCTGGCCGGAACCTTGCGAACCCTGGTTACGATTTTGCTCGTTTGTCATTTGGCGCTTCCTTGTGGGATGGGTTTTCCCCAGCCATGTCATAACCGGGCCGCGCGCTTATCGTTCCTGGCATTCGAGTCGCGATATTGGATATGCGGGAAGCGTACGATATCGCGCCGGAACGATCTAAATTTGCCGCACCATCTTCATGCCCTTCCATATCTCGGCGACATGGAATTCCGGGTGGCGCTCAAGCAGCAGCCGGGCAAAGCGGACAGCCTCGGAATCGCTTTCATGGGAGGTGACGAACAACAGCGGCGTGCGCGGACGTTGGTCGACCAGGCGGATCTCAAATCTTTCCATGGGACTGCTCTGCCCGCCGGGCATAAACGCAAACTTCCGCGCGCCATACTTCGACGCTTTCGGACTTCTTGGCCAGGCTTTGCGCCCGGCGGACGGCGGCATGATCATTCAATTGTAGGCACGGATAAGTGCGGTGCTGAAGATTGTTCTGGCCGATATGAATCTCGTACTGCTGCATAACCCCTCGCAGGATGAATCCCTTGGTGAATTCACAATAGGGGCCGGCAGAAACAGGCGCTTTAACATAGGCGAGGAGGCTGCAAGAAATTCGTTTTTGCATGTGCGTGCGGCGGAACTTGGTGCCGCTACCATTGGCCTCAACCGCCGCTGAGCGCTTGCACGATGCAGATTTCATCACTTTCATGAAGGCGATGCCGGAGGTCTTTCACCGGCTCGCCATTGATGAAGATGCGCATGTGCCGGCGCACGCGATCCTGTTCGTCGATCATGCGGAAACGGATGCCGGGATATCGCCTGTCGAGATCGTGGAGCAGCGCCCCAAGGTTTTCTCCCAAGGCCTCCACTTCGTCCGCTCCGGTATAGGATCGCAAGGGACTGGCGATCAGGATCTTGGACATCAAAGCTCGGCGGTCTCCACCGCATAAATTTCAGGCAAGTGGCGCGCGATGCAATTCCAGGACGTGCCCTCGCTGTGGCTGGCCCACAAATCCCCGCTGGTGGTGCCGAAATAAAGGCCGACCGGCTTGCCGCGGTCCGCTGCGAAGGCCTGGCGCTTTACCGTCCACCAGGCCTGGCTTTTGGGCAGGCCCGCGTCCAGCCGCGTCCAGCTTTTTCCGCCATTTGTCGTGCCATAGACCGCCGGTTCGCCATTGATGCTGGTGCGGGGCCACACCGTCTGCCCGTCCATCGGCAACACCCAGGCGGTCTCGTCGTCATGGGGGTGCACCACCATAGGGAAGCCGACATCGCCGATCTTGGAGGGCATGGCCTTGCCGATGCGCTTCCACACCTTGGCGGGGCGGTCCAGCCGGTAGATGCCGCAATGATTCTGCTGATAGAGGCGGTCGGGATTGGAGGGACAAAGGCGGACGCAATGCGGATCGTGGAAAGTGACCGTCTTGGGATCAAACCCCGCCACCACTTCCATGCCTTCGATCAAGGGCTTCCATTTCCGGCCGCCATCCAGCGTCTCATGGACGCCGCCACCCGACATGGCGAAATAGAGATGTTTGGGATCGCGCGGGTCGATAATGATGGAATGAAGCTTGGGGCCGTCGGGCGTGCCGTCCTGCTCCGTTCCCATCCAGCTTCGGTATTGTGGATCGTCATTGAGGCCGGAAAATTCATTCCAGGTGATGCCGCCATCCTCGCTGCGGAACAAGCCTTGCGGCGAGGTGCCGGCATACCAGACATTCGGTTCGTTGGCGTGCGCCGGGGTGAGCCAGAAGGTGTGCTTCACGCTGCGGCCACCTTCCTGCTTCTTGAAGGCGGGGGGGCGAGGGGATTCCTGCCAGCTCTTGCCCAAGTTGGTGGAGCGGAAGACCGTAGGACCGAGATGACCGGTGCTGGCGGCGGCGAGCAGCGTCTTGCCGTCGCGGGGATCCAGCACCAGGTGGTTGACGATATGGCCCAGGAAATGCGGACCATCGGCGCGCCACTGCTTGCGGGCGGCGTCGCCGCGAAACAGCCAGGCCCCTTTGCGGGTCGCGACCAGGAGCAGGTTTCCGTTCGACCCACCTGGCCTGGGCTTCTTCTTGGATGAGGCTTTGGGTTTCGTGCGCGCCTTTGCTTTGGCCATGAATCGTCCGTCCCGATGACTTCTTGCGAAACTATAACGTCACGGCCGGCAATTGAAAAACCGCCGGCCCAGCGCATCGCGCAAATCGATATCACGCATGCGCTCCATGTCCCGAAAGCGATGGATCGTCCGCATTCGTGAGTTTATGTGCCGAACTTGATCTTCTGCCGCATGGACGCGGGAGCATCAGGAAGGCCCAGCGGTGGTGGAGCAGCCGGTCCATGCGTGCCCGCATGTTCAAGCCAGGTGCGATGGATTTCATAGGCGCCCGCCGCGAAGCAGAGCACCAGGATCAGCAGCAAGAGACGCGAAGCGGTGCCGGGCTTCAATGGCTTTCAAAACCCCGGATGCGGGACCAAGCATGACCAAGGAGCGGGATTTTAGGAAGAGTGGGCAGACCGGTATTTGCCTCATGCCGGAGTGCTCCGAGCAGTCGCAGCCATGCCGGACTGCCCCCCCGGCTTAAAGGGGGTCTAATGGGAGCCCGGGAATTCCAATCATTCAAATTGTAATCAACTGCCTGGAGATTGCGGTCCGTGTCCCAGCATGTGCCGCGCATGGTCGCGCCACTGGCTTGCCAGGCCCTCGAGTCCGGCCATGCGGCGGATTTCTTCCGCCGTGGCTTTGCCGCGATAGATGATTTCGACCAGCCGGGTGAAGCGAAAGTCCGGATTGGGACGGTGATAGAGCGTGAGCGCATCACCCGCGGCAAGCTGGCCCACACGCAGGACACGGTAATACCAGCCGGAGAAGCCGTTCCGCACCATCGCCTTGGGCAGGTGCTTGTTGTCGTGGCGCAAGGCGAATTTGAAGCAAGGCTGGCGCGGCTGGCAGACCTGGAGCAAGGCACTGCCCGCCTGGTGGACATCGCCCACGCAGAGTCCGTCTTCCGCCAGGCCGGAAACGGTGAGGTTCTCACCCATAGCGCCGGCGGCAAAATGGCCTTCCAGTTGCGGGAATTCCGCGGCCCATTTGGGATAATGCGCGGCGGCATAGGCATAGATAGCCTTCTCGGGTCCGCCATGGACGGTAAGATCGGCCTGCTCGTCGCCCTCCAATCCCAGCCGCGTCACCGCGACCGCGCCCTGGCGGACGGTTTTGACAATGGCGCTGGGAACGCCACCCGGCCCAAGCGGCGCGGTGCGTCCGGTCTGGACGGAAAGGAGAAACGCGTCGGACATCATGGTCACGGTAGCGATAGCTGCAGCCGTCACGCAATGACGCTAGGCACGATAGCGGGGTCGACAAAATGGCAGGTCAAAAAAATTTGGCCTGGCGTGCCGGTTGGAGGCGGCGCGTCAGGCCATCAGTTTCAGTCAGCCAGAGGGAGGATTAGGCGACTGTTGCCCCAGAAACAGACTTGCGGCGGCGGAGCGTGGCCATGCCGGCCAGGCCCATGCCGAATAAAGACATGGTGAAGGGTTCCGGTACGTTGGTGGGAACGCCGGTGTAGCTCGCCCCGATGCGGCCGGTCAGGGGGCTTCCACCATTGGGATTGCTGATGTCAGCAATGAAATAGGTATCGCTGGCAGTGCCGCTGTCGATGAAGGAGGCGGTGGTGATGGAGGCCGTCGTGATGTTGAAGTCCAGACCAGTGGTCCAGGGACTGTTGGGGGCACAGGCGGTATTGCAATCGACGATATAGTTGAAGGTGCCCCAGCCGCCATTGGGCGTGAAGCTGGTCGGGCCGGTAGCGGTCCAGAGCGAGGGCAGGCCGGTGATGGCAACTAGCGGCGAGCCGGCGAGATTGAACGCCATGGTGTGGAATGTCATGGCGCCGGAATCGATCAGGCCCGAGCCGCCCAGCAGCGAGACCTTGATATTGACGCCGGCCGGGTTGCCGCCACTCAACAGATCGGTGACGGTGACGGTACCGTAGCTCGACAGGCCACAGCCGGGGCTGGAGCAACCGTCCTGATCAAAGGTGTAGACAATTGCGCCCGCGGAGGCCGGGAGAGCGGAAAGGCCAACCGCACATGCGGCGAGGGCCAAGGTCTTGAAGGCATAGTGTCTCATTCTGGGTTCCTTCGACGTTCTTGGGAGGGTTGTCGCAAGGACGGGGCCAGTTGGCGAGTTGATTCCCTTTTGCTGGTTAACCGCCAAAAACAGGCTGATTAATCGGTTAACTGACTGGCCACTGGCGGCACATGGCGCGCGGGCAGGCCAAAAATGGGACGAATTCCGCCCTCGGGAACCGGGGTTGACAAAACGCGGCTTCTGCGACAATTTCGCGACAATTGGGGACAGTCCTGACATAACTTGGGGCGGGAGCGCGTTCATGGATATTGGTGTTGTGGAACTGTCTTTCATCGTGTTGACCGCGGTCGGCGTGCTGGGACTGGCCTTCACGCTGGCCTGGATCGACGCTTCTCCGCGCAAGCAGGCGGGCGGGCGCGATTAACCCTCGACCGGCATCGCGCTTGACGACGGTCACATCCCGGCGCGAAGATTCTAATTGAAGGGCCTTGCGATCCGCACCGCATGACGGAGCGACCATGGCCGATCACCCGACAACATTGTTTTTGATGGCCACATGCGCGCCGGCGCATGGGTTGCATCGCGCCCGGGGATTACTTTGAGCTACACCGTCCAGATCAAGCAAAGCGCGACCGGTGTGGTCCGGACGCGTGTGGAGGCCGGGGAGTGGCTTTCCGACGGACCGTTGTGGACCAGGGGCAATCGTGCCTGCGATTGCGCTCGGGCGCTTTTGTTTGCCTGGGACGGGGAAAAGGTCGAACGCGCCTGCGGCACGCACGCCTATGCCATCCGTGTGATCTCGTCCGAGGGCCAGGAGCTCTACAGCGAAGACGATTTCTGAAGCGTCAGTTGCGGACGTATTTCTCTACCGTCCCGGTCAGCAGGCCGATATAGACATCGCCATTGGGGGCGATGGCCCCGCCATGGGCCCTGGTATCCGAACCGTTGCCGGGAAGCCGTTCCACCGGCTTGCCATCCAGATCGCGCAAGGTCGCGCCGGTCCAGATGTGCTGGTCGGCCGTCATGATCAGGGAGGATTGGCCGCCGACATGTTCCCATTGGCGCAGATACTTGCCGGATGAATCGAAGATCTCGATCCGCTGGTTGTCCCGGTCGCTGATGTAGATCTGGCCTTTGGCGTCGACCACGACATTGTGCGGCAGTTGAAACTGGCCGGGTCCGTTGCCGCGGGTCCCGAACTCGCCCAGATACTTGCCGTCCTTGCTGAAACGCATCACGCGGTCGTTGCCGTAACCGTCGGTGACGATCAGTTCGCCATTGGGGGCAAAGGCGATATCGGTGGGCAGGTAGAAGTGCGTATGGTCCTTGCCGCGCTGGTCCTTTGTTCCCAAAGTCATCAGCGTATGGCCGCCGGCATTCATTTTGGTAATGACCTGGCCTGGCGCGTCCACCGCCCAGACATTGCCTTCCGGATCGACGCGGACTTCATGGGCGCCGCAATTGCTGCAGCCGGCGGCGCCATAGACCGCCTGGTAGCCCGACATGGTGGCCGGGTTGCGGCCCGCCGCCGCCACGTCCTTCTGCATGGGCATGACCTTGCCGTGGCTGAATTTCACATCGCCGAAGGGGCCAACGAGTTCGCCATTGGGTTTGTATTCCAGGAGCGCGTCATCGCCCCGGTGCATCACCAGGATATTGCCGTCCTTCTTCACGGCCACGCTGGTCACCTGAATGTAATTCCAGGGTCCGGCGGCAAGACCCTTGTCGCCTTTCAGGGGATTGGGCCATTCCGGCACCTGTTTGTAATGGACGACGGGGGCAGGGGACGCCGCCTGGCCGAGGGCGGCTGCTGGAAAGATGGCAAAGGCCAGTGCTGCGATCCGGGATAAGCGCATGTCGTCCTCGTGTTTTGGGTCAGCGCTCGCCGGCGCCTTTTTTCATCGCGTAAGCGATCTCGTCTTTCTGCTGCTGGAAGGAGTTGCGGGGATTGAGGCTGTAGACGCCGTGCAGATAGGCGAGGTCGTTGGCGCTGAGTTCGTTGGTCTTCAGCGCGCCGTCGCAGGACGCCGAAACCAGGTTGGTGATGCTGGCGACCGGCTCGCAATTCTCGAAGGATTGGGTGCGGGAAAGCGACAGCATCGCGGCATAGTCCGACAGGGCGCCCAAGGTGTGTCCTTTCACCTTGGCAAGGTCGATGACGACGATGACATGGAAAAGCTCACTGCTCAGCCCGTCGTTCAAATGGTTGCCGGTGACATGCACGGCGGGGACATCTTGAAGCCAGACCGGACCGAAGGGCGTCTGGATTTCATAGCCGGGCGCGTTTGGCTGACCCTTATCCAAATAGGCCACGCCGTTCAGGTCGACGGTTTGGGTGGTGTACCAGGCCTGAACGGGATGGGTGACCGTCGCGAGCGCCTCTTCCTGGGAGTTGGTGTGATAGCCGAGCAGGACGCGGTTTTTCTCCCGCACCGTGTCCAGCAGGACTTGCGGCTTAAGCGTGAAGGCGATGTCGATATTGGGTTTGCAGTGGGCGTCGCCCAACGGCGCGCCGGCCAGGGCCGCAAGCTGGCGCACACGGTCGGTGACCAGCCTGTTGCCTGCCGGCGAAAGGCCCGCGGTGATCGGGCAGGCGCCCATGCGCCAGCGGGTAATCTTGCCGCTCGGCTGGGACGAGGCGGTGTACGATTTGATGAAATCATGCAGTGCACCCTCCGGCGGCACGCCAGGCGCGGTGACGGTGATATTTTCAGGGATCGACTGGGAGGCGTTCGGCGATTGGGCCTGGGCAATGCCAGGCAGCAGACCGCAAAGCACCGCCAGGACGCGAGAAACGCGCATGCCACCCCGAAAAGCCGAATTGTTCCAGGAACTGTAAACCAGGGCGGCGGCTTATGCGACCCTGGTTTGCCAGGGTCCGCGGGGACGACTACCAGCCCGGATGTTCGAGTTGTTTGGCGAGTTCTTCCCAGCTTGCCGCCAGCATGACCAGCGAAGCGCGGGCCTCCTCACTGGCCGCGTCATCCGCCAGTTTGAGCATGGCGCGGGCCCGCTCCCGGTAATATTCGGGAGTTCCGGCCCGGACCGGATGCGCCTCTTCCTTGGTCATTTGCCCGCCAATGTACGCCTGCGCCGGTTTCAACGCGCAAGTCTTTGAGTCGTTTCCGAAATTATTCGGGTGCGGCTCAGGCGCGGATGCGGTCGTTCAAGGCGGCATGCATCTTGCGCACGACCAGGTCGAAATCATAGGGCTTGGGCAGGATCTCGGCGCCGACAAGCTCGCGCACGGCATTGGTCTTGCCCAGGTCACCCGAGGCGAGCAGCACCGGCAGGCCGGGACGGTTGGTCATCACCCAGCGCGCCAGGCCGTAACCGTCCATCGTGCCGGGCATGCGGACATCGCTGAACACCAGGTCGATGGCATAGCCCTTCTCCAGGAGCTTGATCGCTTCGTCAGCCGATTCCACCGCCAGCGGATTGAAGCCGCACTCCGAGAGATAGTCATAAAGGAAGCCGCGTATGGCGGGCTCATCGTCCACGATCAGCACGGTGTGCTTTCGTTGGTCGTCTTGCGGGAAAGCGATGATATCGGCCACGGGATCCGTTCCCCCCGAACAGATGCTGACATGTTGGGGTTCGATTCCGTACAAGGCAAGAATTTTTCCTTTAACGACAGGTTACTAGAGGGAGTCCATTTTCCGCTGGCGTTAACTTTTGGGGCCGGTGTTCTGCGGTTTTTGCGGCCAGCATGAATCCTGCCCCCTGATCAGGGGAGGGGCAATGCGTCTTATACTGATGGACGTTTCGGGTCGCCCTTTTATCTTTTGAACCCCCTCCGTTCCGGCCTGCGCGCCTTCGGCGCTTGGCGTTCGGTTGGCTTGGCCGCCAACCTCACCCACGACTATCACGCAGTCGCTTCGCTCCTGCGCCCGTCGCGGCCACCTCCCCCTTTTGTGGCGCGTTGCGCCAAAGGGGGAGGCGGGTTACGGCCCGAGCGGATGGGTGAGGAGCGGTCCGCCAAGGGCGGACGAAATGGTCTAGTGGACCATTTCGAGCGACGAACGCCGCGAGCTTAGGCGAGCGGCCGGACCGCTCCGCGGAGTGAGGCCGATCAGCGAAAGGTCCAGTGGACCTTTCGCCGGCCGAACGCCGCTCGAGATCCTTGGATTGGTCGCAGCTAAGTGTCGGCGGAACGCCGACCTGAGTTGTGACGGATGGGGGCAAATCAGATCAAGCCGTGCGCTTGGCGAAACGCTCCATCGTCGCGCGGATACGGCGGACCGCCAGCGGCACTTCATAAGGCCTGCTGATGATCTCCGCC
>Ga0157379_10004635_pt1 | contig 11797 bp, 9 predicted proteins | sample S25metaG_FD_121802 | JGI IMG/M metagenome (GOLD analysis project Ga0157379, IMG submission 121802) | Switchgrass rhizosphere microbial communities from Kellogg Biological Station, Michigan, USA - S2-5 metaG | ecosystem: Host-associated > Plants > Roots > Rhizosphere > Soil | place: USA: Michigan... | reverse complement strand
GGCGTACTTGCCGACGAAGGCCGGGCCGACGCCGGAGATCTCGATCAATTCGGGCCGGCCGGTGGGGCGACGGGCGGCGATCGAGGCGAGGGTCTTGTTGTTGGCGACGGTGTAGGCGGGCTTTCCTTCCGCGGCTTCGAGGCGCCAGGCCTTCAGCGCTTCGAAGAGCGGTTCGTCGGCCGGGGAGAGGTCGGGCACCGGGGTGGGGGCGGACTTCGAGCCGGCGGGGCGGCGCACGGCGATCGTCTCCGGGTCGGGCAGCCAGCGCGGCGGGTCGCAGGCGTCGCAGCAGCGCCCGAGCGGCTGGCCCGCCTCGCGGTCGCCGAAGTGGTCGAGGATGCTGCGGCGGCGGCAGCGATCGCCGTAGATGAAGGCCTTGATCGCGTGGTAATCGCGCCAACCGCGCTCGCGGGCGATCGTCAGCTCGGGGTCGCGCTGCTCGATGAAGCGCACGAGGCGGCCGAGGTCGGCCTTCATCGCCAGCAACACAGCCTTGGCGGGCTGGCCGTCGCGACCCCCGCGCCCGGCCTCTTGGTAATAGGCCTCGAGGCTGGTCGGGATCGCCATGTGCCAGACCGAGCGCACGTTGGCCTTGTCGACGCCCATGCCGAAGGCGTTGGTGGCGACGATCACTTCGGCGTCGCCTTCCATGAAGCGGCCCTGGGTCGAGCTGCGGTCTTCCGACTCCATGCCGGCGTGGTAGGCGAGGGCGCGCAGGCCGGATTCGCGCAGCACCTGGGCGATCTCATCGGTGTCGCGGCGGGTGCCGCAGTAGACGATCGCCGGCCGGTTCGCGGGGTCGGCGAGGCCGCCTTCGAGCAGCGCCAGTCGCCGTGCCTTCGAACCCTTGCCCTCGAGCGGGACGATGTCGAAGGAGAGATTGGGGCGATCGAACCCCGAGCGCACCTGCAGCGGGTTCTTGAGCCCAAAGCGGGAAACGATCTCCGCCGCGACGGCCTTGGTTGCGGTCGCGGTGCAGGCCATCACCGTCGGCCGCCCGAGCCGCTGAGCGATCTCGGGCAGGCGCAGGTAGTCGGGGCGGAAGTCGTGCCCCCACTCGGAGACGCAGTGCGCCTCATCGACGGCGAGCAGGTCGATCTTCCGCTGCGAGAGGGCGTCGAGGAAGACGTTTGAGGCGAAGCGCTCTGGCGAGCAGTAGACGATTCGCGCCCAGCCGCCGCGCACGGCCTCAAGCGCTTCCCGCACTCCTTCCGGGCTCATCCCGGAGGAGATCATCGCCACCGGGTGCCCGGCGGCGGTCAGGCGCCGCCACTGGTCCTGCATCAGGGCGATCAGCGGGCTGACCACGATCGTCAGCTCCTCGGTCGCCAGGCCCGGTAGCTGGTAGCAGAGGCTCTTGCCGCCGCCGGTCGGCATCACGATCAGCGAGTCGCGCCCTTCCAGGCCCGCCTCGACCGCCTCGCGCTGCCCGGGCCGCCAGCTCTCGAAGCCGAGCTCGGCGAGGAGCTGGTCGGCGCGGGTTCCTGCGGCGGTGGTCATCCGCTGCAGGCTATGAGCTGCTGCCGACGATCTGGGCGGGGACTTGTGACAACTCCTCGGCAAGAGCGTCGATTTCTTGTGCCAGCTTGCGCGTGTCCGCCTTGGTCAGTTCTGTGTAGGAGACGAAGCCGTCGCCGCGTTCGTAGGGCTCGAGGGAGGCGTAGACGTCTTCGAAGCTCGCTTCGATCTCCTTTGCCAGCTTCGGGTCGTCCTCGCTGAGCAGCGGCTCGACCGCTTCGAAGGCAGCCTCGGCGCCTTCGACGTTGGCCTTGAAGTCGACCAGGTCGAGGTGCGAGTAGCGCTCCTCCTCGCCGGTGATCTTCGAGGCCGAGACCTCGCCGAGCAGCTCGTTGGCGCCGTTGGCGATCTGCACCGCCTGCAGGTCGACGGTCTTCACCTTTTCCTCGAGTTCTTCGATGTCGGCCAGCAGCTGCTTGGCGACCGGCGCCATGCCCTTGGCCGTTTCTTCTTCCCAGAGCGCCTTCTCGATCACGTGGAAGCCGCTCCATTCCTTCGCCGGCACGTCGTTCTCGCGCGCATCGATGCGCGGGTCGAGGTCACCAAAGGACTCGGCCACCGGCTCGATCCGCTCGTAAGGGATGCGGGCGGCCGCGTACAGCGACTTCGCCTTCTCGACTTCGCCGGCGACGACCGCGTCGACGAACGGTTCGGTTTCGGCGACCAGCTCGGTGGTGTTTTGCTCGAGGTAGTTGCGGTACTGGGCGATCGCCTTTTCGACTTCGGGGCTGTTCGAGGCCTGCAGCTCGCCGCTGACGGTGAGCGTGCCTTTGTCGGTGTCTCCGCCCGGGCAGTAGAGCGTGTATTCGCCTTGCTCAAGGGTCAGGGCGAAGCTGCCGGAGAGTCCGTCGGAGAGGTTCTCGACCTCGCCCAGGATCGTTTCGCCGTCGAGCACCTCGAGCTCGGTCACCTTCGAGGTGCCGGCGTTCTCGACTTCGAAGTTGATCGGCCCGGCCGGAGCTTTCGCCTGGTTCGGCACGCACCCCGCGTCGGTCAGTTCAAAGGCCATCTTCTTGGCCCCCGGCGCGGCGTCGTCGCTGGAACCGCAGCCGCCGGCGAATATGGAGAGCGCCCCAACTGCAGCGAGGGCGGCAATCCGGCTCATCAGTCTCAAAGTTCTCCCCTGTCTTGGCTGACTTCCTCTTTCTTCGCGGATAGCGCGAAGAAGCGGGAACTCAGCAATCGGTTCTCCAAAGTTAGGGCACCCTAACAAAGACCAACAAATCAAGTCGGAGTTTGTTCCGGTGCGCCTTATCCCCGCTATCCGGGATTAGGCGCACCGGAAGCCTCAGCCGAGCAGGGTTTCGCCGACGTAGCCGCCGCTGCGCGCTCCCGGCGGTACGGCGAAGACGGCGCTGCCGACGTGCTTGATGTACTCGTTGAGCGCATCGTTGGAGCCGAGCCGGCGCTGGATCGCGACGAACTGGCGCTGCGGGTCGCGCTGGAAGCAGATGAAGAAGAGGCCGGCTTCGAGCTCGCCGAGGCTCTCGTCGACGCCGTCGGTGAAGGAGTAGCCGCGGCGCAGGATCCGCTCGCCGCTGTTTTCCGTGGCCGAGGCGAGGCGGACGTGGGAATTGACGGGGATCGCCGGCAGCCCGTCGGCCTGCTTGGCTTCGAGGTCGAGCGATTCGAACTCTTCGTGCCCCCCGAGCGGCGCGCCGCGGTACTTGTCGCGGCCGATCGTCTGCTCCTGGTCTTCCAGCGAGGAGCGGTCCCAGACCTCGAGCAGCATGCGGATGCGGCGGCTGACCAGGTAGCTGCCGCCGCGCATCCAGGACGGCCCTTCGTTGCCGACCCAGACATAGCGGTCCATCGCCTCGGTGTCCTCGGCCTTGATGTTGGCGGTGCCGTCCTTGAAGCCCATCAGGTTGCGCGGGGTCTCCTGGCTGCGGGTGGTGCTGGCGGTGCGGCCGAAGCCGAGTTGGGACCAGCGCATGACCACGGTGCCGCGGCCGATTCGGGCGAGGTTGCGGATCGCGTGGAAGGCGACCTGGGGATCGTCCGAGCAGGCCTGCACGCAGATGTCGCCGCCGCTTTCTTCGGCGTTGAGCTCGTCCGCCGGCAGCGGCGGAATCTCTCGCAGCGCCGCCGGTCGCTTGCCGGCCAGGCCGAGCTCGCGCTTGGCGAAGAGGCTGGGGCCGAAGCCGAAGGTCACGGTCAGCCGCGAGGGCAAGAGGCCGACCGTCTCACCGGTGTCTTCGGGTGGCGCCAGCTGCTCGGAGTTGACGTCGCCGACCATCTGGCCGGCGGTCATTTCGGCCGCGGCGCGCGACCATTCCTGCATCAGCTCGCGCAGCGCAGCCGGGCTGGTCTCGACCAAATCGAAGGCGGCGAAGTGGAGCCGGTCCTGGGCCGGCGTGTCGATCCCGGCCTGGTGCTCGCCGTAGAAGGGGACGCGGCCGGTGCAGTCTTCGGCGCTCGCGGTCTCGCTGCCGACGAGGTAGCCGCCGACTCCGCCGAGGCCGATTCCCGCTGCCCCGACGCCCGCCGCACCGAGCAGTCGCCGCCTCGTTAGTTCAGCCATCGCGTCCGCCGGCTAGGCGGGACTCTCGGCGGGAGCGCCCTGGCCCTGTGTCTTCGCCTTTGCTGGACGCCGCCGCAGGCGGAAGCGATCGGGCCAGAGGACGTAGAGCGACATCGGCACCGCATAGAGCAGGTAGATCCCGACCTCGCCGATCGTCGGCGTCGGCTGCAGGCCGAGCATGCCGGTCAGCAGCGAGCCGGCGATGGTCCCGGGTTGGACCAGCCAGGTGAGGTCGAGCGCCTGGCCCTGCAGGGTGTTGAACCAGCCTGCCTCGTGGGCGGTGTGCAGCGAGGTCGCCAGCAGGCCGGCGGCGACGAAGACGAGGATCAGGCCGGTGACGCGGAAGAAGCGGTTGAGGTTGATCCGCACGCCGCCGCGGTAGAGGCCCACGCCGATCACGATCGCGAGGACGAGGCCGATCACCGCGCCGGCACCGGCCGCGGTCGTGTCGGTGGCGTCCTGGAAGGCGGCGAGCATGAAGACCGAGGTCTCGAAGCCCTCGCGCAGGACGGCGAGGAAGGCCATCGCCACCAGCGCCATCGCCGAGCCGCGCGCCAGCGCGTGGGCGGCCTCGCCTTCGAGCGCTTTTTTGATCCCGCGCGCGTTGCGGCGCATCCAGATGATCATGTAAGTGACCGCGGATACCGCGATCAGGCCGATGACCGTCTCCAGGGCCTCCTGCTCTTGCTGCGGCAGCTGTTCGCCGACGACCTCGAGCAGGACGGCAATCCCGAAGCAGAGCGCGACGGCGATGCCGACGCCGATCCACATCTGCTTGATCGCGTCCATGCGCCCCTCCTTGACCAGGAAGGCGGCGATGATGCCGACGATCAGCGAGGCCTCAACGCCCTCGCGCAGCGCGATGACAAGTGTGGGGATCATTCCTGCGGATGCTCCTTCGTCGTCCCCTAGCCCAGGGGACCCTAATTAGGTTTCCCTAATCGAGTTCAAAAACCTAGCACGCCACTAGGCTTTACGTCATCCGAAGGGAGCCAGGGCTCGTCCCATTGCGCGACGCCCCGGGTCAGCTTCTCCGCTTCCTTCGGCCCCCAGGTCCCGGATTCGTATTGGTAGACCGGGCCGGGTTCGTCGAGCAAAGGCTGCACGATCCGCCAGGTCTCTTCGACCGTGTCCTGGCGGGTGAAGAGCTGGTGTCGGCCGGAGATCGCGTCGCCGAGCAGGCGCTCGTAGGGCTCGGGCTCCTCACCCGGCACCTTCTCGAAGAGCACCTCCATGTCGGCCGGCTCGAAGTCCTCCTCGCCGGCCTGCTTGGCGAAGAGGCGCATGCGGGCGCCCGGCACCGGCTCAATCCGCACCGTCATCCGGTTCGGGTCCGGGCGCTTGCCGGAACCGACGCCGAGCGGCGGCGGCCGTTTGAAGACGACGCTGACCTCGCTCGACTTCGCCGGCATGCACTTGCCGGCGCGGATGAAGAAGGGGACGCCGTGCCAGCGCCAGTTGTCGACCGCCAGCTCGACCGCGGCGAAGGTCTCGGTCTGCGAATCGGGTGCGACGTCCTTGACGTCGAGGAAGCCCTTGTACTGCCCGCGCACGTAGCGCTCGGGGTCCGCCGTGCGCACCGCCTTGAAGAATTCGAGCTTCTTGTCGCGCACCGAGTCGTAGTGGTTGCCGGTCGGCGGTCCCATCCCGACCAGCGCCAGCACCTGCAGGGCGTGGTTTTGGATCACGTCGCGCATCGCCCCAACCGCGTCGTAGAAGCGGCCGCGATCGTCGACGCCGAAGTCCTCGGCGATCGTCATCTGCACATGCGAGACGTGCTGACGATTCCAGACCGGCTCGAGTACCGAGTTGGCAAAGCGCAGGTAGGTGATGTCCATCACCGGCTCCTTGCCGAGGTAATGGTCGATGCGCAGGATCTGGTCCTCGTCGAGCACTTCGCAGAGTTCGGCGTTGAGCTCGCGGGCCGACGCCAGGTCATGCCCGAAAGGCTTCTCGATCACGACGTGGGCGTTCTCGGTGAGGCCGGCGGCCGCAAGCCCGTGCACGACCGTGGCGAAGAGCGAGGGCGGGATCTCAAGGTAGAAGACCGGGCGCTTCGCCTCGCCGATCGCTCGCGCGACGTTCTCGAAGGTGCCCGCCTCCGCGTAATCGCCCTGCACGTAGGTGAGCCGTTCGGCGAGGCGGGCGATGACCTCCTGGTCGGGGTCTTTGACCGTTTTCGTCACCGCTTCACGGGCGTGTTCGCGAAGCTGCTCGCTCGTCCATTCGTCGATCGCGACGCCAACGATCGGGCAGTCGAGCTTGCCCCCGGCCTCGAGCCGGTAGAGCGCCCGGAAGGTCATCTTCTTCGCCAGGTCGCCGCTGATGCCGAAAATCGTCAGCACGTCCGCCTTGGCGTCGTCGTGCTTGCTCTCGGACTGCTTCATGCGCTGGGCAGGCTACCCGTTGGCCAGGTGGTCACACCCCCGCCGCTCCACTCGCATAGGGTTCAGACCATGGAGTTGGGAATGGTGGGTCTCGGCCGCATGGGGGCCAACATGGCGCGGCGCCTGATGCGCGACGGCCATCGCATCGTCGCCTACGACGTCAACGCCGACGCGGTTTCCGAGCTGGCGGGAGAGGGCGCCGAGGGCGCTTCTTCGCTGCAGGACCTGGCGTCCAAGCTGAGCGCGCCCCGCTCGGTCTGGGTGATGGTGCCCGCCGGCGAAATCACCGAGAAGACGATCGAGGACGTGGCCGCTGTCCTGGAGCCGGGCGACGCGATTATCGACGGCGGCAACTCTTACTACCGCGACGACATCCGCCGCGCCGAAATGCTGCGCGAGAAGCAGATCGACTTCGTCGATTGCGGCACCAGCGGCGGCGTCTTCGGCCTCGAGCGCGGCTACTGCCTGATGATCGGCGGGCCCGACGGCGCGGTCGAGCGGCTCGACTCGGTCTTCTCCGCATTGGCGCCGGGGGTCGAGGCGGCCGAGCGTACGCCGGGCCGCTCGGGCGAGGTCTCCACTTCCGAGAACGGCTACCTGCACTGCGGGCCGAACGGGGCCGGCCACTTCGTGAAGATGGTCCACAACGGGATCGAGTACGGGATCATGGCCGCCTACGCCGAGGGCCTCAACATTCTCAAGAACGCCAACGCAGGCAAGGTGCAGCGCGAGGCCGACGCAGAGACCGCGCCGATGGAGCAGCCCGAGTACTACCAGTACGACCTCGACCTGCCCGAGGTCGCCGAGGTCTGGCGCCGCGGCAGCGTGATCGGTTCCTGGCTGCTCGACCTGACCGCGGCGGCAATGCAGGAATCCGGCGACCTCTCCGAGTTCGCCGGGCGCGTCTCCGATTCGGGCGAGGGTCGCTGGACCTCGATCGCCGCGATCGACGAGGGGGTGCCGGCGCCGGTGTTGACCGCCGCCCTCTACGAGCGTTTCGCCTCGCGCGGGCTCGACGACTTCGCCGACAAAGTGCTCTCGGCGATGCGCAAGCAGTTCGGCGGCCACGACGAGAAGCCGTCCTAGGAGGGTCCCGTGGCGATCGAGCTCGAGGTAGTGGCCGACGAAAAGGCGGCGGCTCGCCGTGCCGCCGAGCTAATCGCCGCGATCGGGGCCGAGGCGGTCGCCGAGCGCAACATCTTCTCGCTGGCGATGAGCGGCGGTCGCACGCCGTGGGCGATGCTGGCGATGCTCGGCGAAGAGGAGCAGATGTCCTGGGACAAGACCGAGCTCTTCCAGGTCGACGAGCGGATCGCCTCGCCCGGCAGCGAGGACCGCAACCTCACCCACATGGTGCTTGGCCTCTCGATGGACCACCAGGCCGCCCTGCGCCCGATGCCGGTTACGCAGCGCAACCTCGAGCAGGCTGCGCGCGACTACGAAAACACCCTGCCGGCGCCGCTCGACTGCGTCCACCTCGGGCTCGGCCCGGACGGCCACACCGCTTCGCTGGTTCCCGGCGATCCAGTGCTAGAGGTGAGCGATCGTCGCGTCGCCCTCACCGAGACCGCCTACCAGGGCCACAACCGTATGACTCTCACCTATCCCGCCCTGGCGGAAGCCCGCCAGATCGTCTGGCTCATCACCGGCCCGACAAAGGTCGAGCCGCTGCAGAAGCTGCTCGCCGGCGACACCTCGATCCCCGCCGGCCGGGTCGAGAACGCGCGGATGACGGTGATCGCCGACCAGGCCGCGGCACCGCAGTAGGCGTTACTCCACCGAGAGCTGGGCTTTCAGCTCTCGCAGGTGCTGGAGGCGAGGGTCGTCATCGCCGACCATTTGGGCCAACCAATCTTCGACCGCCGTGACGTTGAAGTCTTCAGCGGCAACCAGCATTTGCTCGATGTCGATCCAGTCCTTCGGTCGGTCGAACATTGCCTTGCAGATGGCGAGGTGCTCGGGGGAGAGGATCGGGATCGTCTCGCCAGCGAACGGCACGCGGCGTATCTGCTTGCGCATCTCGTCGTGGATCTCCTCATTGGCGAAGAAGAGGTCGACGGGGTTGTCGTTCCACCAAAGGCGACACTGGCCGTCTCGTTCCAGGGCAGCGGTGTCGAGGTCTCCCGCGTTGACTCCAAGTGATTCCAGGGCCTCGAACACCCTCTTCCATTTCGAGACAGGCACAAAGACGTTGACGTCGATATCGATAGTGGCGCGAGGCTCGGCGTAGTAGGCGAGAGCGAGCGCACCGCCGATCGCGTGCGGGATCTTGGCGGCCCGCAGCTGGTCGTGAATCGCGGTGACCTTGCCGGGCAGGGACGGCTCAGCCTCTGGTTTTCTCCGACCAGAGCTCGCGGCGGTCACGCCTGCGCGGGGCCCAGCTTCGGAAAGCGGAGCGCCTTCCCTTTGCGCCCACCCGACGGCAGGGCATCAGCCAGCAACAGCAGGTCCTCGAGCGTCTTTCCTCGCTCTTGCGGGGAAGCAGCAATCCATTCCGCCGCTGACCGAGCAGAGTCAGGACTTGTCGTCGGCCCTTTCCAGGCATCCCCCAAGGCGCTGGCGAGTAGGCGGTGCAGCTTGGGTTCGGGCTCTCGACCTTTGGCGAGCTGCGCGAGCAGCTCTCGTGCGGCCCGATCCACTGGGGGCGCTGCTACTGGCGCCCCGGCACGCCTGGCGCTGTCGCGAAGCAGCTCTGGGTTGAGCGCCTTGCCCGCCCGTTCGCTGGCCTCCGCAATGACCTCATCGTCCAGCTCCTTGAACGTTGCGAGCGTGCGGCTGCGCGGTCCCTCTGGAGTGTTATGGGACTGGCGTATCTCGAACGCGCCACGCTTCGTGGCGACCACGAAAGCCATAGTGGGCAAAATATACCACTATGGCCCTATAGGCTAAGCCGTCTCCAGCGAAACGGTGTGGTTGGCGACGATCATGCCCTCGGGGTCCCACTGGCGCTTTACCTCGGCGAGGCGGGCGCAGGTGTCGGCGGGGAGGATCGCGTCGACGTCGCAGGGGCGCTCGGTGAAGTTGTAGTAGGAGCCCTCGCCGGCCCAAGGCTGCATCGTCTCCTCGATCTTGCCCAGGTGGGCGGGGATCGCCTCGCCCAGCTCCGGCGTCATCGGCATGCCGACGCTGTACATGACGAACTCGGTCTCGAGATGGCTGAGCGCGCCGCCATTGGGATCGGGGCGGCCGAGCGCGCCGCCGATGTGGCGCAGCTCGCTGAGCAATAGCGGCGAGCCCGAGCCGGGGCCGGCGAGTCCGGCGAAGGCGTCGATCGCCTCGTCGGGGAGCTCGCGGATCGTCATTCCCTCGCCCAGGCCCGGAACCGGGTTCTCCGGGTCCATGTGGATTCGGCAGAGGCCCTCGGCGGGAATCTGGCTCCAGGTGTCCATGATCGTCTCGCCGAGCTCGCGCAGCGGCGCGACGATCGCTTCACCCTCCTCCGGGGTGCCGATGCAGGCGCCGTCGATCGTCAGCAGCGGCCGACCGCGGATCGGCTCGGGCACGTCGGGGATCGGCGGTGGCGTGACGAAGCGGACGACCGAGGTGACGCTGTCGGGGACGCCGGCGGCCCAGTCGCGGTAAGCGCGTACGGCCTCGGCGCCGAGCTCGGCAGGGAAGACGAGGGCGCCGGCGTAAATCTCGCCGATCGGAATCAGGTTCAGGTGCAGGGCGGAGACGAGCGCGTAGCCGCCACCACCGCCGCGCAAGGCCCAGAAGAGGTCGGGCTCGTTCTCGGCGTCGACGGTGCGCTGCTCGCCGTCGGCGGTGATCAGCTCGATCGCGCGCACGCGGTTGCAGGCGAAGCCGTATTGACGGCCGAGCCAGCTGAGGCCGCCGCCGAGGGTGAAGCCGATCACGCCGACGTCGGGCGAGGAGCCCGGCATCGAGCAGAGGTTGTGCTTCTGCGCGGCGGCGCTGAGCTCGGCGACGAGGACACCGGCCTCGACCCGGGCGGTCTGCGCTTCGGGGTCGACCTCGATCCCGCGCATCCGCTCGGTCTTGACCAGGATCGCGCCCTCGAGCGAGCCGGCCAGGCCGAAGGCGCCGTGGCCGGTTCCCTGCCCGGCGACGCGCAGGTCGTTCTCGGCGGCAAAGCGGACCGTCTTGGCGATGTCATCGGCGCTCTCGGCGAAGGCGACCGCCTCGGGGCGCTGGTCGGCGGCGAGGTTCCAGGCGAGGCGCGCCTCGTCCCAGTCGGCATCGCTTGGGGTGGAAAGGCGGCCGGCGATCGCCAGCCCGGTCAAGTCACTCATGGGATCCCTTTCTAAGTCAGCTCAGCGTCAAACGTTCGACGGTGCCTCCGGCCCCCACCAGCACCGCGCTCACCATATCCGGCGGAAAGAGGCCGTGGGCGGCGACGCCAGGATCGGCCTCGAGCCGCGCCGCGAGCTCTGCCGGGTCGCCCAACTTGGCGCCGTTGTAGTCGGCGATGACGCCCTGGTCGGGACTGGCGGGCGCGTCGCGTAGGGCGACGTCCGAGCCGAGCCGCTCCAGTGTGGAAGCAAGGCCGAAGGCGAAGAGCTCTAGCGGCACCGGCGCGCTGAGCGCGTCGACCGGCTTGCTCGAGTCGGCGATGACGACGAAGCGCTCGGCCGCCGCGGCGACGATCTTCTCGCGCAGGTGGGCGCCGCCACCGCCCTTGATCAGCCAGCCGTCCGGCGTCACCTGGTCGGTGCCGTCGATTGCGATGTCAAGCCGCCTCAACTCGCTGAACTCCTCGACCGGGACGCCCAATTCGCGCGCCTGCTGCTCGGTGGCCACCGAGGTGGCGACGCAGCGGATTCCCTTCAGGCCTCTGGCGGCGAGCGCGGGCAGGAGGAAGGCGACGGTCGACCCGGTGCCCAGTCCGACGGTCATCCCGTCCTCGACCAGCTCCGCCGCGGCCTCCGCCGCGATCTGCTTCTCCTGGTCGGCCTCACTCACCGGGCGGGACTCTATGCTCGCGGCGAGATGGATGCGCGCGTTTGGATCAGCGGGCCGGGCGGAGAGCCACCGCGGTCGGTGGCGCTTGGGGCCGAGCGCACGATCGTGGGACGCGACCCGGAGGCGGCGGTTCAGATCGAGGACGAGGCGGTGTCTTGGAACCACCTCGAGATCGAGAACCGGGGTGGGGTGCTGATGGCGACAGACCTCGACAGCCGCAACGGCACGGCGCTCAACGGCGAGCCGCTGGACCGGCCGCGGCGGTTGCGTGATGGGGACACCCTGATCGTCGGCCGCTACCGACTCGAAGTTTCCGACCCGGTGCCGGGGCGGGCGGGCGGCACGGTCGCCGCCACCGCCTCGGGTGTGTCGTTGACCGAAGAGGAGCGGGCAACCGCGATGGCTCTCGTCGCTCCCTATAGAGCCGAGGGCGCCTTCGCGGGTC
>Ga0157379_10004634_pt1 | contig 11797 bp, 8 predicted proteins | sample S25metaG_FD_121802 | JGI IMG/M metagenome (GOLD analysis project Ga0157379, IMG submission 121802) | Switchgrass rhizosphere microbial communities from Kellogg Biological Station, Michigan, USA - S2-5 metaG | ecosystem: Host-associated > Plants > Roots > Rhizosphere > Soil | place: USA: Michigan... | reverse complement strand
TTGAATGCGAGCCCGAGCCGGTGGCGATCGCCCAGTCCAACCCAGCAGATGCGGGCGGGCAATCCCTGAAACTGGATGCGCTTACCGGCCATGTCGAGCCAACGGTGCAAATGCGCGTCATTCGGGATCAACTCGCGCACCTTGGCATCGGTGCGGGCGATGTCGGCCGGATCGCCCGAGAGCGCGGCCCAGCGGAACGGACCGATGCCGCGGCAGAACAGCGGGCGCACGTACTCGGGCACGAAGCCTGGGATGTCGAAGGCATCCTTGATGCCTTCACCGAGTGCGACCTGGCGGATGTTGTTGCCGTAGTCAAAAGTCGGAATGCCCATGTGCTTGTACTCGAGCATGGCGCGCACGTGCACGGCCATCGACTTGCTGGCCTCGGCGCTGACGCGTTCCGGCTCGCTGACTTGCGCGCGCTCCCACTGATCCACGGTCCAGCCGGCCGGCAGGTAGCCGTGCACGGGATCGTGTGCCGAGGTTTGATCGGTCACGGCGTCCGGACGCACGCCGCGGCGCAGCAGCTCGGGCAGCAATTCCGCGGCGTTGCCGCACAGGCCGATCGACACGGCTTCGGAACGCTCCTTAGCCGTGGCGATCATGGCGAGCGCCTCATCGAGCGAGCGTGCCTGCTTGTCCAGATAGCCGGTCTCGAGCCGCTTTTCGATGCGCGACTGGCGGCATTCGATCGCCAGCATCGAGGCCCCGGCCATGGTGGCCGCGAGCGGCTGGGCCCCGCCCATGCCTCCCAAGCCTGCCGTCAGGATCCAGCGCCCGGTCAGATCGCCGCCAAAATGGCGCCGGCCCATTTCCACGAAGGTTTCGTAAGTGCCCTGAACGATGCCCTGCGAGCCGATGTAGATCCAGGAGCCGGCCGTCATTTGCCCGAACATCATCAAGCCGCGCCGATCGAGTTCATTGAAGTGCTCCCAGCTGGCCCAGTGCGGCACGAGGTTCGAGTTGGCGATCAGCACCCGCGGAGCGTCGGTGTGGGTGCGGAATACGCCGACCGGCTTGCCGGACTGAATCAGCAGCGTCTCGTCGGCGTTAAGCCGCCGGAGCGCGGCGACGATCGCATCGAAGCATTCCCAGTTGCGCGCCGCCTTGCCGATACCGCCGTACACGACCAGATCTCCCGGCCGTTCGGCGACCTCCGGATCGAGATTGTTCATCAACATACGCAAGGGGGCTTCCGTAAGCCACGAGCGCGCGCTCAAGGTCGTGCCGCGTGGAGCGCGGATGACGCGCGCGGGCTGCTGTGCTTCGGACTTGATCTTGTTCATGAACTCTTCCTGTCCCGGATCCTGCTGCGCAGCGAGCGCACGGTCTCGCGGTAGCGGCCTTCAATTTGCTCTTCTTCGGCGTGGCGGCCGTCGCGGATTACCCAGCGACCGCCGCACAGCACGTGGCGCGCGCGCGCCGCGGTGGCATCAAACACCAGGGCGCTCAAGAAATCTTCGTTCGACTGCAGCTCCCAATCCCCGGCGTCCGTATCATAGGTGACGAAATCGGCGCGCGCACCGGCGCCGATCGCACTGCGCCCGCCGTGCAACGCGCGCCGATACAGGCGGTCGGCCACTGCAGCTTCGCCGCTGGCACTGAGCACGTTGCGCTTGCCGCGCGCCAGGCGCTGTGACCACTCGAGCATGCGCAGCTCATCGAGCGAACTGCGGCTGATGTTGCTGTCCGACCCGATGGCCATTTTACCGCCGGCGGCCAGAAAAGGCGCCAGCACCGGGCAGCCATCGCCCAGGTCCGCTTCGGTCGTCGGGCAAAGCACCAGAGTCGCGCCGGCCGAGCGCATCTGGTCAAGTTCCGCCTCGCTGGCATGGGTTGCGTGCACCAGCGCCCAGCGCGAGTTCATCAATTCGCGCTTGGCCAGCAGCGCCACCGGCGGGGCGCCGTGCTGCTTGATGCAGGCCTGAACCTCCGCCGGCTGCTCGGCGACGTGGATGTGCACGCAGCGGCAGGCCGGATCGGCCTGCAATCGCTCGTGCACCTCGCCGATCACATCGATCGGCACCGCGCGCAGGCTGTGAAAGGCGACCCCCAGAGCGATCGCGCCGTCCGCAGGGTAGCGACGAGTGAGTTCCTGCCAGTCCTTGAGAAATTGGCCGGTATCGCGCACGAACGGCAGCTGCCCGGCCGTGGGCGGCGCGCCGCCAAAGCCGGAGTGCTGGTACAGGGTAGGGAGCAGCGTCAGGCCGATTCCTGAACGGGCGGCGGCCGCTGCAATGGCAGCGTCGGCGTCGAGCCTTTGCCGATCGCCGCAACGATGCAGGTACAGGAACTCTGCCACCGAGGTATATCCGCCGCGCAGCAGCTCGAGGTAGCAGCGGGCCGCGATCGCCTCCAGCTCATCGCCGGTCAAGGCCTGCGCGAGCGCGTACATGGTCTCGCGCCAGCTCCAGAAATCATCCTGCTGGCTGGCGGCACGCTGGGTCCAGGGCCCGAGAGCACGCTGAAACGCGTGGCAGTGGGCATCGACCAGCCCTGGCAGCGTGAGTCCTTCGACGATGGGGCCGGCCGCGGATGACTGGGTGGCGATCTTGAGCGTCTCGCCGCGCTCGCTGATCGTGACGGTGGCATTGCGGAGCCAGCGACCGTCCTGCCACAGATGGGCGTAAGTGACGGCGGTCGGCGCCGTGCCTGCTGCCTGCTGCATTCGCAACATGTTAGCACCCGCATGGCGCCGGCGGTGCGGGCCGGGTAATCTCGTGCTCATGCACGAGCCCGACAGCACCCGGATCATCGCCAATGCGCGCGTCTGGTCGGGCGTCGCGCGCGGCGCCGAATCTGGCGGGCGAAGCACCTTGACGGATGAGGCCATCGCCGAACGGCAGGGACGGATCGTGGCGGTGGGCGCACTACGTGACCTGCGCCAGAAATATGCTGGGACCGAAGTGCTCGATATGGGCGGACGGCTGGTGACTCCCGGGCTCATCGACTGCCACACGCACATCGTGCACGCCGGCAATCGCGCCCCGGAGATCGAACGGCGCCTGGCCGGCGAGAGTTACCAGAGCATTGCTCGCGCCGGCGGCGGGATTCTCTCGACCGTGACGGCCACGCGGGAAGCAAGCCTGCAACAGCTCATCGACAGCGCGCTGCCGCGTGTCGATGCGCTCAGGGCCGAGGGCGTCACGACCCTGGAGATCAAGTCCGGATATGGACTGGATCTTGCGACCGAACTTCGCATGCTGGAGGCGGGGCGCGCTCTGGGGGCTGCGCGCGCGCTGTCGGTGGCGACGACCTACCTGGGAGCGCACGCCGTGCCGCCCGAGCACGCCGGCAATGCACGCGGTTATGTGGACTTACTGTGCGCGGAACTGATTCCGGCCGTGGCCGCCAGCAAGCTTGCCGATGCCTTCGATGCCTACTGCGAGCAGATCGCCTTCACCGCGGCGCTGGTGGGGCGTACATTCGAGGCGGCGCGCGCTCACGGACTACCCGTCAAGTTGCACGCCGATCAGCTTTCCAACATGCACGGGGCCGCGCTGGCGGCCCAGTACGGGGCGCTCTCGGCCGATCATCTGGAATTCACCGATGCCGACGGCATCGCCGCGATGGCATCCGCGGGCACCGTTGCGGTGCTGCTGCCCGGCGCCTTCTACTTCATGCGCGAGCAGCAACGACCGCCGATAGAAATGCTGCGCGATGCCAACGTGCCCATGGCCGTTTCCACCGACTGCAATCCGGGAACCTCGCCGCTGAGTTCGATCCTGACGGCCATGAATTTCGCCGCGGTGGAATTTGGGCTCAGTACCGAGGAGTGCCTATCCGGAGTCACGCACGTGGCGGCGCGCGCGCTGGGTCTGCAGGCTACGCAAGGCACGATCGAGGCGGGCAAGTGGTGCGATCTGGCGGTGTGGAACGTAGCGCACCCGGCCGAACTCGTGCAGAGCATCGGCACGCGGCGCCTGCATCGCAGGTTCTGGCACGGCCAGATGGATTCCTGAGATTCCCCATGAGCTTGCTCAACCAGGCGACCGAGCGCTGTATCGCGCACCTGGATATGGACGCCTTCTATGCCTCGGTGGAGCTGCTTAGGTACCCACAGCTGCGCGGATTGCCGGTGGTGATCGGCGGGCGTCGCCGCAAGGCAGAGGAGGGCAACGATACGGAATTCGCCCGGCTCGCCGATTATCAGGGGCGCGGCGTCGCCACCACCGCTACCTATCCGGCGCGCGAATTTGGCGTGCATTCCGGCATGGGCCTCATGCAGGCGGCACGCCTGTGCCCGCAGGCGGTGCTGCTGCCGGCCGACTTCGACGAGTATCGACGCTACTCGCGGCTGTTCAAGAGCGCGATCGCCGCCATCGCGCCGCGCATCGAGGATCGCGGGATCGATGAGGTCTACATCGATTTTGGCGCGGTCGATGGCGGTTCCGAACAGGGCGGGCGGCCGCTGGCGCGCCGCATCCAGCAGGCAATTTTTGCCGCCACGGGCCTTAGCTGTTCGATCGGAGTGGCACCCAACAAGCTGCTGGCGAAGCTGGCGAGCGAACTAGAGAAACCCAACGGCATCACGAGCCTCAGCCTCGCTAACCTGGCCGAGTGCATCTGGCCTCTGCCGTGCCGCAAGATCAACGGCGTGGGACCGAAGGCAAGCGCGCGCCTGGAGCAGCTGGGCATCCACACCATCGGCGAGCTTTCGCGCTGCGAGGTGGAGTGGCTTGTCGATCAGTTCGGCCGGCACTACGGCCAATGGCTGCACGAGGTGTCCTGGGGGCGCGACGAGCGGCAGCTGGTGACCGAAAGCGAGCCGGTGTCGATGAGCTGCGAGACCACATTTGATCGCGACCTGCACGCCGTGCGCGATCGATCGGAGCTGCGCGCCGTGTTTACATCGTTGTGCGAACGGCTGGCCGCGGACCTTGCCCGGCACGGCTATGCCGGCCGCACCATCGGCGTAAAGCTGCGATACGACAATTTCAAATCGGTGACGCGCGCCCAGACGCTTTCATTCCACACCGCCGACGCCGCGGTCATCCGGCAAACCGCCGGCCTGTGCCTCAAGCGCGCGCCACTCGAGCGGCGCCTGCGCTTGCTAGGGGTGCGCGTCGGCGGGCTGGTAGCGGCCGCCGCCGCGGCACCGCCACCGCGAGAACAGGTGCTGGAGCTGTTTTGAGCAGCGCAGCCATCCGATCCGCTATCATTCCCCCATGAGCCGCGAATCGCTGCACGCCGCATTGAATCGACTCCACCAGGAGCTGCAAGGCTCGCCAGAGCTCGATGAGGAGTCGCGCCGCCTGCTTGATGAACTTACCGCTGATATCGGCCGCACGCGCGAAGCGGCTGGCGGGCAGGCGCATGCATCGCGCCTTGAGGCAATGGCAGTGCGGTTCGAGTCGAGTCATCCCGACCTGGCGGCGAGCCTGCGCGGCATTGCCGACGCGCTCGGGCGGATCGGACTCTAGTCAGAGGCTACGCGGTGCGGCGCCGCCCGAAAAGCGCGGCCCCGCCGGCAACCAACGCCTCCACGAACACCACGAACACTGGCACGAAGAACACGCCGAGCACGGTGGCGGCGAACATCCCACCGAATACGCCCGTGCCGATCGCGATGCGACTGGCAGCGCCCGCGCCGCTGCTTACCACCAGCGGCATCACCCCGAGCATGAACGAGAGCGACGTCATGAGGATTGGCCGCAGCCGGATGCGCACGGCCTGCAAAACCGCGGCTACCAGTTCCATGCCGCCCTCGCGCAGCGTCTTGGCGAATTCCACGATCAGGATGGCGTTCTTCGCCGACAGCCCCACGGTGGTCAGCAATCCGACCTGGAAGTAGACGTCATTCGAGAGCCCGTGAAGCGAGGCCGCCGACAGCGCGCCGATCACGCCCAGGGGCACGACCAGCATCACGGCGAAGGGCAGTGCCCAGCTCTCATACAGTGCGGCCAGGCACAGGAACACGAACAGCACCGATATCGCATAGAGGGCCGGTGCCTGCGCGCCGGAAAGCTTTTCCTGGAACGAGAGGCCCGCCCATTCGAAGCCGACGCCGGTCGGTAGCTTTTGGACGAGCTCCTCGATGCGCTTGAGCGCGGTGCCGCTGCTCACGCCGGGTGCCGGCTCGCCGACGATTTCCACCGATGAGGCGCCATTGAAGCGTTCCAGGCTCTGGGCACTGATGCGCCAGGAGCCGGATGCAAAGGCGGAAATCGGCACCATGTCGCCGCCGGCGTTGCGCACGAACCAGTTGTCCAGATCTCCAGGCTGCATTCGAAACTGCGCGTCCGCCTGCAGATAGACCTTCTTGACGCGGCCGCGGTCGACGAAATCGTTGACATAAATGCCACCGATCGCCGTGGCCAGCGTGTCGCTGATGTTCGCCGTGGCCAGCCCCAGGGCACCGGCCTTGGCCTGGTCGACTTCGAGGTGGAACTCGGGCTGATCCCCAAGCCCGTTGATCCGTACGCGCGCCAGCAGCGGATCGTGATTTGCCAGTTCCAGGAATTGATCACGCGCGCTCGCCAGCACATCGCGGCCGACTCCCGCCGAATCCTTCAGCTCCAGGTCGAAGCCACTGGTATTACCGAGGCTGCGGATCAGTGGCGGGGCGCTTACGAAGATGCTGGCGTCGCGGATCTTGGAGGCCGCCGCCTGACCGCGCCTGGCCACGGCAGCGGAGGACTTGTCTTCCGAGGTTCGCTCGCTCCAGTTCTTCAACAACGCGAATGACATGCCGGTGTTCTGGCCGTTGCCGCTGAAGCTGCGCCCGGCCACTGACAACACGTTGGTGACCGACCCGGTATCGGCCAGCATGGCCACTTCCAGCTGGTGCTGGGCCGCGACGGTGCGATCCAGGGTGGCGCCCGGCGGGAGCTTCGCCATGGCCAGCAGTGCGCCTTGATCTTCCTCGGGCAAAAATGAGGTCGGCAGATGAACGTACAGCAGTGCCATGAGCCCGACGAGGCCCAGGTAGGCCAGCATCATGCGCGGCGTGCGCGGCAACACACCGGATATGACGGCCTGATAACGGGCGCTGAGGCTGTTGAAGCCGCTCTCGAACTTGGCCAGCAGGCCGCGCGCACCGTGTTGGGCGGCGGTGTGCGGCTTAAGAATGCTGGCACACAGGGCCGGAGTCAGGGTCAGGGCAACCAGCACCGAGAGTGCCATGGCCGAGACAATCGTGATGGAGAACTGTCGATAGATGACGCCCGTCGAGCCGCCAAAGAAGGCCATCGGGATCAGCACCGCCGAGAGCACTAAGGCAATGCCCAACAGGGCTCCGGTAATCTGGTCCATCGACTTGCGCGTCGCCTCGCGCGCTTCCAGGTGCTCCTCGCGCATGATGCGCTCGACGTTTTCCACCACGACGATGGCATCGTCCACCAGCAAGCCGATCGCCAGCACCATCCCGAACATGGTCATGGTGTTGATCGAGTAACCCAGCACCGAGAGCACTCCGAAGGTGCCTAGCAGCACCACCGGCACGGCAATCGTGGGGATCAATGTGGCGCGCAGGTTCTGCAGGAAGATGAACATGACCAGCACGACCAGCACCACCGCCTCGAACAAGGTCTTGATTACTTCCTTGATCGAAATTCGCACGAAGGTGGAGGTGTCGTAGGCCATCTTGTATGACAGGCCGGGCGGGAAGAAATGTGCGAAATGCGCGATGCGTGCGTTGACCGCATCGGCCGTCTTCAGCGCGTTGGCGCCGGAGGCCAGCGAGAAACCTATGGCCACGGAGGGCTGGCCGTTGGTGCGCGTGGACACGTCGTAGCTGTCGGCCCCGAGTTCGACCCGGGCCACGTCGGCCAGGTGAACGGTGGAACCGTCGGGATTGACGCGCAGCACGATGTCCCGGAACTGTTGGGGGCTGGTCAGTTTGCTCTGCGCCGAGACCGGCGCGTTGAGCTGCTGGCCCTCGAGCACGGGTTGTCCGCCAAGCTGCCCGGTGGCGACCTGAGTGTTCTGCGCCATGATCGCGGCGGTGATATCGGCGGGGATCAGCTTGAAGCTGTTGAGCTTGTAGGGATCGAGCCAGATGCGCATGGCGTAGCCCGAGCCCAGGATCTGCACCGTGCCCACGCCGTCAACGCGGCTGACCGGGTCGACCAGGTTGGACTGCAGGTAGTCGCCGATATCAGCGCGCGACAGTGTGCCGTTTGGCGAATAGAAAGCCGTGACCGAAAGGAACCCCGCGGTCGACTTAGTGACCGTGACGCCCTGCGCCTGTACCGGCTGCGGGAGCCGCCGCGTAGCCTGCTGGAGTTTGTTCTGCACCTGCACCTGCGCGACGTCCGGATCGGTGTCGGCCTCGAAGGTGAGGGTGATGTTGGCAATGCCCTGGGCATTACTGGTGGAGGACATGTACACCAGATGATCGAGGCCGGTCATGGACTGCTCGATCACCTGTGTCACCGATTCTTCGACCGAGCGCGAGGATGCGCCGGGATAGGTTGCGTTGATGACCACCGCGGTCGGTGCGATGTTGGGGTACTGCTCGATCGGCAACTGATGGATCGACAGCGCCCCGGCGAGCATGATGATGATGGCAATGACCCACGCGAAGATGGGCCGGTCGATGAAAAATCGCGCCATCGCCGCTAGCCGTGCGTGGGCGAGTCGAGCTTGACGACGACCGGCTTGACCGGCGCGTCGATCTTGGCCTTGACCTGGCCCTGGACGATCACGCGCTCGCCGGCGTGCAGGCCCGCCACCACGCGCCACTGATCGCTCGCCGGTTCGACTGTGATCGAGCGCAGCTCGACCTTATCGTCAGGGCCGACCACCAGGGTCGTGGCCTCGCCGCGCGCATCGCGGCTCACTGCCTGCTGCGGCAACAGCAGGGCCTGCTCGTCAATGGCCTGCGTCAGCTGCGCGCGCACGTACATGCCCGGCAGCAGCACGCCGTTCGGATTTGGAAACACGGCGCGCAGCGTGATCGCACCGGTCCCCTCGCTCACCGTGACGCCGGTGAATTCGAGCCGGCCCTCGATCGGGTAGAAGGCGCCATCATCCATCACCAGCTTCACGCTGGCGCTGTTCGCATCGGCATTCTTCAACTTGCCGCTGGCAAGCTGGCTGCGCAGCCGCATCACGGCGGCCGCCGGCTGCGTCATGTCGACGTACATCGGCTGGTATTGCTGGACGGTCGTGAGCGGCGCGTCCTGATTCGCGGTCACCAGCGCGCCTTCGGTGTAGACGGAGGTCGAGGTGCGCCCTTCGATCGGCGCGACGATACGCGTGTAGGCGAGATTGATCCGCGCTGTCTCCAGCGCGGCACGCGCCGTCTTCTCGTCGGCCTGCGCTTGGCTCAAATTTGAGGTGACATCGTCGCGTTCCTGCTGGCTGACATCCCCTGTGGTCGCCAGCTTGAGGTAACGATCATATTTGAGCTGCACCGTCTGCAAGTTGGCGGCGGCCTTGGTGACTGCCGCCTGGGCACTGTCGTACGCCGCCTGGTACGGTGCCGGATCGAGCTGATAGAGCGGCTGGCCGGCCTTGACCACAGCGCCTTCGGTGAACAGGCGCTGCTTGATGATGCCGCTGACCTGCGGTCGCACCTGCGCGATGCGGTACGCCACGGTCCTTCCGGGGAGCAGGGTGGTAATGGTCACGCGCTGGGGTTGCACGATCACGATGCCCACCTCAGGCACCGGTTCGCCGGACTTGTTCTTGTCCGAGGCGCCGCAGCCGGCCAACAGCAGCGCCGTGAAAGTCAACGCTACGCCATGCGCCGTGCGCATTTTCTTCATCTCTAGGTATCCCAACGGTTGGGTCGAGCCCGTCAACCGACGGGAGCAACCTGCATTTCAGGATCGACCATCGCCGCCCAGGCCAGCAGACCGCCCTCGAGGCTGGCGGGTTCTTTGATGCCGGCACCGGCGGCAAGTTCACATGCCCTGCGGCTTCTGCCGCCACTACGGCACACGAAGACCACCGGGAATTCTAACGGAATCTCCGCACTCCGTCGCGGCAGTTCGCCGACTGGAATGTTGAGCGCGCCGCGCAAGTGTCCGGCCGCGAATTCGCGCGCTTCCCGTACGTCCACTACGGTGATATGACCGCCCCCCGTGGCCTGCAGCAAGTCACGCAGCTGCTGCGGCTTGAGATCTCGGCAAGCGCCGCGCATGGGCTCATCGGCAACCGAGTCTGCGAGTGATCTGATCGTGGGACGATCTCCACAGACCGCGCAGTCCGCGCGCCGCGTGAAGCGGAATTCATGCCACTGCATGTCCAGGGCATCGTAGGTCAGCAATCTTCCGATCAGCGGCGTGCCGATCCCGAGCACCAACTTGATCGCCTCGGTCGCCTGCACGGCGCCCAGTACCCCGGGCAGCACGCCCAGCACTCCGGCCTCAGCGCAGTTAGGCACCGCGCCTGCGGCTGAGTGCGGGAACAAACATCGGTAGCAGGGGCCCTGGCCTGGCACATAAGTCATCGCCTGGCCTTCGAAGCGGTGAATGGCTGCCGATACCAGCGGTCGCTTAAACAGTACGCAGGCGTCGTTGACCAGATAGCGGGTCTCCAGGCGATCGCTGCCGTCGATGACGCACTCGTAGTTCGCCAGAAGTTCAGCGGCGTTGTCCGCGCCGAGCTTCACCGGATGCGCAACGATCTTGATTTCCGGGTTCAGCGCCTGCAGACGCGCCTGCGCGCTCAATGCCTTGCCCTGGCCAACCGCTGCGGTGTCAAACAGCAGCTGGCGCTGCAGGTTGGAAAGATCGACCTGGTCATGATCGATGATGCCGAGCGTACCGACGCCCGCGGCCGCCAGATACAGGGCGGCCGGCGAGCCCAAGCCCCCGGCACCGACGATGAGCACGCGCGCGTTCTTGAGTTTTTCCTGCCCGGCCGCGCCCACTTCCGGAAGCAACAGGTGCCGGCTGTAGCGTTCGCGCTCGGCAGCATTGAGTGTGGCCATGGGTTAGCCGCCACTCAGCGCACAGATCAAGTGCACTTCATCAGCGCCCGCCAACGGCTCATCGAGCGAGTTCACTTCGCGCTGGTTGATGAAGATCCGGATGTGCGGGCGGATCCGATCCTGCTCATCGATCATGCGAAAGCGCATTCCCGGATGCGCGCGCTCCAGATCTAGCAGCACGTCGCCGATCGTGTCGCCGCGGGCATGGACGCGCGCGGCCCCTGCGGTGTAGGAGCGAAGCGGTGAGGGGACTCTCACGGTATGCATGCGGCGCTCGGGGCCGATCAGGCCGCGTGCGTAACGGAATAGATCTCGGGCAGATGGCGCACGATGCAGCGCCAGCTTTCCCCTTCATTGCTGCTCGCCCAGACTTCGCCCTGCGTCGTGCCGAAGTACAGCCCGAGGCGCGGCTCGCGATCGGCGCACATGGCTTGACGCAGCACCGTAAACCACGCCTGCGTACGCGGTAGTCCCTTGTCGAGTCGTTTCCAGCTGTTTCCCGCGTTGCTGCTTTGATATACCGCCGGCTTGCCCTCCGGCGCGGTGCGCGGCCACACGGTGGAGCCGTCCATGGGCAGGACCCACACCTTGTTTGGATCTTTCGGATGGCTGACGATCGGAAAGCCGATGTCACCGATGCGCGTGGGCATGCGCTTACCGATCCGCACCCAGCGGCGCGCGGGCCGGTCGAGGCGATAGCTGCCGCAGTGGTTCTGCTGGTAGAGCCGGTCGGGCTGCAGCGGATGCTGGATTAGGCAGTGCGGATCATGCCCGTACTCGGCGTTGCTGTCGGGCAGGAAATCAGCCTCGATCCCCTGGTTGAGGGGAGTCCAGTCCTTGCCCCCATCGGTCGACTCGAACACGCCACCAATCGAGATCGCGAGGTACAGGTGGCGCGCGTCGCGAGGATCGACG
>Ga0157379_10004630_pt1 | contig 11804 bp, 7 predicted proteins | sample S25metaG_FD_121802 | JGI IMG/M metagenome (GOLD analysis project Ga0157379, IMG submission 121802) | Switchgrass rhizosphere microbial communities from Kellogg Biological Station, Michigan, USA - S2-5 metaG | ecosystem: Host-associated > Plants > Roots > Rhizosphere > Soil | place: USA: Michigan... | reverse complement strand
TTGACTCACCTTGCCCCTTGTCCTGAAGTTTAGGGATATTCTCGGAATCTGGATCTAGAAGGAGCGGAGGCAGTTCTATGCATTGTGCGATATCAATCTCGCCTTCCGCTTTATCACCGCAATCCGCCAGAAGGGGTTGGTTGTTTCTCGCTCCTGGTTGCAATCCGAAACGAAGGCTGAATGACGAAAGGATTGGTTGGTTTTGCGGGAGCTCGTGGGATTGGCAACCTGCTGAGCTGGCGAGGTAGGATAAGAATATTGAAATAAGAATATTGACTTAGTAGTCTACCTACCAGCCTGGAATGCAGGGACACTTCGAGTGTCTGACTTTAAAAAGAGAGGATTGTAGTGCCATAAATGCCACGATAGCTGTATCGTTTTCAGCCTGTTCACTTGGATCCAGTACAATTTGCTGATTCACAAATGACTCGGTGAGCCGTTGTTCAAGATAATTGGATGATAAGATGATTGGGTGGTTTTGAACCGCTACACAAGATTGTTCTTCCACTGAAATAGAATATAATCAGCATCAAGAGATGGTTTTCTAAGAAAAATGCCGACCCACGATGCGACATGATCTAAGCATCATTCTGGACCGTAGGAGTCAGAAGGGACGATTGCCCTTCTCCACTTGATGCCGTATCATTACGACCTTCTGTATGCTAATTAGAACCTGAATCACATTGTTATTCATCGACGGCTTTCGAGAACGCCTAATAATACTATGGGTTCTCCAAAACGATTGGGATGTTACTAAGATGGCACCCTTCTTCTGGGATTTTAAAGATACCAGCAGAGCGGAGCCAATCTTCTTTCTCTTCTGCCTCTTCTCTCAGCCGCCAACCGTAGTAGATCGGAACTGGGATCTTGTGCATGGCGTCCACTAGTCTTCAACATCTATCAATCTTTCTTCATATTCGTGTCCTATACTTTCGAAGGCGGACAACTCGTGCAATTCGCCATGCCTCGCGTTGGTCGACGGAAGAACCAACGTTCCTTCTGGACTACCACAAAGCATGCGTCAGTGGGGTCGTGCAGTTGACTGTCATAATTAAATACCTCATAACAAGCATGTCGTGTCTTTTTCAGAGACTCAAGCAGTAAGCGGTGACCTCGTGAGCCCGAGAGATCTTTATGGGGTGATGTAATCCCACCGAAATGGTTTTCGCCAATCGTCGATGACAGAGGTGTCAAAATGCAGTGAAGATAGTGTCGCTCCTCGGACCTCCATTAGTTGCTTCTGAAAGCCTGGTAGCGACATCTAGAACCTTGTTGGCCACTCTAACAAGCTCATGTTGCCAGAATTCAGCCAAGTGAATAATCCCCGTTACATATCGTATCGCAAGCATTTGAGCTTCGACGGGAAGAGTTACGCCGAAATATGAGTCGATATTTTAGCGCGCACAAGTTTGTCGATACATGCCATAGAGAATAACTGGGTCGTACATATCAACAATTTGAGAAATTTCCTTGCGAAATATCAAATAAACAAATATGGACCACACATGATTCCAATCTGGGCAGCAAGTGTGAAGTATAAGTCGTGGTCAACGAAGCGACAAGCTCCACTTACAGCGCTGTATAGCCCATTGAACGTTCACAAAGTAGTTCACATCGGAATAAAGATCGGAGATGTTTAATACTGTTGGGAAGGTTATAGAGTATATCCATTTTCTCCTGATGCGTTCGGGATTGTTCAGTCAAAATGCACCTCAGCTTGTTTGCAACCGCCGTTGGCCCAAAGTCGAACTTGTGAGCAATCTTCCTCGCCATGGTTTTGATATGGTCTCCGAACTTCTTATAAATATATTGATGTATAAATCTTCCGGGTCTGGCTGGGATAATATCTTGCTTTCCTGAACGAACAGCGGGCGGAGACGTCCTTGCTGCTCATTCGCATTCCCTGGGCTTGGTAGCAAAATTCGTTGAGATTGTGAGAAGGAGACGGACGAGTTGTCCTGTGATGCCGGCATACTTAGTAACAGGCGAGGAAGTGGAGGAAGGAGACTGAGTTGAAGCCCATGTTCTATCCGGTTAGCTGAGCCTAGCCTTTGAGGGGGACGACGCATTCGGGCGTGATGTAGTGTTGGCAAAGGTAGTGTATTCCTTTGATCCTAAAAATATGGCGAATTGAATGGCTGCGCTTGGAAGACATTTAATGGCAAAGCGGTCACGATCTCAGTGACAGTGTGACAAGCGTCAACAACTTTAAATTTTCGAAATTCATAGGCCCCGACAAGGCTCCGCAACCAAGAGCTCTTGGTAATAAATAACTCGGATCTCGCTTCCATCAGGACTTCACGTTGAATTTTATTGATTTACATAAAACATTCTACGGTGTCTCTGTCAATTGTAAAAAATGGGATTCAGGGGGACGGCGTAATTAATATAATTTCAGCAAAACTCTTGATATAGAGAAGAGCAGCGACCCACAAAACATTGAGTGACGTTGCTCCTCTGAAGCTGGAAGGTTGATTAAACTGTACCTGAAGCTTTCAAACGAAGCCTTCTTGTGCAGTTATATGGAGTAAGAGATACATGACAATTCAGAATCAGACAGTTTTTGTCAACATAAGAACGCATATATTACTACAGTATCCTGATTAAGAATACACCAAGAAGAATTCCGCCAGTATGTACATCTAATATGCCACGGCGTCCTCTACAGACCAAAAGGAAACGAGTTAAAAATACAGAATAAAGAATCCGAACCGGTTCGCATCACAACCACCTCTGGTATACCACAACAACATCCGGAAAACGGGGAATATGAGAGATAAAAAATTCGGGACAGTATTGACACTGAAGTAATGGCGGAATAAAGAAAGGAGCGTGGGAGTAAAAGTAAGAGGAGGGCTGAGGTTGGGTGTGGAGGGAAGGAGATGGACGAAGGTGGATTGTTGATGATTTCTTCGCTTTTGAATAGTGGCGTAGATCGGGGCGGATTAGACGACCTCCTTCTCGACCGTAATCTTGATGTCACCGAAGCGCAGCGTCTGAGATGTCGCTAAATTGGGCGTATGTGGAGACATCGTCACCGTGACCGACGGGGTAGGAGTAGTCGTCTGCGAAGGAGCAGTTTCTGAGGGCCATGGGGCTCTTGTGTCAACATGAGGCTCAGAAACGACGATACCGCCGTCCGAAGCTGTAGAGAAACGGCTAGATGGGCTTGGGGGCTCGAGTTCCGTCTTCTCTGTAGGCGTGATGGGAGAGACATCACTACCCTTGTACATAGAATCTCCGTCGTCAGAGCCAGAGGGCATGGAAGGGAGGTTGATGCTGATGTCCTCCCATGGCTTCTTGCCGCCCTTGGAGCTGTATGGAGATGCAACGGCGGTCTTGACAGTACCGCGGCTGGTAGTGGAGTAGGTGGGCAAGAATCCGGCGCGAGACTCCTTGATGGTCTGATGGAAGATGTTCTTGCGAACCCAGTTGATGACGAAGCGGTAGTCCTTCATGGCCTCCTCTCCAGTTCCAAAGAACAAGAAGAAAGCCATGCATGCAGCGGGGACGATCCACCATTCGATGAGGAAAGTCTGGTAGATCGAATCAGTTAAGAGGAATCTGGGCCAGCGTGCGATCCTTCCGAAATTGGAATGGACGACACCCCACTCGTAGGTATAGAAGCCGCCGATCTTGAGATTGTACTGGAGGACGTAGATATTGGCAGCTAGTTCCCAGCCAATCTCAACGGAAGAAAGAGCCATTAAGCGGATGTAGCGGGAGACGCTGATGGAGGATGGGCAGGTGCTCAAGTACTGGGTGAATGCCATGCGATGGCGGATGAAGTGATAGAGAACCAAAGCACCATAAACCAGCGACACAACAGACATGAGAAGGGAAGGAATCCAGACCAGGATAATGGTGACTGCGGTGGTCGAGTAGGTGGGATAACAACCAAAGCTCTCGTAGATGTCGAACCTGTGACCTTGAACGACAATGTCTGTAACATGATGTAAGTCCATGAAACTGCAGTAAGAAAGAGAAAGACATACATAAAACAATGGCGATGAAGGGCAAGATGTAGCACATAAAGTACTCAAACCACATCTTGCGTCTCTTCTCTTCGATACTGGAAGTCGCAGCACGAGTCGAAGCAATTGATTCTAATTGGACCATGATACAGAGGGCAGCGCCAGGGACACCATAACCGAACCCATGGTATATGCGAGTTGCTGGGGAGAAATAAATAAATAAAATATTGATATATATAAAAAAGAAAAGACGCACTTATGTCACACCAAACTTTCAGTTTGATATCCGTATTGTCTGTCCACACAATCGCATTGATTCCGCGGGTGAAAGCAGTCAGGGAAAGCCAGAACACCAAAGCTACGGTGGGAATACTTCTTGCCTGGAGAGGGCGCTTCTATCAGTACCATCAAGGAAAAGAAATACGTGCGAAACTCACCCGAATCTGCGCAGGGAGTGCAATCAATGGAAGGAAGGAGCAGATGAGTGAAATAGGACCGAGCTCTGGGTGAACCATTTCGGCGACTGTGGGGGAAGGGAGGGCGGGAAGAAGGGTGGGGGAAGGATGTGGTCGATGTGGTGAGGGGGAGGGAAAGGAGTGAATTCCGGCGCATTTTAAAGATTTCGTCTGCTTTTACCACAAAGGGACCTGGGAAAGAACGCTAATCTGCAGAGAAGTTCTCATTCGGTTGTGGTCCTTCATATTTAAGTTTGGAACTCCGACCACTTCCCGATAATCTGGCCGCTTAAGCACATCCCATCGCAGAATATCCCTTTCAAGCCCTTGTCCTATCTCGTGGCTTGAGCTGTCAAGCAAAGTTGTAATGCTTAGTATCTCGAGGTGTCTGTAGCATTCAATACTGTGTAAGACGCCGCACCAAATATCGATTTGTCCACTTTGGAGAACCCCCGACCGACCCCACAAGATGCTAAGTCGTTCTGAAGGACATAGCGAGCCCTCCAAAGGAGTGAACAGATTTCTTTAACCGTGGGGTCGTCATATCCCCTTGTCAGGCTCACGTGGATGTCGGTAATCGATCCGGCTCCTTCGACAGCCACATTTGAGCGTAAGGTTAGTCGAAGTTTGTTATCAATGTATCCGAAGCTGCCGATACCAGGTACCTTGCGGCCCTTTGTGAGTCCCATTAAATTCTCTTCAAAAGTGGCGTGGCAGGGTCAATATTGGAATTTTGCGTGTGAGAGTCTGGTTTAGGTCCAGCTTAGCCTATTCAGGATTGTAGCTCATGAGTTCGAGGGATAGTTGAACACAACAAGACCAGTTTTTAACATATTCAACGAAGATTCAATTAGGAAACCCCTGCGATAATGAGCAGGATCGCGATAGTGGTGGTAGTGGTTCAAGAACCGTTCTCGGCTTAATGGTCATATGAGTAACATCCCTTTAGCGCCGGTGGCTTCTGATTGAGGCATCCATTCTCTTGGCCAAATTTGGTCTGAGGCGCTTATCTATATTACTTACTGCCTCAAGGCTATCGATCCTTGCCTCGAGGCTGGTGGTAGCGGGCTATAGGGTCTATCAAATCTATCGCCGCCCGGTTTTCCTACTCGTTTCTTAACAATTATCCCGTCATTCTCGTTGTCCCAACCTCTTGAGCCATCGCAATTACAGTTCCCTTAAATAGATCCGTGCTGACAGCTTTGATCCAGCCCAGTATAAATAGAAAACGTTAGATAACAGCCATTTGATCAAATTTGAGGTCATTGGGTTGCTTTGAAGGGGAGTCTTAATCAGTAACGCTTTCAGATAGTCTTGGGATCAGCAGGGATCAGCCAGCAGTAACTCCTAAAGGACGGTGGATATGCTTGACAGCTCTTTCTGGAAAATTTAACACGAGGGTGCTCAGGCTTCTTCCAAACTCCGAGGTTCTGAATATAAGTTATGATGAGGAACAGCGGAGGCAAAACCTGAATAATTTAAATGACTTGGACGGTATGTAAAACTTCTTCTTCAGGCCTCGAACTCGACGACAAATGGAACAAGATAGAGAGCGCATCTAGCTTGATCAGTCTTCATTGCCTTTGAGAGGACTCTGCGCTGACCCCCACCGGAGTTCCCTAAATGGGATGACTTAAGCATTTGATTTTAATAAACGAGAGTGATCGAGTGGTAAAGTGGGGTCAAAGCCATCGCCATCTCTTCTAGCTTGAATCTTACTGACTAATGTGCCCAGGTCCGTTAGGAATATGAATTAAAGGGGGGAGTGATTCCTAGGATAGTCCAGGATCAGCTCAACATGCCTATCTTTCCGTCCAATAACGGGAACGTTAGTACAATGTTTTCCAGAATTTCTCACTTCCCTCCTCAAAACTGCGGGGATGTTCGCACTCGCTAACCGAACGAAATTTCCCCGTCCTTTCAAGAGCTTTCGGAATCAGCTTCCACGCTCCTTCTCACGGCCATTTTGCATTCTCTTCCGTTCCCCGGCGCCACTTTTAGAATCCTCATGTGAGAAATTAACCCGTGAGCAGATGGACGACTTGCTTCTAGCATATTGGCATCGAAGTAAGGACAGAGCACAAGCAGGAGTAAGCCCTTTGATCCCAAGGAGCAGCGAAATTACCAAAGCTGAGAATTGCGAATGGGAAAGGGAAAGGGCAGCCGTCTATCCATCAACACACGGTGTAAATCTGGCGTCCGCATACAAGGGGTCCCTTTCCCACCTTCAACTCAGTAACGATGAATGTCCCTTTGACAAAGTTGCTACTTGACGATGTTACATAAAGTATAATCCGGCATAAAGGGGCTAAGTTGGGTGGGGTTGCTTAGTTTGGGACAAAGCCAATCTTTGTTGCTCTGACTTCACCTTTGAACGCTCATCCTTTTAGCATGGCCGAGGATCCTCACAGACTTTCAGCTCTCCAGTTTGTCGTATGGTGAAACGTGATGATGAGCTTCTTCGAGGATCATCCTTTTACATGGGATCAGAGTCCGCCGTTGTGCATGCGCTTTGGCCAGTTTACAGCAAAGGCGTGTGAATATATGTCATTCAAACTTCACGGTTAAGTTGAATATGCTATTTTTCCGGCCAAGAAAATCATTGATTTGGAAAATTATTTACCTCTCCAGGTGATATAGCTTCCTGGCCATATGGCGCCCTTGTAGCAGAAGGTGCAATAATCATGCAATGAAAAGCATCATCCCTTTCAGCGTACGGGTTGAATATTCAAGAAAGACAATGTAAACATCCCCCCTTTAATTCTGGTTCAGAGAAAGTACGAGGCTCAACTACTTATGGCAATGAAACACTAAGATCTAGTGTCTCACGACGGAATGGGTGTTACCCTCTTCTTACCCTTATGAGATCCATATCCCTTTATGTGGCTCATCTTACCTATGCATCGTGAAATTTTGGCTTCGTCTTTCCTTGTCTCTATGAACGATAGACATGTGCTTGCTGACAACCTTGACATTATGACGGTGTTTTGCCGAAGCGAACAACTGACTAACTACAGTGACACCCTCAGACTGCAACTCCACATCTGGAACGCAGAGAGTCGAATATAGGAACCTTCCATCTTCTTTCCCGTTTAAGATGAGTAACGCTAGAGCTACCTACTCCTCTAAGTAACAGCTCAAGCTCGAAATCGCACCTAGTTCATCGGACTTCATCCTCCAGTCCTATCATTGGTTTCACTTCAAGTCGAAGTGTTCAGACATTTAGTTTAGACAAGATGGGTGTTTGGGATTAAATAAGAGCTATACTACCGTAACTCCTAACCCTTGACCACAACAACTAGAATTTAAAGTCAAGGGTTCGTCCCAGCAGGCGCTTCTTTCTAGTACCCTATCAGGAAATAAGAGGTGTTTGAAGAAATTCTAGATCCTCATAAGATAACTCAAAATAGTGTTATTATTGAGTCTACACTACCCTAACGGAGAAAACCAGTACCATCTATCTATTAGAAGAGTCGAACCTCAAGTTCTTGTCAAGGCTTCTCCCTGAGTGGACAACCAAATTATGACGGAGTTTCACATGGGATAAGGCTGAAGGCATGAAGACATTTAGCGTGGCACTCGAGCTCACTCAAAATTGTTTTATCTTGCTTTGTGAGGAAATACCAATTTATGTGCCTTCGCAGTCCTGTTACCGTCACAGATATGCACCATAAGATCTTAATCGGTGGCCATTTCAGTGTAATGTTTCCTTTCTCATCATTATTTTTCTTCCAAAAACAATTGTACTCGAGGTTCTCAGTATTTCCCGCTGGTCGGAAGAGATGAAAGGAACCTTTCCTACCTACCAATTGTGATAGCCGTTGTGATTGTCCATGATCAGATCCATGAGTTGCATCTTATCTCACTTTATCGGATTTCGTTTACCTTAATTATATCATGCTCTTCGGAGACATAGTTGCTGGAACTCTGCTGGAACTCATCTCACGCAGTGGAAATGTCCAGCAGGAGCAACTCTCCCCCTCGCAATCAGGACCCCTCTAAAATACATCAAGAAGTCATACCCGATATTTGGGAAAGAAAATTTATATTTTGTGAAAACATAAACTAATAGAGCATGCACATAGACTATGCACTTGAAGGAAAACAGGGAAAAAGGACGAAACTACATGTACAAGAGTCAATTCAGTGGTGAATTAATTCATGGCCCATAAAAAAAAGCTTAAAAATAATTCCAGAAATTGAGCAGTGCATTGATCCTCGAAGGTTGCCTTGTTCGAGAACAGTGAATTAATTGTTACGACCCCGCTTGGATCGTAGCACATTCCGATTCTTCCACCAATGGCAATGCTCGCGGTGCTTGCCACGAACATAATCACCACGGCCTTTGAATCCACTAATATGGTTTAAAGGAGCAGAAAGAAAATAAGGTTAGCAGATTTGCTACATCACGGGGCAGAGAAGAAACAGATCACACCATTCACATGTCTTGCTTCTGCGTCCAGAATGCTTGGACGCACAATGTTTTTGCATTGATGTTTCCGACATATTCCCAAACCCGCTAGATAAATATTAAACACCTATTTGCATCGCTTTTATAGAAGCTTACCAGCCTGAATATTTGCACTGAAAGCGCACCTTGACATAAGACGAGAAATGCTTTTGATAGACATGATCTTGAGCGTGCATCTTCGTGTGCATCTCAACTACAGCATCAACAGAAGCATCCTCCAGGCATTTCCGGCATCTCCAACACTTTCGAGAACCCCGAGTGGGCGGAAGTTCTTCAATATAACTTTGTACCCTTTCACGGATTGCCAGTGAAAACGGGGTTTCACTGTACATGTCTCTGATGGGCCTCGATGACTCGAGAGGTGCATGACGCCGTAGAACCATTGGAGAAGCTTTTGCAATTTGTTCAGTTAAAGCATACGCAGTAAGCTGTATATGACTGCTAAGATAGAAGGTATGATAGTGTATTTCACTGCTTACTTGGGATAACTCCTGCGTTCCAATTGAGCTTCGGCCAGAGTTGAGTTGCTCAAGATCCAGTGCCGTAAATTGATTTAAAATCTGCGAAAAATGAACGTCATTAAACTGCAGCGTATCCGAATGAATCGTGTGGTGAGAATCTAAATCTGAGATAGGGAATTTCATAGGAAATTCGTTATCCAACTGCCTTGGCTATATGACAATATTAAAGGCAGTGGAGCTGTTTGATATTCACTCACCGAGAAGGAGATATGTAGACCATGATCTATCTGTTGGACTGCGGTGTTGGTCAGGGAAGGTTGTGCCGAGGTAGTATCACCAAAATTTAACGGATCCTCGGCATGACTTGGAGGTAAGCACATATGGAGTCTGTAGGGAGAGATACAATCAATCTGTGATGCACCTAAGAATACTATTGGAAAATATGGAGAAAAACTTGTGGGAAATTCCTCGTACTGGATGCCGTGACAGGTATAGCGGCGACTTGGTTTCTATTTGGTAAAGAGGGTGGGGATGGAAGCTAATATGTTGGCCTCAGCAATGTTCGCATATTAGTGGGATGATGTAAAGAGTCGAAGTTACCTGAGAGGTGAAAAAAGGAAAAGTGTTCTGTGGATTATTTGAAGAAGTGGTAAATTCCGGAGATGGTGGTCTCGAATATTTGGTGGTCACAGTTGAATTTCTCCGACGACATTGGTTGGAGTTCCATGATTCTGCTTCAAATTCTCCAGCAAAATACATGGGGACACCTCGGGAACTGGGATTCTGCTGAGACATGGTCATACAACCCTTTATAAAGCCTTTCCCTCCGGACCTCGACAACCTTCAGAACCCATTCCCTCCTGGAATCATTACATTTGTAGATGAAGGGGGAGCCGATTCTTCTCTCGATGGATCAGTCATAATACCTCCTACTCTACATGAGATTAGATATATGGGAGCCGAAACCCAATCTAAATAGAATCAGAGCTCGGGACTTTCGAGAGTACACTTTAAACCCATAGAATACGATTATTGAGTTTATTGGTGTTTTTGGGTGCAATATACTCATGATTTGGGTAGCCTAAGTAGACAAACATTTCCCTCGATCATCAGTCCTAGAGGGTTGTCGTGTTCGTTTACCTGTAATGTCAGACTTCTAATAATAGATAACTGAGAAATTCTACTACGTATTTGATTGCGCCCTTAACCTCAGAGCGTTTATCTAAACTTACCTTGTGGTGAAATCCTTGCCAAGAGCATTTTGTCAGCCAACCCGACCCATCATGTCGACGTGCCAAAGGAAGAAAAGGTGTTATTTAAACCAAGTTAAGATTAAATTAGCCTTTGATAATTCGATATAACCTGAATGTTCTTCGAGAACCTTCAGCGATTTTGCAACAAAACAATGAAATTCCGTAGTCACGGTCACGGTCACACTATCCACATCAGGCAACAACTTCTACATATCTCCTAGCACCTTATACACCACGCCGACCAAGGAGTACTTATTATATTTATGGATTCGTATGCATATTAACCCATCCGACTGCCTGTGAAGGAGGGATGTTGGGTGTTTCGCACTTTAGCGTTGTGCGAGGCTGCCCGACGACAGTTCCACCACTATTATCAGACCTCCTTATGAAAATAAAGGGAGCTAAGAAAGAGTCAGGATCCCAGGAAACCTGCCGTATCGTCAATGCTACACACCTGTAGTCCTGTAGCCTACCATCATTCTCCATCCATCGAAGTACAGCATTCGATTCTAAGTGGTTTATTGAAGTCTGACATAAGGTTCAAGTTCTTCATTAGTCCTTCTAGGACGAATAATACATATTCTTCTTTACTGTATACTTGAGTTTAAAAGAAGATTAAGCTCCGACTACTTATAACTCACAGTTATCGGTAGATCACTGCGTGATCGATGAGTCGGATGACCCAAGCATCCCTTCGCCGATTCCATCGTTCCGGAAATGCTCCCGCTGAGCTTATAAACCCAAGATCAGGCGAGTCCCGGGAAGTGGATCGGACTGGATGGACATGCTCTACGTTCTCTCCCTTTCATCTGCAAGTTTGAACACATAAACGGCGAGTTTCAGTTAACATACCTTTCTTCGTGGTAACTGACCGGCTCCAGAAGCGTCATGATCCAAATCCCCGGATAATAATCACAGCAGTGAGTCAAAGCAGGCTGAGCTTAGCAGACTCAGACATCAAGAACGGATGATGGTGCGTGAATACTTGGTTCATCCATGCAGCATCAGGATACAGCTATGGTATAAGAAGACTGATACATACTAGCGCTGGTGTTAGAGACGTACTTTGACACTAAAGGGTTCCAGCTTGCAGATACTCCTGAGTACTGGTACTCCTGTCACAGTACTCCTCAATGGGCATTAGGAAGATGGCGAAATGTGACGTTTCCTCATGATATCCCGCGTCTTCG
>Ga0157379_10004628_pt1 | contig 11807 bp, 13 predicted proteins | sample S25metaG_FD_121802 | JGI IMG/M metagenome (GOLD analysis project Ga0157379, IMG submission 121802) | Switchgrass rhizosphere microbial communities from Kellogg Biological Station, Michigan, USA - S2-5 metaG | ecosystem: Host-associated > Plants > Roots > Rhizosphere > Soil | place: USA... | reverse complement strand
GATGTCGTGACCGTGACGTACAAGGGCTGGACCATCGATGGCCATGTCTTCGATCAGACGCAAGCCGGTCAGACGGCGAGCTTTCCCGCTGGCAGGCTCATCCCCGGTTGGGTCGAGGCGCTGAAGCTCATGCATGCGGGCGATGAGTGGCGGCTCGTCATTCCCGCCAACCTCGCCTATGGCGCCAATGGTGCTGGCGCGGACATCGGCCCCAACCAGACGCTCGTTTTCCAGATGAAGCTGATCTCGGTGGCGCCGGCTACACCGTGATGCGTGCCGGGCTTGCCATCGGCGACGTGTGCCTTTCCGGTCGCGTGCTGACCGCGCCGATGACGGGCGTGTCAGACCTGCCGTTTCGCCGTGTCGCGTCGCGGCTCGGCGCGGCCTATGTCGCGACCGAGATGGTGGCATGCGAATCCTTCGCTCGCGGCCGTCCCGACGTGTTGCGCCGCGCGGCGGTTGGCGACGGCTTGCCGGTGACGGTTATCCAGCTGGTCGGGCGTACCGCGCACTGGCTGGCGCAGGGCGCACGCCTGGCGGAGGCCGCGGGCGCGGACATCATCGACATCAATATGGGCTGCCCGGCCAAGGAAGTGACCGGCGCACTCTCCGGCTCGGCACTGATGCGCGATCTCGACGATGCCGAGCGGCTGATCGCGGCGACGGTGAATGCGGCGAAGCGGCCGGTGACGTTGAAGATGCGGCTCGGTTGGGACGAGGCGACGAAAAATGCGCCGGAGCTCGCGCGACGCGCGGAGCGCGCCGGCGTGCAGGCGCTCACCGTGCATGGCCGCACGCGCTGCCAGTTCTATTCCGGCGCAGCCGACTGGCGCGCCGTTGCCGACGTCAAGGCGGCGACCAGGTTGCCCGTGATCGTCAATGGCGACATCGTCGATCTCGCTTCCGCGCGAGCGGCGCTGGCGCAATCGGGCGCCGACGGTCTCATGATCGGACGTGGGAGCTATGGCCGCCCCTGGTTCGCCGCCGCACTCGACGACGCGCTGACGACGGGAAATGCCATCGTCGATCCCGCGCCGGCGCACCGCCTTGCGATTGTGCTCGAACATTTCCGCGACAGCTTGCGCTTTCACGGCGATGTGCATGGCGTGAAGATTTTCCGCAAACATCTCGGCTGGTACATCGAGCGTGCGCCGTATTCCGCGAGCGCGCAGGTGCGACGCGAAGCCAGGGCGCGGCTGTGTCGCCTCAGCGAACCGCGCGCGATCGAGTCCGCGCTCAGCGCGCTTTGGTGCGCCGGCGATGAAGCGCTCGCGGCCTGACGTGGCGGCCTTTGTCTATGTCCTGTTGAGCCGGACGCAACCAAAGCGCACCTATGTCGGCTGGACGCTCGATCTCGACCGTCGTGTTGCCCAGCACAATGGCGGCACGGGCGCGAAAACGACACGCGGCGGCAAGTGGGTCCTCGTCTATGCCGAGAGCTGCCGCACGCGCAATCAGGCGATGCGCCGTGAAGTGTTCCTGAAGCGCGACCGCGCCTTCCGCAAGTATCTGCGCAAAAAATAAACTGTCATGGCCCGGCGGCGACTTTGTTCCCCATCCTGCACTTGTCGAAGGGCGGCTTGTCGTTCTTCGGCTGGCCCAGCAGGACGAACTCATGGTTCGACGGGCTCACCATGAGGGCTTGGGAGATTCCTCATCCTGAGCTCGTCGAAGGATGAGCCCGTCGAAGGGCGTTCATAACAGACATTCTCACCCTCGCCCAACGAACGGCATCTTGGTCGCCATCACCGTCAGCGAGAGAACATTCGCATCCAGCGGCAGGCTCGCCATGTAGAGCACCGCCTGCGCCACCACATCGACATCGATGGTCGGCTCGACCGCCAGCGTGCCGTTGGGCTGCGGCACGCCGTGCTTCATGCGCGACGTCAGCGGCGTTTCGGCATTGCCGATATCGATCTGGCCGCACGCGATGTCGAACGGCCGGCCGTCGAGCGCGGTCGCTTTGGTCAGGCCGGTGATCGCATGCTTGGTGGCGGTATAGGGCGCGGAGTTCGGCCGCGGCGCGTGCGCGGAGATCGAACCATTGTTGATGATCCGCCCACCGCGCGGCGTTTGCGCCTTCATGATCCGCAGCGCGGCTTGCGTGCAGAGAAACGCGCCGGTGAGATTGGTATCCACCACCGCCTGCCATTGCGCCAGCGACAAGTCCTCCATCGCCAGCGGCGGCGCGCCGGTGCCGGCATTGTTGAAGAGCACATCGAGGCGGCCGAACCGCTCCAGCGTCTTGGCAAACAGCGCCTTGACCGATGCAGCATCGGCGACGTTGGCGGGAACCACCGCCAGCGGCCGATCCGCCGCCGCGGCCGCGGTTTCCTGCAAGGCGCTTTCACGGCGGCCCGCCAGCACAACTCCGTAGCCCTTGCGAGCAAACGCCAGCGCAACCGCGCGTCCGATGCCGCTGCCTGCACCGGTAATCAAAGCAATCTGTTGCATGAAAGCCACCACTTTTTGTGTTCCCGGATTCTGCCACAAATTGGCGCTACTATGTCGCTGTCCGTTCTGGTGGAGGCAAGGCGTGGAATTGCTGTGGTGGGTGGCGCCGGCGGCTGTGGCCGTGTTCGGCGCACTGTTCGTGCTGAGCGGCGCGGGACATTTGTTCAGCGGCAATCTCGGCCGCGGCGGGCGGAACCTGATCGGCGGCACCGCCGCCGCGGGAATCGGATTCGCGCTGAGCCTGGTCGCGCTCAACACGCAACTCTTCTCCCGACTGACCCATGAAGGTCCGGTCGCCGATGTCGTCGTCAAGCAGATCGATCCGTCGGCGAGCCGCTATCTCGTGACGGTCAAGCGTCTCGACGGGCATATTCCCGACCAGAGCTGCGCGTTGCAGGGCGATGAATGGCTGGTCGGCGGGCGGGTACAGAAGTGGAAGCCGTGGGCGAATGTGCTCGGGCTGGATTCGACCTACACGATCGACCAGATCTCCAACAAATATTTCACGGCGGAGCGCGGCAACGGCAAGCTGATCACCGCGTGCGACCTCAAAGGCACGCCGGTGGTCAACAAATATGTGCCCGATGCCTGGCTGCCTTGGCTGCTCGATCACTTCTACACCGAGGATCGCCGCTTCGGTTCGGCCAACTACATGCCGCTGGCAGACCAGGCGGTGTACCGCATCGTGATCACGCAATCGGGCTTCAACGCCGAGCCGGTGAACGACACCGCCAAGGCGGCCAACGCGGTGCAGCACTAGCGCAAGGATTCGGGCTCCAGTCCCGCACGCGGCGCGGCAGCCGTGACGCTTGCCAGCACCGGCGCACCAGCAGCGAGCGCAGCGTCGCGGGCATCGAGTGCGGCGCGCACGCCGGCATGGCGTTCGGCATCGAGCTGCCAACCGAACACGCAAACCCCACCCAGCACGACGAACACGACCGGGCCGGCGAGAAAGGCCCATTGCAAACCGTCGAGCGCCGCGGCGGAATTGTGTGCGCCCTCCGCCGGATTGTAGCCGAGATAGGAAAGCAGCGGAAAAGTCAGCCCGATGGCGAAGGCGGCGGCGATCTTCGAAGCAAAGGTCAGGACCGCATAAAGCAGGCTGATGCGTTCCTTGCCCTGGGCAAGTCGGATCTCGTCGCCGACATCGGCCATCATGGCGTTGATCATCAGCCCGAATCCCGCCGCCATGAAGCCGCACCACAGCATCACCGGCAATGCGGCCAGCACGTTGCCCGGTGCAACGACGTAGACGCCGAACAGGCCGATGGAGAACGCCGTCGTCGTCGCCATCAACGTCTGGTGCTTGCCGAAACGCATCGCGGCGCGTGCGGTCAAGGGCGCGCCGATCACGCCCGCCAGGATGTAGACGAGAAGCAGGATCGTCGCCTGCTCGGTGGTGAACTTGAGAATGTCCTTGAAATAGAACAGGTACATCGCGCTCATCCAGCCCGGCCCCAGCGTCAGCGCCATCTGGCAGAAAAACAGGCGGATCACTTCGGGCTTGCGCACGATGTCGAGATAGTCGCGGAGCGCGAACTGCGCATGCACATCCTGGTTGATGCGTTCCGGCGTGCGCCAAACCGTGAGGCCGATGCTCAGCGGCGCAACAATGATGACGAACCAGCCCATGGCCTGCACGCCTCGGGCGTCGTCGAATCCCAGAACCGAGGCGAGAATGGGGATCAGCAGGGTTATGACCGCCGCCACGACACCGATCGCGGTCAGGACGCCGAAGACGCGCGAGCGTTCGTGATACTGGGTGGCGATGTTGGCGCCCCAGGCCCATTGCGACAGCGACAGGATCGAATTGCCGATATAGAGCACGAACAACCAGACGAGCAGATAGCTGCCGCCGATGCCCTTGGCCGCCATGAACAGCATGTAGACCGCGAGCATCAGGATCGGCACGCCGCCGGCGAGCCACACCCGATAGCGACCGAACTTGGTCCTGGTGCGGTCCATCGCATGACCAAGCAGCGGGTCGACGGCGAGATCGAGCAGGCGCACCGATGCCCAGGCGCCGCCGATCGCCGTCAGGGCGACGCCAAGATGGCCCGCGAGATAGGGCGGCAGATAGACGAAGAGCGCCACGCCGAGCGCCGAAACCGGAAAAGTCGCGGCGGAAAAATTGACGACCGAAACCAGGGGAAGTTTCTGCGCCGGCGTCCCAGTCATCTCATCCTTGTCCCAGCCGCGCCAGAATCTCGGCGGCGAATTGCGCAAGCGTGTCGTCGCGCGCGCCCATAACGACGATGCGATCGCCGACTCTGGCCATCGCCACCAGCGTGTCGCCGCAGGCCGCGCGGTCGGGATAGACATGGGCGTTGCGCCCGTGCTGCGCAATCCCTGTGACAATATCGATGCTGGAGACGCTGCGATCGGTGGTGCCGCCGAAATAGACCGGCTCGGGCATGACGAGAACGTCGTCTCGACCAAGATTTTCGGCAAAACAGGCGATGAGTTCGTTCTTCATCAGGCGCAGCGGGCCAAAGCCATGTGGCTGGAACATGACGAGCAAGCGTCCGGGGAAGTCGTGCAAAGTAGCAAGCGTGGCGGCGATCTTGTCGGGGTTATGCGCGAAGTCGTCGAGCACGGTGACGCCGCCCGCGCTGCCCACCACTTCGAGCCGGCGCCTGACACCGGCGAAGCGGCCGAGCGCCTCGGCGGCATCTTTGAGCGTCAGCCCGCACGCGCGTGCCGCACCGAGCGCTGCGAGCGCATTGGCGACGTTGTGGCGACCGGGTATGCGCAGAGTGACCGACACGTTCTCCGGCGCGTTTCGTTCGCTCACCGTGAAGGAGATTCCATCGGGTTGCGCCTTGATCGCGGTAGCCAAAAGATCGGCCTTCGGCTCTGCCATGCTGTAGGTGAGCACGCGCGCCGGCGGCAGACTGCACGCCAGGTTCGCGGATTCCTCATTGTCGAGATTGATCACCGCGAGCTCTGACTTGGCGACGAAGGCGCGAAACAGGGCGCGCAGCTCGTCCATCGCCTTGTGGTCCAGCGAAATATTGTTGAGCACGGCGACGCGCGGGCTGTAGCGCGCGATCGAACCATCGCTTTCATCGACTTCGCTGACGAAGAGATCGCTTTCGCCAACGAACGCGCTTGCGAACGGAACGTCCGGCGTCACGAAGTTCGTCATCACCGCGCCGTTCATTACTGTCGGATCGCGCCCGGTGGCGTAGAGTATCCAGCCGATCATCGCCGTTGTCGTCGACTTGCCGCTGGTGCCGGCGACGCCGATGGCATTGGGCGCCGCGTTGAAAAGCTCGGCCAGCAGTTCGGCCCGCAGCATGAGGCGCGCGCCGGCGCGCTTGGCCGCCTGGACGTCGGGGACCGTGCTTTCGACCGCCGCCGAGGTGACCACGATCAGCTCCTTGCGGGTGACGCCCGAACCGTCCTGCGGAAAAAGCTCCACGCCCTTGGCACGCAGGAAATCGAACTTGGCCGCCAGGCGGCCCTGATCCAGCGCCCGGTCGGAGCCCGAAACGCTTGCGCCGTGCGCGCGCAGGATCAGCGCGAGTGGCAGCATGCCGCTGCCGCCGATGCCGCAAAAGAAATAGGGTCTGTCTGGAGACATGGCCGGAAGCTATAAGCGGAGCGCGAGCGTGACAAGCGAAGGGCCGTATGCCGGAAAAGAGCGTAAAGATCGGCGTGGTCGCACCTGCCTCGCGACTCGAAGCCGAGACTGCCGAGCGCGTGAGCGCGCTTGCCGCCACCCAGTTCTCCGGGCGCGTCGAACTCGTCTTTCATCCGCAATGTTTTCTCGCGTCGGGTCACTTTGCCGGCGATGACGCCGCGCGCGCCGAAGCATTCCTGGCCTTCGCCAACGATGCGAGTTTCACCGCCCTGTGGCTGGCGCGTGGTGGCTATGGCTCCGGGCGCATCGCCGGACGCGTTCTTGCAGGCTTGACGGAAACGGCGCGGAACAAACTCTACCTCGGCTATAGCGATTTGGGCTTTCTGCTGGCCGGGCTGTACCGCAACGGCTTTCGCGCCGTCCACGGGCCGGTGCCACACGACATCAGGCGCGACGGCGGCGAAGCGGCCGTTGCGCGCGCGCTACGCTTTCTCATCGACCGCGATCCGACAACGGTGGAGCGCACGATCGACGGTAGGCTTCCGACCGCCGCCTTCAACATCACCATCCTGAGCCACCTGATCGGTACCAAATACCTTCCCGATCTCTCAGGCCATGTGCTGATGCTGGAAGAAGTCTCCGAGCATCTCTACGCCATCGACCGGGCGCTGTTTCACATCTCGAGCGTCGACGGTACAAGGCGCGTCGCCGGAATCCGGCTCGGCCGTTGCAGCGATGTGCCACCCAACGATCCCGAGTTCGGCCACACCCCTGAAGAGATCGTGCAGCATTGGTGCGAGCGCGCCGGCATTTCCTATCTCGGGCGCGCCGATATCGGCCACGACGCCGACAACAAGGTCGTCCCCTTCGGCCGGCGCCAGGATTTCTTATAAGGAGGGTCCTCATCCTGAGCCTGTCGAAGGATGAGCTTGTCGAAGGATGAGCCGGACTAATTCCCCGAAACCGAATCCACTTGGCCGAACAATTCTTCGAGCTTGGCCAGCATCCTTGGCGGCAACGGACCGCGATTGATGGAATCCACATTCTCCTTCAGATGTTCGATCTTGCCGGTGCCGGTGAGCACCACGTCGATGCCGGGCTCGTGACGGCAGAAGCGGTAGGCGGCATCGACGATGCCTTGCGTATCCTCCTTGAGAAACCCCAGCGGATCTGCGGCATCGAGTTTACCGCGATCGAGCTGGCCGGCTTTTTCGATGACAGCGAACGCTTCCTTGAGACCCTCGGGGTTGCTCAGCGCGCGGCGTACCGCGAACATGTTCTGCACGCCGACATTGTGCGCCTGTGTCAGGCGCAGCACGTTGCGGCGCGCCGACGGGTTCAAGAGATTGAACCCGACCATCACCACATCCCACACGCCGGTCGGAACCGCCGCGGAAAGCATCTTGTGTGACGTGTCGCCGCCGAAATGTTCGGTGATGCCGAGGAAACGGATCTTGCCCTGCTCGCGCGCCTTCAAGAGCGCGGGGACGATCTCGGCTGCGACATAGTCCAGTTGCCCCTTCACGATGCCGTGCAGATTGTAGAGATCGACGTGATCGGTGCCGAGCCGCCCGAGATTATTCTCGAGCTGCTCAAGCACCTGCGCGCCGGTGAAGGGCTTTGACTGCGGCTCGCCCCAGGACTGGATCGCGGTCTTGGTCGAGATGATGAGCTTCTCGCGCTGGCCGCGGATCGCTTCGCCGACGATCTTCTCCGTGCCATAGGCTGCCGCGGTGTCGATGAAGTTGATGCCCATGTCGATGGCGGCCTTCACCACCGCGACGCTTTCTTCGACCGAATTGCCGTAGGTCTGGCCGAGCCGGCTATGGCCGCCGCAGCCGAGACCGGCGACGCTGACGCTGAGGCCGGTGCGGCCCAGGGTTTTGTAGAGCATGTGGTGTCTCTCCCGGCTGCGAGCTTAGCGCAACCGGGGCGCGGGCCAAATCTCCCGCTTCAGAAGATCTCGCAGGCCTTGGTGCACGGCCCGCCCGTCGCCATGCAGCTGCAACCGGCATATTCGCAGCTGAGGCGATCAAGATGCCGGTCGAGCGCGGTGCGCACGAGCTGGCGGCGGGTGACGCCCTGCTTCACCGCGGCAATGCCGAGTTTTTCAAATTCCGCCGCACTCACCACGACGACCATTTTGTGCGGCCGGCTCGGATCGAGCAGACGCGGCGGCTTGGCGGCCCTCTTCGCGCGCGGGGTCTTCGGCTCTTCATCGGGCGCATGGCCGTTGGCGCGCCACCAGAAAAACGACGGCTTGGCCGCAACCGCGGACGGCATGGCATCGCCCTTGCGGGCCAGGAGACTGGACGTGATGGCGGAGAATTTTGCCTGGCTCACCTTGACCTCGTCTATTGCGGGCGATCCACCGAGCGGCGCCCGAAAGGATGCGCGCGGCGCTCCGAGCCGCCATGCGGTTTGAAACTCGTGCGCCGGTCGAGCACGGCTCTCCGGTCCTTGGGCGGGACATCGACCGGCGGCGGCAACACGTTCTCGCCTTCCGCCTCGCTCTCGACGGTCACAGCGCCACGCTCTTCCAGCAGCGACGACAGGGCGTTGAGCGAGAAGTCGCCGGGGCGAAATTCGGGGCGAATCTGCGCATCGCGCGTCAGGCGGGAAAGCTTGTCCTGGATGTAGAGCCACAAATCACGAACCTCAGTTGCCGATTGCGACTTGGCCACGACTTCGCCGACGGTGCGGCCGTCGACCATGCTGGCGGCGAAGTCCACGCGATGGTGCAAGGTGATGGGCGCGACGGTGCCGTGCTGCGACAGAGCGACCGCGGCCTCGCCGGTGATCCGAGCCCGCGCGGTGGCGCCGTTCAGCACGAAGATCAGCGGCTTGCCATGGCGTTCGGCGATATCGACCGTCGCACCGACGGCACGCAGATCGTGCGGACTTGGGCGCGTCGGGATCACCACCAGATCGGCATGCGCCACGACTTGCGAAATCGCATCGGTGATCGCGGGCGGTGTGTCGATCACGGCCAGCTTGATGCCGCTGTTGCGCAATTCCTCCAGCGCCCGGCCAAGATCGAGCAGTCCGATCTTGGCGAAGTGCGGCGAGTCCGCCGCGCGCACGTTCCACCAATGCGACAGGCTGCCTTGCGGATCGGTGTCGATCAGCGCCACCGGTCCGATGTGCGCCTGGTCGGCCTCGACCGCCAGATGGCCGGACAGCGTCGTCTTGCCGGAGCCTCCCTTTTGCGAGGCCAATACCAGAACATGCATGCGTGCCTTTCGGCGGCTACATCCGCGCCGATACGATGTGATAGGCTATTTAGCCGTCGGCCGATTACGCCGTGCTGAAAGCGCACGGTGGCATTTGTCGCTGTTTTGATACGAGTTTGCCTCGAACTATAGCCAAGGGCCCTCACATGTTGCGCAAGACGGGCCGTGTGGTGGCCGCAGTGTCATTGGGCTTGATCTCGGCGGGTGCTGCGCCGCCCCCGATCACCGACTGGTCCAATATTGAGACGGTGATCGTCACCGCCGCGCCGCCCGGTCCGGCCTTGTGGCACGTGGTGCGCGGGAAATCCGAGGTGTGGATCCTGGGCACGGTGCAACCGATGCCCAAGGGCTTGAAGTGGGACGCGCGCGAAATCCGCTCCCTGATCAAGGATTCGCACGCGCTGCTCCTGCCGCCTCGCGCCCAGGTCAGCCTGATCGAGGGCGCCTGGTTTCTCTTGACCGGCATGGGCACGCTGCAGCAGCCCGACGGCATGACGCTTGAAGCATCGCTATCGCCTGCACTCACGCGCCGCTTCGTCGCCGCGCGCACGCGGATCGGCACGGACGCCGGACGCTACGAGAACTATCTGCCCGCGATCGCAGCCCTGCTGCTGGAAGGCGATTATTGGCGCGCGAACAATCTCAGCATGACTGCGCCGCAGAAAACGCTCGAACTTTTCGCGGCCGAGGCTTCCGTGCCGGCGCATGCGGTGGGACTCTATCCCGCGATGGACGTGATCCACGATGTGCCGAAGCTCTCGCCGGCGGCACATCGCGCCTGTCTGGACTACGCGCTCAGCGACATCGAGATTCAGTCGGCGAATGCCGCGGCGGCGGCGGCGGCCTGGGCGGTCGGCGACGTTGCGGGCATCGAAGCGCATTATTCCGAGTCCAAGCTCGATGCCTGCCTGCAGCAGAGCAATGTCTATGCCGCGCTGCGCCAGCGCGCGATCCGCGATACCGCCGCAGCGATCGTCGCCGCCTTGAATCGGCCGGGTCGTAGTTTTGCGGTGATTCCCTTCGGCATCTTCCTGCGCAAAGGCGGCGTCCTCGAGCAACTCACCGCCGCCGGACTGACCGTCACCGGCCCGGGGAGTTGAAACCCAAGATTGTCTGTCGTCCCCGGCTGAGCATTGCGTCAGCAATGCGACGGGAAGGGGACCCAGGTATCGGCACACAGAGAACAGAGAAGAAGCAGCTGAATTCTGATTTCCGGTTTCTGAATTCCGCCGCCTGGGTCCCCTTCCCTCACCGCGCTTCGCGCGGCTCGCCGGGGATGACAAAATTTCATTTTCGACGCTATACCAGCGCGGCTTGCGTCTTCTGTTCGATCTCGGCGCGGCTGACGCCGGGCGCGGGCTCGGCGAGCCTGAGGCCGCCCGGCACGACGTCGAACACGCCGAGATTTGTGATGATGCGATGCACGCAGGCTTTGCCCGTCAAGGGCAGCGTGCATTTCTTGAGCAGCTTGGAATTGCCGGCCTTGTCGGTGTGATCCATCGTCACGATGCAGCGCTTGACGCCGGCGACGAGATCCATTGCGCCGCCCATGCCCTTGACGAGCTTGCCCGGCACCATCCAGTTCGCGAGATCGCCCGTCTCGGATACCTCCATCGCGCCCAAGATGGAAAGATCGATGTGGCCGCCGCGGATCATCGCGAAGCTGTCGGCGGAGGAGAAATAGGAGGTGCGCGGCAGTTGGGTGATCGTCTGCTTGCCGGCGTTTATGAGATCGGGATCGACCTCGTCGGCGCGCGGGAACGGCCCCATGCCGAGCATGCCGTTCTCCGACTGCAGCGTCACGTCCATGCCGTCGGGAATGTAGTTCGCCACCAGCGTCGGGATGCCGATGCCGAGATTGACGTAGAAGCCGTCGCGCAATTCGCGCGCCGCCACTCTCGCCAGGTCGTCACGGGTCCATGGCATCACGCGTTCTCCCGCAGCGTGCGTTTTTCGATCCGCTTTTCGTAAGCGTGGCCCGCGAAGATGCGTTTGACGAAGATGCCGGGCGTGTGGATCGCATCGGCGTCGAGCGTGCCGACCGGCACCAGCTCCTCGACTTCGGCGACCGTGACTTTCCCCGCCGTCGCCATCATCGGATTGAAATTGCGCGCGGTCTTGCGGAAGACGAGATTGCCCTCGCCATCGCCTTGCCACGCCTTGACGATGGCGAGATCGGCGACGAGGCCGCGCTCCAATATATAAGTCTGGCCGTCGAACTCCTTGTGCTCCTTGCCTTCGGCGATCAGCGTGCCGACCCCGGTTTTGGTATAGAAGCCCGGAATGCCGGCGCCGCCCGCGCGGATGCGCTCGGCGAGCGTGCCTTGCGGATTGAATTCGAGTTCCAGCTCGCCCGCAAGATATTGCCGCTCGAAGGTATCGTTTTCGCCGACATAGGAGCTGATCATCTTCTTGATCTGGCGCGTCTGCAGCAACAGGCCGAGACCGAAATCATCGACGCCGGCATTGTTGGAGATCACCGTCAGGTTCTTCACGCCGGACTCGCGCAAGGCGGCGATGAGCATTTCCGGAAT
>Ga0157379_10004627_pt1 | contig 11808 bp, 9 predicted proteins | sample S25metaG_FD_121802 | JGI IMG/M metagenome (GOLD analysis project Ga0157379, IMG submission 121802) | Switchgrass rhizosphere microbial communities from Kellogg Biological Station, Michigan, USA - S2-5 metaG | ecosystem: Host-associated > Plants > Roots > Rhizosphere > Soil | place: USA: Michigan... | reverse complement strand
TTCCGGATAGAACGTGAGCTGTTCGCGCATGCCCATCGGCTGGCACACCCGATGTGCTTGCGCCGTCTCGGAAAAGCGCGTGGCGATCAGGACGCAGCCATCCTTGGTCCAGCCGGCAAACGCCGCCGAGCGCGTGTTCTGGTAACGATTGAGCTGCTCCAGCAATTCGGGCGGAATCGCCGGAATGTTCTCGCTGATGCGGTTGCCGACCTCGAGCCGTTCGACCGGTGCGGCGGCGGGAGAAGCGGCAAGCAAGAGCGTGCTGAGGAAGAAGACGTGCATGGGATTCTCCGATCGATCTTGATCAGGTTAACGCCGGTTTTTTTCCGTAAGCAAGTGCCGGAGTTCCTGTTTCTCGGCGTCGCCAAGTTCGGCCAACCGGGCCTGCAGTTCGTCCAGACGCTGCTGCCGCGTTTGGCGGTCCAACTGGCTCAGCGCATCGAGGAATTCTGCGCGCCACTCGTCTTCTCCGCCCGGAAATTCCATGACCGCCAGCTTCTGCAAGGCCTTGAGTTCCTCGCGTTCGGCGAAGGCTTCAAGGATGCCGGCTGTGGAAATTTCGGTGCGTTCGCAGCACAACGCGATCAGCTCGACGAGCAGTGGAATGCCCGGCTGGTGCAGGGTCGAAAACAGGTATGGGGGCTCGATGGCTACGGCAAATGCGGGATTCTGCACAAGCAACGCCACCGCGCTGCGCACCAGAGTGCGCTCCTGCGGCCGCGCCGGTCGGCGCGGAATTGCCGCAGCAGGTGTTTCCATGCGCAATTTCACATTGGCCAGTCGATCCAGTTCGCCCAGCATCAGGTCACGGAACGCGCCATCAGGAATTTGCGTCAGCAGCGGCCGCGCGCGTTCGGCCAGGCGTGCCTTGCCGTCGAGGCTGGTCAGGTTCACGTCTTTGCCCAGCTCGCCAAAGAAGAATTCGCTCAGCGGCGTTGCGGCTTGCAGACGCTGCTCGAATCCGGGCGCGCCTTCCTTGCGCACGATCGAATCCGGATCTTCGCCGTCCGGCAGGAACAGGAAAAACGCCTGGCGTCCGTCGCGCATGCGCGGCAATACGGATTCCACGGCGCGCCATGCGGCCTGGCGGCCGGCGCGGTCGCCGTCGAAGCAAAAATACACATCAGCACAATTGCGGAACAGCAGCTCGGCGTGATCGCTCGTCGTTGCGGTGCCGAGCGTGGCGACGGCCTGCGTCACGCCGTGCTGGAACAGCGCGATTACGTCCATATAGCCTTCCACGACGATCAGGCGCGGGATCTTGCTGTGCGTCTGGCGTACCTGCCATAGCGCGAACAGCTCGCGGCCCTTGTGGAACAGCGGGGTCTCAGGCGAATTCAGGTATTTCGGACCATCCTCGGTCTTGGCCAGCACGCGGCCGCCGAAGGCGATGACACGACCGCGTCGATCCTGGATCGGGAACATCACGCGGTCGCGGAAGCGGTCGTACTTGGTGCCGCGCTCGCCGCTCGTGAGCATGCCGGATTTTTCGAGCAGGGCCAGCCGCTGCGGCGAAGTGCCGAGTGCGTTCTTCAGCGCGTCCCATTGATCGGGCGAGTAACCGAGCCCGAAGCGTTCGATCGTTTGCGCATCGAGGCCGCGCGTATCGAAGTACGCGCGCGCCCTGTCGCTTGCGGCGAGCTGACGCTGATAGAATTTCGCGCTGGCGTCGAGCAGCGCGTACAGGTCGGTCGAATCTTCCTGCGGCGTGCGCCGGCCGCCTTCGTATGGCACCTTCAAGCCGACGCGCGAGGCGAGCTCCTCGACCGCATCGACGAACTCCATGCGGTCGTAATCCATCAGGAACTTGATCGCGCTGCCGTGCGCGCCGCAGCCGAAACAGTGATAAAACTGCTTGTTCGGGCTCACCGTGAACGATGGCGAGCGCTCGTCGTGGAATGGGCAGCGCGCACTCCAGTCGCGGCCGGCCTTCTTCAGCGGCACGCGCTGCTCGATCACCTCGACGATGTCGACGCGCGCGAGCAGGTCGTCAATGAATTTATCCGGTATGCGTCCAGCCATCCGATAACCCGTATCTCAGGCCCGCATACTGCGTTATGCGGGCTGCTGCGCTGCTCACATACTAGCGTGTATGCTCCGCTGCTCGCAGCCCGCAAGCCTTGTCTGCGGACCTGATCTGCGGGTTCTCAAGCTGGGTTCAATCGCTGTTGTCCTTGTTGGCAGTTTCCCGCGGCTTCGCTTCGTGTCCGCCGACATGCACTCCCTTGCCGACCTGCACGTTGTTGCCGACGTGCACATTGGCGGCGGCCTCGGCCTGCGCGTCATCACCATCCTCGTCATCGGCGGTGGCGTCGCTGCTCGCTCCGATGCCCTCGAACTTGCGCAGCACGTTGTCGTCGCCGTCCAACAGAGCGAGTGCGGCCTTGCGCATCCACCAGTTGTCGCCGATCACGAAATCGTAATAGGTCAAACCATAGGGTTTGAGTATCGTGGTCTGCGCAGCGTTCGCGATCGCTTCCTGCTCCACGTCCAGAGGCATGCCGCCCAGATGCGCGAGCCGGCCGAGTCTCACGTGCAGCAAGGCGGCGGTTTCGAGCGGATAGGGCGGCTCGAGTTTGAGCGCCTGCGCGTGCTCATAAGAGTCCGCAAGATCACGCCCGTGGCCTGCGAACTTGCCCTGGCTGGCGCGCCAGTAGGCGATGAAGTAATGCTGATTCAGCGCCGGGTTGTCGTTCATGCGCATCGCGAATGTCGCGCTGATCCGGGTCAATTGCGCCTCGGTCAGGTGATTCTTGGCGAGCAGGTGGGATTCGCCTTTGGCGCCCGCAAACTGCAGCTGATTCTGCAACGCGGCGTAGCTATCGAAGCCAACTTTGTCTACTGGCGCGAGAGCGTCCGCAGCGACATCGCCGGCGCCCGGTTTGAGGGCTTGTGCAATGCGCTCGTCCGCTGCGCTCCAGATCGCCGCTCTCGCCGCGATCAAGGCTTTGTCACTGACCAGCGGTTCGGCCGCGTGCGCGAGCAGTTCCGGTGGCGGTGCGAGCTTGGCGATCTGCTGTTCGGCGGCCTTGTAGCGTTTCTCGCTGTTCGGGTGCGTGCTGAAAATCGCCGCACTTCTATGCTTGCCTTCCAATTCACCGAGTTGGCGCTGCAAACGCAGCATGCCTTGCGGGTTGTAGCCGGCGGCGATCATCCAGCCGACGCTGAGTTTGTCGGCTTCCATTTCCTGATCGCGGTTGAACTTCAGCGCCACCAGGCCGCCGCCGGCGTTGCCGAGCACGGCCCCCGCCGCCGCGCCGCCGCCGTGACCGATCTTCGCGCCGACCACAGCGCCGAGGATCGTGCCGAGCACGTGCGCAGTTTCCCGCTTGCGCTTGCCGGCGCGGATGTGATCGGCCTTGTGGTGCCCCAACTCATGTCCCAGCACGGCGGCGACGGCGTCGCGGTCGCCGTGCATCGTCTCGAGCAAGCCTTCCTGCACGATGACGATCTTGTCCGATCCGATTTCGGTGGCGAATGCGTTGATGTCCGGATTCGTCGACCACACGAGCTTGGCATCGACACCGGAAACGCGCTCCATGTCGGCGTAGATCGTTTCGAGCTCATGCGCCTCGGCGCGTAGATCGGCATTCGTCGATTGCTCCGCGACCGAGTCGACGAGGTAGTAGTGGACTTCCGCGTGCGCGAGCCGCGGCACGACGGCCACGAGAATGGCGCCCGCTAGAGCGGCAAGACGATTCATAGGGACCCCTGCGGCAATTGCCAGAATGGCTTCCGATCATCAGCTAGAAACGGAAAAACGCCCCAAATCCGAACGGCCCGAAGTCTGCAAGCAAAAAAAGCCGGGTTGGCCCGGCTTTTTCAGCACGCGACTCAAAGCACTCAGCCGGATGTCGCGAGCTTCGCCTTCACCAATTCCGACAGCTTGCCCATGTCCGTGCGACCGGCCACTTTCGGTTTGACCAGGGCCATCACCTTACCCATGTCCTTGGGGCCGCTCGCGCCGGCCTCGGTAATCGTCGCGGCGATGATGGCGTCCACTTCGGCGGCGCTGAGTTGTGCCGGCAGGTAATTCTGGATCACGCCGACTTCGAATTTCTCTTTGTCGGCCAGGTCGGTGCGACCAGCGGCCTCGAACTGCTGGATCGAATCGCGGCGCTGCTTGAGCATCTTCTCGAGCACGCCGAGCACCTGGGTGTCGTCGAGCATGATGCGCTCATCGACCTCGCGCTGCTTGATCGCGGCGTTGACGAGGCGGATCACGCCGAGGCGCTCCTTGTCGCCACCCTTCATGGCGGTCTTCATGTCTTCAGTGAGCTTGTCTTTGAGGCTCATGGCACCATTTCCTGGATGCTGAAACGAGAAAGGCCGGCTCGCTTGCGCGTCGCCGGCCCGGCATTCTCAAATCCGACCCCGAGGCCGGATTCGCCGCGATCAGTACAACCGCTGGCGCTTGGTCACATCGCGCCCCACGCGGCGCAAATGGCGCTTTACCGCGGCGGCAGCCTTACGCTTGCGCTCCTGGGTCGGCTTTTCGTAGAACTCACGTTTGCGGGTTTCGGCCAATACGCCGGCCTTTTCGCAAGTACGTTTGAAACGACGCAGAGCGAACTCGAAAGGCTCGTTCTCGCGAACTTTGACGTTTGGCATGGATGCTCCGCTGGTACACTTAAACCCGACTACGGGCCGAGCCGCATATTTTACCGTGCAAAACGAGCAAATTGCAAAGCCAGGGCCCGTCCTGGGCATAGAGACGTCGTGCGACGAGACCGGGGTAGCGGTGTTCGACCCCGCGCGCGCGCTGCTCGCGCATACCCTGTACAGCCAGATCGCCATGCACAACGATTATGGCGGCGTGGTGCCGGAACTGGCCAGCCGCGATCATGTGCGCAAGCTGTTGCCGTTGATTCGCGAGACCCTGCGCGAAGCCGGAATGAGCACCCGTGACCTGGGTGGCGTGGCCTACACCGCCGGACCAGGCCTGGTCGGCGCCTTGCTGGTCGGCGCCGCCTGCGCGCGTGCGTTGGCCTGGGCGCTCGAACTGCCGGCGATCGGGGTGCATCACATGGAAGGCCATCTGCTGGCGCCGCTGCTCGAACCCGATCCGCCGCAGCCGCCGTTCGTGGCCTTGCTCGTTTCGGGCGGTCATTCGATGCTGGTCGAGGTGGCCGGGATCGGACGATACCGCCTGCTCGGCGATACCCTCGACGACGCGGCCGGTGAGGCTTTCGACAAGACCGCCAAGCTCATGGGCCTGCCGTATCCGGGTGGGCCGGCGCTGGCGAAGCTGGCTGAATCCGGCAAACCCGGGCGCTTCAAGTTCGCGCGTCCGATGACGGATCGGCCGGGCCTGGATTTCAGTTTCAGCGGCTTGAAAACCCAGGTGCTGCTCGCGTATCAAGCCCACGCCGAGGACGCAACCGCCAAAGCCGACGTCGCACGCGCGTTCGAAGATGCCATCGTCGACACGCTGCTGATCAAGTGCCGCCGTGCGCTGGAGGAAACCGGGGATACGCGCCTCGTGATCGCCGGCGGCGTTGGCGCCAATCGCAAGCTGCGCGCACAACTGGCCGACGCCGCGCAGCGCGAGGGGTTCCGCGTGTATTTCCCGCGCCTGGAATTCTGCACGGACAACGGCGCGATGATTGCGCTGGCCGGCGCACTGCGCCTGCAGGCAGGCCTGCACGACGACATGGCGATCAAAGTGCAACCGCGCTGGGACCTGGAATCACTGCAAGCCCTGGAGGGTGCCTGACATGGACGTGGTTTTCATCGAAGATTTGCGCATCGAAACCGTCATCGGCGTCTTCGACTGGGAGCGCAAGATCAAGCAGGTTGTCGCGCTCGACCTGGAAATGGCCTTCGACAACCGCAAACCCGCGGCGAGCGATCGCATCGAGGACACACTCGACTACAAGGCGGTGAGCAAGCGTCTGATCGCCTTTGTGGAAAGTTCCAAGTTTGAACTTGTGGAAACTCTGGCCGAGCGTTGCGCGCAGATCGTGCGTGACGAATTCGGCGTCGCTTGGCTGCGCCTGAAACTGTCCAAGCCCGGAGCGGTCACCGGCTCGAAGGCCGTTGGGGTCGCTTTAGAACGCGGACAGCGCCCGGCGTAGCTGCAGGGAACGGTGATGACTCGTGTTTGGCTCAGCCTTGGCTCCAATCTCGAGCCGGAAAAACATCTGCGCGCGGCGCTGCGGGAATTGCGCGCCAGGTTCGGCGAGATCGTCGTCTCGCCTGTGTATCGTTTTCCGGCGGTCGGTTTCGATGGTCCGGATTTCCTCAACCTGGCCGCAGGCATCGATACCGACCTCAGCGCCGGTTTGCTCAACGATTGGCTGCACGCGCTCGAAGACCGGCACGGCCGCCGGCGCGACGTGCCGCGGTTTTCAAGCCGTACACTCGATGCTGATATCGTGCTGTTCGGCGATCAGGTCATCAAAGGGCCGGGCAATCTCGAAGTGCCGCGACCGGAGCTGAAATACGCATTCGTGCTCAAGCCCCTCGCGGACATCGCGCCGGACGTTATTCATCCGATACTCGAAAAGACGATCAGGCAGTTGTGGCGGGAATTTCCCGCCGACAAGGACCACTCCGAGCGGGTTGCCGATCTTTAGATCACCAATGCGTTGCTAAGCTCGCGTTCCATCGCTCGCTAAGCAACCCGGCCTGTGGCTCCTGACCTCGGCGCTCGCCGTCAAATGATTCCGGCTCGCCCACCATCGACTCGCAAGATCTGCCCGGTCGTGAATTTCGCGTCGCGCACGAGGAACAACATGGCCGTGGCGACGTCCTGCGGCGTGCCCGCGCGCTGCAGCGGCGTGCGCGCGATGAGTTCTTGCTGGTCCGTGTAGGCCTTGCCGGATTCCGGCCACAGCACCGCGCCGGGTGCGATGGCGTTCACGCGCACTTCCGGGGCGAGCTCCTTGGCCAGACTCAGCGTCATCATCGCCAAGGCGGCCTTCGCCATCGAGTACACCGGATGCCGCGGCAGCGGACGTTCGGCATAGATGTCCACCATGTTCACGATGCAGCCTTGTGCAGTTTTTAAATGCGGTGCGGCGGCCTGGGCCAGGAAAAACGGCGCCTGCGCATTGCTCGCGAACAGTTCATTCCACTGCTGCGCAGTGACCGTGCCTATAGGCGTCGGATAGAACGCCGAAGCATTGTTGATCAGCACGTCGAGGCGGCCGAAACGTGCAATGCACTGCTCGACGATCTGCGGCAGGCGCTCGATGTCGGCCAACTCCCCAGCGATCGCGCATGTGCTGTCTGCGCGCGTCACCTCCAGTTCGGCGCAGAGTTCATCCATCTCTCCGCGCGAATGTCGGTAATGCAGGGCCAGAGCGTAGCCCGCGCCGTGCAACGTGCGCGCGACCTGCGCGCCGACGCGCTTGGCAGCGCCGGTGATCAGGGCGACGGGACGCTGATCGGATCGGGCATTCATGCGAGGATTGCAACCCATTTTCCCGCAGAATGCCAGCATGCGCGTCGAATTGCCCGAGCCGAGTCCCGATGAGCGTGCGCACAGTGAGCGTCTGGCCGCGGCGATTCGCGCGGAGATTTCCGCGGCCGGCGGCGCGCTCGATTTTTCGCGTTATATGGAACTGGCCTTGTACGCGCCGGGCCTGGGCTATTACAGCGCGGGTGCCGTCAAGTTCGGTGCGCACGGCGACTTTGTCACGGCGCCGGAGCTGGGCAGCGTGTTCGCGCGCTGTCTTGCGCGCGCACTGGCGCCCACGCTGGGCAATACCCGCGGCGACGTGCTCGAACTAGGCCCCGGCAGCGGCGCCTTGGCTGCGCAACTGCTGCTCGAACTCGAAAAGTTGAACGCGCTGCCGATGCATTACCGCCTGCTCGAGCGCAGCGCCGATCTGCGCGAGCGCCAGCACACGACATTGGTGCAGTGTTGCCCGCATCTGCGCGCGCGTTGCGAATGGCTCGACGCGCCTCCGGACACTCCGTGGCGCGGCGTGCTTGTGGTCAATGAAGTGATCGATGCATTGCCGGTGCGACTGTTTGTGCTGCGCGAGCAAGGCCTGTTCGCGCGGAAAGTCGCGCTGGCCCAGTCCGGCGAATTCCTCTGGCACGAAGCCGACGCCGACGAAACACTACAACGTGCGGTGTTGCGCGCTGTTGGCGACGCAACGCTACTGCCGCGCCCTTATGCCTCGGAGGTTTGCCCGCAGCTCACGCCGTGGTTCGCGGAAATCACGCGCACATTCGAGTCCGGCGGCGCGTGGTTCATCGATTACGGTTACGCGCGCAGCGACTATTACGCGCCATCACGCCGCGCAGGCACATTGCGCTGTCATTACCGGCATCGCGCGCACAACAATCCGCTGATCCTGCCGGGGCTGCAGGACATCACGGCGTGGGTCGACTTCGACGCATTGATAGAAGCCGGTGCGGCGACGGGTTTTGAGCTCGCCGCGTACACGTCGCAGGCGCAATTCCTGATCCAACATGGGTTAGACGAGGTCTTCGCAGCCGCGCATGCGCAGGCGCCGGACGAGGCGGCCCGTTACCGGCTTGCGCAAGAGGTCAAGCGCCTGACTCTCCCCGGCCAGATGGGCGAAGCGTTTCGGGTCTTGAGTCTGGCGCGACGCTGAAGCCTCGCAGTCACCTGTCGGTTTCTGACCCATGCCGTCATTCTGTGAGTGACCGCAAACATAAGTTGTCCGTACATCTTAAGACGGATGTTTGCCTCCTTCGCACGACGTCCGTATAGTCGCGCGCCCACAGGGATGCCAGCTTACAGCGGGCATGTTCTTTGCTGGCCATGATGGCTGCGTTTGCCCGCGCGGGGCGGGCTCGTAATTCTTCAAGGGGTTTCGCTTCATGCTCAAGTCGTACTTTGGGCTCGGCACGCATGTGCTGGGCAAGGGTTGGATCGCGCTTCTGATGGCGCTGACTGCGCTGTGCAGTACGGCGGTGTTTGCGCAAGGCGCCGGCGGCGAAGCACATACCTATGCGCTCCCGAAGGTTGCCCCGACCGAATACAACGGCGACCTGCGCCATCTGCCGCCCAGCTATGGTCCGCCCAGATACGTGCACATATGGAATGAATTCGAGGGCCCGGCGCACCCGAAGCCGGCCAAGGCTCCGGTCGTGCCGCGCTATCCAGTCATTGCGACGGCGCCGATGCCGGGGGCCAACACTTTTGCCGGTCTCGGCTACTCGGATGCGGTGAGTGGTGGACAAGCGGGCGCCGGCATTCCGCCCGACACCAACGGCGACGTCGGCCCGACGGTCTACATCCAGTCGGTGAACGATGCGTACGCCATTTACGACAAGGCCACGGGCGCCCAGCTCGCGGCATTCACAGAAGATCAGCTCTGGAGCGTTTCGGGTGCCACCGACCCGTGCCTTAGCCTGAACCAGGGCGATCCTGTCGTGCTGCACGACAATCTGGCCGATCGCTGGATTCTGACGAACTTCGCATTTGCCGTGCACGGAAGCAAGCCGGCCAAGCCGTTTTACCAGTGCTTTGCGGTCTCCAAGAGCGGCGACCCCGTATCCGGCGGTTGGTGGTTCTATGCCATCCAGATGGACACCGGTCTGGCGGGCCAGCCGCCCACAGGAGCATTGAACGATTACGGCAAGTTCGGTCTTTGGAACGACGGCTGCCTATACGGCGGCTTCAACGAATTCACCAGCACCTATGTGGGTGCGGCTTTTGCTTCGTACAACACCGTCGACATGTATGCGGGTGCGCCGCTGACGAGTTCGCTGGGCATGATTTCCTACTCGAATGGCAATCCCTTCAGTATGTTCCCGGCGAATTTGCTTGGCACCAGTGCTGGCTCCATGCCGCCGGTCGGGACGCCGGAGTACTTTGTCACGGAGGAAGGCAGGACCCCTACGGTATTCGGCTGGGTCGTGCGCAAGTTCACGCCGGGTGCGAATTGCGGCGCCGGCGGCACGATGAGTGCGCCGATCTCCGTCAGCCAGGGAAGCTACCTGGTCAACACGACGACGTCGGATTTTGTTCCGCAAAAGAACACGACACAAAAGCTCGACACCCTCGAAGACCGCATCATGCAGAAGGTGCAATACCGCAAGATTGGCAGCGCCGAATCGCTGTGGGTAGTGCACACGGTTGGCGACGGCAGCGCCGGCAACCCCGCCCAGCCGCAATGGGCCCAGCTCGATGTCACCGGTGCCGTGGTCGCGACGACCCCGGTGCAGGAGCAGATCTACGCGCCCGACAGCACGATGGCGCGCTGGATGGGCAGCCTCGCCATCGATGGCCAAGGCAATATGGCGCTCGGTTACAGTACTTCTTCGGCCACGGAGTTTCCGGGCATCGCCTATTCAGGACGCCTGGTGGGCGATCCGCTGAACCAGTTGCCGCAGACTGAAGTCGTTTTCGTCGCCGGCAGTGGATCGCAGACAAGCTATTCGCGCTGGGGCGACTATTCGTCGATGAGCGTCGATCCGGTCGACGATTGCACGTTCTGGTACACCACCGAATACCTGGGGGCGACCGGCGTGTTCAACTGGTCCACGCGCATTGGCTCGTTCAAGTTTCCGGGTTGCGGCAACGGCAAGCTGAATCAGACGATTACCTTTCCCAATCCCGGGCCGGTGACGTACAGCTCCGGCGCTACGTTCGCGCTCACGGCAACGGCGAGTTCCGGCCTGGCGGTGAGCTATACCTCGACCACACTCGGCGTCTGCACGGTGTCCGGATCAACGGCGACGATCGTGTCGGCGGGTACATGCACGATCAAGGCGGATCAAGCCGGTAACGCGACGTACAATGCGGCGCCGACCGTCACCGACAACATCACGATCAGCAAGGCGGGCCAGACGATCACGTTCCCGAATCCGGGTCCGGTGACGTACAGCTCAGGCGGCACGTTTGCTCTTGGTGCGACGGCGAGCTCCGGTCTGGCGGTGAGCTATACGTCAACGACCACTGGCGTGTGCACGGTATCGGGCAGCACGGCGACGATCGTGTCGGCCGGTACGTGCACAATCAAGGCGGACCAGGCCGGCAATACGAACTACAACGCCGCACCGCAAGTCAGCGACGACATCACGATCAGCAAGGCGAACCAGACGATCACGTTTACATCGGTACCGCCCGGTAGTGCAACGGTGGGTGGAACGACTTACAACGTGACTGCGACCGGCGGTGCTTCGGGCAACGCGGTGACGTTCACGATCGATGCTTCGGCGAGTTCGGTGTGCTCGATCAGTGGCGGCTCGGTGTCGTTCATCGGTATAGGAACCTGCGTGATCGACGCTAACCAGACCGGCAACGCGAACTACAACGCGGCCCCACAGGCGCAGCAGTCCTTCGCCGTAGGTAAAGGCAGCCAGACAATCACGTTCCCGAATCCGGGCCCGGTGACGTACAGCTCCGGCGGTACGTTCGCCCTTGGGGCAACGGCATCGTCGGGCCTAGCGGTGAGCTACACGTCGACGACGACCGGCGTGTGCACGGTGTCAGGCAGCACGGCGACGATTGTCACCGCAGGCACCTGTACTATCCAAGCGGACCAAGCCGGCAACACGAACTACAACGCCGCACCGCAGGTCAGCGACGACATCACGATCAGCAAGGCGGGCCAGACGATCACGTTCCCGAATCCGGGTCCGGTGACGTACAGCTCGGGCGGTACGTTCGCGCTTGGCGCAACGGCATCGTCGACCTTGGCGGTGAGCTACACCTCGACCACGACCGGCGTCTGCACGGTCGCCGGTTCAACCGTGACGATTGTTACGGCGGGTACGTGCACGATCAAAGCCGACCAGGCCGGCAATACGAACTACAACGCTGCGCCGCAAGGCAGCGACGACATCACGATCAGCAAGGCGGGCCAGACGATCACGTTC
>Ga0157379_10004626_pt1 | contig 11809 bp, 10 predicted proteins | sample S25metaG_FD_121802 | JGI IMG/M metagenome (GOLD analysis project Ga0157379, IMG submission 121802) | Switchgrass rhizosphere microbial communities from Kellogg Biological Station, Michigan, USA - S2-5 metaG | ecosystem: Host-associated > Plants > Roots > Rhizosphere > Soil | place: USA... | reverse complement strand
TGGCACGGGTTTCGCTCTCCTCACTCTGAAATAGCTGCGCGGCGTACCGAAACGGGAAACGCCCAGAGCAAACGGGACGATTGGGGCCATGAAACACAAGAACAGCCATCTTTTGGTGGGGTATTGGAGCAGGCTGCGCAAAGGCCGAGCAGTCCCGGACCAGACAGATTTTGATCCGCGCGCCATCAAGCGTCTTTTGCCCTCGGTCTTTATTCTTGATGCAGAAAACACGTCGCGCCCGATCTACCGCCTGGCCGGCACGGCGCTATGTGAGCGGTTTGGCTTCGAACTGCGCGGCACCGGCTTTCTCGCACATTGGGAAGCACAGTCGGCCACGGCACTGGCTTCGCTGATGCGTCAATCGCTGCAGCTGCGCCAGCCGGTCTGCCTCTCATCCATCGGGGCAACGGGCAGCGCTGGCATGGTCGAAATGGAAACCATCCTGGCACCCGTCAGCTTCAATGGCGGCGTGCCGGCCAGGTTCATCGGCATGATCCAGGTGCTGAGTGACCAAACGCTGCTTGCCGGCAAGCCGATCGCTTTTCAGCGCCTGGTTGCGTCACAACTCATCAGCGAAGACGAGCCGCTGCCGGTATTCAACTCCCTGCCACCGCCGCCGCCACCCCCTTCGCCTCCGCTCGAAACCTTGCGCCGGCATCCGCGCGCGCCGCATCTGCGTCTGGTCGTGTCACAAGCCAAGACCGCAACAATCCATTTCGCCGACGAAGACATGCGTAAGCTTCTGATCGCGTGCGAGACAGAGATTATTCGGGTGCGCCCCGCCTAGGGGTGTGGCTTGGTTCCGGGCGAAGTCGGTGCCTGAGACGCCGCGGCGGGATCCTGCGTGATCGGATTGTCTACCGGATCGTTGTGCAGAATGGCGCGATCAAGTTGCTGGCCGTTCTCGCGGCTTTTCAGATAAGGCACTTCGTATTTCTCTACCTTCGCGCGATAGGCTTCGAACGTCGCCTCATCATCCGGCAGACGCTGGTCGCAACGATCCGGAGCCAGGTGCTGCGTCTCCTGGCACCACAAATCGAAATTCATCGTCTTAAGGTCGTAGGGGCCGCCTTGCCCGTTTGCCGGCAGGGCAAGCGCAAGCAGCAAGGTAGCAATCAGGATCGGCTTCAGCGGGCTCATGGCAAGACCTTACTCTCACCGGCCGCCCGCGGAAAGCGCGCGTGACGCCAGCATTAACAGGATGACGCTGAAGTATGACGTATTTGCAAGGCGCAGCCGTTAGGGCACCGAAAGCGTTTACATCACGACCGACTCTTACTCGGCCGCAGCGGCGCGATCCTCTGCGACGCGCACTGATTCGGCCGGGAGGGGTGCGCGGCCGAGAATCATGTCGGCGGCTTTTTCCGCGATCATCATGGTTGGGGCGTTGGTATTGCCGCTGACCAATGTTGGCATGATCGAGGCATCGACCACTCTTAGGCCTTCGACGCCGTACACTTTCAGTTGGGCATCGACGACACTTTGCGAATCCTTGCCCATCTTGGCGCTGCCAACTGGGTGATAGATCGTCTCGGCGGTTTTGCGCAGCCAGGCATCGATCTGCTCGTCGCTGCGCACGTGCGCTCCGGGCATCAACTCCGGGCCGCGATACGGATCGAATGCGGCTTGCGCGAAGAGTTCGCGCGCGATCTTGGTGCCTTCGCGCATGGCGCGGCGATCCTCCTCGGCTTCCAGATAGTTGGGCTGGATGATAGGGGCGACGAGCGGATCGGCTGACTTGATGGCGATATAGCCCCGGCTTTGCGGACGCAGCTGACAGACATGCGCCATGAAGCCGTGGCGGTCCGACTTCTTGCGCGTATGGTCGTTCATCAGCGCCGCGATGAAATGGAATTGCAGGTCGGGATGTTCCAGGTCCGGCCGGCTCTTGATGAAGCCGCCCGACTCAAGGCCCTGACCCGTTGCGACACCCCTCTTGAACAGCATGTAGCTGACACCGGTCTTGAGCGCATTGAGCGGATTGGACTGGCTGTAGAGCGTGATCGGCTGCAGGCTTTCATACTGGATCGACGCGTCGAGATGATCCTGCAGGTTCATGCCCACGCCCTTGAGATCGCAGACCACCGGAATGTCGAAGCGCTTGAGCATTGCTGCATCGCCGATACCGGAAAGCAGCAAGGTTTGCGGCGTGTTGACTGCGCCGCCGCAAAGCAACGCCTCGCGCTGCACCGTGACGCGGACGGGCTCCTTCTTGTGGATGAATTCCACGCCGCTAACCCGCGTGCCGTCGAACAGGATGCGCGAAACATGCGCGTGTGATGCGATCGTCAGGTTTTTGCGCTTCAGAATTGGCGTGAGATAGGCGGTCGCCGCACTCCAGCGCTGGCCCTGATGGATCGTCAGTTGATAGGGGCCGAAGCCTTCCTGCTGGAAACCGTTGAAGTCGTCGGTGTGCGGGAAACCGGCTTGCACGCCGGCCTGCACAAAGGCGCGAAACAGCGGGTTGGTCGAGCGGCCGCTGGAAACACGCAACGGACCGGCATCGCCGTGGAAGTCATCGGCGCCATGCTCATTGTGCTCGGCGCGCTTGAAATAGGGCAGCACATCGGCGAACGACCAGCCTTCGAGGCCGAGTTGACGCCAGCTGTCATAGTCGCGTGCGTGACCGCGAATGTAGATCATGCCGTTGATCGAAGAGGATCCGCCCCAACCGCGGCCGCGCGGCCAGTAGAGACTGCGACCATTCAGATGCTGCTGGCCTTCGGTTTGGTAGTACCAGTTGTACGGGTTGGGCTTGCCGATAAGCGCAGGGATGCCAGCCGGCATGTGGATCATCATGGACTTGTCGCGACCGCCGGCTTCGATCAGCAGCACTTCGAGCGCCGGGTCGGCGGACAGGCGGTTGGCGAGGACGCAGCCGGCGCTGCCGGCACCGATGATGACGTAGTCATAGGCCTTCATGGCTTGGGTCCGCGCAGGTTCATCTTGAGACTATCAGGCATTTCAAATTATCTGCCACAAGCAGACGCACGCTGTTTTGCCTAGGGCACCAGGGTTACGACAGCACGCCGGTTCTTGGCTTCTTTCACACCGTCAGGTGTTTGCACAGCGAGGTCGGCTTCCCCAACGCCGGAGGTTTGGATGGCCTCGCGCCTCGCGCCCATGTCGACGAGAGTTTCGGCAACGACGTTGGCGCGCTTGAGTGAAAGCATCTCATTGTAGCGGGCCGCGCCCGACGTGTCGGCATGACCGACAATGGTGATGCGCGATTGGCCGCCGGCACGTGCCGTCGCTATGGCGAGTTGCAAGGTGGTCAGCTGCTCGCCGGTCAAGGTCCAGGAGTCGAAGCTGAAATAAACCGTGTAGTTCATCACGGGCGGGGTGACGACGGGCGGAACGATCACCGTGCGATGCATGTCATGCTCGAACCGTGCCAGCGACCCGTCGAATGACACGCGGCACTGCTGCGCCGCGCCGCGCTGGGAACTCACAGTGCTGTTGAGCATCCAACAATCGAAGTCCGCTTGCGCGCGTGCCGCATCCGACGGGTATCTATCCTTGCCTTCCGCCAGCGCACGCATCAGCCGGTCGCGCAACTGTGCGGCATCATCGTCACGTGCCGGCTCGGGTTCGACTTCCACTCCCCGCGCGGCGATCAGTGCCTTGGTGGCGAACACTTCGGCCAAATCGTCGGTGCCACCGCCACTGTCGAAAATCGAAAGCGCGCCCTCGGCGTCAAACGTCCCGCCGGTACCGCCTGCGCCGAACGAGTTGGCCAGATAGGCATAGTTCCGGAAGAGCGCCTTGGTGAACGGCGAGCCGATCGGCACCGTTCCCGCGAGACTGTCGAGCGCTGAGGAACTGACGCAGGCGCTGAGCGACAATGCGGCCGCCGCGATCGCCAGACCGGTCGCCACGCGGTGCACAAGCCGAGTTGTCTGAAGCATGTAACCCCCCGGTCGGGTTCACGCCGGCCAGGTGCCCGCGGAACGCGAATCCACCTATAGCGCGCAGTGGCCCCAAGGTTAAGCCTGGCGCAGAATCTCGCCTTTTGGTCACCGGCCGGTCACGCCGGTAACCTCCTGTTGACCTAATGACCGCACAATGGCGGTGATTCCAAATCCGGGTGCCGCAGCGGTGCGTGGCGAACGTCTGGCGAAAAAGTCTGAGGACCCCGTTCTCGAAAAGGCGAGGGCGGAGCGCCGGCGATTCCGCCGCGTGCCCGTCGATCTCGCCGGCCGCCTGTTTGTGCCTGCCGATAGCCGGGAGGCCAAGTGCAGAATTACCGACATGTCGCCCGGCGGCGCTTCGGTGGATTGCGAGTGCGTTCCGGAAGTCGATGTCCAGATCGTTCTTTACATCGATGGCTTCGGCCGCTTCGAAGGCGTCATCGTGCGCGCCGATGCCAAGGGCTTTGGCGTGCGCTTCGTCGGTACGCCGCTGAAGCGCGAGCGTACGGCCGAACAGCTCACGCTGTTGATGAACAAGTCGCTGCTCAATGAGTCCGACCTGCGCCGCGACGAACGCGTTCCAACGAAAGCGCTCACGCGCTTCACGCGCAACGATGGCAAGTTGATCGACTGTGAAGTGATCGACCTGTCCACCAGTGGCGTTTCGCTGCGCACCGACGTCAGGCCGCCGATCGGTGAATTTGTGCTGATCGGCCAGCTCGCCGGCCGCGTCGCGCGCCATCACAAGGACGGCATCGGCATCGAGTTGGTTGGACTTGGTCCGGACCGCCCGACCGCGGATGCGATCCACGCCAGCATCCTGCGCCGCTAGAGACTATCCAGCCAGGCCTGTGCGGCGCGCGGTGAAGGGAGGCGAACATACTTTTTCATCCGCGATGCGCCGAGCGCACCTTCAATTGCGGGTCGTTCCATTTTCCAAAATATGTTTTTCAAAAATCGCCAATTGAATTTGTCGACGCAGCCGGCAGGCATCTCACTACGCCGATTGCCGCGAAGCATGCGCAGAAACACGCGCCATGTGCAGAGCGCTGAGGCATAGTCCAAATCAACCACGACGTCCGCAATTTTCAAGCGTTCGATCCGATCTACGTCGATCCAGCCTTCAATTATCCAGTGCGGCTGTTCGATCCATGACCGCTGCAACGCTTCGATTTCCGCGGCGGGACGGGTGATCCAGTTCATCTGCCATTCGAGTTGATCGCCATGGAACAGTGGCAAACCCGTTCGCGCTGCAAGCTTTCGCGCGAAGGTGGTCTTGCCCGAACCGCTGATGCCGACCACAGCTATTCGATCAAGGCTCACGCCGTGGTTCCACGATACCAAGCGATGCGCGTTTTTTTTTCGACAGGCCCTGAGCCACGATGGCGTGGGCGCGGGCCAGATAGGTCAGCAATTGCGTTTCCGGCAGCCGGTCGAGCCGGTCCAGGCTCACCCACTGCGCCCGGGCCAGATAGCGCGCCGGCGTGATGCCGCGCAGCTTCGTCAGGACATGAAAACTCGTAGCGTCGGTCTTGAAAGAAATGCCGTGCGGTTTGCGCGCCTTCGGGCCCATGCCGGCGAACATCTTGCCTCCGACTTTAAAGATGTGGTCATCACCCCATTGTATGGAGAGCGTGACGCCCGGCAGCGACAACAGGTGCTGGGTGACGCGCGCATAGCCCATGACGGATTTTCAGCCATCCTTGATGTGCAGTGCGGCGCGGGCACGCTGGCGATGGGCATCCTTGATCTGGCCGGCGACGAGGGTGATTGCCATCGCGATTACGGCCGCGTCATCGGTAAAGCCCAGCCCGGCAACGAAATCAGGCACCACGTCGAACGGCATGACGAAATAGGCGAGAGCCGCCAACAGGATCGCCTTAACGCGCGCCGGTGTCGTCGGATCGACAGCGCAGAAATAGGCCGCCGCCGCCTCTTCGGCGAAGGGAATCTTGCCCGCCACTTTCAGCAGCTTCTGCCAAAAGCCTTCGTCGACGATGCGCTCATTGCGCGCGATGGTCGCGGGCAGATGCACGCTTGCAGGGTTGGGTATCTGGCTGGTCATCGCGCTAGTATAGGGCAGCGAAATCGTGGCGAAAAATGGGGTGTCATGGCTTTGAACGAACAATTTCTGGCGCGGCAGCCGTTTCCTTCGTTAATGGGCGTCGAAATCCTCCAGGCCGCCAAGGATGGCGTGAAGGCGAGGCTGACAGTGCGGCCGGACTTATGCACGTCCGGACACATCCTGCATGGCGGCGCAATCATGGCCTTCGCCGACACGCTGGGAGCCACCGGGGCCGCGCTCAACCTCGCGGAGGGAGCAGGCACCACCACGATCGAGAGCAAGACGAACTTCATCGGAGCTGCCAAGGAGGGCACGACCGTCATCGCCGAATCCAGCCCGGTTCACATCGGCCGGCGCAGTTCGGTGTGGCAGACACGCATTACGCGCGAAGACGGAAAACTCGTCGCCATCGTGACGCAAACACAGCTGGTGCTGCTTCCCTAACGTCGACTTTGCGCGCGCTGACGCGCCGGTCTAAAAGGCCTCCAGCCAACAGGAAGGTCTGCGCCATGGAACTGAATTCTTCGATTGCTGCCGTCATCACCGGCGGCGCATCTGGCCTCGGCGAAGCCACCGCACGCGCGCTGGCGAAGCACGGCGTCAAGGTCGCCCTGCTCGACATGAACAAGGACAAGGGAGAGAAGGTGGCTGCCGAAATCGGGGGAGTCTTCTGTGAAGCCAATGTGACCAATGAGGAAAGCGTCCTCGCCGCCTTCGAGAAGGCCCGCAAGGCCCACGGTCAGGAGCGCATCCTTGTCAACTGCGCCGGCACCGGCAACGCGATCAAGACGGCCTCGCGCGACAAGAAGACAGGTGAGACGCGGCGCTTTCCGACCGACGCGTTCAACTTCATCATCCAGATCAATCTCGTCGGCACCTACCGCTGCATTGCGATCTCGGCACAGGGTATGCTCTCGCTGACGCCGCTTGCGGGCGGCGAGCGCGGCGCGATCGTGAACACCGCGTCGGTGGCGGCACAGGACGGCCAGATCGGCCAGGCCGCCTATACGGCTTCGAAGGCCGGCATCAACGGCTTGACCTTGGTCGTGGCGCGCGATCTTGCCCAGGAAGGTATTCGCTGCAACACCATCATGCCTGGGCTGTTCAACACGCCCCTGCTCGGCGCCGCGCCCGAAGCAGTCAAGGCGGCACTCGGCGCGCAGGTCCCGTTTCCGGCACGCCTCGGCGATCCGCCCGAATATGCCTCATTGGCACTGCAGATGATCACCAACGCCTATTTCAATGGCGAGTGTGTGCGTCTGGATGGCGCCATCAGAATGGCGCCGCGCTAGCCGATTGCGCGCGCTCACGTTACGATTGTGGTCATGAGCGCCGCCACCATTCTCGCCTGGCACGATTTCTTCATGACCATGGCGCAGGTCGGCGCAACGCTGGCAGGCCTGCTTTTTGTTGGCCTGACCATTTCGCTGCCGCATGTGCTAGGCGTCAGCGGCTATCTCAGTCGCGCATTCGCCGCTTTGTTCCTGCAGTTCGAGATGCTGGTGATCGGACTTTGGGGACTGCTGCCGGCGCAGACTGGCGCGGCGCTTGGTTGGGAGTTCATCGTCACGGGTCTTGCATTCGCGACGGGAATATTTCTCTTCGCCTACAACTTTCCGGAAGCGGGACAGACGGTCTTGGGCTCGCGGGGGCCGCGCACGATACGCATGCTGCTCAGCCTGGGCGGTACCTTATTTCCTGTGATCGCCGGGATCGGCCTCGTCGCCGGCCGCTCGGACTCGCTGTATCTTCTGATGCCGGCCACGATCGGATGCCTCTATCTCTCGATCGGCAACGCGTGGGTGTTCGCAGTGGAAATCCCGCGGCGCAAGCAACAGAATACCGAGGGTTAGCGCGCTGCCAGTTCGCGGATCTGGCTGTTGGCCAGCGTCAGCTTGGCGATCGACAAGTCGCCGCTGCGCTCGAGTGCATCGAGGAACGATTTGGTGCGCATCAGTGTTTCGGCATGAAGTTCAGCCCAGGCCTTGATCGCGGCCATGCCGTCGGCGCGGTTGGCGCGCGGCTTGATGGCGTCGAGTGCGCCTAGAGCCTCCGCGGTCAAAGCCCGCTGTCCGGCAAACAGATCGTCTGCGATGCGCCGGATCGCCAGGCGGTCCCAATGTTCCTTCGCCGCGATGCGCGCTGCCAGCGCGCGCAAGCGGTCGATGCCCACGGTTGCACCCATGGCAAAATAAGCCCCGGCCACCATGTCGACCGCCAAGGTGCGTGCGCGGGCAAGCTGGGCGATCTCGGGTGCGCTGCCCAGCAGCGGCAGCACGGCGACGTCTTCGGCGATGTCGAGCGGCACGCCGGCCTTCTGCAGATAGGCGATACGCTCTTCGGTTTCCTGGCCTTCGAACGGTGAGACCAGCGTGTGAAAGGTGCCACGCAGGCTTTCTACGCCGGCGCGATAGAGCGCAATGGTGGGGGCGAGATCGGCGTTGGCTGGCACGTTGGCCAGGAACCATAGGCCAAGGCGGCGCAGAATCTCGGCAATGGCTTCGTACATGCCGTTTTGAATTCTGGCCTCGATTTTGCCGTCAAGCGCATCGATGCGCGCCTTCAGGGCCTCCAACCCGAAGGCACCTTCCGCAACGACGAAGGCGCGCGCGACATGGGCACCATTGGCGCCGGAAATTTCCTTCATGCGCGCGACAAACACCGGACCGGCAAGATTGACGAGGCGATTGGCAAGCGCGGTCGAGATGATCTCGCGGCGCAAGCGATGGTGCTGCAGCGCGTCGGGAAAGCGCGCCACCGCGGCCGGCGGGAAATATCCGGCGAGCACGGACTCGAATGTCGGATCGTCGGGCAGGTCGCTGGCCACGATCTCCGCGTCCAGGTCAAGCTTGGCGTAGGCCAACAGAACAGCCAATTCCGGGCGCGTCAGGCCCCTGTTCTCGTTCTCGAGGCGTTGCAATTCGTCGTCGGCGGGCAAGAACTCGACCGCGCGATCCAACCGGCCGCGTCGCTCCAGGTCGCGCATGTAGCGACCATGCGCGTCCAAATCCTTGTCCGCGCGTGCCTGGGCGACGGATAGTGCCAGCGTCTGATCGTAATTGTCCTTGAGTACGTGTGCGGACACATCGTCCGTCATGATGTTCAAGAGATCGTCGCGCGCCTGCGCCGTCAGCACGCCGCGGCGCTGAGGTGCACCCAACAGAATTTTCAGATTCACCTCATGGTCGGACGTGTCCACACCGGCCGAGTTGTCGATGGCGTCGGTGTTGATGCGGCCGCCGCGACGGGCATATTCGATGCGCCCGAGTTGGGTGACGCCGAGATTGGCGCCTTCGCCGATCACCTTGGCGCGAACATCGTTGCCGTTGATCCGTACCGCATCGTTGGCACGGTCGCCGGCATCTGCATTGCTCTGTCCTTCCGCCTTGACGAACGTACCGATGCCGCCAAAAAACAGCAGATCCGCATCGGTTTTCAACAGTGCCTTGATCAACTCGGCGGGCGACAGCTTGTCGACCGTCACGCCGGCCAGGGCCTTCACCTCGGCGCTGAGCGGAATTTCCTTTAGCGTGCGCGCAAAGACGCCGCCGCCGGGAGCGATCAGGGATTTGTCATAGTCGGCCCAGCTTGAACGCGGCAGCTCGAACAGGCGCTTGCGCTCGGCCCAGCTCGCCGCCGAATTGGGCTGCGGGTCGAGGAAGATGTGCCGGTGATCGAATGCGGCCAACAGCCTGGTTTGTTTGGAGAGCAGCATGGCATTGCCGAAAACGTCGCCCGACATATCGCCGATGCCGATCGCGGTGAAAGGTTCGTTCTGAACGTCGCGGCCCATCTCGCGGAAGTGCCGCTTGACGGCTTCCCATGCGCCGCGCGCGGTGATGCCCATCTTCTTGTGGTCGTAGCCATGGCTACCGCCACTGGCAAAGGCATCGCCAAGCCAGAAGCCGCGCCCTTCCGCAATGCCATTGGCGATGTCGGAGAATGTCGCCGTGCCCTTGTCGGCAGCGACCACGAGATAGGGATCATCGCCGTCATGGCGCACGAGATCGTCGGGCGGCACGACCAAACCGTCCGCGTTAAGATTGTCGGTGACGTCCAGCAGAGCGTTGATCAGTGTTTTATAAGCCGCAACGGCTGCGGCCTGGACGGCTTCGCGCGTCGCGTTGAGCGGCAACTGCTTGGGATAGAAGCCGCCCTTGGCCCCGACCGGAACGATCACGGCATTCTTGACCTGCTGCGCCTTTACCAGGCCGAGAATTTCGGTACGAAAATCCTCGCGCCGGTCTGACCAGCGAATGCCGCCCCGCGCCACGCGGCCAAAGCGCAGGTGCACGCCTTCGACCTGCGGCGCATAGATGAAAATCTCAACATGCGGCCGCGGCAAGGGCAGCTCGTCCAGGGCCTGCGAGTTCAGCTTGATGGCGATGTAGGATTTCGGGTTGCCATCGCGGTCGCGCTGATAAAAGTTCGTGCGCAGCGTGTTGACGATGACGTTGCGCAGGCGGCGAATGATGCGATCGTCATCCAGGCTTTGCACATCGTTGAGCGCGCCGTCGATGCGCTGTGCAATGGTCTCGCCATCGTGGGTCTGGTGCTCGCCGGCCTTGGGATTGTTGCGTGCGTGGAACTGCTCAACCAGCAGGCGGGCGAGATCGGGATTACGCGCCAGCGCCTGTTCGACATAAACTTGGCTGAAGGCAAAACCCGCCTGACGGAGAAATTTGGCAACAGTGCGCAGGATCGTGACATCGCGCCAGGCCAGGCCCGCGGTCAGCACCAGCCGGTTGAAGCCGTCACTCTCGGCTTGTCCCGAAACCACGGCATGAAATGCGTCTTCGAGCGGGCGCTTGATATCATTCAGTTCGGCGGCGCCCTCGTCGGCGCGCTCCATCATGAAGTCGAGGACGGCTGCTTCATGCGACCAGCCGTCGCCGGTCTTCAACGTGATGACGAAGGAGTCCTCGGCAATGACCCGCAAACCCAAATTTTCGAAGATCGGCAAGGATGCCGACAGCGGCATGACCTCGCCCAGAATGTAAAGCTTGAGGCGCAGCGCATTGTGCGCGTCGGATTTCTTGCTGTAGACGCGGGCGCGCAGCTTGAGCGGGGCTGTCGTCAACGAGGCGATCTCGTCCAGGTCGTGTACCGCTTCGGTGGGCGAGAACACGCCGCGGTACCCCGGCGAGAATTGTGCCTGCCGCTCCTGCAAGAGCTTTAGCCCCTCGGTTTCGCCATGCACGCGCTCCATCGCTTCAGCAAACCCGTCATCCCAGGTGCGGATCGTGGCGCGGATTTTTTCCTCAAGCTGCGGTACGCTCACATGCGGTCGCGTGCCTTCGTTGCGACCGACGATGAAGTGCACCCGGGCCAGCACGGACTCATCGACCGTCGGCGTTGAAGACGACATGCGACCATTGAAAGCATGCGCAAGGATCTGGTGGATTCGTTCGCGCGCATGGGTGTCGTAGCGGTCGCGCGGCACGAAGACGAGGGCCGAAACGAAACGATCAAAGCGGTCAAAGCGCAGGAAGACGCGCACGGTCGGCCGCTCGCCGAGCCGAAGAATGCCTTGCGCCGTCGCAAAGAGGTCGTCTTCGGAAATCTGGAACAACTCGTCGCGCGGATAGGTGTCCAAAATGTGGGAGAGCGCCTTGCCGTCATGGCTGGCGGGTGGCAATCCGGCGCGGGCGACCACATGGGCGACGGTGCGGCGCAACAGCGGAATATCGGCCGGACGCCGGCTATAAGCACCGGATGTGAACAGACCGACGAAGCGTCGCTCACCGGTGAGCCGGCCGTCCTTGTCGAACGTCTTGACGCCGACATAGTCCATATGCACGCGGCGGTGCACCAAACTGCGCTCGTTTGACTT
>Ga0157379_10004624_pt1 | contig 11810 bp, 8 predicted proteins | sample S25metaG_FD_121802 | JGI IMG/M metagenome (GOLD analysis project Ga0157379, IMG submission 121802) | Switchgrass rhizosphere microbial communities from Kellogg Biological Station, Michigan, USA - S2-5 metaG | ecosystem: Host-associated > Plants > Roots > Rhizosphere > Soil | place: USA: Michigan... | reverse complement strand
GCGGTCATATGTTTGCGGGCGACGGCGCACGCTCGCCGTGATTGACAGAACAGTGGGCGCCCATCATCTGTCGCCGTTCCGAGGCGATGGCCGTGCGTGCGCGGTTGCGTCGCGGTAACACGGAAGAACGAAATTACGCCACCTTTCGGGTATCTTGGGCGGCGCCAGCCACGGATGGGACAGCTCGGCGGCCATGAAATTTCTCTCCTTCCTGACGAACCAGCCGGACAACGTCCTCACCCGTGCTCTGCATGAGGGGAAGAAGCCGTTCGCCGTCGCCGCAGTCTTCAGCTTCTTCTCGAACATCCTCTACCTGGCCATGCCGCTCTACACCTTCCAGGTGTACGGCCGGGTGATGATGAGCCAGAGCCAGGCGACGCTCTGGATCTTGACCGCCATCACGATCTTCGTTTTCGGCGTCTCCAGCGTCATCGACGACTACCGAGCCCGTATCCTGATCAACTACGGCACGGTGCTCGACCAGCGGGTTTCGGGTCGTCTGTTCAGCGGCCTGTTCGACGAGGCGGTGCGCGGCGGAGGCGCCGGCCGTTCCCAGGCGCTGCGCGACCTGGACACCTTCCGCCAGACCCTCACCGGCATCGCCGCGGCGGCGTTCTTCGACCTGCCGTGGATTCCGGTCTTTGTCATTGTGCTGTTCATCATCGACCCCTGGGTGGGGGTGGTGACGCTGATCGGCGCGGGGGCGCTGCTGGGCCTGGCGCTGGCTCAGGAGCGCGCCATCCGCCCGCCGATGCGCGAGGCCAACGATGCGGCGATCCGCAGCTACTCCTTCACCGAAGCGGCGCTGCGCAATGGCGAGGTGGTGCGCGCCATGGGCATGCTGCCGACGCTCGGCGCGGCCTGGGCGCACTTCCGCGGCATCACCATCGAGCGCGGCGCCGTCGCCGCTGAGCAATCCAACGCCTACACCGACGCCATCAAGGCGGTGCGGATGGGCATCCAGATCCTCATCATCGCCATTGGGGCGTGGCTGATCCTGCGGGGCAAGCTGCATTCCGGCATGCTGTTCGCCAACATGATCCTGGCCAGCCGCGCGCTCTCGCCGATCGAGAAGATCGTCTCGGCCTGGGACCCCCTGAACAAGATGGCCCAGGCGCACGGCCGGCTGATGGAGACCCTGCAGAAGGCCGAGCCGCCGACCAGCGCGACGGTCCTTCCGCGGCCCGTGGGCCGACTGGCGGTCGAAGGCGTGAACTTCGCGCCGCCCGGCGCCAACCGCCTACTGCTGACGAACATCAACTTCGGGGTCGAACCGGGCGAGACTCTCGGGATCGTCGGCCCCTCAGGCGCCGGCAAGTCGACGCTGGCGCGCCTGCTGATGGGTATCTGGCGGCCAATCAACGGGGTGGTGCGGCTCGATGGGGCCGACGTCTTCAGCTGGGACCGGGCCGACTTCGGCCGCCATGTGGGCTACCTGCCGCAGGACACAGAGCTCTTCTCCGGCAGCATCCGCCAGAACATCGCCCGCTTCCGCAGCGACGTCACCGACGAGCAGGTGGTGCGCGCCGCCCAACTCGCGGGCGTCCATGAACTGGTCCTGCGCACGTCGCGCGGTTACGACACCCAGGTGGGCGAGGGGGGCATCGTACTCTCCGTCGGGCAGCGGCAGCGGGTGGGCCTGGCGCGGGCGATGCTGGGCGACCCGGCCTACATCGTCCTCGACGAGCCGAACGCCAGCCTGGACGCCGAGGGCGAGCAGGCGCTCCTGAACGCCCTGGACGCCATGAAGAGCAACGGCGCCACCGTGATCCTGATCTCGCACAAGATCGGCATCTTCCGCGCGGCCGATAAGATCCTGGCCATGCGGGAAGGCCGCATGGAGATGATCGGCGCCCGCGACGCCGTTCTGTCCCGGCTGATGAAGCCCGCCGAGGTGCGGGCGGTGGAAGGTGGCCGATGAAGCTTGACCTGGGCACCTCGCGTCCGGGGTATGTCACCCCGACGTTCGGATCGACCGAGATCGAGCCGCTCGATGCGCGGCTGGAGGCCCGCATGCGCCGGCCGATGGTGGTCGGCGGAGCCATCATCGCCGTCCTGGTCGTGGGACTGGGCCTGTGGGCGTCGCTCACGCCGCTGGCCAGCGGCACCACCGCCAGCGGCGAGGTTGAGGTCGAATCCAACCTCAAGACGATCCGGCACAAGGAAGGCGGGGTGGTGCGGCGCATCCTCGTATCCGAGGGCCAGAAGGTGACCGCCGACCAGCCCATGATCGTGCTGGACGACACCGAGCCCAAAGCCATGGTGGATGTGCTGCAGAACCAGGCCGACACCTTCATGGCCACCGCCGCCCGGGCGGAGGCGGAGGCCACGGGCAAGACCGCCGTCGCCTTCCCGGCCGAGTTGCTGGCGCGCACCGCGGACCCGCGCGTGGCCGGCCTGATCCGCGACCAGCAGTTCCTCTTCACCACGCGGTTGCATCTGCTGCAGAGCCAGACCCAGGTGCTGGAGCAGCGCATCGAGCAGAGCCAGAACCAGATCGCCGGCGACCAGGCGCAGGTCGAGTCGGTGAACGACCAGAGTCGCCTGACCGCCGAGGAGATGCAGGGCTACCAGACCCTCTACGCCAAGGGCTACGCGCCCAAGTCGCTGATCCTGCGCTACCAGCGCTCCATGTCCGACCTCGCCGGCCGCAAGGGCCAGTTGGTGGCCGACATGGCGCGCCTGAAACAGCAGCAGGGCGAGACGCGCATGCAGATGGTGAGCGTCCGCAACCAGCGAGAGACCCAGGCCGCCGACGAGCTCAAGGAAGCCCAGTCGAAGCTCGCCGACGTCACGCCGCGCCTGGCGGCCGCCAAGCAGACTTTGGCCTCGACGGTGATGCGCTCGCCGGTGGACGGCTACGTCTTCAATCTCACCCAGTACACCCAGGGCGGCGCCATCGGGGCGGGCGAGGTGTTGATGCAGGTGGTGCCGTCGGACGCGGCGCTGCTGGTCTCGGCCATGGTCAAGCCGCAGGACATCGGCTCGGTGCACGTGGGCATGGACGCCCAGGTCCGCATCGGCGCGCTCAATCCGCGCTGGCACGGCCCGATGAAGGCCAAGGTGGTGATGGTGGCGCCCGACAAGTCCGCCCCGACTCCGCAGGCGCGCGCAGCCGCCGCCCAGGGCCAGCCGGAGCCGATGGCGCTGGGTTTCTATCGCGTCGACGTGCAGATCGATCCGAAGGAGCTGACCAAGCTGCGGCCCAACGAGCGGATCACCCCCGGCATGCCCGCGACCGTGATGCTGGTGAGCGGCAAGCGCACCCTGATGGGCTTCCTGATCTCGCCGATCACCGACACCTTGCGGCACGCCTTCCACGAAGAATAGGCGAGAGGGGGCGGCGGCGCCCGCCGCCGTCCCTCACGCCGGCAAGGACTCGGCGATGGTGGCGGGCGCGCGGCGCGCCCGCGGCAGGCGGTCGCGCAGCTTGAGGAACGGCCGCTCGTAGGCGTGGCGCACCCCGGTCGCGACCGCGCACGAGACGACCACGAACAGGATCAGCCCGCCCAGGCCTTGCGGCGCGCCGAAATGCTGCAGCAGGCGGCTGACGGGCAGGTGGCACAGGTAGAGGCTGTAGGAGATCTGGCTCGACCATTCGAATACGGCGCGAACGGGCGCCGGCGCGGTCCGCCAGCTCGACAGGAAGGGAAGCGTCATCGCCGCCCCCAACGACACCCCCGCCAAGGCCGCCGAGGCGGCGAGGGCGCTTTGTGGGGCCAGGATGACGACCGACCGCACCGAGACGATCACCACGCCGAGGCCGAGCGCCAGCAACAGGCGCCGGCGGGCCAGGAAGGCGGCGCGGGCGTGGCGGTTCAGCCACGCGGCGATCACCCCGTACATCAGCGAATCGAGCCGAAGCCCGGCGGCCTTGCGCACGACGGCGTGGAAGGCGGGGTCGAGGATGGCCACATAGGCCAGCCGCAAGACCGTGAAGGCCAGGAGCGCCAGGACGAGCGCCTGGAGCAGGCGCCGCGGGATCCGGCTGCGCCGCGCGACCAGCAGCAGAATCAGGGGCAGCAGGAGGTAGAAGATTTCCTCGACCGCCAGGCTCCAGCTTTCTGCGAAGAAGGCGGAGGTGGGCCAGAACAGGTTCTGCAGGAAGACCAGGTAGCTGAGTTCGAAGCCCCCGCCGCCCAGCCAAAGCGCCAGGGCCGCGTTCAGCGCCAGAAACAGATAGTAGTTCGGCAGGGTCCGAAGCCATCGGCGGGCCAGGAAGTCGCGCAGCACCGCGCCGTCGGCCGCGGCCTCGAAGGCGGCGAGCGCGATGGTCCCAATCAGGAAGCCCGACAGGACGAAGAACAGCTCGACGCCCAGGAAGCCATAGAAGCCCTCCAGGCGGCTCTTCGACGACTCGCCCAGGTAGATCGACATGCCGTGGCCGAACAGAACCTGGGCGATCGCCACGGTGCGCAGGACGTCCAGGCCGAAAACACGCTTCATGACGAACGGCAGGCTCCAGGCGGGAAGTGACGAGCTTAGGCGGCGGCGGGACCGACCGGAAGCGCCACCTCTTGCGCCGGACAACGCCGGTCGAGGGCCGCCGACAACAGAGTGTTAAGGCTCGATCGCTATGGCGGTGGAGGCGGCGGGTGCGGCCTTTTTGATATTGCGCGAATGGTGCACTTCCGATACCTGTTCCGTCGGGCTCGTTTCACCTTCGCCGCAGCTCCCGCTGCGGTGCATGGGCTGATGGACCGTCGGGACTGCTCCATCGGGATGGGGGTCAGGCGTGCCGGGGGTCCGCGTGACACAGACTGGAGAGAATAATGGCGAATTACGTTTTTGAGACGATTACGAGCGCCCAGGCGGCCTCGTATAATAGTGGCTCCGATACGCTGACGTTCAGCAACGCCAGCGCCAAGGGCAACAACATCCTCGTGACGCCGGACATCACGGCCGGGTCGGCGACGGTTGCGGCGGGCCTGCAGGGCGTGACCCTGTACGATCCGGCGGACGGCGTCAGCAAGAGCTTCGGGTCGGGGCTGCAAGGCGCGACCGTGAATTTCGCCGATGGCTCGCTGTTGCAGATCGCCACCAACGCCACGGGCGATGGGGTGACCGGCTCGGCTTTCGGCGACGGCCTCTACGGCTTCGGCGGCGCCGACACCCTGAGCGGTCTGGCCGGCAACGACCTGATCCTCGGCAACAAGGGTGACGACTCGCTGGTTGGCGGCGACGGCAGCGACACGCTGTACGGCGGCCAAGGCGACGACCACATCGACGCCACCGGCAACACCCTCACGGCGGCCGACCTTGTGAACGGCAACATCGGCGCCGACACGATCACCAATGGCGCCACGAACAATTCGTCGATCTATGGCGGCCAGGGCAACGACGTCATCACTGATAGCACCGGCCGTAACTTCCTCAGCGGCGACTTGGGCAACGACTCGATCGCCGGCGGCGGCGGCAACGACTCGATCTTCGGCGGCGCTGGCGACGACACGCTGTCTCAAGCCGCGGGGGCGACCGACACCCTGACGCTGCATGGCGATGACGGCAACGACAGCATCAGCACCAGCGGTACGCACAACGGGACTTTCGAGGTCAACGGCAACGCTGGCAACGATACCCTGTCCCTCACGGACGACGGCACTGGCGGAGGCTCGTTCCACGGCGGCGCCGGCAATGACGTTTTGACCGCCGGGAACCGGAGCGGCTCAGAAGCGGCCATCACGCTCTGGGGCGATCTGGGTAACGACGCGATCACCGACACCAACGCCACCAACGACACCATCTTCGGCGGCGCCGGGGACGACACCGTGTCTGCGACGGTGGCCGCTGGCTTCTACTCGATCGATGCCGGCGATGGGTCCGACAACATCACGCTGACCCACAGCGTGGCCGCGGCCAACGACACCATCCTGGGCGGCATAGGCAACGATACCATCACCTTCACGACGGTGGTCGGCAGCAACGACAGCATCGACGGCGGTAACGGTCACGACTCGATCGTCGCGAATGGCGTCGGCAATGACACCATCATCGGTGGCGCTGGCGACGACACCGTCAACGCCTCGGGCCACAGCTCGGGCTTCGAGTCGATTGACGGCGGAGCCGGCAATGACCGTCTGATTGGCGGCGCGGGCAATGACACCATCAGCGCTGGTGATGGCACAGACTACGTTGTCGGCGGCGGCGGGAAGGACGTCCTGTTCGGCGGAGCCGGCAATGACACGTTCAGCTTCGCGGCTGGCGACTCTGCCAATACCGTGGGTGACCAGGACCAAATCCGCGACTGGCAAAGCACGGACAAGCTCACGTTCGGCGCCCTCGGCGCCGGCACCGAGTCGGTGAACTACATCGAGAGCTCGGCGACCGACTACGCCCAGGCCACGACGTTCGCAGACGCCCAGTTCAACGGCGGCTTCAAGTTCGTCGCCGTCCAAGTGGGCTCGGATGTGGTCGTGTTCGCCAACACCGATGGCACCGCGGGTCTGGACCCGACGGACGACGCCGTCGTCCTGGTCGGCCGCAGCCTGGCGGACATCGACTCGAGCAACATCGTCTAAGCCTTCCGGCTAGGATCGAAGTTGGGGGCCGCCCTTCGGGGCGGCCCTTTTCTTTTCTTCGCTTGCGTCTCGGGCGCGGCTGTCGTCTTCAGGCCTGCATGTCGAACGCGGCGCTCTACTTCCATCCGGACGGCTACGACACCACCGGCCCGCAGCTGCTGGGGCGCCATTCCGCCGGAGAGAGCTTCCTGCGCGGGTTCCTGCGCCACGGCGACGTGCCGGCCTTCGAGTTCCTCAACGTCACCCGCAAGGCCGTGAAGGCCGGCGACGAGCTGGTCCGCCGCATCCATCCGACGGAAAAGGACATCATCTGGCGCCAGAGCCGCGCCGAGGTCCGATCCGTCGGCGTCCTGAACATGCCGGTGCCCGCGCTGGACGAAGAGTCCTGGAACCGCGCGATCTACGGCGACACCGCCTACGCGCTGTGCGGCATCACCCACACCACCGCCACCGACCGCGTCATGCGCACGCTCGCCCAGTATTTCCTGGCGCCGGTGCGGGAGTTCGACGCCCTGATCTGCACCTCGACGGCGGTCCGCGATTCCACCGAGGCCCAGCTCTCGGGAATCCGCGAGTTCCTCACCGAGTCCTGTGGCCCGCGCCGTGCCCCCGAGCCCCTGCGCGTCACCATTCCGCTGGGCGTGAACGTCGATGACTTCCGCACGTCGGAGGCGGACCGCCGCGCCTGGCGCGAGCGGCTGGACATCCCCGAGGATGGGATCGTCGCCCTCTATGTGGGTCGGTTCAACTTCCGCGCCAAGATGAACCCCGCCCTGATGGCGCTGGCGCTGGAGCAGGCGGCGCGACGCACCGGGCGCAAGCTCTACTGGGTCAACTCAGGCTGGGCAGGCGTCGGCGGCGAAAAGGAGGAGGCGGCCTTCCACGAGCCGGTCCGCGAGCTCTGCCCCTCCGTCGAATATCGCCATATCGACGGCCGGCCGGCCGACGTGCGCTTCTCGATCTGGTCCGTCGCCGACCTGTTCATCAGCTTCTCGGACAATATCCAGGAGACGTTCGGCCTCACGCCGGTGGAGGCCATGGCGGCGGGCCTGCCCTGCGTGGTCACCGACTGGGACGGCTACAAGGACACGGTGCGCCACGGCCAAGACGGCTTCCGGATCGACACCTGGGCGCCGGCGCCGGGCGAAGGCGGCGACCTGGCCTATGCCTTCCAGGCCGGCTGGCTGAACTACGACAACTATGTGGGCGCCACCGGGCAGTTCACCGCCATCGACTACCCCCGCGCCGTCGAGGCCATCGTCGCCCTGGCCGAGGACGAAGGGCTTCGCCGCCGCATGGGCGCCAGCGCCCGGCAACGCGCCCGCGAGGTGTTCGACTGGGCGGCCGTCATTCCGCAGTATCAGGCGTTGTGGGCCGAGCAGAACGCGCGCCGCCGGGCGGCGCCGCCGGCGCCACCGCGCAAGGGCAATCCCTTCCGGCCCGACCCTTTCGCCCTATTCGAGGGCTATCCGACGGCGACGATGGGCCTCCACTGGCGGGTCGGCGCCGCCCCCGGGGTCGCCTGGGAGGACGTCGAGCCCGTGCTGAAGTCGCCGCTGGCGACCTACAGCAACCACCATCGCCCGTCGCTGGCGGAGGCTCAGCACATCTTCGAATGGCTTTCGGCCAACGGGCCGGCGACTGTGACCGAAGTCCTCGCCGCCTGCCCCCCGGGTCGGCGGCCCTTCCTGCGACGCGGCATCCTCTGGATGGCCCGCTTCGGCGCCTTGGCGCTCACCCCCACGCCGTGAGCTGCGACTGGCTGATCGTCGGCGCCGGCTTCGCCGGCTCGGTGCTCGCCGAGCGGCTCGCCGCCGAGCGCAACGAGCGGGTCTTGCTCATCGACCGCCGCGGCCACGTCGGGGGCAACGCCTACGACGAGCACGACGCGGCGGGCGTGCTGATGCACCGCTACGGCCCGCACATCTTCCACACCAACGCCCAGGCGGTGTTCGACTACCTCGGCCGCTTCACGGCCTGGCGGCCCTACGAGCACCGGGTGCTGGCGGTGGTCGACGGCCAGATGACGCCGATCCCGATCAACCTGGACACCATCAACCAGCTCTACGGCCTGTCGCTTTCCAGCGAGGAACTGGAGGCCTGGTTCGCCGCCCGCGCCGAGCCGGTGGCGGAGATCCGCACCTCCGAAGACGTGGTCGTTTCCCGCGTCGGGCGTGAACTCTACGAAAAGTTCTTCCGCGGTTACACCCGCAAGCAATGGGGCCTGGACCCTTCCGAGCTCGACAAGTCGGTGACCGCGCGCGTGCCCACGCGGACCAACCGCGACGACCGCTATTTCACCGACGCATTCCAGGCGATGCCGGCGGCCGGCTACACGGCCATGTTCCAGCGCATGCTGGACCATCCCAACATCGAGGTGCGGCTCTCGACCGACCATGCCGACGTGGCCGGCATCAAGCCGCGCCGCGGGCTGATCTGGACCGGCGCCGTGGACGAGTTCTTCGGCTTCCGGTTCGGACGCCTGCCTTACCGGTCGCTTCGGTTCGAGCACGTCACCCTGGACATGCCGCGGTTCCAGCCTGTCGGGACGGTCAACTACCCGATGACCGAGGCCTACACCCGGATCACCGAATACAAGCACCTCACAGGCCAGGCGCACCCCAAGACCACCATCACCTACGAATATCCGACGGACGAGGGCGATCCCTATTATCCGGTGCCGCGCGCCGAGAACGAGGCCCTTTACAAGCGTTACGAGGCGCTGGCGCAGCAGACGCCCGGCGTCTGGTTCGTGGGCCGGCTGGCCACCTATCGCTACTACAATATGGACCAGGTGGTCGGACAGGCGCTCGCCACCTTCCGGCGAATCCAAGCTGCGGAGTCGGTAGGGTAAGGCCCTAAAACGACAAAGGCCGGGCAGCGACCCTTGCGGATTGCTGCCCAGCCAATGCGACACAGCCATGGAGAGCTAGGCTGACGTCCAAGCTTAGCTGAAACGGGCTGGGCGGCAAAGTGAAACTAGACCGTAGCCGGTCACTTTCCAGAGAGCGACGCTATCTCTGGAGCCAGGATTGCAAGGCTAGCTTGGGCGCGATTCGGGACAAAACCGGGTCCCTTTTCGCCGAACGTTCTCTATGAGGATCGCATGAGCCAGGACAGACGCGACCTTGTGGTGGTGATGGCTGGGGACCGCTCGCTGCACGAGGCGATCGCGCCGGACCGGACCTACGATCTTTGGGTGATCTACTACGGCGACTCCGAGGAGACGGCGAAGCGCTACGCCGCCTCGGCCGACCGCTTCTGGCGCCGCAAGGGCCTGAAGATCGACCTGTGCCGTCAGGTGCTGCTCGAGGAGGTCCTGCTGGGCGAAGGGTTCGACTATTCGGCCTATCGCTACGTCTTCCTGCCCGACGACGACATTCGTTTCGAGCGCGGCGCTCAGGACGTGGCCGCCCTGTTCGTGGCGGCGCAGGCGTTGGACGCCGACGTCTTCCAGCCGGCCGTGCAGAACGAGCACGTCTCCTTCCAGGGCACCCGCCAGATCGCCGGGGCCGCGTGCCATACAGTGAACTGGGTCGAGAACATGATGCCCGCCTATCGCTCGGACCTGTTCCGCAGCGCCTTCCTGGGCGGCATCCACGCCCTGGAGTTCCTCAAGTCGGGCTGGGGCCTGGAGATCGTCGCCGCCAAGTTGGCCGAGGTGGCGCTGGGGCGGGGCCTGCGGGCCTATGTCATCGACGCCTGTCCGGCCATCCACACCCGGCCGGTGGGCGGCAACGGCATGGTGCACGAGATCGGCCGGGACGAAGAATTCCTGCTGCCGCAACTCACCTACAACCAGTTGCGCGCGCATGTCGCCTTCGCCAGCTTCGAAGCGGCGAAGGCGCAGATGGAGAGGCCGCGGCCGCAACCGCGCAATCCAAACGTCATCGCGCTCTACATGCAGAAGGTGCGGTTCGCGCGGAAACTCTGGCGCAACCTGGCGGAACGCTGAGCCGATGGCCGCCGCCCCGCTTTCCATCGGCCGCTACTATCCCGACGCCGGCGATCCGCAGGCGCCCGCCGCCGTGGCCGTGGTCATGCCGACCCTGCTTCGCCCGCAGATCGCGGCGGCCGCGGAGTCGGTCTTCCGCCAGACCCTCGACGCGCGCATCCAGCTGATGATCGGCGTCGACAAGGCCGAGCATGCGGGCGGCCACCTGGACGAGGTGCTGGCGCGCCGGCCGCCGAACGTCTCGGCGCTGGTGCTGCAACTGCCCTATTCCACCTCCGTTCGGCACGGCGGGGTGCACACCGCCCTGGATGGCGGTGCGCTTCGCACCCTGCTGAGCTTCCTGGCCAACGCCCGCTACGTCGCCTTCCTCGACGACGACAACGAGTACGAGCCCGACCACCTGGAGGGGCTGGCGGCCGCGATCCAAGGCAAGCCCTGGGCGCATTCACAGCGGCTGCTGGTCTCGGAAGAAACGGGCGAGGCGCTGGCCGTCGACCGCTGGGACTCGGTGGGCGTCGGGCAGGGGCGCTTCGCCGAGCAGGGCGGCTTCGTGGACACCAACTGCCTGTTGATCGACAAGATCGCCGGCACGCGCGCGCTGGGCCGCTGGGCCGAAAGCGGAACCGGCAAGCCCGGCTTCACCGCCGACCGCAACTTCTTCGCCGCGCTCAAGGACGCCCCGCACGGGCGGGTGGACCGGCCGACGGTGCGCTACCGCATCCGGCCGACCAATGTGCTGAACAGGTTCATCCGGGAAGACACCCGGTTCTGAGCCGGGCCTTCATCGCGGCCAGGCTTCACGATAAGGAAGGACGCGCGCGCGGCGCCTCGGACGAAGGTCAAGCATGAAGACGGTGATCCTCGCGGGCGGGCTCGGCACCCGCATCTCGGAAGAGAGCCACCTCAGGCCCAAGCCGATGATCGAGATCGGCGGCCGCCCGATGCTCTGGCACATCATGACGCTCTATTCCCGTCATGGTTTCAACGACTTCGTCGTCTGCCTCGGGTACCGGGGCTATATGATCAAGGAGTATTTCGCCAACTATGTGCTGCACAACGCCGACGTCACCGTCGACCTGGGCAAGGGCGAGATCGAGTACCACGCCACCAATCACGAACCCTGGCGCGTGACGCTGGTCGAGACCGGCGAGCAGACGATGACCGGCGGGCGGCTGAAGCGGGTGGCGCGCTACCTCGATCCGGGCCAGCCCTTCTTCATGACCTATGGCGACGGCCTGGCGGACGTGGACCTTGGCGCGCTGGCCGCCTTCCACCGCCAGCACGGCAAGCGGGCCACCGTCACCGCCGTCACGCCGCCCGGCCGCTACGGCGCGCTG
>Ga0157379_10004622_pt1 | contig 11811 bp, 14 predicted proteins | sample S25metaG_FD_121802 | JGI IMG/M metagenome (GOLD analysis project Ga0157379, IMG submission 121802) | Switchgrass rhizosphere microbial communities from Kellogg Biological Station, Michigan, USA - S2-5 metaG | ecosystem: Host-associated > Plants > Roots > Rhizosphere > Soil | place: USA... | reverse complement strand
GGCCGTGTCGGCCATCAGACGGCTCATCTCGGTTGTGATCGGCGCGAGCTTGGCGACCGCGAGCTCGGCAAGCGCGCTTTTGAAGCTCGAGAATTGCTGACCCGCGTAACGGTGCATCACGGCGTCCGAGTCCTCGTTTGCCAGAGCCGCATAGATGTTGATGAGATTTTCCGCCTCCGGCCGGCCCTTGAACTCATTGCGGTTGGACGGCATGGGATGCGGATCGGTCTTGGCCTTGCGGATCTTCTGCGCAATCGTGTCGGCATCGTCAGTCAAGTTGATACGCGAATTGTCCGACGGTTCGGACTTCGACATTTTCTTGGCACCGTCGCGCAGACTCATGACGCGTGTCGCCGGGCCGGTGATGACGGGTTCGGGAAGCGGAAAGAAGTCGGGCACGTCGTAGTCGTTGTTGAATTTCTGGGCCACATCACGCGTGAGTTCGAGATGCTGCTTCTGGTCATCGCCGACCGGAACGTGCGTCGCTTTGTAGAGCAGAATGTCAGCCGCCATCAGCACCGGGTAGGTGTAAAGACCGGCGGAGGAACGTTCCTTATGCTTGCCCGATTTCTCCTTGAACTGCGTCATGCGATCGAGCCAGCCCAGTCGCGTCACGCAATTGAAGATCCAGGCGAGTTCGGCGTGCTGCGGCACGCGGGACTGGTTGAACACCGGCGAGCGCGCCGGATCGACGCCCGCAGCGATGTAGGCCGCTGTCACTTCATAGGTCGCCCGTCGCACGTCGTCGGGCTTGCGGTAGCCGGCATCATCGGTGATGGCGTGCATATCCACCACGCAGTAGATGCACGCCATCTCGTTCTGCATGCGCACCCAGTTCTTGAGAGCGCCCAGATAATTTCCCAGGTGCAGCGTGTTGGTCGGCTGCATGCCGGAGAATGTCAGTGGCGGATGTTTGGGCGCGTCGGTCATTGGGGGGGCTGCTTTGCGAAAAAGGTGCGCGGTTATGCCCCGGCAGCCGCCATCGCTTCAAGGGGTTCGGCGGCAAGCGCTTTCAGCAAGCGGTCGTGTACCGCCTTCAGCCGCTCCTGGTGGTAGACCTTGTGGCCGAAGCCGTCGCGCACATAGAAAACGTCCACGGCGCGTTCGCCATAGGTCGACACCATGGCCGATGAAATCGACAGTCCCGATTGGAAGAGCGCGTCGGTCACTTCGTACAGAAGGCCCGGGCGGTCGAGACCCTCGACCTCGACGACGGTGGCGCTCGACGATGCCTCATTGTCGAAATTGATGCGCGGCGTGACGCGGAATGCGGTTGCCCGGCGCTTGACGGGCCGCTGGGCGATGGCGCGACGCGGATAGACTTCGCCGCGCAGCGTGCGCTCGATCGACTGGCGCAGGCGTTCGACGCGCGCGGCATCGCCGAAGGTCCCACCCTCGGCGTCCTGCACGGAAAACACGTCGAGTGCGAAACCGTCGGTGGTGGTGAACGCCTTGGCATCGACGATGGTACCGCCCGAGATCGAGACCGCGCCGGCCAGTTGCGAGAACAGCCCCGGATGGTCCGGCGTGTAGAGCACGATTTCCGTCACGCTGCGAAAATCATTGCTCTCGGCGGCAAGTGAGAACAATTCGCCCTTGGCGTCCGCCTCCGCCATCAGTCGCGCGTGACGCTCATGCGCCACATCGTCGAAGGCGAGCCAATAATTGTCGTAATGGCGCGAGAGTGCGCGTTCGCGCGCTTCTGCCGGCAGATCGGCGATGCGTGGTTCCAGCGCCGCCTTCGCGTGCTGCACGCGCGCCGCACGGGCCGGCATGGCGTCGCCGCCCGACATCACGCTCTCCGCTTCGTAATAGAGTTCGCGCAGCAGCTGTCCCTTCCAGCCGTTCCACACACCCGGACCGACCGCGCGGATATCGGCCACGGTCAGCACCAGCAAGAGGCGCAGCATTTCTGGCGTCTGCACCTGGCTCACGAAATCCTTCACGGTCTTGGGATCTGCGATGTCGCGTTTCTGCGCCATGTCGCTCATCACCAGATGGTTCTTGACCAGCCACATGACGGCGGTCGTGTCTTCCGCGCTAAGGCCGAGACGCGGACAGAGACTGTTGGCGATCGCAGCGCCGACATCCGAGTGATCGCCGGGCAAACCCTTGGCGATGTCGTGCAGCAGGATGGCGACGTAGAGCGCCTCGCGCGACTTGACGCGCTTGATGATGTCGGTGGAGAGCGGATGCTCGCTGCGACGCTCGCCGTGATCGATCGCCGCGACATTGCCGACGGCGCGGATCAGATGCTCGTCGACCGTGTAGTGATGATACATGTTGAACTGCATCAGCCCGACCACGCGGCCGAATTCCGGCACGAAACGCCCAAAGACGCCGGCCTCGTTCATCAACCGAAGCGCGCGTTCGGGGTTGTTGCGCGAGGAGAGAACTTCCAAAAAAAGCCGATTGGCTTCCGGATCGCGCCGCACATCGTCGGTGATGGCGTCGAGCGAGCGCGTGATCGTGCGCAGCGCATCGGGGTGCACGTCGACGCCTTTGGCATCAGCGAGGTGAAAGATGCGGATCATGTTGACCGGATCGGAACGGAAGATGCCCGAGCGCGCGTTCAGCCGTCCGTTCTCGACGAAGAAATCGTCGTCGCTCGTTCTGGGCTTGAGAAAGCCCGGCAACATGCTGGCCAGCGTCGGCCGGCGCTTCTTGTTCTGGTCTTCGAGCGCGGCGCAGAAGATGCGCGTGAGATCGCCGACATCCTTGGCGACAAGAAAATAGGTCTTCATGAAGGCTTCGACGGCGCGGCGCGGATTGTCGCCGGTGAACTTCATCGCCGTGGCGAGTTCCGGCTGGACGTCGAACGACAAGCGCTCCTCGGCTCGGCCGACGAGATAGTGCAGCCGCACCCGCACGTCCCACAAAAACGCCTCCGCCTTCTGGAAGGTCTTGTATTCCTCCTTCGTGAAAACGTTGTGCTGCACCAGGGTTGCGGCGTCGTCGACGTGATAGAGATATTTGCCGATCCAGTAGAGCGTTTGCAGGTCGCGCAAGCCCCCTTTGCCCTCCTTGATGTTGGGCTCGACGAGATAGCGGCTCTCGCCCTGGCGCGCGTGACGTTCCTTGCGTTCGGCGAGTTTGGCCTCGACGAATTCCTGGCCACTGCCGGTGGCCACCTCGCTCCAGAATTTCTTGCGCAACTCGTCGTAGAGCTTGGTGTCGCCCCAGAGATAGCGCGCTTCCAGGATCGCGGTGCGGATGGTGCTGTCCTGCTTGGAAAGTCGCACGCATTCGCCGAGCGAGCGCGTGGCGTGACCGACCTTCAGTCCGAGATCCCACAGCATGTAGAGAATGAATTCGATGACGCTCTCGCCCCAGGCGGTCTGCTTGAACGGGCGCACGAAGAGCAGGTCGATGTCCGAGCCCGGCGCCAGCTCGCCGCGGCCATAGCCGCCGGTGGCGACGACCGCGATGCGCTCGGCAGCCGTCGGGTTCTGCGCGTAGTAGAAATGCTTGGTGGCGAAGTCGTAGATCACCTGGATGGTGGCATCCTGGAGCGCGGAGAGCGCGCGCGCCGCCGCGAGTCCCGTCAGCGCGTCGGATTCGACGTCGACCTTCACCTTCGCGCGCGCCTCGAGAAAGGCGCCTTTGATCAGGGCCAGCGCGTCTTTGCGCAACTTGGCCTTGTCGCCCGCCTCATGGGCGAGCGCGGTCAGCGCGCGACGCAATGCGTCCGCGTCGAAGAGACTCGCGATGTTCGGTCCTTCGTAGCCCACAAGGGCACCTTTGCGCCTTTCCCGCAAAGAATGCCACGTCCCGCCGGGCGAGGCGAGAACGCGCCTGCAGACGCGATTTCAGACCGCCAGAGGACTTTCGAATTATTCTGCTCGCAAGACGTTACCAGCTCTCTTCGAGTGGAATGTGTCCGGGCTGGCGGGCGACACGCGCCAGCCACTTGGTGACGGCTGGATAGTCGGCGAGGTTGAAACCGCCTTCCGCGGCACAATGGGTGTAGCCGTACAAGGAAATGTCGGCGATGGAATAGTTCGGACCGGCGAACCAGTCGTGATTTTTCAGATGCGTGTCCATCACGCCGAGCGCCGCATTGCCCTTGTCATGCCATTCGCCGACCAGGTGCTGTTTCTTGGCCAGTTCCTTCTTCGGCGCGTAGTGGAGCCAGAACCGCGCCACCGCGACATAGGGTTCGTGGCTGTATTGCTCGAAGAACATCCATTGCAGCGCCTGCGCACGGTCCCATTTGCTTTCAGGCACAAGCTTGGTGCCTTCCGCGAGATACCAGAGGATGGCGCAGGACTCCGGCAGCGTGCGGCCGTCTTCCAATTCCAGCAGCGGCACGCGGCCGTTGGGATTCTTGGCGAGAAATTCGGGCTTGCGAGTCTCGCCGCCGTGCAGCGGATATTCCTTCAGCGTGATCGGAATTCCCAACTGGCGCGCCGCAAGCCGCACCTTGTAGCAGTTACCGGAATCCTGCATCTGATGCAGCACGGGCATGGTCGCTCACTCCGCAAATCGCGCGGCAGCATGCCCGATTCATCTCGCGGTTACGTATGCGCTTTGCGCTTGGCGCCTTTGCGTGCGCCTGGCGCAGCAGTGCGAATGATCACGCCGCATGCGACGCGCTCGCCCGAATTGCCGGCCGGCTGGCTCACATAGTCGTCGGCTTTTGCATGCACGATGAGCGACGCGCCATCGCGATCGAAGATCGATTTCTTGCCGTTGCCGAGCGAGATCGCATTGCTGATCACAGAAGCGCGCAGCGATCCGTCGGCGGCTGCGAACTCGTTCGGCAGGTCGCCCGGATGCGGGCCGTGCGGCGCCAGGAAGCCGTGCAGCTTGGTGGGCTCGAAGCTGAGATCGGGCCCGGCGGAGGTGAACCCGACTTTGGCATCGCAGTTGCCCGAGGTGTGGATGTGGATCGCGTGCGGTCCGGGCGTCAGGCCCTTGAGATCGAATTCGATCAGTACGCCATGCGACGTTGCGACGAAGTTGGCGGTTCCGGCGGGTCGACCATCGCGCAGCGCCAACCGCGCCACGGCCCGCGCCTTGGATGCCGCCGCCGCCGCTGGCGAGATGCTCGCCAACGCCAACACCAGACCGATCAAAAATGTGCCTGCCGCCCGCTTCATGAAGTCCCCTCAGTTCCTTGGTAGGGCGACGATTGCAGCTTTACTTTGTCAGGCAAAGCTTGACATCCGTGTCAGGGTAGGCTTGACTGTCAGGGTAACCCTTACAGACGAGGGCGCAATGAATGCCAAGCCAGCAGCGCCAGCCGGGGCGCTCTTTTGTTCGTTTTGCGGGAAGTCGCAGCACGAGGTGAAGAAGTTGATCGCCGGGCCGGCGGTCTTCATCTGCGACAGCTGTGTCGGCCTCTGTGTCGGGATCATCGACGCATCGCCCGATCCAGACCCCTCGAAGCCGCCGGCAAAGCTCGATTGGCCGGAGAATGTCGCGACCGAGAACTTGCTCGGTCTTCTGAAAGCCCAGGACAAAACCTTCGGCGAAGTCGCGGCGCGGCTGCAGAAGTCGGTCGAAATCCTGCGCCAGCGCGAGATCAGTTGGCAGCAGATCGGCGATGCACTGGGCGTTTCGCGTCAGGCGGCGTGGGAACGATTTTCGTGATCGTGCGTAGTCTGTAGCGCCAAAGAACGTCACGCCGCCCGCCGGCAACGCCGGTCGCATCCAAAACGGGAACGACCCCATTTTGCCATTTTATCGAGGCTAAACTGCGCGCGACGCAACAGGAGTGGTTGCCATGATGAAGGCCCATATTGCCATGCTCGCGATTCTCGCTGGGACGACGGCTGCGCTTGCCGATCCAGCACCGATGGACACACCCGTCCAGATGGGCGGACTGGAAACCGTTTGCACCGGCGTCGGCGAAACGAAGGATGATCCCAAGTGGCTCGCCTATCCAATCCGCATCGAATTCTCGAACGGCGGCGCGCAGTATCTGTCCGGCGCTACCGTCAGGATCAGCCGCGGCTCCGACACCGTCGGATCGCTCGACTGTCCCGGCGCGTGGGTTTTGCTGAAAGGCGCACCGGGTGAATACCGCGTCGACGTCACGATCGACAATTCCTCAGCCAAGGCCGTCAACGCATCGTTCCGGATGGGCACCGGCGGACAGCAGCGCATCGTCCTGCGCTTTCCGGATTTCCAGCCGAACCAATGACCGACCTCAATGACTGACCGCCGTATCGGCGCTTAACGCGTCGAACCAGCGACGAATCCTGGGCACGGCGTGAAAGACGGTCCCGGTGTGATCTTGAGCACCGACATCGATCGCCTCCACATGTCCACCACGGCGCGATGCTTCCTGCATGAGGAATTTGGAGTTTCGCGGGTCGGCGTCGACGTCCTTGTCGCCATAGTAGGCGCGAAAGAGTGCTGCGGGCGCCCAGGCATAGGCTTCGTTTTCGCGCATCGCGGCAATGAACCAATTTGGTTTCTTGTGGTCGAACGCGTCTAGAAATTCCGCAGTGAAAAGTTCGCGAGGGTTGCGGGGCATTCCCTTCGTAGTGTCGTCGGCCGTGTGCTCGCCATCGAGCAATGTCCGCGCCCGCGCAGCCATGTCCGGCGTCATCACGCTCTCGAGAGGATGGTGGTAGTGCGCCGAATAGGACAGCGCCAGGTTGGTCAGATAGGTCGAATCACTGACCGCGACGCCGGTCATAGCCAGCGGAAGTGCGATATCGGCCATGTTGTAAGGACCGGCAATACCTGCGCCCGCGCGCACATGCCACGCTGGATCGGCGCGGCGCTCGAGTTCGCGCTGAACCACGGCTGCATTGTTCGCGCCTTGTGAAAATCCCAGGATGTAGAGATTGGCATTCCAGGGCCGCCCCAGATCGTGCGCAACGGTTTGTACGGCACGCAGGAAATCGAGCGTTTGTTCGATCGTGCTTGAGTTCACGAAATAGGGCTGCGGCGCGTGCGAAATTCCCTGGCCCGAAAGATCGGGTGCCGCGAGCAGATAGCCGCCGCCGGCAAATGCGCCTGCAACGAGCACGCCCTCCTGTGCGGGATTGGAAACCGAGTCTTCGCGGCTGGTGTGGGTGCCATGCATGTAGAGCACCGTCCCACGCAAGTCGCCCTCTGTCGGCAGCGCCAGAAGTCCGGAAAGCAGCGCCGGTTTGCCGTCGCCGAGGCGTGACCAATAGCTGATCCGGTAGAGCTGAATCCCTTCGGAAACGGGGACGCTCTCCGGAAGTGAGGCGTACCAGAACAGCGCGCGCATCACGATCGCCGGATACCAGCCGACGCGTTCCACGCGAGCAGCGCTACCAGGTGCATGCGGGTTGGCCCGATAGTTGGGAAGAGCAGATTGTCCGCAACCCGCGACGACGAACAAGGCGAAACACATTGCAATCGATCGTTTCATCTCGGGTTTCCCAGCTTCGCTCTCGAGCCAAAGTGAAATCGCCGCCATAGGGGCTTGATGGTTTTGATGCACTCGACATGCGTTTGGTTGCAGCCGAACGCGCCGCGAACTGTAAAAGCGCACGCTATAACGTCATTTCGCGCACCACGTCCTCGGCGCGGTTGAAATCGCTGAAGCGAAGCCAGCGCGGGCGCACGCGGACCCAGGTGATGCCGGGCCAGCTTTCGCGCGTCGGCCCGTCCGGCCAGGCGGCGTAGTAGATGCGCTTGAGCGCCGCAAGCTCTGTGCCTTTCGGTTCGTCGGCGATGCCTTCGAGCTGCACACTCTGCTCATTGTCCCAGCCGATGACGAGCGACATGCGCGGATCATGCCGCAGGTTCTTTGCCTTACGCGTATCGCCCAGCGTGTCGAAGTAGATCTCGAGCTCCGGCGAGACCGCGATGCCGACAAGGGCGGACTGCGCCTGGCCGTCGGCCCCAGTCGTCGCCACCACGCCGTAGCGTTGCCGCGCGATGAAGGCAAAGACCTCGGCCTTGCTCAGCGCACTCACACCATCACCTGCTCGGCAACCTCCTCGCGCTCCTCTTCTTCCAGGCTCGAGGGTTCGATGATGCGGCGCTTCTTCCAGTCGCCGCGCGAGAACCACACTGCGCTGATGACGGCGGTGATCACATTGGCGATGGGAAACGCCCACCACAGACCCTGCGGTCCCATATGTGCGCGCTCGGCAAGCACGAAGGCCAAGGGAAACTGAAGCACCCATTGCGAGACCAGGCTGATCACCATCGCTGCGAACATATTGCCGCTGGCGCGCAGCACGCCCATCAAGGCGAACTGCACGCCAATGAAACCGAAGCTCCACGACACGGTGCGGATGAAGACGCTGGCATCGTGAATCACGGCCTTGTCGTGCGGCACGAAGAAGGCGGCGACATGATTGGCGAACGCGAAGGAGAGGATGCCGACGCCGGTCAGCACGGAAAAGGTGATGAGGGCGGCGAGCCGCGCCACCGCCTCGGCGCGATGGACGTTTCCCGCGCCGATGTTCTGGCCGACCAGGGTCGACGTCGCCATCGAAAAGCCCATCGCCGGAATGACGACGAATTGAAGCACGTTGCCGCCGACGCCATAGGCTGCCGTCGTCACCGTGCCGAAGCTGGTGATCAGGAACATCATCAAGGTGACGCCGAGACCGCGCGCCGAACCTTCGATGGCCGCGGGATAACCCAGATTGAAGGCGCGGATGATGAAAGCCGGATCGGGCCGCAGCTGGCGCAGTTTCAGACTGATGCCGTAACGCCCGGAGGACAACAGCATGACGGCGACGGCCGCCGCCACCGTCTGGCTCACCATCGTTGCCAGCGCCGCGCCGACCACGCCCCAGCCGAAGTAGAAGATGAACAGCGGATCGAGCACGAAGTTGATGAAGACCGAGCCGGAGATGATGTAGAGCGGCACCGTCACCTGGCCGACGCCGCGCATCTGCGACTGGAAGCAGAAATAGGCAAACGCGAGCGGCAGGCTGAGGAACTGCACGCGCAAGAAGCCGAGCGCGTTGTGATAGACCTCGGCATCGACCTCCATCAGCTCGAGCAGATAGGGCGCGATGAAGAAGCCGAGAAGACCCAGCACCAGCGACACGGCGACGACGGTGAGCAGAGTTTGCCCGGCGACGTGATCCACCATCTCGCGATTGCGCGCGCCGACATATTGCGCGATGAGCGTGGAACCGGCGATCGTGAAGCCCATGCCGATCGACATCATCAGGAACATCAGAGGCATCGAGACCGACACGGATGCGACGGCGGCGGCGCCGAGCCGGCCGACCCAGAAGGCATCGACCAGCTGATAGGCGATCTGCAGGATATTGCCGCCCATGATCGGGAAGGCGAGCAGGAAGAGCGAGCGGGGAATCGGGCCTTGCAGCAGGCGCGGATCGAAGGCGCGTCCGCCGAAGCCGCCGCCTGGCCGGTAGCGTGCCGGCGGCTCGACGTTCTGCGGTGGCTCGTCTTTGTCGGGAGTCATGAGATTATTTTCAAGGTTCGAAGGCCGCTTGGCAACGCGGCCGGTTGGCTATAATTCGGTTCGATCGTGAAGAGTGTGTCGATGCGCTTCGTGCTGGTCCTTCTTTTTTGCCTGTCGCCCCTGGCTGCGCGGGCCGAAACCTTCGTGCACACGCGCGACAATGGCGGCGGCTATCCGATGTGCTTCGACAAGGACAGCGTCAAGACCGAGGCCGACGGGCTCACCCGCTACGCCGTCAAGATGTGCAACGACGCCACGCCGCAATTCTACGCCGTCGACTGCAGCAAGAACTTCAAGGTCGAGCTGCTGGTGCGCGTCTACGACATCGGTTCGACGACGCGCTATCGCGAGATCACCGTCGACGATCTCAATTCCGGCTTCGCGCTCGACGCCGAGATGGCCTGCCACAAATAGCGTCCGGCAAAGACGAAACGGCCGGTGCGGATTTCTCCACACCGGCCGCAACGCTAGAGAATGAAGGGTCTTAGACGGCCTTCAGGTTCACGGCCTTGGCGCCGCGCGCATCCGGCTGGATGTCGAACGAGACCTTCTGGCCTTCGTTCAATGAGCGCATGCCGGCAGCTTCGACGGCAGTTGCGTGTACGAACACGTCCTTGCCGCCGCCTTCCGGTGCGATGAAGCCAAATCCCTTGGCGGTATTGAAGAACTTCACGGTTCCGATAGTCATTTCTTACTTTTCCTAGTCACAAAGATTCCACGCCGGCACATGCCGACGCGGCACGGAAAACGGCCATCAGGGAGAGGAAGTGTTGCTGTCTCGTCCAGGCGCGCACGGAAGGCGGGCAGGGCTTCTTTAACAGTGCGCTTTCTCTGACGGGACGCCGTCCACGTTGGCGCCTACATAAGCTTTTGGCCGCCACAAGTAAATGCGCGGAATTAATTCGTGATTCAGCGCACTTTGGCGGCTGCGGCCTTCTTTTTCTTGACCGGTTTGGGCGGTTGCGATGCGGCGAGCTTCAGCGCGGCTTCGGCGTCGGCGGCCTCCTTGGCGAGGCGCAGCGCGCGCAGCTTGGCGGTGCGGTTGTCGAAGGCGTTGCGTTCCTGTTCGAGCTCCTTCTTCACCATCGCATCGCGCTGTTCGGAGGCGGTGAAGTGGGTGTTCGCCTTGCGGCGGGCACTGTCGCGGATATCGGTCGGGTTCGCCATTTGCGGACTCCTTGTCAGCGCGGGGTCCGGGTCCGCTTTGGCGGGCAGGGGCTCTGCGAGGTATGGGGCGGGCGCGCTTGCCGCTGGTCGGGCCGCGCGGTGACCGTTGCGTGACATTATAGAGCAAAATGCTGCGCTGCGGGGAGAAAATCTGAAGCCCGCCGTACGTGGTTAAAACGCGTCGGAGCCCCCGTGTTCAGGCGCGGTGGAAGAGGTTCCAGATCACGGCCGCGATGATGCCGGCGACGAACCCGACGCTGAACGTGACGCCGACAAGGATCGCCGCGCGCGCCCAATCGAATGCTTCGATATGAAAGGGTGGCGCGATGAAATGCGCCCAGAAGATGAAGTCGATCAGCTTCTGCGCCAGGCCGAGCGCGACGAGCGTCGACCAGAACGCATGCATCAAGGCGATGAAGACGCCGAACACGAGTCCGGTCCGGAATGGATTGGCCATGACTGCTCCTCCCCGTTTCGAGCGGAACGATCATGCACCGATTTGCGCAAAATTGATTGCGCGAAATCAAACGTTCAACCGGTGATGAACCTCTTGCGCGGCTTCTTCGCCTTGGCCGGCGGCGCATCGAGCGCTGCGAGTCGCGCCGCCTCGCGGTCGACATCTTCCTTGGCGAGGCGCAGCGCACGGAGCTTTTCCGTCTTCGCATCGTTCGCATCGCGTTCGCGGGTGATCTCGAGCTTGATGGCGGTGTCGCGCAGTTCGCGCAGCGCGAAATGATTGAGCGCCTTCTTGCGCTGACCTTCGCGGTCGCGCGGCGGCGGGCTCAGCGGATTGAAATCGGTCATCGTCGGATCCTTTCGCAAGCGCATTGTCGAAATGAAAGAACAGCCGGCGGCGGAAACGCTCCCGCCGCCGGATTTTTATGCCGGCGGGTCAGGCCGATTTCAGATTGACGGCTTTGCTGCCGCGCGCGTCCGGCTGGACGTCGAACGTCACCTTGTCGCCTTCGTTGAGCGAATGCAGGCCCGCCGCTTCCACCGCGGTCGCATGGACGAACACGTCCTTGCCGCCGCCTTCGGGAGCGATGAAACCGAAACCCTTTGCCGAATTGAAGAACTTCACTGTACCGATTGTCATTGTCATTTTCCTAAGACTTCGAATTCCGCGCGCGCACATGCGCGAGCGGGCGTGGAAAATGCGGCATCAGCTTTTTGGAAGGTTTCCGGTTCTCCGCACACGCACAAAGCGGTCTGGGGCAACAAGAGCGCTTCGTCTGACGGGACGTAAGAACCACGTAAGGTTG